>JAEEGJ010007095.1_pt1 | contig 32684 bp, 31 predicted proteins | sample 8958761 | NCBI WGS metagenome assembly JAEEGJ01 (sample SAMN16246546, study PRJNA631951) | gut metagenome | biome: gut microbiome; feature: rumen; material: RS-attached | host: Bos | place: Iran: Karaj | collected 2018-10
AAACTCATAGAATCATTAGCCTATCCTTAATGGCCATTTTCATTGCGGGAGGTAACTACGTATCGCTTCTTCCGCTTTTAATCATACTTGCTTTAAGTTTAGCATTTTTAATCTTTAAAAAGAAGTCTAAAAAGCAAATCTTGGGCGTATCTCTTTCGCTTATTTGCATGCTTGCAGGTTTGGCTGTAAGCGCCCTTGCCCCTGGCAATAAATTAAGGGCCGAAGAAACCTACAGCCCCGGCGCCATAAAAGCAATCCTTAAGTCCCTTCGCCAAGGTTTATCTTACTTAAGAGGCTGGAGCAACGTGTGGCTGTTTTTAGCGCTTTTGTTGCTCGCTCCGATCTTTGTAAGCCTTGTAAAAAGAAGCGCTTATAAATTTAAATACTCAATTCTTTTATGCATCCTTGCATTCGGAATCTTTTCATCCATGTCAACGCCGCCCTTCTATGCGCAGAATAACGGCGGTGCCGCAAGAGCCTTCGATTTATCATGGTATGCAATGGTTATACTTGTGGTGGGTGGTTTCTTTTATCTGATTGGGGCGTTGAGTAAATTTAAAGAAACCTTTTCGTTTAAAAAACTTTTGATTATTGCAGAATCGGCAGTAGCGATTTTGTTTGTGCTAATGCTCTTTGTAAGGCCTCTCAGTGAGACTTATATTAAGCTAAATCCTATAACCGCTGCCGAGCTAATCTTAAACGGCGATGCAGCCAAGTATGATGCTCAATGGAAAGAGCGAAAAGCGATTTTAGCTACCGATGAAGAGAATCCCGTTTTTGACAGATATAAAGACACAGATTCATTAAGATACATCTTGTATCTCGGTGACCTCGAAGAAGATCCTACAAACTTCAATAACGAAGCCTTTGCTTTGTTTTACGGCAAAAAAAGCGTATGCATTAAATAATGCATACGCTTTTTGCTCCTATTGAACGGGGTTAGGGGGCCATTTCTTTTCCCTTAAAATAGAAATAGAACGCCACCTTTAAAACCACCAGCACTATAAACATCGCATATATTGCATAAAACGCTTTCGCGTCATATTCAGCCGCAATGAAGGTGATTATAACTGATGCCCAGAAAGCTACGGTCCAAACGGTTCCGCCACTTTTTTCGTGGACATATCGTTTTCTATCATCCAAATCTTTTTCCATGTACTTATACAGCCTCGACTTGTCACTAAGAAGCCCTGAGTAAACCTTAATTCTGTAGATTAAATAAGCCAAACTTGCAACCACTGCTAAAGAACCTGTCCCAAGCACATCTGCAGGGATTTTCCTTGAATCTCCGCCTCCGTTTAAAGATACATATACGACTAAAGAAACAATTCCCAACAGCCCCAAAATTAGTAATAACTTTTTAGCCTTGATACTCTTTTCATATGCCATCAATTTTTCGTTCATTCTATACCCCCTACTAATTCCAAAATAACTTCTTTTTCAACCCCCGGATCAATCTCCACAGAATAAATAAATCCATCCTTCATCCACTGGGCTGTAGAGTAACCGCTATCATCTTTCTTAAGCTTCACCTCAATATCGGAAACATTCTCCTTCTCTATTTCATTATCATAAAGAATGTACCAAGGAATGCTCTCCGTCCCGCTTCCCTTTGCAAAGCACAAAGAAACATCTACCCCGTAGTAAGTTATTTCGGCGATTTTGTATCCTGCATCCTTATCAAAAATGCAGTTATACCTTTTCTCGGTTACTTCAAAGGGAATGTTTTCTAAATCTTTAACTTCAAATCCCGCCATATCAGACAACGCATCCAAAGAAAACAGCTGCATGTTTTCATAGGCTTCTCTTGGCGCTTTAGCCTCGCTAACCGAAGCCGCCGGCACTTCCTTTTCGCCCTTATCCCACGGCTTACAAATAAAAAGAAACGCGGCGCAAGCTATCAAAAACATAATGCCTGCGATTACAAACTCTCTTTTATTCATATTTTAACCCCTCAATTTAAAACAACCTCTGTTTATTGTTCTACTTCATCATAACATAAAAACAGGGCTAAATTTCTTAATATTTTAAGCCCTGTTTCTTAATACACATTATTATCTATACATTTCTTCAAGCACCATCTTACATCTCTCAATGTCGTTTGGCCTGTAAACCTGCTTTCCCATTGTTGATAGGTAGCTCTCAGCCCCCTTACCAAGGATTAGTATGGCATCCCCGGGCTTTGCATCGTGAATGGCCTTTGTAATGGCTTCGTCTCTATCCACAATCAGCTCATAATTTGTAGCTTCAGGCACTGTAGAAACCATGGTTTCTACAAGCATCTGAGGGTCTTCAAAGCGCGCATCCTCGATTGTAAAGTAGTTATAATCCGCCATCTTGGTGCAATACTCTGCCATGTCCGTTCTTCTGTGAACGTCTCTTGAGCCACCGGCTCCAACCACCACTCTTAAGTATCCGTCCGTCAAAGTTGACTTAATATACTCAACTAAGTTTTTAACCGCATTTGCGGTGTGAGCGTAATCTACGATTACTCTAAAAGGCTGGCCGTAATCTATAACAGTCTGCCTTGCCTCTACGGGCTTAAGCTTAGAAACTTCTTCTACCAAGGTTTCAACCGGTATTCCAAAGTGATTTAAAGCAGCCACCACGGACATAATGTTATATACGTTAAATATTCCCGATAAATTACACTTAACCTTATGTGTACCAAGAACACCGTTTAAAGTAAATGATAGGTCGTTATATTTAACGGATATGTCAGTTGCAAAAATGTCAGCCGATTTATTTTCTATCGCGTATGTAAGCACTTTTCCCTTAGCTTTAGATATAAACAAATCCGCATATTCATCGTCTTTATTTATTACGCAAATTCCCGAAGGCTTTGTGTATTCCATAAGCTTAGCCTTGGCCTGAGCGTAGTTATCCATTGTTTTAAATAAATCAAGGGCATCACGGGTTAAATTAGAAAAGATGGATGCATCAAATAAAACTCCGTCCATTTTTCCCGTTCCAAGTCTCTCTCCCGAAGCTTCCATGGAAACAAACTTGCAGCCGTCTTTCATAAATCCGTTTAAAGCTCTAAACAAATCTTCCTGAAGGGGCGTTGTGTACTCATTTTCCTGAGTGTAGCCTTCAGACCTGATTCCGTTTGTGCCGATGTATCCGGTCTTTTTAGATAAACTGTTTAAAATCTGATACATCATTTCTGAAGTGGTGGTCTTTCCGTCGGTTCCTGTAACAGCTATCATGTTTAGCTTATTTAAAGGATCTCCGTAAAAGCGATTCAAAATGCCGTTCATCGCTCTTTGAGAATCTTTTACCACTACCTGAGGCACGTTAACACCTTCAACCTCGTGCTCACAAACAAGGACAACGGCACCGTTTTCAACTGCCTTTTTTGCAAAAGTGTGACCGTCAACGGTTAATCCCTTTACACACACAAAGAGGATGTTACTCCCCTTTGTACGTGAATCGTCTGTTATTTTTTCAATCTCTAAATCAAAATCACATTCTATTAAATCTTTTAACTTCATAACAAATTACTTACCTAATACTTCTTTGGTGCACTTTAAGATAATTTCAAGGCCCTTCTTAAGTTCCTCTTCTGAAATTGTCAAAGGAGGAAGAATCTTTAAAACTGAATCTCCGCGGCCGGCTCTTTCAATTATCATCTTTTCTTCAAAGCACTTATCCGCGATCTTGTGTGCGATTTCTCCGCCGTTTTCAAGCTTTCCAAAATCGATACCCCAGATAAGTCCAAGGCCTCTTAAAGAAATCTTGTCATCAAGAGGGAAAATGTTCTTTTCCACAAATTCCTTAACGATTTCGCCCTTCTTTGTAACCGCCGCATTTAAGTCATGCTTAACATTAAATTCAATTGCTTTCTTTGCAGCCACAAATGCCACCTGGTTACCTCTGAAGGTTCCGTTGTGCTCAGCGGGCTTCCAGATATCAAGCTCATCCTTTATTAAAAGAAGTGACATGGGGAATCCGTATCCGCCGATTGACTTACTTAAAGTCACCATATCAGGCTTGATCCCTGCTCTTTCAAAAGAAAAGAAAGTGCCGGTTCTTGAGCATCCTACCTGAATGTCATCAACTACAAGTAAAATGTCGTTATCGTGGCAAAGTTTTTCAAGCTTCTTAAGCCATTCAACGCTCGCTACGTTTATACCACCTTCAGCCTGAACAGTCTCTAAAAATACCGCTGCCGGCTTTTCAACTCCCGAGTGATCGTCAGAAATAATAGTCTCTAAATAATCTAGCGAATCAAGTTTCGTGTGAAATCCTGTTTCATAGGGCACAAATGTTACATTGTCTAAAGAAACCCCTGCGCCGTCCCTGCTTACTCTGTCAGTAGTAAGGGCTAAGCTTCCAAGTGTCATTCCGTGGAAAGCACCCATGAAAGCGATTATGTTAGAGCGCTTTTTGTTCTTTCTGCAAAGCTTAAGTGCTGCTTCAACAGCATTTGTTCCTGTGGAACCGCAGAACATGATTCTGTACTCTAAGCCTCTTGGCTCTAAGATATCTTTCTTAAAAGTATCGATAAACTCAGCCTTAGCCTCTGTGTACATATCCATTGCATGAGTGATGTTATCATTCATCAAATAGTCGATAACAGCGCCCTTTATTTCATCGTTGTTATGGCCATAGTTTAAAGCTCCGCAACCTGCAAGGAAATCAAGGTATGCATTTCCGTCACCGTCGTAAATGTAAGAGCCCTTTGCCTTTTCAAACACTACAGGGTACTTTCTGCAGTAAGAACGCACCGAGGATTCATTTTCTTCAAAAATAGATTTATTCATGCTCATTTTGTAAATCTCCTTAGACATATGCCGGTTTCTTAGGCACTTCGTTTTTTATAAAGTAAATCTCATACCAGATTAAAAATGCGTATACGGTATAGATTCTTCGGCCGTTGTTCCAGCGTCCGGATTTGTGTTCGTTAAGTAAATGCATAAGCTTATCAACTTCAAAGAACTCAGCCACCCAAGGCTTTTCAAACATTTCCTTAACCTTTTCATACCACTTATCTTCCAAAATCCAATCTTTGAAAGGTACCAAGAAACCAAGCTTCTTTCTCTTAGCCCATTCTTCGGGGATGGTCTTGTTGGCTGCCATTCTGAAGGCATACTTTGTGGTGTAATCGTGAATTAAGTATTTAAGCGGTATCTCTTCGCTTACTTTGTAAACTTCCTTATCAAGGAAAGGAACTCGTAACTCAAGGGAGTTTGCCATCGTCATCTTATCCGCTTTAAGTAAGATGTCATATGGAAGCCACAAATGCATATCAAGATACATTTTCTGAAGTAATTCAGGCTTATCTTTAACCTCTTCAAAAATAGGTCTTGTTATATCCTGATACTGAGTGGAGCTTCTGTATTCAGGCTTTAAAAGCTCATCCGCCTCTTCATTGTTCATAATGAAGGCCTGTCCTATATAGCTTTCTTCCAAAGTGGAGCCGGCTCTTATAAGGAAATGCCTTCCCTTCATGTTTGGCATCTTTTCTGCCAAGTGCTTCATGCCCCTTCTAAACCAGAAAGGAAGCTTTTTGTATCTCTTATATTCTCTCGGAGTCTCGTATTCATAATATCCTCCGAAAAGCTCGTCTGCGCCCTCTCCCGAAAGCACAACCTTTACATCCTTAGCTGCCATATTTGCAAGATAGTAAAGAGGCACAGCCGAAAGGTTTGCGTGAGGCTCGTCCGAATGGTACTGAACGGTAGGCAAAATATCAAAGAACATGTCCGCATTTATGTTCTTTTGCTTATGCTTCATGCCTAAGATTTCGCAAAGGTCATGCGCATTGGCGGTTTCATTAAAGCCTGTGTTTGTAACATGCTCTCCTTCAAAGCCTACCGTGTAAGCCTTATCAACGTTTGCGTTTGCCACAATGTAACTTGAGTCAACACCGCTTGAGAGGAAAGAACCTACTTCAACGTCGCTTATCTTATGATAAGCAATGCTTTCTTTCATGATGTTGTTAATCTTTTCGACAGTTGTGTCAAGATCGTCGTTATTGTTTCTGTAATCGATTCTAAAATACTCTTTGATTTCAACCTTACCATCTTTATACAAAAGAAAATGCCCGGGATTTAACTTATGTACATTTACAAAGAAAGTATCCGTAGGAACAGAATACTGATACATTAAATATGTCTTTAACGCATCTTTATTTAATTCCTTTTTAAAGTCAGGATGATGTAAAAATGCCTTAATTTCTGAGCCGTACATAAATAATTCAGGCGTGTCATAATAGTAAAAAGGCTTAATTCCGAAGGGGTCTCTTGCTCCAAAGAAAAGTTTTTTCTTTGTATCATAAACCACAAATCCAAACATTCCGCGAAGTCTGTTTACTACCTCTGTGCCCCACTCTTCATAACCGTGAACGATTACTTCCGTATCTGACTTTGTGGCAAACACATGGCCCTTATTTATAAGCTCTTCTCTTAGCTCTTTGTAGTTATAGATTTCTCCGTTTAAGTTAACTACAACCGACTTATCCTCGCTGTATAAAGGCTGGTCACCGCCGCTTAAGTCGATGATACTTAAACGCCTAAATCCCATGGCAATCGCATCATCCACATAAAAGCCTTCTCCGTCCGGGCCTCTGTGAGCGATTGAATCGGTCATATTCTTTAAAATCTCACGTTTTCTGTCTACAGGGATAAAATCCGCAAATCCTGCAAAACCGCACATAAATTACTCCTAGATTGTATTTTTGTTATTCTTATATTTCTTTTTATAGTTGATGGCGCGAAGCTTAAGATAAACTCTGTGCTTAAAGGCTCTATCCTGCTTAAAATTAAGAGGATCCACCTTTTTATGCTTTCTCCAAAGCTCCAAAGCCTTTTCCCTATACTCTTCGTTCTTAACGTAGTCCCTGATAATATTCTTAGGAACCATTGATAAAAGAAACTCCTCTTCCAAAAGCTTAAAGTCTCTTACCTCGTTGTTAAACACATCCTCATAAAGGTATGTAATAAGGTTGTGTCCAAGAGCTGCAAGATAATAGCTTGAGCGAGCCTGGCGAGGGTTAATTTCAAGCACTTTGAATGTGCCGTCACGCCTGTCATATTTAAGGTCGAATTCACAAAATCCCGTGTATCCGATTTTTTCAAGAAAGGCCTTTAAAATTTCAACCGTTTCTTTTGTCTTTCCGTATTGGTTATAACCGTTTATAAGCACTGTGCAATTTCCGATTCCGGAAGGAGTGTGCTCCTGAAGTCCGATCTGAGCAAATGTAGCAAGCTCAGGCTTACCGTTTTTGTTACAGTAAAATACCGAATCAAATAAGCAAGAATCGTCTCCCGGAATAAATTCCTGCACGATTAAAGTCTTTGTGTATCCCGATGCCTTAACCTTATTAATGAAATTGACGGCATTGTCGGGAGTGGTTGCTTTAAATACTTTAGGCTGTCCTTCAAAGTGATGCTTATTATATTCGATTCCGTCTCCGGGCTTAATTATCAAAGGATAATACATATCAACGGGGATGGGCTTGGTTTCTTTCTCCGAGCAATCGTAATACTCTGTCCTTGCAAAGGATAAGCCCGAATCCTTAAAGGTCTTATAAAACTTTTCTTTATCAAGGAAAATCTCTGCAATTTCAAGCTTCGGACAGTTATATACAAAGTAATGGTCAAGAGCTTCGTGGTTTTCAAGAAGCAACCTTACATATACATCGTGGCAGGGAATAACAAGTGTTCTTCCGTTTTCCAAATGATTCTTCCCATACTCCGTAAGTGCATTCACAAAGCCTTCGTTGGTTTTTAAATCAGGGTGATATTCGATGTTTACAATTGAAGAATGCTGGGTGAATCTGATGGGCTCTGTGGCAATTACATCAACAGGCTCGTCGTACTTTTCATAGAAGCATCTGGCCATGTAATAAACATTTAAATCAGAGCCAAGCAATACAACGTTATGTCTCATTTTCTCTCCTTACTTATATCTTCTCTCTAAAAGCGAATCAACATTTGTCATAAGTTCATACATTGTGGTGCCGTTGTGGCGGGTGATGGAACTGATAGGAATGTCACCTCCAAGAACCGTTACCTTGTCGTGCTTCTTAACCGTTTCATCAACAAGCACTTCAATCATTCCCATTCCCACTTCGCCGACGATTTTATACTTTTTACCGTTTATAGCGACCAAAGAACCTGTTCTCTTTCTTCCGATTCCGTCGGCGTATCCGATATCAATTACTGCGATATATTCATCGGTTTCAGCCTTATGCAAAAGCCCGTAACCTACGTATTCATCTTTCTTAACCTTATTTACCTGAAGCACTTCACTGTACAAAGAAAACGCTGTCTTTAAATCGTACTTTTTTAACTCCTTGCATGGAAGCACGTGGTTTCTTTTGTTGTTAAACTCCCTTTGAAGCTTTCTTATCTTTCCTTTAACGGTATTTGAAAAAGGATAGATTGTTGAAAATCCGTATAAAGATATTCCGATTCTTACGGCGTTTTCATATGTGGGAGCATCATGTAAGAAAACTGTCTGGGTGCGGTCTAAATGCACCATCTTTATTTTACTTAAGTCTATCAGGCTTGTGATTTCTTCAAACCTTTTTTGATTTAACTCATACTCTCTGTCAGTAAGTCCGTTTGTATGAAAGTGAGTAAATATTCCTTCTACCGTTAAATCAGGATTTTCAAATGCTTCATCTATTGCATTCTTTAAAGCCTGCTTTTCAGAAAACCCAAGTCTGTTCATGCCGGAGTTTACTTTAAAGTGAAGCTTAAGCTTTTCATTGCTTTTAACTATATCTTTAAATGTATCTTCGTCGTTTACACAAACTGAAATGTCATTGTCGCTTGCAACCGGATAAAACTTTTCATCAATTGGCTCAAGCATTATTACGGGATGTTCTTTATCATACTTTCTGACTTCAATAGCTTCATCTAAGTTGGATACGCAAAAAGCATTCATGCCGCCTTTAATAAGTGCGGGAATTATTCCGTATCCGTGTCCGTATGCATTTCCTTTAACAACCGCAATATTGTATTTATGCGGGAAGTTACTGCACATAAAGCGTGCGTTTTCTTCGATTATTTTGTTGTCGATTTCAACGTAAGTATTTCTGTACATTTTATCCCTCGCATTGTAACTATATTAACATGGTTCACTATTTCAAAAAAGTCAATAAACTATTCTTTATATTGCAAAAAATGCTTTCTTTCGAAAGCATTTTTATTTTTATATTACTTAATCTTGTTGCTTAAATATTCAATGGCATATTCTAACTGATTATCGTACTTTTCATCGGAGTAATATCTTTCCGAATCAAATTCAAGCTCGATATCGGGAGCGATACCAACTTCATGGATACAATTTCCCTTGGGAGTGTAGTATCTGCTGGTGGTAAACTTAATACCGCTTCCGTCGGTGAAAGGATATACGCTTTGCACAATTCCTTTTCCGTAAGTATTTGTGCCGATTGACTCTGCGATTCCATAGTCTTTAAGCGCTCCCGTAAGTAATTCCGAAGCACTTGCAGTATACTCATTTGTAAGCACCACTACAGGAATCTGTATAGGTGTCTTTCCGTCACAGGTATATTCTGTAACGGTTCCGTTTCTTTCTTCGGTATAAGTGATAAGGCCCTTAGGAAGCATGTGACGCGCGATATCCAAAACCGCATCAAGGTTTCCACCACCGTTACTTCTTAAATCGATAATCAAGGCTTTTGCGCCCTGCTTGTTTATATCTTTATAGGCTTCATCAAACTGGTTTATTGTAACATCGTCAAATTCAGTAATCTGGATGTATGCGATGTCATTTGCCTTCATGCTGTGATTTACGGTGGGAGATTCGATTTTCCTTCTCTCAACTGTAACATAAATCATTTCTTCAAGGCCTTCTCTTACGATTGTAAGGTCAACCGTGGTTCCTTCCGGCCCTTTAATCATGTTAACGGCTTCTGTAAGAGTCAAGCCTCCGATGTTTTCTCCGTTTACTTCGTAAATAATGTCTCCATCTCGAAGACCTGCTTCTTTTGCAGGAGAGCCTTCAAACACACCGCTTAAAATAGGATATCCGCTTTCTTCATCGGTTCCGACATAAGAGCCGATTCCCGAATAAGAGCCTTCGGCCCCCTGCATAAGCTCATCCATTTCTTCCTTGGTGTAATACTCTGCGTATTTATCGCCTAAAGAACTTACTATGGCCTTATACATAAGGTCGTGCATTTTTTCTGTATCTATATCAGAGTCAAAATAAAACTCTTTTAAAATGCCGTTATAGATTAAGTTTGACTTATCTATAAACTCTTGCGAAATAAGGTCTCCGCCCTCTTCCTGGGCAGCTTCCGTAACTTTAACTATTTCATCGATTCTTTCTCTGTACCTTTTTGCTTCACTTATCATCAGTATCGAATAGAAAGCAGTAAGGATGGTGCCCACCACTATTGTGGCAACCGCAACACCTTTAAAGAAAGAATTCTTTTTTTCTTTTTTAATGTCTTCCATGTTTACTCTTTTCCGATGTTAGTTTACGCCGATATAAGGACCGGGATCCACGTACGCGCCGTTAAGACGCACGCCAAAGTGCAAATGGTTACCGGTTGAACGTCCTGTGGTACCAACGTTTGCAATATGTTCTCCCCTTGCCACAATGTCATCCTTCTTAACGTGAAGGGCGCTTGCATGCATGTAAATGGTGTAAAGTCCGTCACCATGATTTATCATAATATAATTACCCATGGACCAATCGTATGTGGCTGCTACCACAACGCCGTCGTAAGCTGCCAAAATCTTCGATCCTCCGGGAGCTCCCAAGTCAACACCGCTATGATATGAGCTTCTTCCGCTAATAGGGTCAGTTCTCCATCCAAAGTGGTCTGTAACCTTAATATACGAAGGAGCAGGGAATGTAAACTTACCGCCGTCATATGTTAAGACAATTCCGTTTGCTGCAGCGATTGCTTTTTGCTCTTCCAAAATCTGAGCTTCCAAAGCTTCGATTACAGCGGTCTGAGCCTGAAGCTCTGCTTCTTCATCATCAATTTCCGCAGTCTTGTTTGCTATCTGTCTTGAATACTCATTTAACTGAGCGTTCTTTTCATCCAAAAGCTCCTGAAGATTTGCTTCTTCTATCTTTTGAGCATTCTGCACTTCATCAAGAACTTCTTTTTCTGATTCAAGTGTTGCTTTAACAAGCTCTGTCCACTCTCTTACAGCTCTGTATTCATCGAGCTTTCCTCTGTCGTATGCTTCAAGCTTTTCGATGTAATCGGCCTTTGTAAGAAAGTCTCCGAAAGACTCTGCGCTAAGCATGATTTCAAGATACATGCTGTCACCCTTTTTATACATAAAGCGAATCCTGTTTTTCATCGCTTCGTATTGGGTGTTCTCAACTTCGATAGCTTCGTTTAATTCTTCGGTGGTCTTTTCGATTTCAGCCTGCTTTTCTGCTATAAGCTGATTGTATTCTTCAATCTTTTCCTGAATCGCGGAAAGCTCTGCGTCAACCTTTTGGATGTAATTAAGCACATCCGATTTAAGGCCTTCAAGCTCTTTCTTCTTTTGCTTGGCGGCCGTAATGTTTGCCTGAAGCTGCTTCTTTAACTGCTGCGACTGGCTGATCTGGTCCTGCTTTTGCTTGATGCTGTCGTTCGTGATTGCAGAAAGGGATGTGCCCGCGTATGAATTTGGCGCTGAAAAGCTCAAAGGTAAACCTATAAGCAAAACAACACATAGTATGCGCTTTATTTTCTTCAAACCGGCAAATGCCTCCAAACTAGACTCTTAAATGTTTTCTTACCGTTGAAAAACTTCCGAGGAAACCTATTCCCACGCCAATGCCAAGACAAATCGGCAAAAGCATCTTGTACACATCATTAACCGTTAAAAAGTTAAGAAGTGAAGAAAGAACCTTAAACTGATCCCTTACAAAATTTAAGGCTCTGTTGTAAATAAAATAGATTAATCCAAGAGGGATTGCAGAGCCGATTAGGCCTATCAAAATACCCTCAATAACAAATGGCGCTCTTACAAAGTAGTCGGTAGCACCGATGTACTTCATAATGGAAATCTCTTCTTTTCTTACCTGAATACCGATTGTGACAGTGTTGCTTATAAGGAAAACAGATACTGCCAAAAGTATTCCTATAATGCCTAAAGAAACATATCCGATTAACTTATTTGCATTGCTAAGTGTTAATGCCGTAAGCTCAGATCTCTTAACTTCGCTGATGCCGGGCACCGATTCAAGATATGTAACAAGTGCATTCTGTAAAGAAACGTCATTTAAATATATTTCGTAGTTAGCGCAATCAGCCAAGGGATTTTCTGTAAATCCGTCGCTATATTCGCCAAGGTATTCATCTTTAAATACGTTCCATGCGTCTTCCGCAGATACGTAGTTTATTTTCGACACCTCAGGACGCTTTGTAATCATTGTTCCGATTTCGGATATTCTTTCTTCCGTAATATCTTCATCAAAGAAAACAACCACGCAAACCCCTTCTTCAGCGGTCTTAACTATGTGCTGAAAGTTTGCAAGGATTGAATAAAACACTCCGAATAAAAACAAGCATGCGCTTATTGTGGCAACTGATGCCAAAGAAAACAATTTGTTTCTGAATATGTTTTTGACGCCCTGCCAAAGGGTATAGAAAAACGTACTAAATTTCATCGTTATATCCTCCCTTTTCAACGTCGCTTATAATAACGCCTTTGTTTAAAGTGATAACTCTCTTTTGCATGGCGTTTACGATTTCTTTGTTGTGGGTAACCATGATAACTGTGGTTCCCTTTTCGTTTATCTCTTCCAAAAGCTTCATGATTTCCATGGAGTTTTTAGGATCCAAGTTACCTGTAGGTTCGTCTGCCAAAATAATAGAAGGCTTATTTACTAAAGCTCTTGCGATGGCAACTCTTTGCTGTTCACCACCTGATAGTCTTCCGGGCTTAACCTTATACTTTCCTGCAAGGCCTACGGTAGCTAAAACCTTAGGCACGTTCTTTCTAATCTGAGCTGAAGGAACTTCAATTATACGCTGCGCAAAGGCAACGTTTTCATATACGTTTCTGTCTTTTAGGAGTCTAAAATCCTGGAACACTACACCGATGTTTCTTCTAAACTTAGGCACTTTTCTGTGCTTAATTTTGTTTAGGTTATAGTCAAGGATATAGATGCTTCCGGTTGTAGGGACAAGCTCACGAAGCAAGAGTTTAATAAATGTAGATTTACCCGAACCCGAATCACCAACCACAAATACAAACTCGCCTTTTTTGATGCGTATATTAACATTGGAAAGGGCTTGCACCCCTGCCTGATAAGACTTTGAGACATTGTTTAAAACAATGACCTCATCGTCTTCCATTAGTTTCTTTTTTGGTCTGTTAAAAGCCATAACCTATACTTTTACCCCCAAATCCTAGTATTCAATGCTCTCCATGTACTTCATGTACTTAACAACCATAAGCGCAATCTTGAATGTGATGGCATCTTCAAACACTCTTAAATCAAGACCTGTTGACTTTTGAAGCTTATCAAGACGATACACAAGGGTGTTTCTGTGAATGAAGAGCTGTCTTGAAGTTTCTGATACATTCAAGCTGTTTTCAAAGAACTTCATGATGGTTGTAAGTGTTTCTTCGTCAAATTCATCGGGGCTCTTTCCGCCAAAGATTTCCTTAATGAACATTTTGCAAAGAGGAATGGGAAGCTGATAAATCAAACGTCCGATTCCAAGCTCTGAATAAGCCACGATGTTTCTTTCAGCAAAGAAAATTTTTCCTACATCCAAAGCCATCTTGGCTTCTTTGTAAGAACGGCTGACTTCCTTTATTTCATTTACGCTTGTGCCGTAAGAAACATGCACGTTTGAAATACCCTCTTTGTTAAGGACATTTATGATTGCCTTAGCGGCCTTTTCGATTTCCTTTGAAGGATCGTTTTCTTCAAGCTCCTTAACCACGATTACGTTGTTTTCGTCTACCGCGGTAATGAAATCTTTATTGTTTGAGCCAAAGTGGGTGCGGATGCACTCAAGCACGTTATTGTCTTTTCTCTCTCCCGCTTCAACAATCACTGCCACACGCTTAACGTCTGTTGCGATGTGCAGTTTCTTTGCGCGAGAGTAAATATCAACAAGCAAAAGGTTATCCAAAAGAAGGTTCTTAATAAAGTTATCTTTATCGAATCTTTCTTTGTAGGCAACTATCAGATTCTGAATCTGGAACGCAATCATCTTTCCTATGGTGTAAACATCTTCGCCGGTTCCTGCCACAATTAAAATGTACTCAACCAGCTGTTCATCATAAATCTTAAAGTACTGGTATCCTTGAATCTCCTGAGAGTCTGCGGGGCCCATGGCAAATTCTCTTGCCGCCTTTGACACATTGTTCATGTGTGATGTCGTTGACACTACTTCTTTTCCTTCCGTATCAACCACACAAAGCTCCACTCTTGCAATGCTCTTTAATCCGTCGATGGTTGTCTGTAATATCTGATTCGATATCATGGTTTCCTCCAATAGCCTTTTGGTTTAGACATTTTTCACAATGATTTTTTTTACCTCTTCACTGCGAATTTGCAATTTACTTCTCTATTTTATTATCTTTTACTCAAAAAGCCAAGTCCAAAAAGCTTGTTTTTTATGCATTTTTTCAAAATTAAGGATTTGTTTTGTGCATTTTACATATGGAAAAATAGACAAAAAGAAACTCTGTCGCATTTTATTGCGACAGAGTGTAAGTTTTTAGTATTCGCCCGGAACTTCCAAAACCATGTCTGAAAGTGGGAATGTTGAACAAGGATGAATATAGTTATATTTAATATCAGCCCATCTTCTTCCCTCGTTTTCCTTGGGAGCGTAGTATTCGCCGGAAATGAGTCTGCTTCTGCACCATCCGCATTCACCGCTTCTGCAGCGTGAAGGAGCTTTAATGCCTGCTCTTTCAATTGCAACAAGCACAGATTCGGAAGCCTTTGCATCAATAACAGTTTCTTTAGGTCCTTGTTTAACCGTAATCTTAAATGTCTTATCAAGTGAATCCTTGGGGTAATCCCCGTACTTTGATACATCGTGAGTTACGCCCAGTAATTCTCTTCTTACAAGTCTTTCGGGAATGTTAAGCTTAAGCACTTCATCATGAGCAAATCGATACATTGCTTCGGGACCGCAGATAAAAATGCTGTATTCGCTTGGTGCATACTTCTTTATGATGTCCGCTGTTATAAAGCCATGCTCATAGCCTTCTTTTTCTTCGTTTGAAAGAACATGTACCACTTTGACTTTGTTTGTAGCCTTTGTGATTTCTTCAAGTTCTTCTTTAAAAAGAATGGCGTCTTCGCTTCTAGAGCCAAAGATGATGGTTAAGTTAAAGTTTTCCGCACCGTCTTTAATTGCGTCTGCCATTGAAAGGAAAGGTGTGATTCCGCTTCCTCCTGCCAAAGCCACAACGTTTTCTTTGTCTCTATACTTATCAAAGTAGAAGTTTCCAAGAGGTGATGAAGATTCAATCACATCTCCTTCTTTTAAGTTATTAAGCATCCAGTCAGCAGCAAAGCCGTCGGGATTTGCCTTAACCGTCACTTCGTATCTACCTTTCAAAGCTTCTGAAGGAGCAGATGAAATTGAGTAAGGTCTCGTCACAAAGCTATCACCAATCTTTAACTTAAGCGACAAATACTGGCCTGCTCTAAAGTAAGGAAGAGCCTTACCGTTTAAGCTTTCAAACACAAATGTTTTAGCTCCTGCAGCGCTTCTATCGATGATTTTAGCTACCTTTAACTCCACAAAATCAGGGTGAAGGGCCTTCGCGTTTTGGTTAATCTTAAATTCGCCGACGATTTCTTTTTCTTTTGCGGCATCAATGGTTTTATTTCTGTCCTTTGCCATGTTTTTAAACTTAAGCATGTCAAAAGCGCCGATTAATCCTACTTTTATGTTTAACATATTCTACGCCTCCTTTGCCCATTCGTTTAAGTCTTTAATGGCAAGCTTGGCCACTATGTTACCTGTTATCATACATCCCGAATAGCCGTCTCCTCTGGGGCCTGCGGCACCGATAGGTCTTAAGCCCTTAACAGGGAAGTCTAAAGCAAGGGTCATCATTCTGGGCATCATGTTATCCCAGCCCACAACTTCGCTTCCGTAAACCGCGCCTTCCGGAACATTTAAGTAGCGAGCAAAGGTCCAAGGAGATGCGATTGACACTTCTTCGATATGGCCGGATAAATCAACTCCTGCCTTATCTTTAAACATCTTAAGCATCTTATCCACAGTTTTTTCTTTTAACGCTACGTAGTCTTTTTCACTTACGTTATCCCAGTCAACGGGAGAGCCTAAAGTGGTGAAAGAAACTATACTGGTTCCCTTAGGTGATGCATCGGGGTTAGCTACGTTTATACAAAGAGCAATGCAATACTCGTTTGTTTCAACGCCACCCATAATCTGCTTATATTCTTTCTCGGAATCTGAGCTTCCTGCAAGGAAGTAGCTGTAGTTTTCGATTCCAAGTTCTTTATAATCGCAATCAAGACAGAAATAAGCGGTAAACATTCTTGCGCTGTAATTTCCTTTTCTTAATGCGTACTTTTTCTTTTCACGTACAGGCACCAATTCCTTTGGAACCATCTTTCCGTATACAATGTCGGGATGGATGTTTGGAAGTGCCATGTCGCATTCAACCTTGCCCATAGATGTTTCAACACCGCAAAGCTTATCGCCGTTAAATAAGAACTTTTCGGCTCTACAGTTAAACCAGATTTCTCCGCCTAACTCTCTGAATCTTTCAACCATGGCGGTTGCAAGTTCGTGAGAAGTGTGAGCGGGGATATAGGCTCCCTTATTTACGTATCTTTGCATCATGGACGCATAGTGAATGAATGATAAATGGTTCATGTCAACGCCAAGGTATCCCCAATATGTAGAAAGAATATCCTGACATTTTTGAGGCATTTTCATTGCCTTAAATACCTGGTTTACGGTGTAGGCACCGGTTCTTAACATATTCGGATAATTTGCCTTCATGACATTTGAATCCGCATGTCCCGCACACTTTGAAGTGTAGGAAGTTCCTTCCTTAATCTCGTTGTAGAGCTCAAAGAGTTCTTCCATTTTCTTTCTTGAACCGGGTACATAGTATTCCATTTTGTCTGTGAACTCTTTTTCCCCATGAGGCATTGTTACATCCATGGGTGTGCCGTCCGAATACTTAGAGATTACTCTGAAGCAATCGGGGCATTCTACCCAGTTTACCTTAACGCCCAGTTCATCAAACAATTCTCTGATTTCTCCGGGATTGCTCTCGGATCCCACGTCACAGAGTTCGTGGAGTGAGGGTTCGATTTCAAATCGTCCTCTTCTGAAACTTGTTGCACATCCTCCGGGCAGGTTATGCTGCTCGATAAGAAGTGTCTTTTTGCCCGCTAACTGCAGGCGGATGGCCGCGATTAAACCGGAATTTCCGGATCCCACCACAACCGCGTCATACTTTGCCATAGCTATACTCCTTTCTATACTTCTCTCCTTGAATTTCCCCAAAGATTATTATAGTTTTTGCACCTTCAAATATCAATTCTTAATATTTTGAACTTCTTAAAAATCCCCGAAAAATCGCCCAAAACCGCAATTAAATATTTTTTTCAAAAACCCCTTGATTTTTTAAAAAGAATCCCATATAATAGCAAAGTGCCGTTAAGAAAGGCCAATATTTATTGGGGTATCGCCAAACGGTAAGGCAACGGACTCTGACTCCGTCATTTCAAGGTTCGAATCCTTGTACCCCAGCTTTATCGAAGGGATGAATTATTCATCCCTTTTTGTTTTGCCAATTTACGTATTGTGTTTCTTAACTTACAAATTGATAGCCAGATAGTCTCGACCGCATCAATACTTCATGTTATATTAATTTTAAAGAAACCGTTCTTTTGGAGATTTTAATGTTTAAACTAGCAACCACTCAAACTTTATATATTGAAAAGCTTGTTGAATTCGGAGCATATCTTGTTCCTGAAGAATTAAAGGATAAGCCCGTGCCATCAGCAAATGAGCACGTGCTTTTACCTAAAAAGGAGCTTAAAGCAGGAGCAAAGAAAGGCGATGCAATTGAGGCTTTTGTATACCTAGATTCAAAGGATCGCCCCATTGCAACAACCGCTACTCCAAAGATTTCACTTCACAAAGTGGCTAAGCTTACGGTAAAGGAAGTTGGAAAAGTCGGAGCATTCTTAGACTGGGGACTTGAAAAAGACCTTTTGCTACCCTTCGCAGAGCAGACAAAGAGAGTTGCTGCAGGTGATGATGTGTTGGTGGCAGTTTATTTGGATAAATCAGGAAGAATCTGCTCCACCATGAATGTTTACCCTTATTTAGAGAGCACTTCCCCCTATAAAAAGGACGATAAAGTCACAGGCACCGTTTATGAAAGTAGCGATAACTTCGGAATGTTTGTAGCTATCGATGATAAATATCAAGGCCTTATTCCAAAGAAAGAATTATTTGGTAAGGTAGAAATCGGAGATATTGTTACCGCTCGTGTAACTGATGTAAGAAAAGACGGAAAAGTTAATTTAAGTATAAGAGATAAAGCGTATGCTTTAATTGAGAATGATTCGAAGAAGTTATTGGATATAATCAAATCTTACGACGGAGTTCTTCCATTTTCAGAAAAAGCTACCTCAGAAGTTATTTCAAGAGAAACCGGCATGAGCAAGAATGAATTCAAAAAGGCTGTCGGTCATTTGTACAAACAACACCTCATCACAATTTCGGATGAAGGCAAAATCCGCATGGTATAATTTGCCAAAAAGCATTATTATCCCTCGGAGTGCCCATCTTGAACCTTGAAGGGATAAATAATAGATGCTTGAAGAAAAGAGAATTACTGACAGAATTTCATATATTGTATCAGGAGAAGCCCCTCTTTCCGCTGAAGTAGGCGTAATCCGCGGAAACCTTTTCTTATGGCTTTTCGATGTCGGAAACGGCGATGAAACCCTTAAAGCAATTCAAAACATTAACGGCGGAAGAAACATCGTTCTTTCCCATTTCCATAAAGACCACGTGGCAAATATGAACTACATGAAGTACCAAAAAGTTTATGCAAGCCCCTACACCTGCAAGCACTTAAAGCTTGAATCTGATTACATGGGCGAATTTAACATAGAAGACGGAGTTAAGATTCGTATTTTCGACCTTCCCTCTTCCCACGCCAAAGGCTGTGTCGCAATGGAAATCGACGGAACCTATTGCTTTGTGGGCGACGCTATCTACTCAGCTTCAAAAGACGGTAAACCCTTCTATAACGCAGTAGTTTTAAAAGCTGAAATCAACGTGCTTAAATCAATCCGCTCTAAGTACTTACTTATCAGTCACTCTGAGCCTTTTATGAGACCTAAAGATGAGGTAATAAAAGAACTCGAGGAGATTTACTCTCACAGAGATCCTCACGATCCTTCAATATTTAATTTTGATGAAAGATAAAAACGGCCGGGCAAAATGCCCGGCTGTTTTATTTTCCATTCAAATCGAGTTATGTAACTCGTACAATTTGTATACTATACTTAAAGTAAAATCCTAAAAAATTTCGAACGGAAAAGTCCTAAAGGGCTTTTCCGTTAAAGGGCAGGCCTCCGCCGGATACGTAGTCTCTCGCGACCTTGATTGAATTTGGATACGCTCCGTTTCTGTATGCCGCAACGCCCGAGAAACAGCCTCCGTGGACACTCTCGTACCTTGCTCCGTTGTATACTGTACCGCAATAATCACCCGTAATCGTCCAACCCGAAGCCACTTTGATTGTGTAAGTGCTCTTTATTTCTTTGATTTTCTGCTTAATCAAATCTCTCTTAGCGCTATCGTTCATGTTGTTCCATGTGCTTGCACCAAGAGAACGCTCATAAAACTGTTTCGCTATCTTTGTTTTGTCCGCTGATGTAAGCGTAACTGTTTTCTCACCACCTGCGGTTTGCTTGTGAGTTCCATGCCAGAATACAGGCTCCATCACGAAGTAGTAGTTGTCGTCGCCGGAAAAGGCCGCATCCGCGCCCGCTCCCCAATACTCGTTCACCACTTTGAATATCCACGACGTTCCGTCCCCACTGTCTGCAATCATCCAGTTTCTTACCGCATCAGCGTTGGAAATTCCGTAGGAATTACCGCTGTCGTAATACGCATCAGGCCATGGATATGTAGTCTTTCTCTCGACATGGTTTATTCCGTCAATTCTTGATGTAAGCTGAATTGTTCCGCAATCATCAGGTGACATATATCCGCTTGTTCTGTAAAAGAAAATCGGTTTAAAAGCTACATGTCCGTCGGGGCCAACGATGTAACAAAGCCACCCCCTGATTCCCAGTTACACAACCGTGTTTGATTGTAGTTGTGTTCCCTGCACCTCCGTCCCCGAACATATCCGCAATCAAACCTTCGATTGAATCATCCGCAAAAGCCGTTATCGGATTTACAACAAAGAGCATTACCGCAAAAAGCACGGCAATAATTCGTTTAAAAAACTTCATATTAATCCTTTCCGTATACTATACATCTATAATCAATGCCAAAAAGAAAAAGGCTTAAACCGCCTTTTTCTTTAAAAAGCTTTAATCTCCCGGATGAAAAATACCCGACTGCGATCCGTTTGTCTCCCAAGTATGTCCTGTGTGATGTTCCATTCCTTCAAAGTAAGATGCACCCTGACCTGCCTTAGGAACATATTCGTCGGAAGGATTCTGAAGCTCCGCAATCTGCTCCGCCGCCGACTTCTCATTCGGATCTTCTTCGATATTTCCCTCCAAATACTCATGAATCCAATGCATGTTTTCTTCTTCCTCAATGAGCTCTTTTTCACGCTCTTCGGACATCAAGTACTGTAAAGGCTTATCTTTGATTGCTCCTACCGATGTATCGATACCTCCGATTTCCTCAAGAGAATAGTATCCATGCATCGCAGCCTTTAGTCTGGGCTTATATACGTTTTCGTAGTACAAATCCACGTTTTCATCCCCAACATACTCTTCCAAAGTCATGGTTGCGTACTTTTCAGGCTCTTCCGAAAGCTTTTGGTCAATGGCTTCGTCTACCCTTGCCCATTCCTCTTTCGTAAGCTTCTCGGCCTGTTCATGAGTGTATCCCATCTCGTTTTCCGCAACCGCAACCTCTTCCTTTTCCTTGGGTGCGGGAACTTCAATCGCATCAATCTTCTCTACAAGCTTCTCGGATGCCTCGTTTACATCCTCAATCGCCTTGTCGACCTGTTCCTTCTTCTCCTTGACCTCTTCGATTACGCTTTCTGTATTTATTTCAGGCGCCTTTTTTCCGCATCCTGCAATCATCGCAGAAGTTGCGATTACCGTTGCCACCATTGCTGTCTTTACAAGTTCAATTCGTCTCATGCTTTAGTCCTTCCTTTAGTAATTAAATAAATGTCTTTATATTCCTTGGTTGTGGGGTACTCCAGTTCCATCAACCGCTTTTTAAATGATTCTTCCGAGTAAAACTGATGCCCTTCTGCATTCCTCTTTTTTAGCCTTTCAAGACACACATCCGGGGTTTCGTTTAACACGACGCACACCGTTTCATGTGGCTCTTTAACTTCACTCTCCATCCACTTCCTATATGCCTTAGTGTTTGAACATGCATCGAAAACAACGCTTCCTTCTTTTAACTTTTCATTTATTAAAGTAAAAGCTTCTTTGTCGCAATCGACGCTTAAATCATTTTTTCTGATTTCGTCTATCGATACTACCGACAGCCCTTTTTTCCTATACACTTCCGCTATCGTGCTTTTTCCGCTTGCCGGCAAGCCTACCAATACATACAACTTGTTCATTTCTTTTCCTTTTGTTACAAAGCTTTTAAAAAATAAACTATTCCATTTGCTATTTCATGTATATCCTCATCGAGCCATCTTTGCCTTGATTCTGACACTCTCTTAAGGTATACCTCATCGCTAAAGGTCTCCTCTACCCTGCTGACAATATCAGCCACTGAATTTTCATACATTTCAGAATCATCTAATATAAGTATCTTGACTATTTCTTTCATCTTTTCTTTTGAAACAACGTCCTTAAGGAAAAACATATCATACAAATCTCTATATCTTCTACTGTTTGTACCAAATTTCAAAAGAGACCGAAGTTTCTCTACAAACGATTGCTCCACAGTATTTTTAAGTAATGTTGCTCCTTTATCATCCAGACAAACATCAAAACAATATTCATCTTGGTCTATTTCTAAATGCTTATGAACTCCGATATCAATCTTACTTCTTATCTCATGATCCTCATCATCACTTATGATTATTTCAATGCTTTTACCATGATAATCTTGATGCTTTAATTCGGTAATCTTGTCTGTCATTCTGATATGAATGCCTTCTATGCAATCTAAACGCTTAACAAATTCACGAATTGCCAAATCCTCAAGTGAATAATGGATAAAATCCAAATCAATATCATGAGTTGATCTTCGCCCGTTTTTTGTGATGCTCCGCATCACTACGCCCCCCTTGATTGTAACATTCCGATTTAAAGGTCCTATGGAAATAGCTTTAAGCACAATATCCTGACATACTCTTGAGGCGGCAAGTTCTCTAGCCAAACCTTCTTCACAATACTCGTCCATTAATTCCTCTATGTTCAATTATAGAACCTCCTCATCCAAAGCCTTTGTTATCATTTTCTTCTTTGGAAACATTGATGCATATTTCTGTATTCTTCTTATATCAAGATCAGATATTATTTCTCTGTAATTCGAAATGATTTCTTTATACAAATCATACGGCATGCTGTTTTTCGAGCGAAGAAGTTCAATAAGCATACGCTCTTTGTCATATATCCGTATCTTCTCGCCGTTTTCGATTATCTCCTCTATTCCATAGTCAAATATATCTTCCCTGACATATATTTGCTTTACTCTTTCATCCTTAAGCTTAGCTGATTTGGCCGGAGTAGCCAAATCATATTTTTCAGGAAGAAGATTGGTTAATCCATGTTTGTAAAAAGCATACTCTCCTGTTAAAACACCCTTGGGGTATTTTTTCATAATTATCCCAACCTCAGGCTCCCTCTTTTTCGTTGAATAGATGCCTTCTTCCTGCTTAAAGATAACGCCTTTCTTCACGGCATTTTTGAGTTTATATGCATTTCCATATTGAGTTATTGCTTCGGAATAATTAAAAATCATTTGTGTAATCCTCGGTAATTTTTTGTTTTTTCCCTATCTTTACTTTAAAATACTACCATTGTCATACCTTGTCAATGTAATTATCGGTAATTTTTTATTTTTTACCGAGGTTTAATTAAATTTTTGCTATCATAAAATGGGTATATTGTCCCAATAGCATTTTTTTATAAAACTGGGAGTAAATCAGGCTTATTTTGACAATAAATTAAGCCCATCTGGGCTAATATCAAATCCATGAAGAATTGGGAGTAGAAAACAGCGTTTTCTACTCCCAATTTTGCATACTTTTCGTATTGGGACAAATTAGCCTTAAAAATGGCAAAAAATGGGCAAATTTACTCCCAATTATGGATGGATTTCATATTAGCCCACCGGAGAACAATTCGGGCCACCGGCAAGCATTCCGAGCCCACCGGAGAACAATTCGGGCCCACCGGCAGGTGTCCCGGCCCCAATCCATAACAAAAACGGGCTTCTTTCGAAGCCCGTAATCATTTATTGTCCTTTTACGCTTAATCTGACCAAAGCTCTGTGGAGCTTTGCTTCAGCAAGCCTTATTTCTTTGTCGGTAAGATTGTCTCTTGCCAGAATTTCTTCAGCTTTTCGCTTTGCTTCTTTAGCTCTTTCTTCGTCGATATCATCTGCCCACTCCCATGTGGTTGCAAGCAAATGGCACTCGCCGTCCATAACGCTGAGCATACCGCCTATGCAGGCTGCATTCTTTTTTGTGCCGTCTTCAAGCACCACATACGCTTCTCCCATACCTAAAGCGGTACAGTAGTTTGCATGCCCTGCCAAAACAGCCAAATCTCCTGTTATGCTACGACACATTACGCGTTCAACGTTTCCTTCAAAAAGCAAACCGTCCGGCGTACCGATTCGTAACGGATATGTCGTCATAGACAGCCTCCTTTACATGTTCTTAGCTTTTTCGAATACATCGTCGATGCCGCCTGCCATAAGGAAGCAGCTTTCGGGAATATCGTCGCATTCGCCGTCCAAGATCATCTTAAATCCGCGAAGTGTTTCTTTAAGAGGAACATACTTACCTTCCAAACCTGTAAACTGTTCTGCTACAGAGAAGCTCTGCGACAAGAAACGCTGTACTTTACGGGCTCTGTTAACGGTAAGCTTATCTTCTTCGGAAAGTTCGTCCATACCCATGATGGCGATGATATCCTGAAGTTCTTTATATCTTTGAAGAACCTTCTGCACACCTCTTGCAACTTCGTAGTGAAGTGAACCAACGATTTCGGGAGTTAATACTCTTGATGTTGAATCAAGGGGATCAACTGCGGGGTAAATACCCATACTTGCGATATCACGGGAAAGAACCGTGGTAGCATCAAGGTGAGTAAATGTTGTTGCGGGAGCAGGGTCTGTCAAGTCATCGGCAGGCACGTATACGGCCTGGATGGATGTGATTGAACCCTTACGTGTGGAAGTAATTCTTTCCTGAAGTGTACCCATGTCTGTTGCAAGGGTAGGCTGGTAACCTACGGCTGAAGGCATACGTCCAAGAAGTGTTGATACTTCCGAACCTGCCTGTGTGAAACGGAAAATGTTATCAACAAACAAAAGCACGTCCTGATTCTTAACATCACGGAAGTATTCAGCCATTGTAAGTCCTGAAAGTGCAACTCTCATTCTGGCTCCGGGGGGCTCGTTCATCTGACCGTATACCAAAGCGGTCTTGTCGATAACGCCCGACTCCTTCATTTCGTTGTACATATCATTACCTTCACGTGTACGTTCACCAACACCGGTAAATACTGAATATCCGCCGTGCTCGGTAGCAACGTTGTGAATAAGTTCCTGAATCAATACGGTTTTACCAACTCCGGCACCACCGAACAAACCTACCTTACCACCCTTAGCATAGGGGCAGATAAGGTCAACGACCTTAATACCTGTTTCAAGGATTTCGGTAGATGTAGCCTGTTCTTCGTACGCAGGTGCGGGACGGTGAATAGACCATTTCTCCTTAGCTTCGGGAGCAGGGAGATTATCAACGGGATCACCAAGAAGGTTAAATACACGTCCCAAGCACTCTTCGCCTACAGGCACTCTGATGGGTGCGCCTGTATCAACAGCCTTTGTGCCACGCACAAGACCGTCGGTTGAGTTCATGGCAATACAGCGAACTGTGTTGTCACCAACCTGCTGAGCTACTTCGGCTGTAAGCTTCTTGCCGTTGTTATCGATTTCAATGGCATTAAGAAGTGCAGGTAACTCGTCGTATCCGAATCTTATATCAAGAACGGGACCGGTAATCTGTACTACCTCGCCAATGTGTTTCTCGCTCATTTACGATTCTCCTTTATTTTTATTTAAGTGCTAAACTCCTTCAGCACCTCCTACAATTTCTGTAATTTCCTGCGTAATACTTGCCTGACGGGCTCTGTTGTAATGAAGATTCAATGTTTCGATCATTTCCTCTGCATTGGATGTTGCGGATTCCATGGCAGTACGTCTTGCCGCCTGCTCACTGGCAAGGGAATCACAAACAGCTCCGTATAAAACGCCGGCCAAATATTCGGGAACGATTGCATCAAATACCTCGTTTGAATCGGGCTCGTAAATAATTAAATTTCTTACAGGCTCAGTGGGCTTTTCTTCCGTAAGCTCAGTAAGAGGAAGCACCGATACGGCATGAGGTGTTTGTGAAAGCATGGATACAAACTCTGTATAAACAAGTTTGATGGTGCCAAATGTGCCGTTTTTAAATTCCTTGCAAAGAAGGTTGCTCATTTCAAAGCAGTCGCCGATAGCAATGGGAGCTATCTCGTTGTAGTTTTCCGTAACGATTTCTACTTTACGACGCTTAAAATATTCAACTGCCTTCTTTCCGATGGGAAGCACCATGAAGTCTTTACCCTTGGAATCTCTTTCCATGCACTTAAAAAGGTTTGAGTTGTAACCTCCCGCAAGACCTCTGTCTCCGGCGATTACTACGTAACAAATCTTTTCGCTCTTTGGCTCTTTTGCATATACGGAAGTAAATTCTGTATTGCCGTAAGCGATTTTCTTAAGTGTATCGTATAATTCCACAAAGTAAGGTCGACATGTCTCTGCACGTTCCTTAGCTCTACGCAGTTTGGAGGATGCTACAAGTTCCATAGCTTTGGTTATCTGCATGGTGTTTTGCACACTTTTTATACGCAGCTTAACCGCTTTCATGTTTGCAGCCATTTACGTCCTCCTTATTCGTTTGTGTGAGTCTTTACAAATTCGTCTGTATAACGTTCCAAAGCACTCTTTAACTTGTTTTCTGTATCTTCTTCAAGCTTTCCTGTAGACTTAACGGCATCCATAAATGCTGCGCCGTCTGCATCTGTATCAAGGAAAGTATAAAGACCTGATTCATATTCCTTAACATCGGTAACAGCAACCTTAGCCAAGATGTTCTTTGTAACCGCATAAATAATTGCAATCTGCTTTTCAACAGGAATAGGTGAATTCTGGTTCTGCTTAAGCACTTCCACAATTCTTGCACCCTGTTCAAGACGAGCCTTTGTATCGGCATCAAGGTCTGAACCGAACTGAGCAAAGCTCTGTAATTCTCTGTACTGAGAATAGATAAGCTTTAATGTTCCGGCAACCTTCTTCATAGCCTTGATCTGAGCGTTACCACCTACTCTGGATACTGAAATACCGGGGTTAACCGCCGGCATAACGCCTGAGTGGAAAAGCTCTGTTTCAAGGAATATCTGTCCGTCTGTAATAGAGATAACGTTTGTGGGAATGTACGCAGAAACGTCACCTGCCTGTGTTTCGATGATAGGCAAAGCGGTAAGTGAACCGCCACCGTGTGCTTCATCAAGCTTAGCCGCACGCTCAAGTAATCTTGAGTGTAAGTAGAATACGTCACCGGGATAAGCTTCACGTCCGGGTGGACGACGGATAAGCAAAGAAAGTGCACGGTATGCAACGGCATGCTTACTTAAATCATCATAGATTACAAGTACGTGTTTTCCTTTGTTCATGAAATATTCGCCCATTGCACATCCTGAGTAAGGAGCGATGTACTGTAAGGGGCTTGCTTCGGAAGCGGTAGCGGCAACTACGATTGTGTAGTCCATAGCGCCGTTCTTCTGAAGGTTTTCAACTAAGTTTGTAACTGTCGAACGCTTCTGTCCGATAGCAACGTAAATACAGATAACATCCTTACCCTTCTGGTTAATGATTGTATCTGTCGCGATTGTTGTTTTACCCGTCTGACGGTCACCGATTATCAACTCACGCTGTCCTCTACCGATGGGGATCATAGAGTCAATAGCCTTGATACCTGTCTGTAAGGGTTCAAATACTGACTGTCTTTCGCAAATACCGGGTGCGTTACTTTCAATGGGTCTAAACTCCTCAGTAACGATAGGACCTGCACCGTCGATGGGCTGTCCCAAAGCATTTACGACACGTCCGATCATTGCATCTCCTACCGGCACGGAAACAACCTTACCGGTACGCTTAACGGTCTGACCTTCGCCAATGTTCTCATCGGAACCGAATAATACGATGGAAACACTGTTTTCTTCAAGGTTCTGAGCCATACCGAAGCTTCCGTCTTCAAATTCAAGAAGCTCGCCTGCCATACAGTTAACGAGTCCGCTTGCTCTCGCAATACCGTCACCTACGTTAAGAATGGTACCTGTCTCATTCTGCTTGATAGTGTTTTCATAGTACTTTATCTGGCTACGGATGACCTTGGATATCTCTTCAGGTTTTAATTGCATTTTTCCATTCCATCCTTATATGATAGTGTCACTAAGTTTCTTTGAGATGTCTTTAAATCTTCCCTGGACGGAACCGTCCAATTCGACACCTTCAAGTTCTACTTTGATACCTGCAATTACCGCAGGGTTAACTTTGGTTACAAGGGAAACTTTCTTCCCGCTTACCTTTTCAAGTTTTTCTTTCAATGCCTTCTTTCGATCACTGCTTAATGCTACCGCGCTTGTTACAACCGCCTCTATAATACCGTGATCGGCATTGTATCTTTTGGTAAACTCCTCGACGCATCCTTCGTATTCACGTAAGATGTTCTTTTCGCAAAGAATCTTAAGGAAATTAACCAAATACTTTTCAGTATCTTCGCCGAACGCCTTGTCGATTAAATCCGTGCGTTCTTCCTTCTTAATGGAAGGCTCTGAAAGAAGGGTTATGTATTCGGGGTTCTCCCTGAATATTTCCTTAACTTCCTGCATTTGTTCTAAAATGGCGTCTGTAAGCTTTTCTTCGGAAGCTAAGTCATACAGACTGTCACCATATACTCTGGCATATTCTGTCATGACTGTTCTCCCACTTTTTCGATAAATTCATCAATCAGTTTCTCATGGTCTTTAGCGCTTAATTCTCTCTCGATTACCTTACCGGCAATTTCGATAGCCATATCACCGATTTCATCTTTAATCTCATTTACCGCTTTACGCTTTTCCTGAGCAATGTCCTTTTCAGCCTTAGCCTTTAAAGCTATTGCCTGTTCGTTGGCTTCACGTAAAATATCTTCGCTTTGCTTTGTAGCCGACTTTTGAGCTGTTGCCAAAATGTCGCCGGCCTTTTCTCTTGCATCGCTTAAGTTCTTTTCGTATTCACTCTTCATGGCAAGTGCTTCGTCTTTAGCCTTTGTAGCCTCTGCGATCTGAGCATCTGCCAATTCTTTTCTTTTCTGTAATACGTTCCTTATAGGTTTAAAAAGAAACTTCTTAATGAGAAACATCTGAAGAAACAGGTTTAATAACTGCGCTATTAAAGTCCAGGGAACGATTGTTACAAGTTCCTGATTTCCCAAGCCTATAACCTCCTGTCTTTAGTCTGCGGCCCTAATTAACCTAAAAACTTCATGAATGCACCGGGTGCAACGAAGATTAAAAGCAAACCTGTAACGAAACCGTAAATACCTGTTGTTTCTGCGATAGCACAACCAAGTAACATTGTAGAGGTTACATCACCTTTACATTCGGGCTGACGTCCGATTGCTTCCAAAGCCTTAGAAACGGCGTTACCTTCACCAATACCGGGGCCGATACCTGCGATAAGTGCCAAACCTGCACCTATACCGCATCCTGCAAGAGCAATACCTTTAGCAAGTACTGAATAATCCATATAATATTTCCTCCTTAAATTAAAACAAATAAATTTTCTTTATCCTTCTGCCGCATTGGCAATATACATTGTGGTGAGCATACAGAAAATGTAAGCCTGCATGACTCCCGAAAACCAGTCAAAATAAACTGATAAAATCGCCGGTACACCGACGCTTAGAATCGGAACATGTGATAAAACAGCTCCGACTGCTCCGGGGATAAGTCCCAAAAGTTTTGAACTTGCCACAGCTAACGCTCCGTATACAAGTGTGCTTATAACTACACCTGAAAGTATGTTACCAAAGTGACGGCACGCCATACTTACGGGAGTTGCAAGTTCGGAGAGCACATTAAAGGGTGTAAGTACCGCAATTGGCTGAGTGAATCCTTTTAAGTATCCGCCCAAGCCGCCTGCTTTAATCTTCTGTGAAGTGATGATTGTAAATACTACAATCGCCCAAGCAGCTTCTGTATTTAAGTCTGCGGTAGGGCTCCACACTCCGAAAAGACCAATCAGGTTTGATACCAAACTTGTTGCAAACAAAGCTGCCACAAAGGGCACAAAGTAAGCAAACTTCTCACCCATATTTCCGATAACGAATTTATCGGCTGTTTCAACAAGCATCTCTGCGAACGCCTGACGCTTAGTTACCTTTTCAACTTTTAAATCGTGAGTAAGCCATATACACAAAAGTGTGATAAGTGCCATCACCACCCAGCTGATAAGTATTGTTTCAGTCAGTCGAAATGGTCCCAAAACAGGGATGCTCCATGGTGAGGTCCATAACACTTTAGGACCCGTAATGTTAACATCCATCTTGTTTTTGCTCCACCTCCTTCTCTTTATTATAATTTCTTTGCTTCACAAAACCTCTTAATTTAATGCTTGCGCTGGGAAAAAGCAAAGGAAGCATTCCCGTGGCCCAAAAGAAAACCGGCGCCAAAAGCACAACCACTATCCATGCAATCTGAAGTAAGAAACGGCGTCTGTAGCTGTTACGCATAATAGCCTGCGCCATTTTTTCATCTTCCTGATTTGCAACCTTTTGAACGGTTAAGCCCATCCAAAAGAAATTTATAACTGCAACAATGAAGCCTCCGATGCCGCCTAAGAAAACGGTATAATCGAAAGGTACGTCAATGTCAGTCAACTTTTTTATTGCAAAAATCACCGCCCACATAATCACCACGCCTACACCTGTGGCAATTGCTACGTTAATAGTTTCTTTTTTAATTGCAGGCGAAACGTTTGAAAAAGCTTTACCCATAGTCCCATCCTAATTACGTGTGTTTGTTAAAAGAAACACGTTTCTTTTTTTTCTTATTTTCTTTTTTCTCTTTTTGGATTTCGGAAAGATAGAATTTATACGCTGTCATGAAGGAGGCGCCGATTCCAAAGAAAAAACCGACAAAGTAGATCCACATGCCTACTCCTTTTTGCGCATTTAAATACCAGCAGAGTGCGATGCAAATTAGCATCGGCATTATGATAGATAACCCCAATTGGCTTAAGAGAGCCATACTTTTTAATATGTTATTAAAGTCCTCTCTTTTCATACCTTCACCCCGTAGTATGCATTCTAGGTAATTCTATCAATTTTCCGAATCTTGAGCAATACAAAAATCCTAATTTAATATACCTTTTTACAATTAACGAAAAATACAGTCGTTATTCTATCAGCAGATTTTCACACATTTCGTTAATGATAGTTTCCGTATTGTCTAAAAGATCCTTTTCGTCTTTTCTTACTTCTCCGTAGGGTATATACGAATACGTAAATATGGGATCTCCCTTAGGGAAAAGCCCAAGCTTATCCCCTCTCTTTGAATGCTTGTTTAAAAGAATCGGTATGTTTTCAGTCCTTATATTTGCATCCTTTTTATAGGTAAACTTAATTTCACCGTTTCTTCCCTTAACTTCCAAAATGCCAAGCTTGTGAGCTTTGTTTCTAAGTTCTGAAATTTTAAGAAGCTGCTCACATTCTCTCGGAACCGCGCCGAATCTATCAAGAAGCTCATCTCGCATGTCGTTTAACTCTTCTTTTGATTCCAAAGCCGCAATACGCTTATATGTATCAAGCTTTTGCACTTCGTTTAAGATATATTCGGGAGGAATAAAAGCATCCACATCAAGGTCGATTGTGGTGATAAAATCTTCTTTGGTTTCAATTCCCTTCATATTTAAGACTGCAGTATTTAGCATCTTACAATAAAGGTCATATCCAACCGCCGCCATATGTCCGTGCTGGCTCATTCCAAGCACGTTTCCGGCACCTCTAATTTCAAGGTCTCGCATGGCAATCTTGTATCCGCTTCCAAGGTCCGTAAATTCGCGAATGGTCTTAAGCCTCTTTTCAGCCACTTCTTCAAGCACCTTGTTTCTTCGATACATTAAGAAAGCATACGCCGTCCTGTTTGAACGTCCCACTCTTCCTCTTAACTGATAAAGCTGCGAAAGCCCCATTTTATCGGAATCATGCACAATCATGGTGTTTACGTTTGGAATATCTATGCCCGTTTCAATAATGGTGGTTGAAACAAGCACATCGATTTCACCGCGGATAAAGTCATACATGATTTTTTCAAGCTCCGATTCCTTCATCCTACCATGAGCAAAAGCAACGGTAGCATCCGGCACAAGAGACTGAATTGAAGCCGCGATTTCAGCAATGTTATTTATATTGTTATATACGTAATAAACCTGACCGCCTCTTGAAAGTTCTCTGTTTATGGCTTCTCTAACCATTTCATCGTTATATTCCAAAACATAAGTCTGAATGGGAAGCCTGTCTCCGGGAGCCTCTTCCAAAATGGACATATCCCTTATTCCAACTAAGCTCATATGAAGAGTTCTCGGAATGGGAGTCGCAGTAAGTGTAAGCACGTCCACATCATCTTTAATTGACTTAAGCTTCTCCTTGGCTTTAACTCCGAAACGCTGCTCTTCGTCTATTATTAAAAGTCCCAAATCCTTAAAAGAAATTTCATCGGAAAGCACTCTGTGAGTGCCGATAACAATATCCGTCATTCCCTTTTTAAGGTCATCAATAATTCTTCTTTGCTCTTTAGCTGTCACAAAACGGCTTAAAAGGTCCACTTTCACAGGGAAATCCTTCATTCTCTCCATGAAGGTGTTATAGTGCTGCTGGGCCAAAATCGTGGTAGGTACCAAGAAAACGACCTGCTTTCCGTCCTGTACCGCCTTAAAGGCAGCTCTTATTGCTACTTCAGTTTTTCCAAATCCCACGTCACCGCAAATAAGTCTGTCCATGATTTTTTTACTCATCATGTCTTCTTTTGTGGCTTCTATGGCATCAAGCTGATCCTTTGTTTCTTCGTAGGGGAAAAGCTCCTCAAATTCTCGCTGCCAAACCGTATCTTTACTGAAGCAAAAGCCTTCCTTAGCGCTTCTTTTTGCATAAAGGTCCACAAGCTCTTTTGCCACTTCGCTGACGGCACTTTTAACCTTTGTGGTGGTCTTTGCCCCTTCAGTG
>JAEEGJ010007101.1_pt1 | contig 32667 bp, 28 predicted proteins | sample 8958761 | NCBI WGS metagenome assembly JAEEGJ01 (sample SAMN16246546, study PRJNA631951) | gut metagenome | biome: gut microbiome; feature: rumen; material: RS-attached | host: Bos | place: Iran: Karaj | collected 2018-10
TTCCCTTCAGAGAGAACGGTTCGATGGTAGTCGCGACTGATGATGACGATGCTTCAAGACAGGGTCTGGAAGAGCTCCTCGAACGCGGGATCAGGAACGGTGTGGAAGATCTCAGGATCATCACCGGCGATGAGGCAAGGGCTTATGAACCCAATCTCTCGGAAGACATCAAGCTGGCTCTTCTCGTTCCGCACGGAGGAATAGTCTGTCCTTTCCTAATGACTGTGGCTTTCGCAGAGAATGCCGCGAGCAACGGAACGGAATTCAGATTCCTTACAAATGTCACGGGTATTACCCGTAATGCTGAAGGCTATCTGCTGTCGACCGGTGCCGGCGATATCAGCACAAGAGTCGTCGTCAACTGCGCAGGAGTCTATGCCGATATATTCCATAACATGATATGCCCTGACCGGCCCATACACATCACTCCGAGAAGGGGCGAATATGTGCTGCTCGATCACGATGCAGGCGACATAACAGGCCACACCATCTTCCGCCTTCCCACGGCGAAAGGCAAGGGCGTGCTCGTCACACCCACCGTGCACGGGAACATACTGGTCGGCCCCAATGCCGAGGATCTCGAAGACAAAGAAGATACTTCCACCACGCTTGACGGAATGAACTACGTCAGATCCAAGGCGCTGGAATCTGTTCCGAACATCCCCTATGCAAAGACGATAACTTCATTCTCGGGACTTCGTGCGACCGAGGACGGTAAGGACTTCATCGTGGGAGAATCCGCAGACGGTTTTTTCGATGCCGCAGGGATCGATTCGCCCGGTCTGTCTTCCGCGCCCGCGATAGGCGAGATGCTCGCGGAGCTGATAGCAGACAAATTCGGTGCATCGCCGAGGCGGGATCACATATCCACGCGCAAAGGATTCGTGAAGCCCATGGAGCTCAGCAGCGAAGAACGGGCCGAACTCATACGTGAAGACCCCGCATACGGCAGGATCGTCTGCCGTTGTGAGAACGTCACCGAAGGCGAGATAAGAGATGCGATAAGAAGGACGCCCGGAGCAAGATCGCTGGACGGCATCAAGAGGCGTGTCCGCCAGGGTATGGGAAGATGTCAGGCCGGCTTCTGTACACCGCGCACCATAAGCATCCTGGCAGAAGAACTCGGCATCCCCGAAGAAGACATCTGTAAGAATATCCCGGGGTCCGAGATCCTGTGCAGCAAGGAGGGCCGTTCTGATGATCAGGCGTGATATCGTCATAATCGGCGGAGGTCCTGCCGGTCTTGCCGCAGCAGTTGCAGCTTACGATGCAGGGTCAAGAGACATCCTCGTCATCGAGCGTGACGACAGGCTCGGCGGCATACTTAACCAGTGCATACATAACGGATTCGGTCTTCACACATTCAAGGAAGAACTGACAGGTCCCGAATATGCGGACAGGTTCATCTCACAGCTGACAGCCCGCGGGATAGAATATAAGCTCGATACCATCGTGACTGATGTATCCGATACAAGATGCGTAACTTACATGAACGGCAGCGAAGGCGTTGTCACCATTGAAGCCGGCGCCGTCATACTTGCCATGGGATGCCGTGAGCGTCCGCGCGGAGCACTCGGCATACCCGGCTTCCGCCCTGCCGGTGTCTATACTGCAGGTACGGCTCAAAGACTGGTCAACATAGAAGGCAAATGCATCGGCAAACGAGTCGTGATACTGGGGTCGGGAGACATAGGACTCATCATGGCCAGGAGGATGACTCTTGAAGGCGCGAAGGTCCTCTGCGTGGCTGAACTCATGCCTTATTCCGGAGGACTTCAGCGCAACATCACACAGTGCCTTGATGACTTCGGCATACCGCTGCTCCTCAGTCATACGGTCTCCCGGATATACGGCAAGGAACGCGTCACCGGAATAGACATATCCGAAGTGGATGAGAACAGGAATGTGATCCCCGGGACTGAGGTCCACTATGACTGCGATACCCTGCTGCTCTCCTGCGGTCTGCTGCCTGAGAACGAACTGACGAGACAGGCAGGCATCAGCATAGACCGCGTTACCGACGGTCCTGATGTAAGAGATGATCTCGAGACGTCGGCGGAAGGCATCTTTGCATGCGGCAATGTGCTTCATGTGCATGACCTTGTGGATTATGTATCGCAGGAGTCATCGCGTGCCGGGCAGATGGCATCAGAGTTCGTATCAGGCAGGAAGCGCGATCATCTGTCATATCTTAAGGTGGAGACATCAGGCGGAATACGTTATTCCGTCCCGCAGTATATCTCCCCCAAGGAGATGGAAGACAGCATTACGGTCAGGTTCAGGGTCGACAAGGTCTACCGTGACAGGAAGCTTTGCGTGTACCTCGGGACGACCAGGCTGAGAGAACAGCGTAAGAACATCGTCAAGCCCGGCGAGATGGAACAGGTCGTACTGCTTAAGAAGGATCTCGGATCGGCATCCGGGACAGATACGATCAGGATCTGCCTGGAGGACTGAAGCAATGGAAGAATATAACCTCACATGCATAAGATGCCCCATGGGATGCTCACTACATGTCTCCGTAGCAGGAGATGAAGTCACCGTCACAGGCAATACCTGTCCGCGCGGTGCTGACTACGGAAGGCAGGAAGTGACAGCGCCCGTAAGGACCGTCACATCCACGGTCCCGGTAATCGGCGGTCAGATCCCGGTCGTGTCAGTTAAGACGGCGGGAGATGTGCCCAAAGATAAGGTTTTCGACGTGATGAGAGACATCAGGTCAGCATCGGTACCGGCCCCCGTTAAGATCGGCGATGTCATCGTCAGGAATGCAGGCGGGTCAGGGACAGATGTGATCGCTACCAAGGCTGTCGGAATTAAGGGTTGAATTGCTGATATATAACTCTTAAACCTGACACAATTTACAATGTCTTTGCTCAATTCTAATTGCGAATTAAAATCTCCGTGCATAATATGTAAGTATGATGGAAAATGTCCGTAAGAAGATAGCAGTACTTATCGCGCAGCCTGAGGAGTTCACTCAGTCTCTGTTCCTTAAGGGTTTTCTTGAGGAAGCGTTCAGGCGCGATTACGATGTTGCCGTCTTCGCCATGTACATCAAATACCAGAATACACAGGAACGCACACTCGGTGATTCCTCCATCTACAAGCTTATCAACTATGAGCATTTTGACTGCATCGTGGTCCTGGCAGATACCATTCAGACCAAGGGGCTGTCCGAGCAGATAGAAGAAGATCTTCACGACAGATACAAAGGCAAGGTCATCTTTGTCGACAAGAACAGCAAATACTTCCCTTCCATCCACATAGACAACTACACGCCGGAGAAGATGGTGATAGACCACCTTATCGAGAAGCACGGCTTAAGAGACATCGCATTCCTTACGGGCAAGTCCTGGCATCCGCATTCGATAATAAGGCTCAATGCTTATAAGGATTCTCTGGCAGAGCACGGCATAGAGTTCAACGAGAGCCGGGTATTCTATGGTGACTTCTGGTACACGAGCGGCGAGAGCCTGGCCGACAGCTGGCTCAAGAGCGGAGAGAAGCTTCCCGAGGCACTTGCCTGCGCTAATGACTGCATGGCTCTGGGCTTCGCGAAAGTCATGACCGCCAACGGTTATTCGATACCGGAAGATATCGTTGTGGTGGGATTCGACTCCAACGAGGACGGAAGACACGCGCCCGTACCTCTGACATCAATCCCGATAGCATCGACCGAACTCGGCATCAACACGGCACTTATGGCGCACGCTTTTATAACAGGTACTGAAGCGGAGAACGCCAAGGTCCCGCCAGAGATGTTCATCGGCGGCACATGCGGATGTGACTGCGACAGTGCCAGGCCGACTTATTACAAGAGAAATTCATGGGATACGGAATTGTCCCTGTCGTCTTTGTTCTCGCCATTCAATCACATGGATGAAGATCTGATAGGACAAACCTCTTTCTCAGGTCTCATCGGAACGATCTTCAGTTCCATTCATCTGATCAGGGGCTTCGACAGCTTCAACCTCTGCGTTAATCCGTCATTAGGAGAATCGGACGATGCATTCGAGAACAGAATGATGCATGTCATCAAATGCGGATCCGAGCATGAGAACAACGACAAGATCCTGACTGATACCCTTTTTGACAAGGAGATAATGCTCCCCGAATTCTCAGAGGAACGCGAGAAGCCTTCGGTATATTACTTCATGCCGATCTTCTTTGATTCCAGTGTCTTCGGATATGCATCAGTCAGATTCGACGACAGGCCCGTCGTGATATCTGCGGAATACCGCGCATGGCTCAGGGCTATCTGCAGAGGATTCGAATGCTTCAGACGAAGCGACAACATCATAAGCAGTTCCAAGATCGCCAGAAGGGGCATTACAACTGATAACCTGACAGGTCTTCTTACCTACAAGGGGTTCCTCGAGCAGGCTGAGACATTCCTGCACATGATGCACAACAACGGCGGATACATGGGAGCTCTTGCCATAGACATCAAGAGTCTGTCTTCCATCAACAATGCGTTCGGCCGTCAGGAAGGTGACAATGTTATAGTCAACGTCGCAAGCGCACTGGAGAATGTCTTCTCATCACGTAACTGTCTGTGCTTCAGACCTGCCAATGACGAGCTTGTGGCTCTGCGTATAACCAGAGATCCCGACGACCGCGAACTTCTCGAGGAAAGAGACAAACTCTTTGACATGATAGCGAATTCCAACGCCGCATCCGAATACACTGTCGAGCTCTACTACGGCACCGACTTCGGAAGTCCGGAGACGACTGAGGATGTTGAGAAACTGGTCAATGTTGCCATCGGCCGCAAGAACTCCAGCAAGATCGAACGTCTGAAGCTCTCACGCGAGAATCTCACTGAAGAAGAGCAGCAGGAAGCCCATGTGGTTCTGCAGATCCTCTCCGAGAACAAGATCTCTTATCACTTCCAGCCTATCGTTGATGCAAGGACTGCGAAGATATTCTCTTACGAGGCACTCATGAGAGCTGACTCCGTACCGTATCTTCCGCCGCCGGTAATCCTCAGATATTCCGAGTTCTATGACAAGCTCGATGAAGTCGAGAGACTGACTTTCTCCAATGTCATCCATGAGATGCTGAAGCACAAGGCGATCCTGTCTGACGGCAAGAAGATATTCATCAATTCCATCCCCGGACACATGCTCTCGGACAAGGATATCAAGATGCTCGAAGACCTGATCGAATCGATGCCAGGCTCTGTCGTAGTCGAACTTACGGAGCAGTCAGAGATATCGGACAGCGACCTCGAACACATGAAGAAGACTTATAACAGGATGGGCATCGAGACCGCCGTTGACGACTACGGCACCGGTTATTCGAATGTATCCAACCTCTTAAGGTATACCCCGGATTATGTGAAGATCGACCGCGCTCTTCTGTCGGGTATTCAGGACAGTCCACAGAAGCAGCATTTCGTGAAGGATGTTATCGAGTTCGCACACAGCAACGGCATCGTAGCACTCGCTGAAGGAGTCGAGACATCCGAAGAACTCAAGACCGTTGTCATGCTCGGCGTCGATCTGCTTCAGGGTTACTATGTGGCGATGCCCGCCAAGGAAATGATCCAGTCCATTAACTCCCAGATCGCAGACGAGATCCGGCAGTATTCGAAGTTAAGGGACAGTTCGACCTGAGACAGCTTTACTCAAAACAAAAGGACTGCACTGCTGCAGTCCTTAATTAACTTCAGTATCTTCTGCTGTTGTCAGGGCTTGGGATAGCCGAGCTGATCGAGTATCTTGTTGACCTTGGTCCTGGCATCGTCGGAATCTGTATTTGTACAAACATATACGACCGAATTGCCGGAATAATACCATCCGCCGTAGATGTATTGTCCGTCGCCTGTTCCCTTTATCGTGAAGTAGGCATAGTCACCTTTGTCCAGCTCATTCCTCGAGCCGCTGAATACACCCGTCTCAACAAGACCCATATAGTATTGGTAGACCGCATTATATTCACTCTTGGCTTCCGTCTTGTCATCGAAGACCCAGCATATGGAATCGACCACGATGTCAGATCCGTCATTCATGGTGAACTCGATATAATTCCAGCCGTTACCATTGGTGGTGGTAAAATCCTGCGTCTGTGCTCCGATGCGGCTGTCGATGACGGCCTTCTTAAACTGTTCCGTTGTCTTGCTCTGGATCTTCGAACATGCGGCAGCCGACAGCACCATTGCCATCAGGAGAACTGCGGTCGTGATCTTCTTAGCAACCTTATTCATTAATTTTCCTCCAACCCGGTTAATACCAATATAATAGACCGATTTGTCAGGATTTCTACAACATAATGCAGGTTTATGCAAATTTTATGTTCAAAAAGGCCTGCCCCATCAATGTTATAATCGGACCAGGTAGATAATATGAGCATCAGGATCGGAATAATCGGAGGCGGTGCAGCAGGTCTATTTGCGGCCTGCCAGTTCAAGCGCCTTGCAAGAGGCGGAGATATCGACGTTACCGTCATCGAGAAGAACACCGTCCCCGGCATGAAGCTCACTCTCACGGGTCACGGCAGATGCAACATCACCAACGCCAAAGATGCCTCCGAGCTTAAGAACGGATACCACGAAGCAGGTAACTTCCTGTACCCCGCTCTCAGGCAGTTCGGCCCTGAAGACACGATGCGTTTCTTCGACGATGAGCTCGGGCTTCCTCTCAAGGAAGAAGACAACAACAGGATCTTCCCTGTCTGCGACAGTGCTGTTACTGTCAGGGATACTCTCTTATCCTATATCTCAGACAGAGCGAGAATCATCACCGATACAAAGGTCTCTGCCATTGGAAGCGCACCAGGCTTCGAGGTCCTGACCGACAAAGGCCGTTATGGCTTCGACCGCATCATCTTATCCTGCGGAGGAAAATCATTTGCCGGGACCGGTTCAACGGGAGATTCCTATACCCTGGCAGGAAGTCTCGGACACACGATCGAACCCGTGAAGGCAGCACTCGCACCGGTAAGGGCTGACAGTTCTTCAGCCGGCCTGTGCAGGGACTTAAGCGGCGTATCAGTGAGCGCGGGAGTATCAGTCTGGCACGAAGGCAAGAAGACGGCATCATATGAAGGCGAGGTTCTTTTTGCAGAGTTCGGCCTGACAGGTCCTGCAGTGATGGAGATCTCCAGAGAGATACCCTCAGACATACATAATGCTTATCTCGAGCTCGATCTTGTACCGTCCGAAAGTGATGAAGAATTCGACAGACATTTGCAGACACTGATAGACGAACATGCGGATACCAAGATGGCAAATCTTCTCTCAAGATTCATCCCGTCTTCCGTTGCAGCCGGGATCACATCGAGAACAGGCACGGAAGATCTCTATGCGCAGGGGTTCACCAAAGAAAACCGCAGGAAGATCTGCCGGGAGATGAAGCATCTTAAGATTGGAATAGACAGAGCGCCCGATATCGACAGGGCATACGTTACTAGAGGCGGAGTATCTCTTCGCGAAGTTGACCGCAAGACGATGGAGTCCAAGATCGTGCCGGGAATGTATATAATCGGAGAAGCTCTTGACATCGACGGCATAAGCGGCGGGTATAACCTTCAGGCCTGCATGAGCGAAGCATATCTTGCAGCAAAGAGCATACTGGACAGATGAGGCATTATGGGTAAGGGATTGAAAACTGACAGGATCGACACACCCAAGATAATTCTGCTCGTGATGGCAGAGTTCTTTACCGCTGCATCTCTTGTCGCGGTCATAATGGACGGTGAGTGGACACGCATCGCGCTTACGGCGGTCACGCTGCTGTTTGTACCCCTTCCCCTCTGCATTGAGTACCTGTTCAGGAAGAAACTGACTTTACTGTCTTTCGGGATAGGCATTGCTTATTCCATAGGACCTATGCTGGGGCACGCATATAACCTCTACACGATCCTGCCCTGGTGGGATAAGATGCTGCACATGTCGGCGGGTGTTATTTTCGCCCTGTTGGGGATCGAACTTGCCAGGAAGCTCTTCCGCGGCAGAGACATCGATTCCAGTTATCTGCTCCTGGCGATCTTCGGACTGTGCTGTTCGATGGCGCTGTCGGTCGCCTGGGAATTCGTCGAATACGGACTGGACTTATGGCTCGGGCTGGACACTCAGACCGACACTGTAATACATACGATAGTATCCGCTACGCTGGGCCGCGATGCCGGAATAGCGGAGCCCGTCACAAACATCAATGATGTGATCGTCGGCGGACGTTCACTCGGACTAGGCGGTTATCTGGATATCGGTCTTATCGACACGATGCATGACCTTATGATCGAATCTCTCGGAGCGGTCATAGCCGCAATACCGGTCATTGTCAGGAAGGGCCGCCACACGGTCTTCAGAAGAGAGAAGTGATCTTATGTACGACTTTGACAGCATAGTTAACAGGAATACTCCTGATGATATCAAGTATGAGAAGGTAGAGGGCATCGACGACCTCATCCCGATGTGGGTGGCCGACATGGATTTCAGAAGTCCGCCCGAGGTAACAGACGCACTGGTCCGCACGGCAGCAGAAGGCATCTACGGTTATTCGGAAGCAGACAAGACATACGATGATGCCGTCATTGGCTGGATGCGCAGACGCTTTGATTGGGAAATTACGAGCGATCAGATACTGAAGCTCCCCGGAGTCGTTCTGGCTATCTCCTATGCCGTCCGCACTCTTACAGATGCCAATGACCACGTCATGATCTTCGAGCCTGTCTACGGTCCCTTCAGGCGCTGCGTCAAAGGAAGCGGCAGGCTCCTCACGGCAGTACAGCTTAAGAACAACGACGGTCATTACGAGATAGACTTTGACGAGATGGAATCAAGGATCATCGAAGACGACGTCAAGCTCCTGGTGTGGTGTTCACCGCACAATCCCGGCGGCAGGGTCTGGACCGAAGATGAACTCAGGACTGTCGCAGATATCTGCAAGCGACACGGTGTCTTCATAGTCAGCGATGAGATACACGCAGACCTTACTCTGTATGGTCACAAACACATACCTATGGCAAAGATCGCAGGCGACGGCTGTGTTGTCCTGACTGCCCCGACCAAGACATTCAATATCGCAGGCATCCAGGCTGCCAATATCATCTCATCGAACCGCGACATTCTCCGAAGGATAGACAGGGAAGCTGTTACGACCGGCGCTTACGGCCTGAGCAAGATGGGGATCAGTGCCACGCGTGCCGCCTACACATACGGCGAGCCCTGGCTTAACGAGCTGATCTCATATCTCGAAAGCAACATCGATCTTCTCCGCGAGGAATTAAAGGACACCGGACTTAAGATGATGGAACCGGAAGGGACATACCTGGTCTGGATCGACTGTTCTTCATACGGCGATCTCTCCCGTAAGCTCCTCACCCAGGCGCATGTCCGCGTATCCGAAGGGACCTTCTTCGGAGCAGACTGCGGTAACTTCATAAGACTCAACATCGCCTGTCCGAGAAGTGTCCTCAAGGAAGCACTCCGAAGGATCAAGGAGATCTTGTAATGGAACGCAAAGTTACAAGAGAAGAACGGCAGGTATTTCTTGCTCATCCCGAGCTGGTTATGTTCGATGTCGATACCAGGAAGAAGACAGGTATCGCGACTATCGCCATGATATTCGCCATCATCTTACCGGTATTCCTGATCCCGATCGCACTGATCGCGTCTCCGTTCGGAGAAGCTCATCCCAATCTTGCTGTCGGAATATCGGTGGTATTCACCGTATTCTGGGTGTTCGTTGCAACCCCCTGGCTGTTCATCCATATCGATCAAAGTAAGATGCAGAAAGAACAGGAGAGCCATTACATCAAGCTCCTGACAAAGCGGCTGCCGGAAGAACTAATCTGCAAGAACGTTACGATAGAATATGTCGTATATGAGAAAGGCGAAGGCGCATATATCGAAGACGGCAAGCAGCAGCTGTTCGGATATGTGGGTTACAGGAATATCTTCAAACTGGTTCCGGGTACCGAAGTCGTCATTGTCACGGATAAGAAAGGCTTCTTCGCATTCATTAAGCGTGACGAAGCAACAGAGAGCCTTTACAGAGAAGAATGAGGAGCGCAAGACTATGAACGCGAGAGCATACCTTGAGATATTACATGTAGCCGAGAGGCTCAAAGATACTCCCAGGCATTGTACGACCACCAAGGGAAGAACGGAGAGCGTGGCTGAACACAGCTGGAGAATGTCGCTTATGGCTTCACTTCTTAGACACGAGTTCCCTGATCTCGACATGGATAAGGTCGTAAACATGTGCCTTATACACGATCTCGGCGAGTGCTTTACCGGAGACATTCCTACCTTTGTTAAGACCGATGCGGACAGAGCTACGGAAGATGCACTGTTGGATCAGTGGGTAAAGTCGCTCCCTGATGAACTGTCCGCCGACATTGCTGCTCTATACGACGAGATGAATGCACAGGAGACGGCCGAAGCCAAGGTGTACAAGGCCTTGGATAAACTCGAGGCTTTGATCCAGCACAACGAGTCTCCTTTAAGCACATGGACAGAGAATGAGTACGAGCTGAATAAGACATATGCTTTCGATACGGTCTCGTTCTCAGACTGGCTCACAGAGCTCCGCAAAGCGATCCTCGAAGATACCGTTGCAAAAATAGAGAAGGAGCAACTCAAATGAACAGAATAGGGATCATAGGTTACGGCAGCATGGGTAAGATGCTGCTTACAAAATTCAGTGAATCAGGCAAAGTGGAAAACGATGGATTGTTCATATCCAACAGAACAATATCGAAGATAGAAGAAGCGCCCGGCAGGTATACCGTATGCAGTTCGAATACCGAGCTGGCAAGGGCATCAGATATCATCTTTATATGTACCCGTCCCAGGGATATTCTCTCCGTGCTGCAGGAGATCTCCGATGTAGTAAGAGAAGATACTCTTATCATCTCCCTTAACGGAAGTATCACTTTCGATTCATTGGAGAAGGTAAAGGTCCTAAAGTATGCGAAGGTGATCCCCAGTGTCACTGCTGAGATCAACAGATCGCAGACACTGGTCACTTACAACAGGCTTGCAGACAATCAGGATAAAGAGACGTTAAAGACACTTCTTACTTGTATCGGTAATGTCATCGAATTGCCTGAGAATGAGATGGGTATGGGCTCCGAACTCGTAAGCTGCATGCCGGGATTCATTGCATCAATGTTCGATGTTATCTGCAAATCAGCCAAGCCGCACACATCGATACCTGAAGAGCAGATAATCAGTATGGTCCTGAACACGCTTTGTTCAACAGGTGAATTAATGCTCCAAAAGGATATGAGCTTTGAAGATGTGGTATCCAGAGTGGCGACCAAAGGCGGTATAACGGAAGTGGGATCACGCGTGATATATGACGGCTTTCCCGACACTGCAGATGAGATGTTCGAGAAGACTTTGGCAAAAAGACGCGAGACTGCTTCGATAGGATAATGACTTCCATCTCTGTGTAACAGCAAAAATGAGCTGTTCTTCTTCCATTGTATCGTGTTTCCTCTTGGAGAAATCCAAGGCTTTATTCTGTTAAGCAACACTTTGTCTGAACCCTGTTGCTTAAGCATCAGAACGGCCTGATATTACTGATTGTTTGCACCGCCTGCGCAGATGATAATGAAGCCATCAAACCTAAACCAAAAACAAACAGGAGGACAAGACAATGAAAAACATCACAGAGATCAACATGGATCTGCTCGAAAAGGTAACAGGCGGCACAATCGGTACATGTGATCCCGCTGTTGGAAAGACAGGACCTCTCGAATGGTACGACAGCATCAATTGTGAGACAGGACCTCTGGACTATCCGTACAAGGCAGTCGGACCTGTTAAGTATCCGTATTAAGGATCTCCCGCTGAAGCACCTCTGAAACAGAGGTGCTTTTTTCTTAGGTATTAATACAAACATACTAATGAAAAAGACCGGACATCTGTCCGGCCGTCTTATTTATGGCGGAGAAGGAGAGATTCGAATTTGGTTCGAAAGACACTTTTAAGTCAAACACATCAAAAACAGCTACTTTTGATATAGAAAACAGCAAATATTTACTGGTCATCCCACTTTTTCTGTATTTCTATAATTCTATTGTTGGTCAAATTGTGGTCAAAAGTTGGTCAGATGCATATGGCACATTATAAGCGACTATACTTTTTCACCGCAGTCCAAAACCCATTTACTCATTTCCATCATAAACTAATTCAAATCCAAAATTAGTCAGATTATTCTTCTTTACTATATCTACGAATCTCTGTGAAACATAAACAAACGGATTATTCTCTATCTTAAATATGTTTTTATCTTTCAATTCAGTCTCAACAAATGCGTACTGTTTAAATACGATGAGATGTGGAGTAATACTATTAAATACTGAATGGGACCAATCAATACAATTGTTTATTGAAGGAACCTGTATTCCATACATCGGTGTTTGTCCTAATGACCACTCAATGTAATGGACTTCAGAAGAAATCAAAGGAAGCAAACAGTCTAACGACTTCTTTGAAAAAACCGGAATATACACTTCAGCATAATCTCCAACTGGAGAATCATCATTATCTGCAATCTTAAGGAAGATTCTTTCATCTGTTTTAAAGCTGCTTCTAAAATAACACCGATGTTTATTTATTAATTCTGCATTCTCTTCTACTAAATAGGCGTAATTGTTTGTAATTGATAGTTTGTATATTCTCATCTTAATCACCTCAGATATTAATATGGAAACTCACCCTCTAATAAAGCATTTGCAATATACTCCAGAACTATTCTCACTTCTTCTTCAGATGTACAATCAGATAATAAGGCGTTGACAGTTGCATAGTATATATTCGTATGTATTTCAGGATGATATACTGCTTTCAGTATAATTAAAATTGATAAATAATGCATCTGAAGAGAAATGATCACTAATCTTTACTTTGCCGCATGGAGTACCAATATCAACAGACTTTATCCAATCACTGAAATAATCCGGAATCTTTGTCATAGCGTCAAGCATAAGAGTTGCGTTATTTACACAGACATCATCATACCTTGAAGGATTCTCAAATGCTTCACCAGGTTCAAGCACTTCTGATACAATACTTTCAAACTTACTAGCAATTGGTAGCTTAGACAGAGAATCTTCGAATGTATTCCATCTATAATCCAATGATATATTGTTATCAAACAATTCTTTAAGAAAACAAAGACCCGTTTTATAATTTGTCTCATCATCTCGATCTGTAATAAAATAACCAAGAGGTAAAGTATCCGTCGGAGATGGATCATCAAGCAAATTCTCAATCCACTCCTTAAAACAAGAATATTGAGTTTTAAAACCATGCGCTACATCAAATCCATTGCCAATAATGAATAGATTCTTCATGTAGAAACTCCCTTCGTCGATATATTAGAGAACCATTAATTTATACAGATATAAGATTTCTATTTCCTAGAAAAAATTTATCAATATCTTGTCCTTACCAAAACATTATTCGAATCCTGTTTACTCTCCGCCGCATACCGCACCTTCCCTTCAGCAATCAATTCCTCAACACAACACCTAAATGTTTTTGATGCGTTACCAGAATACCCCAGTTTTTTGTATAACTCATTGGTCGATACACTTTCAGCAGACAATGCATCCAGAATTAATGCTTTTATCTGTTCTTTTGTTCTACGCTTTGGTGCCATTTTGTCAACAGCAGATCCAGATATATTATTTATATTTTTTTCATTCAAAAATGCTTCATGTATCGGAATGATTACAGAGAAAAAGGAACGTTCTTCATCTGTAAGAAGCAACGGCAACGGAGAGCCGTTTTCTTTAATTGCTCTTATAGCAGTTGGAATGCCCGTATTTCTTCCTTCTACAAGATGCAGTTCTTTAAGAAAGTCACCGATTCTCCTGTTTCTATATCTTCTCGTTCTCATCTGATAATTGCGGATATCGTCATCCGTAATAGATCTGTCCGGTCCCGGTGTGCTGGTTATTTCGATCTTATCTGCTTCTATTCTTACTGTAACCGGCTCATGGATCTGATATGACTTATGATAAATAGCATTAGATAAGAATTCCTCAATAGCCTCATAAGTGTAGTTCTTAACTCTTATAGCTTCAGCCTGTCCGGAAACCTTAAATATCTTCTCAGCAATTACATTGTTCTTTATGTAACTGAGTGCATCCCGCAGCTGTTCATCTATCGGCCCAGCGAAAATGCGTTCTTCCATTCCCTGGCCTGTTGGATCAGGGATGTTAACAACCTCTATCTGGCTATAAGGGAAAAACGTTTCCGGATGATCATTAAAGAACAGCAAGCCAACATTCAACGGTTTATAGTATTCCGTTGGTCCATCTGCGATTCGTAGATCCTTAGCTATCTGAATCGTATCCAGGTTATCAATATCGTTAATTAGGCTGCTGTTTACATTCTGAAGGTAATTTCTGATAATCGGGTACTTTAGATCCTTCATTTCAGCTTTAGGATTGATCCTGTCATCAAACGGTACATTATGTGTTAAAGACATTAATTCCTTAACATCTAAATCGGTTGCTTCGATCGTGCTGGACAATTTGCGAATATAGTATATCTTCTCACTATTCTTTGAATCCGGTGACTTAGGACATGCATATGGTCGTTCATATCCGCCCGGACACCATATTAACAGAAGCATCTTCCCATCAAACATAACAGGTTCTGTTTGCGGAATATAAACAGGTCTCAGATACTTACAATACTTTAGAAGTTCCTTTTGTATTTTGTCTACTGAATCAGGCGAAATACCCTTTACCGGCCTAACCACTTTGCCGTCTTTTTCTTTTGCACCTATTACGATATAGCCGCCACCCCAATTGTCTATATCATTAGCAAAAGCACTTATGGTTTTCAGTGTTGTTTCCGGATTCCAGCCCTCTTTAAACTCTATTCTCGCCCATTCAACGATATTCTCTGTTAATAATTTCTCGATTGTGATGGGAATTGCCATGCCTTTACTCCTATTAACATACGATTTCACTTACGACTTAGCTTACGACTAAATTATATAGTCGTAAGCAATTAGAGTCAAATATAGAAGTTCAGTAAACACATTTCCCAATTGAAAAAGTGCTACTTTGAGAATCTCTTTATCATTTGCGCTTTAAACCATAACTTAAAGCGCAACAATTGCGCTTTAATGCGCATTAACATAGACTTATCGTCCTACTAAAACACCTGCAATTAAACAGTGGCCTCAATTCTTTTTTTCAGTTTTTCAACCAGCTCCTCCCTCGTGTTCCAAATTACCATAGATTTTTGAGCTATATCAAAGTGTGGTCGTTTACGTTTATTTCTATCTTTAAATCTTTCAGCAGAACAACAAATAATCACTTGTTTTCCTTTTCCAAGTGCATAGCCGGCTTCATAATACGCACCATAATTCGGGAAAGATACATCCATAACAAGAAATCTACTCTTATCTATTTCAGATAGAATCTCAGGAACTATCTGATTGTTATGATCTTTATCCTTAATAATCATCGGATTATATCCTGCTGCTTTTATAGCACTTGAAAAGTCTTCACCAATGGCATTTGTATTATCAGAAAACTCCATAGCTATAAAACCTTGCTTAAAGTTCTGATTTAATTGAGTAATTGAATCTATTCTTTTCCATCCCTCTGCACTAATAGAGTACTTATTCACATAGTATTTTTTAATATATCCCAAATCTTCCATTATATTTATAAATGGTACATGGACATCATCCTCTTGCGTTTCCGAAAAGAATACTCTAGCTACACTAGAATTTGCTTCAAATGTATCTGCATAATTAGGAAAAGCATTATATATATTTTTTAATACGCGATCAACTCTGTCGGCAAATGTTTTTGGATACTGAATATCTGCAAGATTAATGTGTTCATTTTCATGTTCTTTAACTTCATATGTATCATCATAGAAATAAAACAAATACTTGTTTCTTTCAATAATATGTTCAAATACAAGATTCATTCTTCTTCTTTTTTCTCTATCATCAGCACAATCAAAAATAGTAGACCCGATTGCAAAGCAACGATTATATTTCTCGCAATCAAATTTTCGATAATTATTATTCTCTGATCCAACACAAAAGCAAGAAACACCGCCACAAAGGGGACAAACCTTATCAGAAGCAACAGGATAATCGGGTAAATGTCTTTGATTCATATTAGTTTTTCCTCCTTTAATAATACAATCAATAATAGAATGCAATATGTTTATATCGATAGTAAGTATATCTTCAGATTCTTCATCATCCTATTATTCTCGCACACTAATCCCATGGCCACTTGCCAAATTTCTTTTTATAGCAATCAGCGCAATATATCTTACCATCCGGACCCTTATAACCTTGACATGGAGTGCCACATTCAGCACAACGCGTATCACTCTTCATTACAATACCTCGCTATACTTATTCTTGTTTTCCTCAAAGATTTTGCATATCCTTTTCTTAAAAACTATTTTCTTCAGTAAAACCCCTATTAAGAAATATGATAAACTATGTGTCAACAACGTATACTACTGGTGTACCGTTGCCATAATATACCTTGTACGAAGTACATAGCGTGACATACCCAGCCCTTGCTAAAGTGGTTTTTTGACCCATTATAGTTCCACCAACATTGATACCGACTGTTACATAATAATCCTGTCCTATTGCAGATACTCTAGACCAGGCCTGATCATATGATTGCATACCTTCGATTCCATGATTTAGTCCTGAACTTTGAATTGAATAACTGGCCGAACTGGTTACAGCGCTTGTTACAACAAGAGCAAATACAACCATTACTGCTAATAATTTTTTCTTCATAGTTTGTCACCTAAAACCTAACTGACAGTCCAATATGGCAACGCAGATCCATAGCCAGGAACCTTATAAGAGGTACAGTAAGTTGTATGGTCTTTACTTGCTATAGTACTTTTCAACCCAAAAACATTGCCACCTTTACTAACACCAACAGTCACAGTGTAGTTCTGGTTAATTGCATTTACTCTGCACCACGCTAAATTGTAACCATCAGGTTGATATTCATCATATCTATGTTCGCATCCCGAATCCACAATAGTATAACTGGCTAAAACCAAACATGATATTAACGATACTAAAATGCATACTATTGACACCAATAATAATCTTTTCATAATCACTCCAAACCAAATTAAGCCATATTACTTGAATACTCGTACGATAGATTTAAACGATATGTTCTATCACTCACCGTTCATCCAACACTTTCTGCGCTCTGTCTTGAATAATCGTAATAACATCATCAAGGTCCTTCTGCCCTAAGAAGTAAGCGGGCATCTCCTCTATGAGTATCTTGTTTATAGCGGAATCACCAGAACTCATGCCGGAACAACTTAAGATGACATTTTCCAAATTATCAATATCGTTTGTTGTAAAAGTCGGTAGCACAGTCACGTATGTACCCTGTGAGTAGTCGAATATATTCTGCGAACCCTCAGCAGTATTAAAGTAATCAATTGCATCATTACATGCCACTCGGAATGCATCTATGTTTAAGACGAGCTTATCACTGTATGCAAGTTCTGTTTGGATGTCGTCAGACAATAGCATCTTAACAAACTCTGCACAGGCATCAATATTTACTGCGTGTGAAGAGACTGCCACAGATATCCCCGTTCCGAACATTGGTCCTCTACCATCCGTTGATGGCAGTCCCAGAATCGCTGTGCCATTAGTTATCTGAGCTTTCTTCACTAGGTAACCACTGATGCCGGGACAAATACAGTAATATGCCGTTTTCCAGTTACTCCCCATATAGAATTCTTCCACAGACATATTTTCCGGATCTATATCCCGTGTAGCACTATTCTCAAAAACATTATCCTTAACAAATACAGCAAGTTCTTCGAACTCTGGCCCACTCAAAACTATCTTGTCTCCACTTATGAATGTATCGCCCATGTTGTTAAACAGCTTCACAAAATACATTGCTTGTCCTGACGGGATAACATCAGTTCCGTTCAATGTGCTATCTAAGAACTGATTATATTCATCAGTTGTAAATCCTATACCCGAAGCACCTGCATATGACGGATCCGTCTGAATGCCTTCGATTGTAAAGCTTATCGGCAGTTGATACAGTTTATCACCTGTCTTGGCGCTTTCTATTATATTGGTAAAGTATTTATCCTGATCAATATCTTTAAGATACGGAGACAAATCAGCAAGACAATTATCATTATTAAGCTGCCCAAGATCACTTGCATTCATAATAATATCCGGACCTTCGCCGTTAATAATATCGATAGCTAATTCATCACTCAGACTTGCATTGGCATTCAGCCATGCAGAGTCGTAATCATCTTGACTGTTAATGTCGCTATAATCCATATAATCATAAGCGTCATAGCGATCTGAGATCTGGATATAGTAATCAGTGCTCGCGTTGTTATAGTTTATAATCGCATCAGACACTGTTGCGTCTACTTCGCCGTCTACTGCATACAATTCCAGAATCTGTTTGCCTGCATGTGGATTCGTCTCAGCTTTTGTGAATTCAACAATCGCATAATTCTTAGCGAACTGAGAGGTAAACATATTGTTTGAGTTGTACTGACCACAAAGAAGGAACGAGTCTTCTGTACAATCTGCAATCTCAAGGTTTGTAAGATACAGCCTATTCACATCGCTACAGCTATAATCCATAATATCTTCACTTGTCTTATTCTGAACATCCAACTTCGAGACACCGTTAGGAGTCGTAAAATAAATTCCGCCATCTTGGCTACTGTATGAATTGAGCAATTGATCAATGTCCATCCAATCGTAATCCTTGGCATTTCTTTCTGTTAACTTACACGTAGCAAGATCCAATTCGAAGAAACTATATCCTTTAGTTGTTGCAACAGGAACAAGTGCCATGTTGTCTTCCAGTGGAATTATAATCGGGACTTCATAATAACTCTCTACTGGATCAGATATATCTATGTCTGTCACAATTCCGTCAGGCGCATACACTTTCAAAGAACAGCAGACAGGCGTCATGGCGGGATTATACATAGTTTCAATTCGATATTCTCCAATATCAAAGGAGCGATAAGCCTGCAAATTCATATCATATTCAAAATCACATGTATCAACTATTGATGAGGTCTCAGGATCTATATAATAGTATCTGCCACAATAATCATTGGTATCCATATCCCAATACCATCCTCTTACAAGGAGATTACCACCAGTATATATTACAGCTGTCGGGTAACCGGATATCTCGGGAATACTGCATAGGTCAATGGTTTTATATGTTTGCTTCGTTTTCCTGTCTATAATTGTCACATTTTTGATCACATCAGTTGGTTGGCTCAGATCTGTGGACATATACCACCCGTCAACAAAAATGCAAATGTATTTATCGTCTGCTCCTGCTAAGCTCGGAGAAACAAATTCTACTGTCTTATTTGGATTCAGTCCCAAGTCGACATCAATCACTTCACTGTTATACCAAGGTGAATCTGCAGATATTACTTTGCCATTTGTTTTTATTTCAGGTTTTATCCCGCACGAAACAACAGACAGTACCATCGTAGTAATAAATAGGGCTACAAAAAATCTTAACGATGTATTGTTCCTCATATTGTTCGACCTCACAATTTGAATAAAGATAAGTAGAGAAAGGCGTTTGCCTTCCTCTACTTAAAAGTTATAAGATATAACTCACTGCTGCAGATCCTCCGGATCCTGGAACTTTCTGAGAATAGCAAGTAACTGGAACAGTAGAGCTTACTTGGGTAGTTTTATTTCCATATATTTGACCACCTTTGACGACTCCCACTGTTACACTGTGAGTCGTTCCATCTGTACGTGCTTTCGCCCATGCCTGGTCGTAACCGCCATAAGACTGATACGCGTCATTCTTATGACTACATCCCTGAGAGTCTATATAGCATGTAGCAGAACTTGCTGTAGCAACCGAAGCAACAACAGCGCAAACGATTAACATAATTATCAGCGCTTTTTTCATTATCTTTCCCCCTTGTTAGTAAAAATCTTCTCCTTTACGGGTCTGTTTAATAATCACTCCACATCGGTCTGTACCTCCACTAACCTGTGACATTCATAATTTCGAATGCTATTCGATCATGCTCTTTTTCTTTTCGGCTGATAGTATATATACTGACAGCTCGGTGCCATAGGACCGGGATACGCAACCGGTCTGATTGCCTTCTCAGCAACCTTCAGAAGTTTCTTCTTAAGATTCTTCATGACTCTTTCCCCCTTTCTTTAGAATGTATTCGATAAGCATCGATAACGATGCCATTATCAATCCATAAGACATAAAAAATATGTATATGGAATTCATCCGTGTAAGGTGAAGAATTAGAATCACAATCGCCTCGACAGAAACAATTATCCGATTGTATCTTTTTACCTTCTTTAACTCATGCCGATCCCAGTCAATGTATTCATTGTTGACTGAACCGACCAGCATATCAAACGTTATTGATAGTATCACCCCCCCCCTGACATATTGCAGGAAAGTCGTGCGTATATCTGTAGAGCATTATCGGTAGAAAGAGCGACAATATCGAGATCAACAGACACCTTATTAACGACTTGCAATGAACTCCACCTCCATATGCTCTAACAGCTGAAAAGAATACCAAATAACAAAACAGTTCCTTAAACCACCCAGAGGCGAACGCTACACTAAGCAAAACACCCCAGCCGATGACTTTAACAATCAGAGATTCGATTGCATATGTATAATTATCGACAGCATCACTTGATATGATGTTGGCATCATAGAACATTGTTGCAAGTTTATGAGAAAACTGCTCCATGAGCTCCCTCCAGATTGGTTTAATCAATTAATATCACGAGGAATTAACAAATAACACCGTTCTGGCAAGTAACGACATTTTTAGGCAAGTAATGACATTGGAGAATTAATAACGAAGTCGTTTAGCTATCTGTTCGTAACAACAATCGTGACGGTAAAGCTCCCGTTATTATTATCAATATCCATATAACCATTCAGCTTTGACACAACACTTCTGACATTTTCCAATCCGAATCCGTGATTCACTTTATCCACCTTGGTTGTCAGATACTGACCATTCTGCTTTTGAATGATCCCATTATATGTGTTCTTAATCGATATCATGAATTCAGAATCATTAATTGGTTTAATGACAACATCTATAATTCGGTTGTCTGCTTCGCATTTCTCGCATGCCTCAATTGAATTATTCAGAAGATTTGCAAGGACAGTCACAAGATCTGTATATTCAAGTTCCACATCAGATAGATCGCCGATTGAGAATCTTACGTTAATACCTTTTCTCTTTGCTTCTGCATACTTCGTATTGAAAACAGCGTTGACAACAGCATTGCCGGTATTGACTATATTAGTTACCTTGGCAAACTCCTCATTCCGTGCTCTTACATATGCTTCAGCTTCTTTATACTTTCCGGCAGTCAAGAGTCCTTCTATAGCATACATCACATTCTTGTATTCATGAGTATTTCTGGCTTGTTCTTCTCTATCAAGACAACTCTGATTATATAATTCGGTCAGCTCCTCTGCATGGTTTATCAACAAAGCATGCCTTTTTTGTTCTATCTTTCGGTTGATCTCATTGCGCAGAAAGAAGAATACATAAACATTCATAAGTAGAAGAAAGCATGACATAAAGATCATAAGTATTATCTGATTCTGTTTGTCGCTGTCACTTTGCAAGCACAAGCAAACAACAACTCCAATCGAGAACACCGGGAACATACCATGCTTTAAAAGATCAACCGTGCTAAGTTCGTCATATCGGATATTATTCGCAACTCTCTTAATAACTAACGTCATTATTGATTGTAGCAACAAGCTTAGGGTTCCCATAGCCAACGAGATAAAGCTTTGGTTTATAGAATCAATATCCGTTATGCCCGGAAATAACGCCAGCTGCAGATTGAACATGATAAAATCCGAGCAAAGACCCATTCCAAATATCAATAACAGAATAAGAAGCAACTTATAAGCCTTAGCCTTGTACAAGCAATTTAATGCTATGAAATGAAGTGCGAATGTTGTTGTCAATCTTAACACAAAACTCTCCTCAGCAAAGACGACTGTCAACACATTGAAGAGAATATACCATGTAATACAAATGAGAATTCGTATAGCAGATGTGTTTATGCGACGCTTCTCACAAAATGAATTGCATAAGAAGACCATCAATACCAGACAGACAAAGTTATATATGCAATCATATATCTGAAAGATCATAACAAGCTTCCTTTATACGCATAGTATTTCTTATGCAGATCACGCTTGTTTCTCACCGTCATTGAAATATTCGTCTTCGTTTGCGAACTGGTGTTTAACACTACAAAGTACGGAGAAAACTCTGATATATAATCCATATTTACAATATTTCTGTTGTGTACTCGTAAAAACGCCGAACTTAAACTATCGGTTATATCCTCAAGTTTCATACGCACTTTAATCTCTGAACAGTTCCAAGTATCTTCCGCTTCGTTCTTAACAAATAGTTTGATATAGTGTTTATCGCTGGTAATCCAGACAATGTCGCTTTGTTTATATGTCTGCATCACACCATTTACCTTAATCGACAAGTATTCGTTCTCTTTCTTTATACTCTTCACATACTTTATGCATTCGATTATGTTATCGCGGAAGGAGTCTTCTGTCTTAACCAAATACCTTACTAACCCATAATGGTATCCTTTAATCGTAAAATCATAGTAATTTGTCGAGAAAGCAATCGGAACATTTATGCCCTTTTCCCGTATTACTTCAGCTGCTTCCAGCCCACTTATGCCCGGCATCTCGCAGTCTAACAGGATAAGATTATAGTTTGCCAGTTTGTTATCATCCTTGATCAAATCAGCCCCGCAATTATATGAATCTATAGAGCAATTTTCACCAGACGACAAGAAATAATCTTGGATTATCTCATTCTCGAACTTTATAAATTGTTCGTTATCATCACACAATGCTATTCTGAACATGTTATGAATCAACTCCTGATCAGGTCTTGGTCGTTAGTTCATTATTATACTAGAGATTTATATGTTACAAAAACGGCATAGTATATATTCGTATGTATTTCAGGATGATATACTGCTTGACAAACGTCACGTACGGTTGGCAAAAACACTCCATTAACAGAATCATTTATACCAATACCGAAGCTTTGTAATACATCTCTTGCTTCTTGAGCTTTACTATCTGCACCAGAAACAATGACTGAATCATTCTCATTCTTTAAGTGATGAGCTAAACCTTTATTTGCTCATCATTACTTAACACTATACAGTTATAAAATAAAACTCATCTAACGAAAAACTGCTTGGATTAATGCTTTCATCAGAAATCGGCCAAACAATTTCTGGAACTTGCTTTTTCAATTCATATAAATCAATATACCACTCAGAAACATCAAATCCGTTAACAAAAACGCAATTACAATAACTCAACAAATTCAAATAGTTGTTTTCTAATACTCCACACACGAAACATATTCCTACTTTACTATTAAGCATAATTGAAAAATCTTTGCCGTTAACAAAAGCCCATTCCTCACCAGCTCCATCATCCCAATTTATCTTATTATGCTTATCACATGCTTTGAGTTTAATTAGCAGTTTTTCAAATTCATCAACCTTAAACACCTTCTTTTTTCTCGCCTCTAGTAATTCAAACAGCATATCTCTCATGTCAACACACCTCCTTTAATTTCCAGGACATCCGTGAATCATTCCAGACATTGTTGTTATTTATACTTGCCATAACAGCTTTTGCAACTGCTTTAAGCGTCTTTTCATCATAGGCCCCACCAATTGAAACGTTTAGGCAACACTTTTCAATGATTTTTCATCGTAAGCACCACCAATAGAATAGGTTATGGAAAGAACTTTATTTGTTGTTTCTTCAACATCAAAATTACAAACATCAACTGAATCCATAACCTTGTTTTGCTAACATATATGTTTCTTCATCCATATTACAACTGTATGTACACCCCTTGTAATTCAACTTATACTTTTTAGTTAAACTACTGATATACTTATTCAGAGCTTTGTATTCGCCATCCATTAATGCATTGGAAATCCAAATTCTTCCATGTTCTATAAACCTCATATCTGTATTTACACGTGTAAAGGTTAATTGAATAACGGGGGATACATCAGTGTTGATCAGTCGGCTTTTATCAAACACGATAACATTACCCAGTTCCGTTTTGCACAAATAAACACATCTTGTATTCATATTGTAGGAATATGTCTCTAGCAAATTATTTCGAGAATCCAAAAAAATGAATCCATTCTGTTTTGAATAATCTATTATTTTTTTTAGATTGGCAGATGATAAATAGAATCTATACTGCTTACCCATAATGCTTACCTCAGTTATATAGTATTGGATCAATATCTGAATTATATGGCACAAAATAGATGTTAGGTTTTCCATTGTTTACATACCAATCACTAGCCATAATGTCCATTATTGCTTTCCTTTCTCGTGATACCGGGATTCCACTCTGAGTCACTTTTCCAACTTGATACAATGCATTTATGTCACCATTTACATCATATTCAGCAACATCAGCGTATCTAGAGTTTTTATATCCACCAGGAGTAGCTATGTAGAGTTCAGTATCATAGCTACCCTCTGTAGGGGTATTCTTAATGTCACTAATCTTCCCTTGATGAGCAGGTCCACCCTTTCTGCCATTAGGATTTGTAACATTGGTAACATCGTTAGTCGTATTATTCGAGTTTACATCACTATTTGAACTCAATTGACTTTTTAATCTATCGATGCCATCGCAGACTCCACGCCACAATTCTAACAAACCATAATACTGAAGCACCAATCCTGCAATACCGAATAATAAACCATATAACAAGTATCCATTGGTATAAGCAACATTGGATATATCAAAACAAACTTTACCTGTGATAACGCCAAGGATTCCAAGCATTATCTTTCCAAGAATGGTCAATGAAACGCCTGCAACAAAAGCACCGGCGACGAAATAAGTTAAAACAGCAGCAAGCGTTACTGCTCCAATCATACCCAGCCAATACCATAACTGCGTCTTATCAGAACCATATATATCGCCGAGAATGCTATAAACAACACCCGTGCTTGCTGCAGTAAGAATTGTAATAGATGTAACAACTACACTAGTCTCAGCAAGGGAACTATGCCCGCTCGGATCGCAGTACTTCACCGGATTCGAGTTTGCAAAGAGATACTTGTGCAGACTCATAGGATCAGACAGACTGCCGCCATAGGTATCCATCGAAGTAAATGTGCCTGTTACTGGATCCATGTATCTTGCTCTCAGATAGTACAGACCGGTTGCATCTCTTTCTTCGCCCTGGAAGCCGTAACAATTGTCAGTAGTACCTGTTCTTCCGGTCTCGTTACCGAAACTGTCAAAGGCAAATGTATCTGTTACCGCGCCTGTCTCATCAGTAAGCGCTCGTACCGACATTCCGCCGTCATAGATGTAGTAGGATACGTCTGTTCCTTCTTTCCTGGATATCAGTTCAAAGCCTCTGGTGTAGTAAACAACTGTTGTTCCGGTCTCAGCCTTCAATACCTGGCTGTATCCCGAAGACAGATCTGTCGTGTAATACGTTGTTACACCGTTTGAAGTCTTGCTCGTTCTGTTTCCCAAGTAATCGTAGGTATATGTTTCCGTTATCGTTCCTTCTATGCCGTTTACAGACGCTGAAATCATGCGGTTATAGCAGTCATACGTATAGGTAGCTATAGTTGCCCCGTTACTTGACTGGCTCACAAGATTACCTGCGTTATCCCACGTATAGGAAATATCTCCTGCCTGGGTTATCTGGTTAAGGCTATTGTAAGTGTAATTCGTTACGACCCCGTCTTTGTTCGTGGAAAGACGGTTCGAATTAGCATCGTATGTATATGTGGTTACAGATACCGTGTCTCCTACTGTTACAGTCTCCGAAGTAAGTCTTTCCAGTTCATCGTAGGTATATTCGACGGTCCTTCCCAACTCTACACAGGAAAGCTTCTCGCCGTTAGCGCCTATCGTATACTCGAAGCTTTCTATTACATCCCCGTTCCCGTCTGTCGTAACCTGACTCGTGAGGATATTTATGTTGTTATATGTATAAGTTGTCGTTACTCCGTTCGGGTATTCCGTGCTTACCCTGTTTCCGACTGCGTCATAAGTGTACGTGGTCGTACCTTCACTGTCGGTTACGGAGATCAATCGTCCCATATTGTCATAGCCGTAAGAAGTAGTCTGGCCATCTATCGTGACTGATGCCAATTGGCATGCTGCGTTATAGGTATAGCTTATTGTCTCGCCTTGAGCATTGGTTACCTCAGACAGATATCCGTCAAGGTTATATGAATACTCTATTGTTCCGGAACCGTCTATAACACTTATTAGGTTGCCGACTGAATCGTAAGCATAGCTAATGGTCTCTCCTTCAGTTGTAGCAGAAGCGATCCTGTCCATTGAATCGTATGTGTAGGTTGTCTCGTTTCCGCCAAAATCTGTTGTGGATATTACTCTGCCGTATTCGTCATACTCCGTCTCGGCGGTATTGCCGGCAGCATTTGTTACAGATACAAGCCGTCCGTTTGTATCGTATCCGTATGTTGTTACATTCCCATTCGCATCGGTAACAGATGTCACATTACCCATGGAATCGTACTCATAACTCCAGATACCGCCTAATGCATCTTCCACGCTTATCAGGCGGTCCATATCGTCGTAAGTATATGTGGTAGTGTTACCGTACGCATCGCTCTGAGATGTCAGTCTGCCTCTGACATCGTAAGTAGCGCTATATGTAGAACCGTTTGGATATGTAACAGAAGTCTGGTTCCCGTTATTGTCGTATGTGAATGAATACGTATTACCGTTAGCATCCGTTACAGAAGACACATTACCTCTGTCGTTATACGTGTAGTAAGTGGTATTCCCCTGAGGATCCGTAACAGACGTATTCCTGCCAAGGTAGTCATAAGCATAGGTAGTTACTCCGCCATAGACATTGGTTGAAGAGACAAGTCTGTCACAGGAATCGTAAACATAAGTCTCTACCGCGCCGTTAGCATAAGTCTTGCTTGTGCAGTTGCCGACAGCATCGTACGTGAATGTGACTGTCCTGCCCATTCTGTCGGTTGCCGTTATATTCCTGCATTCAGCATCGTACGTAAAACTCTCGGAAGTTCCGTCAGGGTAATCTATTCTCGTCAGGTTACCGTACAGGTCATAGGTATAAGTGACAGTTCTGCCTTGGGAATCCGTTGAAGATGTAATGTCTCCTGCCTGGTTATATGTATAGGAGACGGTATTACCATTGGAATACGTAATACCCGTTACTCTGTTTGCAGCATCATAAGTATAGGTGTCTGTAAGAGTAACACCCTGGTAAGTGATAGTCCTTGAGACCAGCCTGCCTTCAGAGTCATAGGAAAAGTTCGTTACTTGCCCTTCGGCATTGGTTATAGAGGTTATATTGCCGTTGCTGTCATAAGACATGCTCATCAGTGTACCGAGAGAATCCGTTACACTTGTCAGGTTACCTGTATTGTCATAGCCGTAAGATTGAGTATTACCCGAAGAATCAGTAGCGGATATCAGGTTGCCATAGGAGTCATATGCCATGGTTAGCTCTTCGGTGCCCATTGCTGACATGGTAAGAAGAGCTCCGTTCGTGTTATACGAACAGCTTATCGACCTGCCGTTACTGTCTGTCGCCGTCAATATATTCCCGTTGTTATCGTAAGTATATGAGAACGTCGTTCCGTCAGGCTTTGTCTCCGAAGTCTTATTGTTATTGCCGTCATATGTGTAAGTCGTTGTTCGGCCGAGAGGATCAGTAATACTGATAACATTGCCTGCTTCGTCATAAACATAGATTGTGTTATAACCTAGCCTGTCAGTGGTGACTTCTATCTTGTTATCCAGGTCATGGCTGAATTCGACCCTGTTGCCATAGGCGTCGGTCGTTGCCGTGAGTCTTCCGTCGTCATCGTATTCGTTGCTTGCGATAGTTACTCCGTTATCTGCCGAGATGCCTGTGATATAGTGACCGTCATCGTAAGTAAATGTAGTCGTATAGCCTGCTGTGTCTACTACACTTACCAGATCGCCGCTATCGTTATATGTGTAAGTAACTGTATTTCCGAGGCCGTCAGATATCGAAGTAATCTGTCCCTGTTCATTCCTGATAAATGAGATTGAACTTCCGTCAGAGTAGAACACACCGTCTTCTGTTATCTCTATCGTCCTTCCGTAGGTATCCTCTATCTTGTAAAGACCTGAGACTTTATTGAAGTAGAACTTCATGCCGTCATATCTGGTAAGAAGGAAGTTCTGAGGATCGAACTTCTGAAGGCCGGATGTGTACAGGCTGTTGTCTGCATATATTAGGTTATCTGATCCGTCTAATATCTCAAGTGTATCTCCTGTTCCGGATGTGTTCTGGAACGTTGCGGAGATTCCTACCCAGTTATCGAAGCTCAGTGTACTCTCAGGGGACAATACCAGCTTGAACACTTCTTCATGTCCGTTGCCCCAGTCGATATAGACTTCGTGAGGATGGACTTCTGCCCAGTAATACATAGGCATAGCAAGCACCATCCTCATCTCGGTTCCCCATTCTTCTCCTAAACCGGTGCTTATCGAGATATCAGGTCCGCCTATGGACATAGTCCAGCCATAGCCGAAATCGCCGTTTATTGTTCTTTGTCTGCTGTCGTAGGTCCTGTAGACTTCTACTGGCAGGCCTGCGACAGGCAACGTCATATCCAGGAAGGATATGGTGAAGTTTCCTACCTTTGCCTGTCCCGTTACAAGTACTATGACCTCATCCCAGACATATCCGCCTTCGGCATAAGCGGTCAATACCACTTTGTAATAGCCGTTCATCAGAAGTGTCGGATCTATCGTTCCTACCGTTGCGTTATCTACAGGGTTCGTATTGGTAAATGTATATACAGCCTCTTCTGAATCTACCGGGAACACCGCTAATGTATAGCTCTGGAGCTCTGTACCTGAGACTGTACCGATAATGTCGGTAATGAATGTGATATCTTCTCCGTCCTGACTGTCTTCTATATCAGCAAACAGTTCTTCGTTAGTGAATTCACCATACGGAGTCGGCGTTACTGTAGGTGTTACAGTAGGTGTAGGAGTCGTTATCTCTAACAGGAATTCTCCTGAAAGGCTCTTTCTTACTCCGCTGTCAGATATGGCGATAACATCAACATAGAGATTCTTATACGGGTTAAGGCTTAAATCCATAGAACCGATAATGCCGGTAGTGCCTTCTGCCCCAGCAACTATCGTCTTCCATCTGCATTCGTCAAGATCAAAATACTTGAGTACGTATGTTCCGCCGTCAGAGAACTCTACACTGCCGTAGATGTCTATTACCCTGCCGTCTAATACAGCTTTATCCAGCACAATGCTGATAGACCCGGCTGACAGTGTTATGGTTACGTCCTTTATATACTCTTCACCACTAATATCTGTGACAGTAATCTGAATTGTATATTCACCGGGTGTCCAGCCTGTGGTATCTATCCTTGCTATCTCGTCGTAAGCAGATGTTATATCGATCGGGCTCTGATATACTTCTTCCCCGTCTTCGTTCAGAACGGAAAGATCAGCAGTATCCACTTCTATATCCGGGCTTACTCTGCCTAATATGCTTATCTCATCGCCGACTTCGTAGTATTTATCACTCAGCGAACCGAATATCTCTATGGCATCTAATGCTTCCTTATGGATCTCGGGATACGGATCGAACTCGATTCCGAACACATAGATATATGTCCTGGTAGAATGAACGCCCATCTCCAGATCTGTTTCGATATAAAGCTTGTGATCGCCTTCAAACAGATCTTCCAGGCTTATATTGAGCATTAATGTCGGGTCTGAAGGTTTTGTTACATTACCGTTCTCATCGTACGTAGCCACATAGACATAAAGCATCTCTTCCTGCCCGTCGTACTCAAGCCAGAACTCGTGTACTGAGTTCCTGTCCAGGAACGGAAGATATTCAGCCATGGCATAGTCAGTCATGCCATCACTGTTCAGGTTGATGCCGACCATGGCATTGTAAGGTTCTGTACCGTACTGCCACTCACCCTGGCCGTATGGATCCTTCCACTTATGGTTCTGGCTCTTACTGATATCTATCTGGATATCCAGGCTCTGTCCTGCACTGTTCTTGATCTTGATCAGATCAGCATTGCCCAGACACAGCGGATTACTGTAAGTAAAGCGCATAGTAAATGAGTAGTCCGGTGAGACTTCCTTATAGAACGTTGAACTGATGCTGGCATCAGCCCAGAGTATCTGGCTCTTGGCAGCAAGATATGTCTGTGTTATTACTCCGCATGTATCAGGAGCATTCTTCCACAGTTCAGGTACAAAATACTCCCGGTAGTTATACTGAGGGTCACCTTGCGAGTATATTGCATACTTTTGGGAAAAAGACTCTTCCGGAACCGGTGTAGGAGCATTGGTGTTTACCGGCGGCACAGTCGGAACCGACAATATATTGGGATCAGGATCTAATGCAAATCCCAACAGATTATGGCTACCTCTGAATGTTGCAGTAGCTGATGTAAATCCGAAATACAGATCAGAGACACCTTCGAAGTGTTCTTCCAGATCTATCTGAAGGGTTAAAGCAGGCGATGTAGGGATCTCTATATTCCCGTCCTCGTCAAAGGGAGCTATCCAGACATACAGCATCTTCTCCTGTCCGTCATAGCTTACCCAGACATCGTATACTACGCCTGACGTCTGAAATGACGGCATCTCGGCATATGCATAGTGATTCAGGCTGTTGCCATCCAGCATTACGGCAATATGTCCGCTGCTCTCACCTGATACCCAGTCACCCTCACCATTTTCATCCTTATGCTGTCCATCGTTTTTGAAGTTATCCATCTCGACTACGAGAGACGGTGTTACTCCGCCATAGCCCATATACTTACCCTTGGGGCCATTGGTCGCCATGTCTGAACACAGCACAAAAGCTATGCCGTCCGCACAGATGTCCGTATAGTCCATACGGACTGTATACATAGCATTAAACGACAGATCGTCATCTGCTTCTACCGGCATTAAGAAGTAGGAATACCCTGTAGCTGAATTAATATCGGGACATACATTAATAACCTCGTCGTACAGCTTTGCACTGCCGCTGCAGTTCCAATCGTCTTTCTGGAACAGCACCTTATATCCATAGTCAGGATCACCTTGCGATATAGCCCAATAGTCAGGCGGTGTCATCACGGTAGGTGTAGGGACAGGAGTGTCTGTTACTGTCGGCTCCGCGGTCGGTGTGGGAGTATCAGTGGGTATCTCCGTAGGTTCTACGGTTGGAACAGATGTAGGTGTGTTTGTCGGTTCACCTGTTATCGTAGGTTCCGGTGTGGGTTCTTCCGTAGGCGTATTAGTAGGCTCTGCCGTAGGGACAGGCGTATCCGTGACAGTGGGCTCGTTTGTTACAGTGGGAATAACTGTAACAGTCGGAGTCGGGGTATCTGTATTCGTAGGTTTGGGAGTAGAAGTAGGCGTGTCCGTCGGGACTTGTGTTACTGTCGGTGTGGGCGTATCGGTAGGTTCAGATACTACTTCAATAGTGTCGCTGTCCAATACGAACTCACCATACGGGAGTATAACATAGGCTTCCAGTGTATATGTTCCCGCCTCGCTTGTATCGAGGTAATACCTGATCGGGTCTTCTTGCGTTTGGGGAATGTTAACCTCGACATCTGTTCCGTTAAGTCTATACAGTATCCCGAACACGTTATCCTTAGGGATCTCTATCGTATAGTAGGCAGTATCGCCTATGGATACTTTCGTTTGTGATGCTGTTACTGTGACTTCAGGCAGGTTAGATACTAACTGAAGGTCCGAAGGATCTGATATAACATTCAGGATAGAACCGCTGTAGCTGAACTTATCTGCCACTATCCTTCCGTTTATCGTTGTATTGTATGCGTTGATCGATACCCTTCCCTGAGGCGCATAGAGTATTCCGTTTATCTCTATCTCTGTTCCGTTTATGGTTATATTGCCCTCTTCGGAATACAGGAGGACTCTTCCTTCTGCTTCTTCGCCTGGTGTTAAGCTGTCTACGTTATATGTGATATTTCCTTTGGCTACGATGACTACATCGCCTGTGAAGGTCGCACTGCTTATCGTGATGTCTTCTTCTGTATAGTAATACCCGTTAGCAGCTATACAGTCCTGCGACTCAAACACCGTAGGTTCTATCGCCTGAAGGACTTCTGCTTTTGCAAGGATCGCTTCTGACCAATCGGGAATTGCTACAGGTTCTATTCCTTCTTCGGCACCTGTCATTGATGTTATCCAGCCCGAAGGGTTAACTGCACCTACAGTTCTGGCGAAACCAGCCATATAGAGCTCGGAGCCCTGATACAGGAAATCTCTTCCTGAATAGACATCGCCTGTTATATTGGACTTCCAGCCCTGGAAAGTGAAGTCATCCGTTGTGCTTGCAGCAAATATCGCATACGGAAACACAGTAGGCTCAAGTTCTTCTGTAGGAATAGGAGCTTCTGTTACGATCACTTCCTCAGTTGTAGTTGGTACTTCAGTTATCTCAGGGGTAGGTGTTATAACAGGCTCGTCCGACTCATATGCAACAACACTTACTGCTACAGGAGCTACGGGAGCTG
>JAEEGJ010007102.1_pt1 | contig 32634 bp, 34 predicted proteins | sample 8958761 | NCBI WGS metagenome assembly JAEEGJ01 (sample SAMN16246546, study PRJNA631951) | gut metagenome | biome: gut microbiome; feature: rumen; material: RS-attached | host: Bos | place: Iran: Karaj | collected 2018-10
GATGCTCACCGGTAGAAGGTCTTGCTCAGGAAAGATTTGCCGTAGTATTGGCCGTTCCATCCGCCTTTCACCAGCGTGAAGTTGTAGTCTTTCTCCTCATTCCGGGCTTCCGAGGCAAGGATTCCACAGAAGAGCCATCCCTTATTCTCGCCAGATGCTTTGATTTCCTTGTCATACACATAGCCGGGCAGTGGTGCCCCGTGGGCAACGGTGGTATGGGTGATGGTGCCGTCAGCGGAAATGGAGGCGATGCCCTGCGGTGTCAGTTTCGGCTCCCTGAGTTCGATGGAAGTTGAGGCTTCCGCGTCAGCATCGTCCAGGAAAAATTGCAGATAACCATCGGGGACTTTCATCTTGAAGGTTCCCGAAACCTCACCGTTGGTGACGGTATAGGTTTGTTGGTCTGTCAAATAATAGGAGTAGAATGTTTCGCTGAACTGATAGGTTCCTTCTTCAGCCATGACCGTGGCTCCGCTTCCGAAAGGCAAATAGACGGCCGTCATTGTGCCGGTCTCATCATCCCTGAGACTGAGATTGCCCTTTGTCTCGTTTTCCCAACTCGAACCAGTCCATTTCATCTCCAAATGGGCCGGTGCCGTCTGGCCGGAAAAGAACACGAAGATAACGTCACCACTTTCCCAGCCAGTCTTCACCGCCTTGGTAGCGGCGCCGTCAGGATGGATAGCCGATAACTTGAATACGACCTGGACAGGATCATTCTCTTCAACGGGCGTGAAATCCGTGTTGCAGGAAACGAGCGCCAAAGCAACGGCGCAAAGAATCATTAGGGTCTTTTTCATCGCTCGGTCCTCCTTTATATTTCTTCTTCTTCTCCTAAACCGGTAAACTGGGGATCACTGGTGACAACCAATTGTGTTTGTGCGATGCCGCCGTGTAATTTCAGTTCGATGATCTCTGACTGCGGAGACTCATACGCTGCTTTGATTCTGTTTTCCATACGCAATACTATAATTAATTGTTCTGAATCCGAGTGTTTGACATGTACAAAGGTACAAAAGATTCAAAATAACGCAAATAATTCGTATCTTGCAGAGAATTCAAAAACAACCGCCGTATGAAATGGCTTCATAACCTGCTCAAAGGCATGTCGCTGACCGCCTGCCTTTTCGTATTCCAGGCCTGCTATGGCACGCCGCCCGGCTATCCGGAAGACTTCTTTGAGGAAGAGAAGATTGAGGCGACCGTCGAACCCATCGCTGAAACTCCCGCCGAAGAAATCGTTGAAGCGGAATTGACGGATCAAATTGTCACCGAGTGACGCAACATTTCGTGTCTTTTTGCATCTATATGGAAAAGACAAGCGTATGAAGTGGCTTCACAATCTTTTGAAGGGCCTGTCTTTGACGACGGCCCTTTTCATCTTTCAGGCGTGCTACGGAACGCCCGAAGGTTTAGAACATATATCGATGTCTTTCAAGGTAATGGCGGCCGATACGGGTGAACCTATGGAAGGTGTCAAGGTCAGTGCCCGGGTGAAAGGTTACAACTGGACTCCCGGTATCCTGACAGGACCCGACGGGGAAGCGAACGTATATTACTATCGGCGGGACGATGAGGTCCTTCCCCCTGCATTCCGTTTTGAACCGGCCGATGATACGTATCGCGTAAAGGATACGGTTATCACCGACATCTCGCCCCGCCTGATCGAAATCAAGTTGGCCAAAGCTGAATAAATGATCCGTGACGCCCTCTTCCGGCTGTTCCGTGCCAATGAGACGAAGGTCCACGAACTGAACTATCTGTTCTGGGAATGCACCACGCGCTGCAATCTTCACTGCCGCCACTGCGGCAGTGATTGTATGGCGGCGAGTGAAGATGTCGATATGCCGCTGGCCGATTTCCTGAAGGCACTCGACACTATCCCGGTAAAGGAGCGTCCGCCGGAATTCACGGTCGTCCTCACCGGCGGCGAGCCGCTGCTGCGCCCCGATATCGCTGAGGTGGGGCGTGCCATCCGCCAGCACGGGGTGCATTGGAGCATGGTCTCCAACGGCTGGTTTTACGACGAGACGATGCACCGCAAACTGATGGGCGCCGGGATGGGCGCGCTGACCATCAGCCTCGACGGGCTGGGGGAGAATCACGACTGGATGCGGGGCCGCACCGGCGCCTTCGGGCGCGCGGAACGGGCCATCGCCATCGCGGCGAAAGAACCCTGCCTCAATTTCGACGTGGTGAGTTGCATCAACCGTCGCAGCATCGGGCAGCTCGACGCCCTGCACGACAGGTTGCAGTCGCTCGGCGTCCGGCAATGGCGCATTTTCACGATCATTCCCATCGGCCGGGCCAAGGACGATCCGGATATGCACCTGACCGATGCGGAATTCAAACAGTTGATGGACTTCATCCAGGCCAAACGCGAAGCGGCTGCGGCCGTGAAGGAAGGGCCGCGCCCGATGAACGTGACCTTCAGTTGCGAAGGGTACCTGGGCCGCTATGAGCGGAAGGTCCGCCAGACTCCTTTCTTCTGCCGGGCTGGCGTCAACATCGCTTCAGTGCTCATCGACGGCCGAATCTGTGGCTGCCCGAACATCGACCGGGACCGGTTTTCACAGGGGAACATCTATCAGGACAGCCTGTGGGAAGTCTGGCAGACCCGCTTCGAGCCGTTCCGCAACCGCGACTGGGCCCGCCGCGGCCGTTGCGCCGATTGCCCGGTCTGGCGCGACTGCCTGGGCAACGGGATGCACAACTGGCATGGCGACTGTGCCGAAGTGATTAATTGTCACTACAGAAAAACGTTGTAATTGATTTTTTTGTAAATTTGAAAGTTAATAACCTTCAGACCATGAAAAAATCATTCTTCGCCCTGCTGGTTGCGTCCATGCTGCTGTCCGGATGCGGCATTCTCGCCAACGGTCTTTCCAATATGGATCCCGCGGCTCTCGCCACGGCGGCCAATACTGCGATGACGGCCTTGTCCATCTCCGATGAGCAGATCGCCCAGCTCAGCGCCCAGTCGGTCGCTTATATGGACTCGATCAATACGGTGGACCGCGGCGCCTATGACGCCCGCCTGCGGAAACTGATGTCGAAAATCAAGACCGTCGACGGCATGCCGATCAATCTGAAGGTTTACCGGACGAAAGAAATCAACGCCTTCGCCTGCGGCGACGGATCCATCCGCGTGTATTCCGGCCTGATGGATGCGATGGACGATGCCGAACTGATGGCCGTCATCGGCCACGAAATCGGCCACGTGGTCCACAAGGATACGAAGAACGCCATGAAGAAGACCTATATGGCCTATGCGGCGCGCATCGCCCTGGGTTCCACCGGCAGTGTCATCGGCCAGCTCTCCACCAGCGTTCTCGGCGACATCGCCCAGTCCTATCTCAACGCCCAGTACTCCCAGAAGCAGGAGTTCGCGGCCGACGAGCACGGATTCCAGTTCGCCATCGATCAGGGATACAGCCCCTACAGTATGTACAACTCCCTGATGAAGCTGCTGAAGCTCAACGGCGAATCGGCCGACCGTCCTTCCGGCACCCAGACCGCCTTCTCCTCGCACCCGGCCACGCAGGAGCGCGCCGCGCGGATGAAGGCCGCCGCCGAAGCCTACGGCAAGAAGTAGGCACCGGCCCGCCGGGGTTTCCCGGCAGGCCCGATACCCAATTCCTTTCAGATAGCCCGTTCGACAGGCGCATACGGTTGCAGTCTGCCGGCCACGACTTCGACGACATAGCGTTCGTTGCCGTCGTTGCCCACGTATTTGTTCGTGCGCAGGCGGCCGACCAGGCTGACGAAGCATCCTTTCCGGATATCCTTGAAGTCCATGATGTTCCGGCCGGCCCAGGCCGTGATGTTGTGCCAGGTGGTCTCTTCCCGGAGTTCGCCGTTCTTCCCCCGGAACGCCTCGTTCGTCGCCACGGAGAATCGCGCGACCTGCGAATCTCCCACGCTGGTAATCCGCGGGTCGTGTCCCACACGGCCCCGGAGTTCTACTCGGTTCAAAAATTCAGTTTCGATCATAACGCTTGTGTGTTTATCGTTTGGGATGCAAAGTAAATGGACGATGAAGGCGATAACCAGCCGCTAAATGGATAGAAACGTTTATAAACGGGTAATCGCGCCTCGGAAAAGATTGGATTTTCGCCGCTTTTCCCGAGAATCGGTAAATCTTTCAACCGAGTTTTTTCTCGGTCAGACGATGCCTTATCTTTGTGGAAAAGCGAAGGACCATGGAACGACGATGCATCCGATGTGGCGCGCCGCTGCGCGGGCGCGCCGACCGCAAATTCTGCAGCGACGCCTGCCGGACGGACTATCACAACGAGTTGCGCCGGCAGGATGAAAAGGCGTTGCGCGAAGTCAACCGCATCCTGGCATCCAACTGGAAGATCCTCTCGGCCCAGCTCCGTCAGGGCCGCACGCGGCTGCCCAGCGCGGAACTCGCCGCCCAGCAATTCAATTTCGGCGTCTATACGGCGACGCAGTGGCGGTTCCCGCATCGCCTGTACTGGTGCTATAACTGCATCTATTGGATTTCCCGGCGGGGGATCGTCCGGATTGCCGAGAGCGTCTGCCGGAATAATGCGTATCTTTACACCCCCAATCCAAACGACCATGCCAGAGACACGACCCAATCCGCTGCTGACCCCGTCCCCGCTTCCCTACGGGGCTCCGGTCTTTCAGGAAATCCGCGACGATGATTATCTGCCCGCCTTCCGGGAGGCCATCGCCCGCGCCCGTGCCGAAATCCGGGCGATAACCGACAATCCTGAGCCGCCGACCTTCGCCAATACGGTGGAGGCGCTGGAATGCGCCGCGGGCGATCTCGACCGCATCGAAGGCATCTTCTTCAATCTGATCGAGGCCTGTACGAACCCCGATCTGGACCGCATCGCCGAGGAGGTCTCGCCGCTGCTGACGCAGTACAGCATGTCGGTCCTGCTCGACGAGAAGCTCTTTGCCCGGGTCAAGGACGTGTGGGAGCACCGGGCGGAATACCCGCTTGACACGGAAGCCGCCAAACTGCTGGAAGAGACCTGGAAATCGTTCGTCCGCCAGGGCGCGAACCTGCCGCCCGAAAAGAAGGAACGCTTTGCGAAGATCTCCGAAGAACTGTCCCTGGCCACCCTCAAGTTCGGGCAGAACGTCCTGGCTGCCACCAACGCCTTTACTCTGCACCTGACCGAAGAATCCCAGCTGGAAGGCCTGCCTGCCTACGTACGCGATATGGCGGCCGCGGAAGCGGCGTCCCGCGGAGAATCGGGCTGGACCTTCACGCTCAACCAGCCCAGTTACGGGCCTTTCCTGAAGTTCAGCCGCTGCCGCTCCCTGCGCGAGCGGATGTGGCGGGCCTATAACGGCAAGTGCATCGGCGGCGACCTCGACAATGCCGGAATCCTCCGCAAGATTGTGACCCTGCGCACGGAGAAGGCGCAGCTGCTCGGCTACCCGACTTATGCCGCCTACGCCCTGGAAGAGCGTATGGCCCGCAAACCCGAAACCGTCGCCTCGTTCCTCGACCGGCTGATGGGCGCTTCGCTGCCCGCCGCCCGACGTGAGGTGGCCGCCATCGCGGCTTTCGCCCGGGAAAACGGGTCCGAGGAGGAACTGATGCCCTGGGACTTCAGTTTCTGGTCGGAAAAATACCGGAAGGAGCATTATGCGCTCGACGAGGAGCAACTCAAGCCCTACTTCCGGCTGGATGCGGTGCAGGCGGCCGTCTTCGACCTGGCCGGCCGGCTCTACGGCCTCCGGTTCCAGCCCCGGGAGGACTTACCGCACTACCATTCCGACGTCCGGGTCTTTGAAGTGACGGAAGCTTCGGGAAGGTTCATGGCCCTCCTGTATATGGATTACTATCCCCGGGAAAGTAAACGGGGCGGGGCGTGGATGACTTCGTTCCGCGAGCTATCCCGCCGGGGTGGCGTGGAAGAACGCCCGTTCGTCTCGATCGTGACCAACTTCAGCAAGCCGACCGCCGACCGGCCGTCGCTGCTGACCTTCGACGAAGTGACCACCCTGCTGCACGAATTCGGCCACGCCCTCCACGGCATGCTGGCCGAAGGCCGGTACAAGTCGCTCACGGGAACGAACGTCGTGCGCGACTTCGTGGAGCTGCCTTCCCAGCTGATGGAAAACTGGGCTTACGAGCCCGATTTCCTGCAGACCTTCGCCCGCCACTGGCAGACCGGCGAGGTCATTCCGCAGGCCTATATCGACCGGATCGTGGCCGCCCGCAACTTCCTGGCCGGTTACGCCCAGGTGCGGCAGCTCCAGTTCGGCCTCGTCGACATGGCCTGGCATACCACGCAGGAAACGGCGGCCCTGCAGGGGATGGAAGCCGCCGATGTCGTGGCCTTCGAACAAGAAAGGCTTCAGCCCGCAGCCACGCTGCCGCTGGTGCCCGGCTTCGCGTTCTCCCCGTCGTTCAACCATATCTTCTCGGGCGGCTATGCGGCCGGCTATTATTCCTACAAGTGGGCGGAGGTCCTGGAAGCCGACGCGTTCGCCTTTTTCAAGGAGCGCGGCATCTTCAGCGCCGAAGCCGCCGGTGTTTTCCGCCGCGAGCTGCTCTCGAAAGGCGGCAGCGTCGATGCCGACGTCCTTTACCGCAATTTCCGCGGCCGGGACCCCGAACCCGACGCCCTGCTCGAAAAACTGGGATTATTGCCCGAAAATGTATAATTTTGCAAGATAACGCTTAAACATCCAAGCCACTATGCCTCGCGCCTACTATATCTTCAATACCCTGTCGCACCAGAAGGAACTTTTCAAACCGGTCCATCCCGGCCGTGTCGGCCTGTATGTCTGCGGCCCGACCGTCTACGGCGACGCCCACCTGGGCCACGCCCGTCCGGGCATCACCTACGACGTGCTGTACCGCCTGTTCCAGAACCTGGGCTACAAGGTGCGCTACGTGCGCAATATCACCGACGTGGGGCACCTTGAGCACGATGCTGACGAAGGCGAAGACAAGATCGCCAAGAAAGCCCGCCTCGAGCAGCTCGAGCCGATGGAAGTCGTCCAGACCTACACGATCCGCTACCACGACGCGATGCGCAAGCTGAACGTGCTGCCGCCGTCCATCGAACCGCGCGCGTCCGGCCACATCATCGAGCAGATCGCCCTCGTGAAGAAGATCCTCGACGCCGGCTATGCCTACGAAAGCAACGGCTCCATCTACTTCGACGTGGCCAAATACGACGAAAAGCACCATTACGGCATCCTCTCCGGCCGCAACCTGGAGGAAACCCGCGAAGGAACCCGCAATCTTGACGGCCAGGACGACAAGCGTTCGCCCCTCGACTTCGCCCTCTGGAAGAAAGCCTCGCCCGAGCACATCATGCACTGGCCCTCGCCCTGGAGCGAAGGGTTCCCCGGCTGGCACCTGGAATGCTCGGCGATGAGCGAGAAATACCTCGGTGAAGTGTTCGACATCCACGGCGGCGGCATGGACCTGATGTTCCCGCACCACGAATGCGAACTCGCCCAGAACACCGCGTCCCGCGGCCAGGGCGGCGTGCATTACTGGATGCACAACAATATGATCACCATCAAGGGCCAGAAGATGGGTAAGTCGCTGGGCAACTTCATCACGCTCGACGAACTGTTCACCGGCAACAACAGCGTTCTCGACCAGGCCTACAGTCCGATGACCGTGCGCTTCTTCATTCTTCAGGCCCACTACCGCAGCCCGCTCGACTTCAGCAACGAAGCGCTGCAGGCCGCCGAAAAGGGCCTCCGCCGGATGCTGCAGGCCGCCCGCGACGTGAAGTCCCTTCCCGTCGATGCGCAGGCGCAGCCCAACGCCGAAATCGGCGCCCTGACCGACCGCGTCTACGACGCCCTCTGCGACGACCTCAATACGCCGATCGCCCTTTCGGTGTTGTTCGATGCCGTGCGCCTGGTCAATAGCGTGAAAGACAAGTCGCTGAAAATCAATGCCGACGACAAGAAGATCCTGGAGACGCTCTTCACGGAGGTCCTGCAGGACGTCCTGGGTCTGCACGACGAAGCCGCCGACGCTTCCTCCGGGAAGCTGGTCGACGGCCTGATCGGTATGATCGTGGAGCAGCGTCGGCAGGCCAAAGCCGCCAAGGATTGGGCGACCAGCGACCGGATCCGCGACGAACTCGCCGCCCTCGGCGTCCGCATCAAGGACACCAAGGACGGGTGCGAGTGGACGGTCGAGTAGCCGGCCGGCCCGCGGGCCTTACCAGATGAATTCGATGACCTTCTTGATGTCCGGGTGCAGGCTGTTGGCCACCGGACAGGTCTTGGCTGCGTTCTCGATGAGCTTCTTCTCCTTGTCGGAGTAGGCGCTGCCTTCGGGGAACTTGATTTCCAGATGCAGTTCCGCCACGCGGCGCGGATTGGCGGCCATGATCTTTTCCGTGGTGATGGTGGTGCCGTCGATCGAGAAGCCGTAGGTGCGGGCGGTCATGCCCATGATGGTCAGCATGCAGCAGCCCAGCGAAGTGGCGAAAAGGTCGGTGGGGGAGAAAAGGGATCCGTCGCCGTTGTTGTCCTTGGGGGCGACAGTCTGGATCCGGCTGCCTGAGTCGAGGTGCTCCGCTTCGCAGCGCAACGCGCCCAGGTAGGTGGTTTTCATTTTGGTCATATCGGAAATGTCGGGATGTTAGAGTTCTTTCCGGAGCCGGGCGATGGGAATGTTGAGTTGTTCCCGGTACTTGGCCACGGTCCGGCGGGCGACTTTGTAGCCTTTCGCGCCGAGGACGGCGACCAGTTCTTCGTCGGTGAGCGGTTTGCGCTTGTCTTCTTCGGCGATGCTGTCGGTCAGGATGGTCTTGATCTCGCGGGTCGAGACTTCTTCGCCGTCGTTGGCCACCAGCCCTTCCGAGAAGAAATACTTGAGCGGATAGATGCCGAAGTGCGTCTGCACGTATTTGCAGTTGACCACGCGCGAGATGGTCGAGATGTCGAGTCCGGTCTTCTCGGCGATGTTGCGCAGGACCATCGGTTTGAGCCGGGTCTCGTCGCCGTCGATGAAGTAGTCGTGCTGGTAGTCGATGATGGCGTTCATCGTGTTCTGCAGCGTGTTGTGGCGCTGCTTGATGGCCTCGATGAACCATTTGGCCGAATCGAGCTTCTGCTTGACGAACGTGGCGGCTTCCTTCTTCTCGCGGGTGGCGCTGCCCACGGCTTCCATCAGGACGTCGGCGTAGCGCTTGTTGACCTTCAGCTCGGGCACGGAGAAGCGGGGCATCGACATCACGGGCTCGCCGTCCTTGAGCTCGACCAGGAAGTCGGGAACGACCTGCTGGATCTGCTCGGTATAGGAGTCGTCGATCTGTCCGCCGGGGCGCGGGTTGAGCCGCACGATCTCGGCGACGGCTTCCTTGAGCTGATCTTCCGTGATGCCGAGTTTGGCGGTGATTTTCGCGTAGTGCTTTTTGGTGAATTCGGTGAAGTGGTCGCGCAGGATGCGGGTGGCCAGTTCGACCGGTTCGGTCTGCTTCTTGGCTTCGAGCTGGAGCAGCAGGCACTCGCGCAGGTCGCGGGCGCCGACGCCGACCGGGTCGAATTCCTGGATGAGGTGGAGCAGTTCCTCCACTTCGTTTTCATCGGTCTCGATGCCGAGGCGGAAGGAGATGTCGTCGGCCAGGGCTTCCAGGTCGCGGCGCAGGTAGCCGTCGTCGTCGATCATGCCGATGATGAACTGTGCGATCTGCCGCTGGCGCTCGTCGATCTTGCAATAGCCCAGCTGGGCCTCGAGGCTCTGGTGGAAACTCTCCCGGACGGAGAAGGTATTGTACTGGGGCTTGAGGTCCTTGCCCTGGTTGTTGACGTAGAGTTTGTACGACGGCGTGGGGTCGCTGCCGCTGTATTCGCTGAGCGAGACGTTCTTCTTCTCTTCCCCTTCCGGGGAATCATCCACGACTTCCTCAAGGATCGGATTTTCCTCGAGCTCCTTCTGGATACGCTGTTCCAGCTCCGGTGCAGGCAGTTCGATCAGTTTGATGGTCTGGATCTGCAGCGGGGAGAGCCTCTGGGTCTGCTTGAGTTGTTGGGTCTGCTTGAGCATCAGAAGCCGGGATAATTGATTTGTTCCTTGACCACGAAGGCGGTCTGGTAGGCGCCGCTGTTCGTCAGCCGGGTGGCGAAGCGCTGTGCGTCGGCGTGGGTGCGGAAATCACCCACCGTCACCTTGAAATAGGGGCTGACGTGGCTGCGGTAGACGCGGATGTTGGGATAGCGCTCCGAGAAGGCGGCGGCGATGGATTCCGATTTCGCGCGGGCGGTGCGGTCGTTGCCGAAGAAGATGCGGACGCGGTAGCCCTGCATTTTCTTGTTGCTGTTGGCCACGATGTGGCGCGAGAGCGCGTTGCGGATCTCGATGGACTGGTTGACGGTGGCGCTGCCTTTGCCCTTCTGGGAGATGAGTGTCAGGACGTCGGCGCCCAGCATCGTGCTGTCGACCGGCGCGTTTTGGGCGAAAGCGTTGAGCGAAAGAAGCAAGGCGGCTGCCAGGACGACGATTCTATGGAATTTCAGGGTCATTTCTTGTCGGGATTGGCGATCAGGTCGGTGAGCCGGTCGAGCGGAACCCGTTCCTGACGGATGCGTTTTTTTAGGGATCCTCGGCGGATGGTCAGATCCACGTCGGCTTCGTATTTCGACAGGTCGGTGTCGAAGCCGGTGGCCAGGATGGAGAGCGGGCGGAGAATCCGGACGGTGACCGGGATGGGGACCGTTTCGGTGCTCTTGGACGCGATGGAGGCGGTTCCCCGCATGGTCAGGTTGGCGTACGGGTTGGTGTCCACGCCTTTGTACAGGATGGCGTCGAGCGACTCCAGCGTGTAGTCGACGGAAGCGGGATTCTCGACGTCGAGTTCGAGCACCATATCGGCGGTGACCCCGTCGAGACCGATGCTGAACCCGTCCGCACCGGTGATGCGGTAGTCCCTGATCACCGGGGTGGGCGTCGGTTTGCAGGCGACGGCCAGCAGAACCAGCGTGAGGCAGATGAGAATCCGTTTCATCTATTTTCAGTTTCGTAATCGTTTACAAAGATATAAAAAGTTATCTTTGCTGCGAAATTCTACCCCAGATGAATGTGTATATCGAGACCTACGGCTGCCAGATGAACGTGAACGACAGCGAGGTCGTTCTTTCGATCCTGGAGAAAGCCGGCTACCGGTCGTGCGGGACGCTCGACCAGGCCGACCTGATCCTGATCAATACCTGTTCGGTGCGCGACAATGCCGAGCAGCGCGTGTTGGGCCGCCTCGACGTGTTCCGTCAGGAGAAGAAGCGGCGCGGCGGCGTGGTGGTCGGCGTGCTGGGCTGCATGGCCCAGCGGATGAAGGAGAAACTGCTCGACAACCCGGCCGTCGATTTCGTGGCCGGCCCCGACGCCTATCGCGACGTCCCGCGGCTGGTGGCGGCCGTCGCCGTGGAAGGCAAGCAGATCAACACCCTGCTCTCGCACGAGGAAACCTATGCCGACGTCACCCCGGTGCGGATGGACCGCGAAGGCGTGAGCGCCTTCATTTCCATCATGCGCGGCTGCAACAACGTGTGCTCCTATTGCATCGTGCCTTTCGTCCGGGGCGCCGAGCGGAGCCGCGATCCGCAGAGCATCGTCCGCGAGGCGGCCGGGCTGATCGCCGCCGGCTACAAGGAAATCAATCTGCTGGGGCAGAATGTCGATTCCTACGACTGGCACGATCCCGAGGATCCGGCCCGCCGCGTGACCTTCGCCGACCTGCTGGAGCGGGTGGCCGAACTGAATCCGCGGGTCCGCGTGCGCTTCGCCACGTCCCATCCCAAGGACATCGGCGACGCCGTCCTCTTTGCCATGGCCCGGCACGCCAACATCTGCCGGCATATCCATTTCCCCGTCCAGTCGGGCAGCGATGTGATGCTGGAAAAGATGCGGCGCAAATATACCCGCGCCCACTATCTGCAGCAGGTCGCCCGGATCCGGGAGATCCTGCCGGACTGCGCCATCACGACCGACGTGATCGCCGGCTTCTCGGGCGAAACCGATGCCGACCACGCCGACACGATGTCCCTGTTCCGCGCCGTGCGCTATGACAGTGCGTTCATGTTCCAGTATTCGGAGCGTCCGGGCACGCTGGCGTCCCGCCACTATCCCGACGACGTGCCCTTGGCCGTCAAGACCGCCCGGCTCAACGAAATCATCGCGCTGCAGAATGAGATTTCGCTCGAAATCAACCGCGAATGCGTCGGCCGCACGTACGAGGTGCTGATCGAAGGCCCGTCAAAACGCTCCGCGGCGGAACTGATGGGCCGCACGTCCCAGAACAAGACCTGCGTCTTCCCCGCCGAAGGGCACAAAGCCGGCGAATACGTCACCGTCCGGGTGCTTTCCTGCACCTCGGCGACGCTGCGTTGCGAAATCGTCGGCTGAAAAAATCAGTCTTTCTCGCCGAAAGCCAGATTGCCGGCATCGCCCAATCCCGGGACGATGTAGGAGTGGTTCGTGAGTTCCTCGTCGATGGCTCCGACCCAGAAGGTGACACGCTTGTGGGGGAGTTTGCGGGAGAGATATTCCACGCCGTCGCGGGAGGCGACGGGGCAGACGATGTGGGTGTGGGCCGGTTCTCCGCAGGAGGTCAGGCTTTCGTAGGTCATCTCCATGGAAGCGCCGGAGGCGATCATCGCGTCGGAGATGATGAGCGTCTTGCCCTCGAGGGGCGGACAGCTCTGGTATTCGATCAGCAGTTCGCATTCGTTCCCCTTGCCGTATTTCCGGTAGGCGGCGACGAAGGCGTTCTGCGCGTGATCGAAGCAATTGAGCAGGCCTTGATGGACCGGCAGACCGGCGCGCAGGATGGTGGCCAGCACGGGCTCTTCGGCCAGCACGCGGCTGGTGGCGATGCCCAGCGGGGTTTCGACTTCCACTTCCTGGTAGGCGAGGGTCTTGCTGATCTCGTAGGCGAAGATCTCACCGATCCGTTCCAGATTCTTGCGGAAGCGCAGGCTGTCTTTCTGGACGGATTTGTCACGAAGCTGTGCCAGATAGTGGCCCAGCAGGGAATCGGTTTCTCCGAGCGGAATGATTTTCATAGGGTATGCAGGCTTATTTCCGTTTGTCCACGATTTTGGCCGTGGGATAGTCCTTGGGATTGAAGGTGACCTGTTTTTCGGTCACGCCGAAAGCGATATCGTGCAGGGTCATGGTCACGCCGGAAACCGTGGCCTTCAGACTGACGGGGTAATAGGTGCCCTTGGCGATGGCCAGGTCGATGGTTTTGGGAGCGTCTTCGTCGGTGTTGCGCTTGGATTTCTTGCAGACGAAAAACCAGGCGTCGGCCGTCTCTTTCTTGAGGGTGATGTCATAGTCGTCGGTGAGGCCTTCGAACATGCCTACGTCACCTTTCGGGTCGTTGTCCTTGGGGTCCACTTTCTTGATCTCGACTTCATCCGTCTTGGAGTTGTAGATCCATTCGGTCACGCCGTCAGCCCAAGTGATGATCTGAACGCCCATCATTTTCGCTTCCACCCGCATCTTGTCGTCCAGGGAATAGACTTTGGAACTCATCGTGCCCAGCAGGGGAATCCTGACGTCGACGGTCATGACGACGCCGTCTTTTTCGTGTTTGTCGATTTCGGCCTCCATACGTGCAAAAATCTCTTCCGGGGTCTGTGCGAAGGCCACGAAAGCAAGCAGGAGAGCGGAGAATAAGGTCATCAAACGTTTCATACCAGCGAATAATTATGTAAAGATAGTCATTTTATCAGTAACGGCTTTCCGCCCCGTCGCAAAAACTGAAATATTTTTTGCGGCCGATGATGACGTGGTCGGTCAGGGCGATGTCGAAGACGGCGGCGGCTTTGCGGAGCGCTTCGGTCTGGGTGCGGTCCTGCCCGCCGGGCTGCGGATTGCCGGACGGATGGTTGTGGACCAGGATCAGGGCGCTGGCGAGCCGCTCCACGGCTTTCTTGACGATGATCTTGATGTCGATGATGGTGGCGCTCATCCCGCCGCTGCTCACTTTCTCTTTCCCGATGAGTCTTCCCTGCCGGTTGAGGTAGACGACCCAGCACTCTTCGTGCGGGAGATTGCGGAGGCGGGGCGCCAGCATCCGGACGACCGTTTCGGGCGTGCGGATGGTGAGGTCGTCGTCGGGGAGTTCGGCGGCGAGCCGCCGGGAGAGTTCGAAGGCGGCCAGGATGGCGGTGGCCTTGGCCGGGCCGACGCCTTCGATGCGCGTCAGCTGGCCGGGGCCGGCCTGCGCGAGCGTAGTCAGCGAGCCCTGACAGGCGGCGAGGATGCTCCGGGCCAGGTCGATGGCGCTCTGGCGGCTGGTTCCGGACCGGAGCAGGATGGCTAGCAGTTCTGTGTTCGTGAGGGAGGAGGGGCCCTGTTCCATCAGTTTCTCACGCGGCCTTTCTTCCTCATCCCAGGTTTTGATGGACATGGACATAAAAAAAACTTTCCAACAAAGGTTGGAAAGTTTTTTCTATTTCGTCCGACAAAAAAGCAATTTAAGCGAGCTTGTTCACATAAACTGCAATTCCGCTCTTCAGGTTGGCGGCCTTGTTCTTGTGGATGACGTCGATCTTGGCCAGTTTGTCGATCATGGCGAACACCTTCGGCATGGAAGCCTCGGCTGCGGCCTTGTCGGTAGTATTGCGGATCGCCTTGATGGCGTTTCTTGTCGTGCGTGCATAGTACTTGTTATGCACTCTGCGTTTCTCACTTTGGCGGAAACGCTTGTCTGCGGATGCGTGGTTTGCCATTACTTCAATTTTTATATTTCGTAGCGGGTAGGAGAGTCGAACTCCTCTTTAGAGAATGAAAATCTCTCGTCCTAGCCGATAGACGAACCCGCCGGCATCCCATACTTGGTAGAATGGGACCGCAAAGGTAGAAAAAGTTTTTTCGATTACAAATTTTTTTTAATGCCAGGAGTAGATTATGGCTTCCAGCTGGCGCAAGTAATCGCGTTTGTCGTATTTGGGCGCATAAACGAAGCCCTCGATCACGATGACTTCCTTGCCGTTGGAGCTGAGGAAGGCGTCGCTGATGAACGGTCCGCCCATATAATCGTTCTGGGTTTCCCAGAGCGAACGGATTTCGGTGAAGGTGCGGCCCTTGTAGGATTTCTGCCAGTAACCCGGCTCGATCACGGGGTTGGTGATCATATAGCTGCCCTCCAGGGTGCCGGGGACGTTCTCCTTCATCACCTCGTTGCGTTTGGCCACCAGGGCGTCGCGGGTGAACTGGTTCTCGCCGGTATAGGGGAATTTGTAGATGAAGATGCCCTGCGTGGTGTAGGAGGTCTCATAGGAGATCCACACGAAGTCGTCGGTCCGCTTCTTCATGCTGTAGGAAGAAGGGAACCAGGGAGTTCCGCCGAACTGGTTGCGCACGACCGTGGCCAGGCTCTCGTTGGGGAATGCCTTGGCGTTCATGATGACGCGTTCGCGCTCGGCATCCTCGAAGGTCTCGCAGATCTTCTCGTCGTTCGTCAGGATGACGTTGGCGGCTGCGGCCTCGTCGGGCGCGTAGACGGTGATCATCGTCTGCGGCTCGGCCCAGACGTTCCGGCTGATGGCGAGTTTGGGCTTGCAGGTGTCGGCGATATGGAGATAGAGAATGTTGCGGTGGGCGCGGAATACGTTGACGAAGCCCTCCGGCGGCACGTTGTAGATGCGGTATTTGTTCTCCTTCTGCGGGGTGAAGGGATACTCCGCCTGCAGGACGGTGCGGACGGCGTTGCCGGCCTCCGATTCCCAGACGGATTTGGACGAGACGATTTCCACTTCGCCGGCCTTTCCGCTGATGGAAGCCAGCACGGGCGGCTTCTCCTTCTTGTTGCAGCCCGAAGGCAGCAGGATCAGCAGGCCCGTCAGCAGGGTGAACAGAAACAGGGTTTTGGTTTTCATATGGCAAACAGTTATTTCTATCAGTGGAAAAGACTCCGGATGTCGTTGCCGAAGGCCAGGACCATCAGCAGGATCAGCAGGGCCATGCCGATCCATTCGGCCACCATCATGAATTTGTCGGACGGCTTGCGGCCCGTAATCATCTCGAAGATCAGGAAGAGGATGTGCCCGCCGTCAAGCGCCGGGATGGGCAGCAGGTTCATCACGCCGAGCATGATGGAGAGCAGGGCGCAGAGCGTCCAGAAGCGGTACCAGTCCCAGGTGTCGGGGAAGATGCGGCCGATGGCGATGAAACTGCCCACCGACTTGTAGGCCTGGGTCTTGGGCGAGAAGATCAGGCCGAGTTCCTGGACATAGCCCTTGATGGTGGTCCAGGTCTTTTTGGCGCCGGCCGGCAAGGCCGATAGGAGGTTGTAGTCGTGGGTGGTGACCTGGAAGAACTTCGTCAGGTCGGTGTCGAGCAGCACGCCGATATGGCCGGCCGTGTCGACCTGCAGCGGCATTTCGAGCTGCGCGGCACCGCGGCGGAGCGTGGCGGTGATCCGGCTGTCGCGGTGCTGCTGGAGTTCCTTCTGGATCTGCTGGACGAGGAACATATCCTGCCCGTCGATGCCCGTGACAGCATCGCCCGGCAGCAGGCCCGCATCGGCGTTGGGCGATTCGGGCGCGACTTCCTTGACCACGAACGGGAAGGCCAGGTCGAACATGCCCGGCGTGTTGAGCATCGCCGGAAGATAAATCGGGTCGATGGCGACCTGGATGGTGTCGCCGCCGCGGAGAACCGTGGCCTCGTGCGCCTGCGAGCGGACCAGGTCGACCTGCAGGTTCGAGAAGTTCTCGGTCGGGACCCCGTCGAAGGCCAGGATGCGGTCGCCGTCGCGGAAGCCCATTTCGTAGGACAGGTCGTTCACGGCGATGCCGTAGACCGCGTCTTCGTTGCGCAGGTACTCTTCGCCCCAGGTGCCCAGGATGGCCGCATACAGGATGACGGCCAGGATGAAGTTGAACAGCACGCCGCCGAACATGATGAAGAAGCGCTGCCAGGCCTTCTTGGTGCGGAACTCATAGGGCTGGGGCGGGAGCTTCATCGCTTCGGTGTCCATCGACTCGTCGATCATGCCGGCGATCTTGCAGTAGCCGCCGAACGGCAGCCAGCCGATGCCGTATTCCGTGTTCTCGGGATGGGCGTCCCACACGGGATCGTCGTTCGACGAGAAGGCCTTGCAGTGCCACTTGCCGTCGAAGCGCTTGAATTTCAGGAGCGAGATCCGCGGATTGAAGAAGAGGTAGAACTTTTCGACCCGCGTCTTGAAGAGTTTGGCGAAAGTATAGTGCCCGAACTCGTGGAAAAGCACGAGCAGGGAGAGAGCCAGGATCACCTGGATGATTTTCAACAGGACGACCATCCTATCAATGTCTGTTTACAAGTTCGGAAGCGAGCCGTTTCGCTTCAAAATCCGTGCTATAAATGTCTTCGAGGCCGGGCTCTTTGAGGAAGGTGCCGCGCGAAAGGACGGTGGCGACGATCTCGGGGATCTCGGTGAAGCGGATCTTGCCTTCGAGGAAGGCGGCGACGGCCACTTCGTTGGCCCCGTTCATCGTGCAGGTGGCGTTGCCGCCGCGTTCGAGGGATTCGTAGGCCAGGCGCAGGCAGGGGAACCGCTCGAGGTCGGGCTTTTCGAAGGTCAGGGTGCCGAGTTCGGCGAAATCGATGCGGCGGGCGTTCAGGTCGATGCGGCGGGGATAGGAGAGGGCGTACTGGATGGGCAGCCGCATGTCGGGCTGGCTGAGCTGCGCCATGACGCAGCCGTCGGAGAACTGGACCATGGAGTGGATGATGGACTGCGGATGGATGACCACCTCGATGTCCTTCGGGTCCACGTTGAAGAGCCAGCGGGCCTCGATCAGTTCCAGCCCCTTGTTCATCAGGCTCGCCGAGTCGATGGTGACCTTGGCGCCCATTTTCCAGCGGGGGTGGTTGAGGGCCTGCTCCCGGGTGGCGGCGGCCATCTCTTCGCGGGTGCTGTGGCGGAACGGCCCGCCGCTGCCCGTGAGGAGAATCTTTTCGAGCGTGGCGTGTTCACCCTGGAGGCACTGGAAGATGGCCGAGTGCTCGGAATCGACCGGCAGGATCGGAACGCCGTACTTCCGGGCCTGCGCCGTAACCAGGCTGCCGGCGGCCACGAGGGTCTCCTTGTTGGCCAGGGCGATGGCCTTGCCCGCTTCGATGGCGGCCAGGGTGGGCCGCAGGCCGCTGAAGCCCACCATGGCGGTGAGCACCATATCGATGCGGCTCGAGCGCATCAGGTCGCACACGGAGCCGATGCCGGCGAAGACATTGATGTCGAGCGGGTCGAGGGCGGCGGACACTTCCTCGTAGAGGCTTTCGTCGCAGATGACAACGGCGGCGGGATTGAACTGCCGGGCCTGCTCGATGAGCAGGCGGCTGTTGCGGTTGGCCGTGAGGAGCTCCACTTCGAACAGGTCGGGATGCTGGCCGATGACGTCGAGGGCCTGGGTGCCGATGGATCCGGTGGATCCCAGGATGGCGATCCTTCTTTTGGGCGATGCTTCCATCAGAACGTGAGATAGAGGGTGGGATCGACGCGCTGGTTCTTGTAGCGGAGCTCGATCAGGATGTGCGTTTCGGAGAGTTCGCCGGTCTGGCCGACGACGGCGACGGGCGTGCCGGCCTTGACTTCCTCACCGACCCGCTTGAGGAGCTGGCCGGCGTGGCGGTAGATGGTGGTCAGGTCGTTGTCGTGCTGCATGCGCAGCGAGCCGCCTTCCAGTTCGTTCCATTCGGCGGAGACGATGCGTCCGTCGAGCGGTGCGGCGACGGTCGTGCCGGGCGCGGCGTTGACCTGGACGTAGGGCTGCCGCTCGCTGCGGCTGAAATCTTCCTTGAGCGTGCCTTTCAGCGGGCGGGTGAATTTCACCTTTTCGAGGGCTTCGATCTTGCCCGGAGCGGGATTGGCATTCTGCAGGGCTTCCAGCTGTTCGACCTGTTCCCGCAGCAGCGAGTCGCTGCGGCGGTAGCCGGCGAGCGTTTCTTCGTCGGGGGCCTCTTCGGTGCGGCCCAGCCGCAGGGAGTCGAGCGGCAGGGCCTCCCGGCCCGTGGCCACCCGCTGGATGTTGGCCACCTGGAACGCCCACAGGTCGATGACCCGCTCGAGCGAGTCGACGAGCTTGTAGTTGTCGATGGCGGCCTGGCGGGTTTCCCGGGATGGATAGCCCGGAAGCGTGTACCGCAGGGGTGTATGGGCGATGAGCAGGTAGGTCAGCAGCATCACGACCAGGGCGAACGCCCCGTAGGAGATGAGTCCCCGCCTGTCGAACTTTCTTTCTTGTTTTGCCATAGAAATCGTTAACTTTGCAAATATGGACAGAATCATAGGAATCGACTATGGAAGAAAACGCGTGGGGGTTGCGGTCAGCGACCCGCTCCGGATCTTCGCTTCTGCCCTGGAGACTGTTCCGTCTGCAAAGATAATAGATTATCTGAAAAAGTATGCCGAAAGCCAGGCCGTCGAGCGCTTCGTGGTGGGCTACCCGATGAACCTCGACCAGACCCCTTCCGAGGCCGCCGCCGACGTGGACGTGTTCCTCAAACAGCTGAAGAAACACTTCCCCGCCATCCCGGTCACCCTCGAGGACGAACGCTTCACCTCCGTGCTCGCCCACCGCGCCATGATCGACGGCGGCGTGAAGAAAATGGCCCGCCGCGACAAGGCGGCCGTCGACAAGGTGAGCGCGGCCCTGATCCTGCAAACCTGGCTCGACCGGCAAAAGACAACGTTATGATCCTACCGATTTATCTGTATGGCTCCCAGGTCCTGCGGACCCCCGCCCAGGAGGACGACCTTTCCGACAAGGCTTGGCTCAAAACCTTCATCGCCGACATGGTCGACACCATGCACCACGCCGACGGATGCGGCCTGGCCGCCCCGCAGGTGGGCGTTTCCAAACGCATCCTCGTGGTCGACGGCGACGACCTGGCCGACCGCTATCCCGAGTTGAAAGGCTTCCACCGCGAGATGATCAATCCCAGCTTCACGTTCGAAAGCGAAAAGACCTGCTCCTATGAGGAAGGCTGCCTGAGCATCCCGAACGTCGACGCCGACATCACCCGCCCGGAAACCATCCGGGTCCGCTACCTGAACCTCGACTTCGAAGAGGTGGAAGAGGAATTCACCGGCTTCGCCGCCCGGATGATCCAGCACGAAATGGACCACCTCGACGGCATCCTGTTCACCGACCACGCCTCGCCCATCCGGCGGAAAATGCTGACCGGGAAACTGATGAACATCACCCGGGGCAACGTCCGCACCCGTTACCGCGTCAAGACAGACAAAAAATAAACCCATGAAACTGAAAGCATTCCACGCTTACGACATCCGGGGCCACTTCGGCACGGACCTGACGGAAGAGCTCGCCTACAAAGTGGCGTACTTCCTTCCTGAGCTGCTCGATACCCATCGTATCCTGCTGGGCCGCGACATGCGGCTTTCCTCTCCCGCCCTGCACGAAGCGGTCCTCCGCGGCCTGCTCGACGCCGGCGCCGAGGTCTGGGACCTCGGCCTGAGCACCACCCCGTTCGTCTACTACGTCACGGCCCGCCACGGTTTCAAGGCCTCCATCCAGATCACCGCCTCGCACAACCCCAAGGAAGACAACGGCCTGAAAATCTCCCGCGAACTGGCCCTGCCGGTCGGCTACGACTCCGGCCTGCAGACCATCGAGCGCTGGATCCTCGAAGAACGCCCCACGCCCGTGCAGCCGCAGCGCGGCACGGTCCACGATTTCGACGTTCGGGAGGAATACATCGAATTCCTCAATGCCTTCAAGAAGGACTTCTCCAACCTGAAGATCGCCATGGACTGCTCCAACGGCATGGCTTCCATCTTCGTGCATCAGATTTTCGGCGAACAGCCCCTCTATCTCTACGATACCCTCGACGGCAGCTTCCCCAACCACGAGGCCAATCCGTTCCAGCCGGAGAACGTGGTGGACCTTCAGCGGCTGGTCATCGCCGAGAAATGCGACGTCGGCGTCATCTACGACGGCGACGCCGACCGCGTGATGTTCATCGACGAGACGGGCCGCTTCATCGCGCCCGACCTGATCATCGCGCTGCTGGGCGAGTATTTCATCAAGGAGAAAGGGGAGAACGGCATCGTGCTGCAGGATATCCGCAGCTCCAAGTCGGTGGCCGAGTACCTCGAGCCGCTGGGCGCCCAAATCGCGATGTGGAAAGTAGGACGCGCGTTTGCCGCGCCGCGCCTGCGGGAACTCGACGGCGTATGGGGCGGCGAAGTGGCCGGCCACTACTATTTCCGCGACTTCTTCTATTGCGACAGCGGCATCCTGGCCGGCATCCTCGTGCTGGGCATCGTGGCGCGCCTCAAGCGCGAAGGCGTCACCTTCTCGCAGATGGTCGCCCGCATCAAGCACTATGAGAATTCCGGCGAGATCAATTTCCGCGTCGAGAACAAGCAGGCGGCCATGGACGCCGTGAAAGACGCCTTCATGGCGGAAGAAAAGCACACGGCCTTCTACGATTTCGACGGCTATCGCGTGGAATTCCCGAAATGGTGGTTCAACGTGCGTCCTTCCAACACGGAACCTTACCTCCGCTTCCTCTGCGAGGCCACGGACCTCGAGCTTCTGGAAGAGAAGATCGCCCGGGCGCGTTCCATCATCGAGCAGTTCGTCTAAACCGGAAGTACATAAATAGAAAAAGCGACTCGTTTCACAACGGGTCGCTAATTCTTTTTAACCTAAAACTTAACCTATGAAAAAACTATTCGATCGTAGGTCAAGCAAAGGCCGTGCCAAAATAATTTTTCAGTCGAGCAATCCGTCGGGAATTTCGAGGGTAAGGATGTCGTCGTCGATTCCGACGATCAGTTCTTCGTGGAGGGGAAGCAGGACTTCCCGGCCTTCGGGCGTCTCCACGGTGAGGACGACGTTGCCGCCGTAGTCGCTGAAATCGACGATTTCGCCGACCAGTTTCCGCGAGCGGCTGTCGCGGACCCGCAGGCCGACCAGCGAGTCTTCCTCTTCCTCGTCGCCTTCCTGGAAGCTGACCAGGCGTCCGACCAGTTCTTCGGCTTCGGCCAGCGAGTCGACGCCTTCGAACTTGACGATGAGGCGGGAGCCCCGCGGCTGGGCGGATTCGACATAAAAAGGAACCGGCAGTCCATCGAATTCGATGAATACCGGTTCCTGACTCTTCAAATCCCGGGGATCTTCCGCATCGGGGCTCAGGACGACCTGCCCCTCGGCACCCCAGGACTTCAGCACCTTCATCCCGAAATTACGCTTCCGGATTCTCGGCGGGAGCTTCAGCTTCAGCAGCAGCGGCGGCGGCAGCCTCAGCGGCTTCGCGGGCGGCGGCTTCAGCGGCAGCGGCGATCTCGGCCTTCTTCTTGGCGATGGCCTCGGCGCGCTCCTGGTTGACCTTGGCCTCAGCCTTCACGGCAGCCTTGGCGGCTTCCACGGCGGCGGTGGCGATGGTCTGCTTCTTCGAAGCGAGCTTGGAATCTTTCTGGCCCTTCCAGGCAGCGTAGCGGCGGTCAGCCTCTTCCTGCGTGAAAGCGCCCTTGGCGACACCACCCTGCAGGTGTTTGCGAAGCATCACACCTTCATAGGAGAGGATACGACGGGCCGTGGTGGTCGGCTGGGCACCTTTGTTGAGCCAGTCGAGGGCCTTGTCGCCGTCGAGGACGATCGTAGCGGGGTTGGTGTTCGGGTTGTAGAGGCCGATCTGTTCGATCAGACGGCCATCACGCGGTGCGCGTGAATCGGCCACGACGATGTGGAAGTAAGCGTAGTTCTTCTTGCCGTGACGCGAAAGACGGATTTTAACAGCCATTTGTAATGCGTTAAGTTAGTAATTAATACAATAATTTTAACTTCCCTATCTTCTCGAGAAAGGGCCTGCAAATATACGGATAAATTTTGAAATACAAATATTTCGTCAGAGCACGTCGACGATCTTCGGCATATGGTTGCCGTTGGAGCCCTTGATCAGGACGGTGCGTCCTTCCAGCGGATGATCCTCGATGTAGGCCTTGAGGGCTTCGATGTCGTCGAAGGCCTTCACCTGCCGGGGATCGGCGTGCAGCGTGCGTGATGCGCGGCCGAACTCGCCGCCGACCACGTAGATGTCGGGGGCGGTTTCCATGGCCATCTGGAGGATGGCGCGGTGCTCTTCCGACGATTCCTGCCCAAGTTCGAGCATGTCGCCGAGCATCAGGGTCTTGCCTTCGAAGCCGGTGGCCGCAAAATTGGCCAGGGCGGCCTGCATGCTCGAGGGGTTGGCGTTGTAGGCGTCGATGACGAGCGTGTTGCGCTTGGTCTTGACCAGCTGGCTGCGGCTGTTCGACGGCGTATAGTCTTCGATGGCGGCGACGGCCTTGGCGAAGGGGACTTCGTAGGCTTCGGCCACGGAGAGGGCGGCCATCACGTTGTCGGCGTTGTAGTCGCCGATCAGGTGCGTGCGGATCTTGACGGGTTTGCCGTCGTGTTCCCATTCCAGGAAGAGGAACGGCTGTTCGGCCGTGGCGGGGACGATGCGGACGCCCTGCTCGCGCACGCCGTATTTCCGGGTGCAGAGGCCGGGCCGGTGGGCGACCATTTCGCACAGATGCTCGTTGTCGGCGTTGTAGAAGACCACGCCGCCGCGCTGGCGGAGGATGTCGTAGAGTTCGCCCTTGGCTTTCTTGACGCCCTCGAAGGAGCCGAAGCCCAGGATATGGGCCTTGCCCACGCAGGTGATCAGGCCGCAGGTGGGCTGGACGATGCGCGTGAGCTGGGCGACTTCGCCGGGGGCGCTGGCGCCCATTTCCACGACGGCCAGGTCGGTGCGTTCATCGATGCGGAAGAGGGTGAGGGGGACGCCGATGTGGTTGTTGAAGTTCGACTGGGTGGCTACCACGTTGTACTTCTTAGCCAGGACGGCGGCAATGAGCTCCTTGGTGGTGGTCTTGCCGTTGGTGCCGGTGATGCCGATCACCGGGATGTCGAACTGGCGGCGGTGGTAGGCGGCCAGCTGCTGCAGCATTTCCAGGGAATTCTCAACGACGATGCACTTCCTTCCGCGCCAGGCCGTCCCTTCGAGCAGGAAGCGGTCGACGATGGCATAGCGGGCACCCGCCTTCAGGGCGTCCAGGGCGAAATCGTTCCCGTCGAACGTTTCTCCTTTCAAGGCAAAAAACATCGCGCCGTCCTTGATTTTCCGGCTGTCGGTCGTAATGCCCGAACTCCTCTTGTAGAGAGCGTATAACTCTTCGACTGAAATCATATTCCGTATCCTTTTTTATTTTCCCGTTGATCCGAATCCGCCGCTCCCGCGCCCGCTTTCCGCGAGTTCTTCGACACTTTCCCATTCCACCTGTTCGTGGCGGGCCACCACCATCTGGGCGATGCGTTCGCCGGGCTCGACGGTGAAGGGCTCGTTCGAAAGGTTCACCAGCACCACGCGGATTTCGCCGCGGTAGTCGGCGTCGATGGTGCCGGGGGCGTTGACGATGGAGATGCCGTGCTTGGCCGCCAGGCCGCTGCGCGGACGGATCTGCGCTTCGAAGCCTGCCGGGAGCTCGATGTACAGCCCGGTGGGGACCATCGACCGTTCGAGCGTCCCGAGTACGAGGGGCTCCGCGAGGTTGGCGCGCAGGTCCATGCCTGCCGAAAGCGCCGTGGCGTAGGCGGGCAGGGGGTAGGGCGAGCGGTTGACGATCTTCACTCTCATGCTGCGGATTTTCTTTTATGAACTACAAATATAATAAATGCTGCGGCAATATAAAGCAGTACGAAGAGCAAATGGATGAAAATTTTTGTCCAAAGACCCATTTCCGGCAGCAGCAGGCTCAGGCCCCAGACGCCGAGTCCCGCGCCGACCAGCAGGAAGACCACGCCCCAGTGATAGGGGATGGGATAGTGCCTGCGCCCCAGCCAGGCCGTCAGCACGAGCATGGTCAGATAGCTGGCCACGTGTCCCCACGCAGCGGCGTGGTAGGAGTAGCGCGGCATGAAGATCAGGTTGATTACGACGGTCACCACCAGGCCGGCCAGGGTGATCCAGACCGCATAGCCCGTTTTCTCCGAAAGCTTATACCAGATGTTGACGTTGAACAGGATGCCTGTGATGATGTAGGCCATCAGCATGATGGGCGTGATGTCGAGGCCCACGCGGAAATCCTTGCCCAGGATCAGGCCGATCTCGTCCATGAAGAGCATCAGCAGCACGAAGCCGAACATGCAGAAGGCCGTGAAGTAGTCGAGCACGTCGGCATAGATTTTCCGGCTGCCCTTTTCGCGTTCACGCTGGAAGAAGAAGGGCTCGGCGGCGTAGCGGAACATCTGCACGAAGAGCTGCATGATCACGGCCAGTTTGACGGCGGCCTGGTACACGCCCAGGTCGGCCCGCCAGTTCACGGGGTCGGCGTTGCAGAAGCGCATCAGCACGCGGTCGAGCACGTCGTTCATAATGCCGGGGAGGCCGGCGATCATCAGCGGCAGGGAGTAGAGCAGCAGCCGGCCGATGAGCTTGCGGTCGAGCCGGAGGGTGAGCTTGAGCAGCTCCGGCGAGATCAGGACCAGGCAGACGATGCAGCTGACCAGGATGGCGAAGATGGGGTAGGTGAAGTCGGGGGTCGCGCTGACGAACCGCGTGAGCCAGAGCGATTGCCCGTCGGCGAAGCGGGCGGCCATCACCAGGTAGAGCAGCAGGTTGACGCCCAGTTCGGTGAGGATCTTGAGCGTCTTGATGACCGCGAACTTGAGGGCCTTGTGCTCGTGCCGGAGTTTGGCGAAGAGGATGGCCGTGGTGCAGTCGAGGAACAGGATCAGGCCGCAGTAAACGATCAGCTTGGAATGCCCGGCATAGCCCATCGCCGTGGAGATGTCGCCCGAGAAGGCGACCATGCAGGCCAGGAATACGGCGCACAGGCCGAAGACCGTGACGAAGGCATTGGAGAAGACCTGCCGGGGATCGGCACCCTCTTTGGTGGCATAGCGGAAGCATCCCGTCTCGAGCCCCATCGTCAGGACGACCTGCAGCATCGCGATGTAGGCCATGAACTCCGACATGACCCCGAAGTCCGACTGGCTGAGGACGCGCGTGTAGAGGGGAACGAGGGCGAAGTTGATGACCCGGGCGAGAATGGTGCTCAGGCCGTAGATGGCGGTTTCGCCGGCAAGCTGTTTGATGGGATTTGCCACGGGACGGATCGATTTAACAGACAAATTTACGAAATAATCACTAATTTTGGGATTGGAAAAAATCATTCCTATGAAGTACCGCTTTTTCTGTTATTTCCTGGCCGCGGCCCTCGTGATGACGGGCTGCAAGAACCAGAAACCCGGCCCCGAAGAACCGCTTCCGGCCAACGAAACGACGACCGAAACGACAGAGGAGCCCAAGAAGGACATCAAACCCATGAACGAAGCCCCTGCAGCGCCCGCCAACCTGTGGGCCGAACTCGGCGAAGAGCCGATGCTCAAGATCAAGACCACCGACGGCACGATGACCGTCAAACTCTACTCCGATACGCCGCTTCACCGCGACAATTTCGTCAAACTGGCCCAGTCCGGCTTTTACGACGGCCTGCTCTTCCACCGGATCATCCGGGGATTCATGATCCAGGGCGGCGATCCCTTCACCCGGGATTCCTCCAAGATCGCACAGTTCGGCACGGGCGGCCCGGGTTACACCATCCCGGCCGAAATCGTCGCCGGCAAGACCCACAAGAAAGGCGCCCTGGCGGCCGCCCGCCGCGGCGACCAGGTCAACCCCGCCAAGGAATCGTCCGGCTCGCAGTTCTACATCGTGCAGGATGAAGAAGGCTGCAAGCACCTCGACGGCGAATACACGATCTTCGGCGAAGTGGTCGACGGCCTCTCGGTCATCGACAAGATCGCCTCGGAGCGCACCGACATGCGCGACCGTCCGCTCAACAAAGTGCAGATTATTTCCATTACGCCCGCTGGAAAGTAGCGTTTGGAAAAAGTTTGGCACGGTCTTCGCTTAACCTACGATCGAATAGTTTTTTCATAGGTTAAGTTTTAGGTTAAAAAGAATAAGCGTTCACCTCCGGCAGATGAACGCTTAATTCTTTTTATGTCCCCGGCCTCAGCGGCCCGTGTAATTGTGGGGCGTGATGGCGTGGAGTTCGGCCTTGACGTCCTCGGACACGTCGAGCGTGTCGATGAAGGCGCTGATGGCTTCCTGGGAAATGTGTCCGCCGGTGCGGGTGAGGGCCTTGAGCGTCTCATAGGGCTTCGGATAGCCCTCGCGGCGCAGCACGGTCTGGATGCCTTCGGCCACCACGGCCCAGTTGCGTTCCAGGTCGGCCGACACTTTCTCTTCATTGAGGATCAGTTTCCCGATTCCCTTTTCCAACGAGCGGATCGCGATCAGGGCGTGCCCGATGGGGACGCCGATGTTGCGCAGGACGGTGGAGTCCGTCAGGTCGCGCTGCAGGCGCGACACCGGCAGCTTGCACGACAGATAGTCGAAAATGGCGCTGGCCAGCGTGAGGTTGCCTTCGGCGTTCTCGAAGTCGATGGGGTTGACCTTGTGCGGCATCGTCGAGGAGCCGACTTCGCCGGCCCGGATGGCCTGCGAGAAATAATCCATCGAGATATAGAGCCAGCAGTCGCGGCTCAGGTCCACCAGCACCGTGTCGATGCGGCGCAGCGCGTCGAAGATGGTGGCCAGGTTGTCATAGTGGTCGATCTGGGTGGTGGGCCAGGAGCGCTTCAGGCCTAGCGAGGCCACGAAGTTCTCGGCGAAATCGTTCCAGTCGATGTCGGGATACGCGGCGTAGTGGGCGTTGAGGTTGCCCGTGGCACCGCCGAACTTGCCGGGGTAGGTGCAGGCGTCCAGCTGCCGCAGCTGCTCCTTGAGCCGGACCACGAACACCTTGAGTTCCTTGCCCAGGCGCGTAGGCGAGGCGGGCTGGCCGTGCGTGTGGGCCAGCATCGGCACGTCGGCCCAGAGGGCGGCGCGCTCGTCGAGCATGGCGATCAGTTCGCGCAGGGCCGGCACGTAGACTTCCGCCAGCGCTTCCTTCAGCGACAGCGGCGTGGCCGTGTTGTTGATGTCCTGCGAAGTGAGGCCGAAATGGATGAATTCCATATACGCTTCCAGCCCCAGGGCGGGGAAGCGTTCCTTGAGGAAATACTCCACGGCTTTCACGTCGTGGTTGGTCCGGGCCTCGATTTCCTTGATGCGGGCGGCGTCTTCGGTCGTGAAATCGCCGTAGATCGCCCGAAGGGCGGGAAAACAGGCCGGATCCACTTCCGCGAGCTGGGGAAGCGGGAGTTCGCACAGGGCGATGAAATACTCCACTTCCACGAGGACGCGGTAGCGCATCAGGGCATATTCCGAAAAGAATGCGGAAAGTTCAGCCGTCTTGGCGGCATAGCGCCCGTCGACGGGCGAGATGGCCAGCAGGGGATCCATATTATAACTTGCGTTTGACTTCTACGATCTGGTAGGCTTCCACCATGTCGCCGATCTTGATGTCGTTGAATCCGTCGACGCTCAGACCGCAGTCGAAGCCGGCGGCGACTTCCTTCACGTCGTCCTTCAGGCGCTTGAGCGAACCCAGCTGCCCGGTGTAGACCACGATGCCGTCGCGGATGACGCGGACTTTCGCGTTGCGGGTGAGTTTGCCGTCGCGGACCATACAGCCGGCGATCGTACCGACCTTCGAGATCTTGAAGGTCTCGAGCACTTCGGCGTTGGCGGTGACTTCTTCCTTCTCTTCCGGGGCGAGCATGCCTTCGATACCGCTCTTGACCTCGTTGATGGCGTCGTAGATGACCGAGTAGAGACGGATTTCGATCTGCTCCTTCTCGGCCAGCTTGCGGGCGTTGGGCATCGGGCGCACCTGGAAGCCGATGATGATGGCGTTGGAGGCGACGGCCAGCAGGACGTCGGACTCGGAAATGGCGCCCACCGCCTTGTGGATCACGTTGACGTGGATCTCTTCGGTGGAGAGCTTGATCAGCGAATCGGACAGGGCCTCGATGGAACCGTCCACGTCGGCCTTGACGATGATGTTGAGCTCCTGGAAGTTGCCCAGGGCGATGCGGCGGCCGATCTCCTCGAGGGTGATGTGGGTCTGCGTCTTGATGCCCTGGATGCGGATGAGCTGTTCGCGCTTGTTGGCCACGTCGCGGGCTTCCTTCTCGTCTTCCATCGCGTTGAGGGTGTCGCCGGCGGTCGGGGCGCCGCTCAGGCCGAGCACGGACACCGGCGTGGAAGGGCCGGCTTCCTTGAGGCGCTGGCCGCGTTCGTTGAACATGGCCTTCACGCGGCCGGCGTAGCAGCCGGCGACGATGGGATCGCCCACGTGGAGCGTGCCGTTCTGGACGAGGACGGTGGCCAGGTAGCCGCGGCCCTTGTCGAGCGACGATTCGATGATGTTGCCCACGGCCAGCCGGTTGGGGTTGGCCTTGAGTTCGAGCATGTCGGCCTCGAGCAGCACTTTTTCGAGGAGTTCCTCGACGTTGATGCCCTTCTTGGCGGCGATCTCCTGGCATTGGTACTTGCCACCCCAGTCTTCGACCAGGATGTTCATGTTGGCCAGCTGCTCCTTGATCTTTTCGGGATTGGCGCCGGGCTTGTCGATCTTGTTGATGGCGAAGATCATCGGGACGCCGGCCGCCTGGGCGTGGTTGATGGCCTCAATGGTCTGGGGCATCACGGCGTCGTCGGCCGCGATGATGATGATGGCCAGGTCGGTGACCTTGGCGCCGCGGGCACGCATGGCCGTAAAGGCTTCGTGACCCGGGGTGTCGAGGAAGGTGATGTGCCGTCCGTCGGGCAGGGCCACGTTGTAGGCACCGATGTGCTGGGTGATGCCGCCCGCCTCGCCGGCGATGACGTTGGTCTTCCGGATATAGTCGAGCAGGGAGGTCTTGCCGTGGTCCACGTGACCCATCACGGTGACGATCGGCGGACGCGGCTGCAGGTCTTCCTCGCGGTCTTCGTCCTGGGCGATGGCGCCCTGGATCTCGGCGGTCACGAATTCGATCTTGTAGCCGAATTCCTCGGCCACGAGCACCAGGGCCTCGGCGTCGAGACGCTGGTTGATGGACACCATCAGGCCGAGGTTCATGCAGGCCTCGATGACCTTGGTCACCGGGGTGTTGTTCATCAGGATGGCCAGCTCGTTGACGGTCACGAATTCCGTGACTTTGAGGACGTTGCTGGTGCGCTCCTGCATCTCCTGCTCTTCCTGCATCTTCAGGGAGATTTCCTCGCGTTTCTCGCGGCGGTGCTTCGAGGTCTTGGTCTTGCCGTGACCTTCGGTCATCCGGGCGTAGGTTTCCTTGATCTGCTTCTGGATCTCGTCGCTGTCGATTTCGGTGCGGACGGGTTTGAAGCGGTCGCCTTTCTTCGCGGCTTTGCCGCGGCCCGCGTCCTTGGCGGCAGCCGGGGCGCCGGGACGGGCGATGCTGTTCTTCGGGTTGCTGATATCCACCTTGGCCGGGCCCTTGTGGATGCGCTCGCGCTTGTTCTTGTCTTTCTTGCCGTGCTCGGCGGGTGCGGCCGGTTTCTTCTCGAACTTCGACAGGTCGATGGTTCCCACGGTCTTGGGACCGGCGAGTTTCTCGACGCGGGTCTCGATGTGCTCGATGACGGGGCGCTCGTCGTGCTTGGGTTTCTCTTTTTCGGGAGCCGGCGCCGGGGCGGGAGCCGGAGCAGGCGTCGGAGCGGGAGCGGGTTTCGGTGCCGGGGCGGGTGCCGGAGCGGGAGCCGGGGCAGGGGCCGGTTCGGGTTTCGGCGGCTCGGGTTTCTGGACCGCAGGTCTGGCCGGTTCCGGTTCAGGTTCAGGGGCCGGCTTCTTCTTGGGCGTCAGGTCGATGTGGCCGACGACCTTGATGTCGTTCCGCGGCGTGGCCGGCGCGGGTTCCGCCGGCTTCTCCTTGACGGGTTCCGGGGCAGGTTCGGGTGCGGGAGTCTCCACCTTCTTCTGCTCGGTGAACACGTTGGACTTGATGATGACTTCGCGGACCGGTTCGTCTTCCTCGACGGCGCGGTTGCTTTCCATCTCGGTGATTTCCTTGACCTTGATGGCCACCTTGCGCGACTGTTCCTTGATGAGCTGCTCCTTGCCGAACTCCTTGGCGACCAGCGCGAAGACATCTTCCGAGATCTTCGAGGTCAGGGTGAGCTCGTCGGTGTAGCCCTTCTTCTTGAGGAAATCGGTCAGGGTCGACAGACCGATGTTGAAGTCCTTGAGGACTTTGTTGATTCTGATAGTACCTTCTGCCATACTTTGTTCTCCCGTCGTGTTTGTTTAGTTTTCGAATTCAGCCTGGAGGATGCGCTGCACGTCGAGGACGGTCTCCTCTTCCAGGTCGGCACGCTGCATGACCTCTTCGGTGGAAAGGGCCAGGACGCTCTTGGCGGTGTCGCAGCCGATTTTCTTGAGGGCCTCGATGATCCAGCCGTCGATTTCGTCGGCGAAGTCGTCGAGGAGCACGTCTTCTTCGTCCTCCTGACCCTGGTCGCCCAGGCGGTAGACGTCGATCTTGTAGCCCGAGAGCTGCTCGGCCAGCAGGATGTTGCTGCCGCCGCGGCCGATGGCCAGCGCCAGTTCGCTCGACTCGAGGTCGATGTGGATGCTCTTGCTGGCTTCGTCGATGCGGATCGACGAGATCTTGGCCGGCGAGAGGGCGCGCTGGACGAGGAGCTGGGTGTTCGTGGTCCAGTTGATGATGTCGATGTTCTCGCCGCGGAGTTCCCGCACGATGCCGTGGATGCGCGAACCCTTCACGCCCACGCAGGCGCCGACCGGGTCAATGCGGTCGTCGTACGACTCGACGGCCACCTTGGCGCGTTCGCCCGGCATGCGGACCACCTTCTTGATGGTGATCAGGCCGTCGAAGATCTCGGGAACTTCCTGCTCGAAGAGTCTTTCGAGGAAGAGGTTGCTGGTGCGCGAAAGCGTGATGATCGGGGTGTTGTTCTTCATTTCCACGCTGATGATCACCGCCTTGACGGTGTCACCCTTGCGGAAGAAGTCGGAAGGGATCTGCTCGGTCTTGGGCAGGACCAGTTCGTTGCCGTCCTCGTCCATCACCAGGACTTCCTTCTTCCAGGCCTGGTAGACTTCGCCCACCAGGATTTCGCCTACCTTCTCGCGGTATTTGTTGTAGAGGTTGGCCTTCTCGATGTCGGTGATGCGGCTCGACAGGTTCTGCCGCAGGTTGAGGATGCCGCGGCGGCCGAAGCTCGACATCGGCACTTCCTCGGCGTACTCTTCACCCACCTCGTAGGAGTCGTCGATCTTCTGGACTTCTTCGAGCGAGATTTCCTTGTTGGGATCTTCCACCGTCTCGACGACCGTGCGGTTGCGGATGATCGAGATGTCTCCCTTGTCGATGTTGATGATGATATCGAAATTGTCGGCGTCCCCGTACATACGGGCCAGCTGGGTACGGAAAATGTCCTCCAGCACGCTCATCAGCGTGGGACGGTCGATGTTCTTGAGCTCCTTGAATTCGGCAAAGGTGCTGATCAGATTGACTTCCATTGTTATGTGTTGAATATTGATTGTTTCCGAAATTAAATGCCGGCCGATCCGACCATCAGCGAAAAGTCTTCCTTGTCGCGGTCGAGTTTCGACTCGAGGTAGCGGCTCAGCGCCACGCAGTCGTCGATCGCCACGCCGCCTTCGCGGGTGATGATCACTTCGATGTCGTTGTCTTCACTCACGGTAACCTCCACCAGGGAGAGGTCCGTACCCTGCAGAT
>JAEEGJ010007103.1_pt1 | contig 32632 bp, 30 predicted proteins | sample 8958761 | NCBI WGS metagenome assembly JAEEGJ01 (sample SAMN16246546, study PRJNA631951) | gut metagenome | biome: gut microbiome; feature: rumen; material: RS-attached | host: Bos | place: Iran: Karaj | collected 2018-10
AGGAGATTCGGGTGCTGACGATGGTCAAGGCGCATATCATGCCCAAAGACATCGTGTGGGATATCGGCGCGGGCACCGGCTCGATGTCAGTGGAGGCGGCCCGTCTTGCCAGTCAAGGCCGTGTCTACGCTGTGGAACGGAATGCCGAAGGCGTTTCGTTGATTGAGCAGAACAAGGAAAAATTCGGCGTCGATAATTTGACGGTCGTCGAAGGCGAAGCGCCGGACGCTTTAAAGGATTTGCCGGATTGCGACGTCGCCATTATAGGCGGCAGCGGAAGCAGGCTTTCCGAGATATTGGACGAGATTTCCGCTCGTTTCAAGGTGGGCGGTCGCGTTGTGATAAATTGCATCACGATCCAAACCCTGGCGGCAGCGCTTGATTATTTGCGCGGGCATTCGGACGCTTTTTCCTATGAGGCGATACAGGTGCAGATCAACCGCTTGCAGGCGGTGGGCGCTTACGATATGGCGAAGGCGATTAACCCGATTTATATTGTAACGGGAGAAAAGAAATAGACTATTTTTACGGAAATAGACTTAGGAGGCAGACAGGATGCAGGTATTTATTGTCGGCGCGGGTCCCGGCGATCCGGAACTTATCACGGTCAAAGGACAGCGGCTTCTCAAAGAAGCGGACGTGATTATTTACGCGGGTTCGTTGGTCAATCCCGATGTGCTGAAGGTTGCCAAGGAGGGCGCGGAGATTTTCAATTCGGCGACGATGACGCTTCCGGAAGTGATCGATAAGGTTACGGAATCCGTGCAGAAAGGAAAACTCGTAGTTCGCCTGCATACCGGAGACCCGGCAATTTACGGCGCGATTCAGGAGCAAATGGACGAGCTCAAAAAGCGCAATATCGAGTTTGAGGTCGTGCCGGGCGTCAGCTCGTTCCTCGCGACGGCGGCGGCGCTGAAGCAGGAATACACGTTGCCGGACATTTCCCAGACGATTATCATCACACGGGACGAGGGCAGGACGCCGGTCCCGAAGGAAGAGAGTTTGAAAAGCCTCGCTGCCCATCAGGCGACGATGTGTATTTTCCTGAGCGTCCACATGATTGAGGACGTGGTGAAGGAACTGATTGCGGGCGGTTATGATAAGACGACGCCGATTGCCATCGTGCATAAGGCGACTTGGCCGGATCAGAAGATTATTCGCGCGACGCTGGAAACGATAGCCGAAAAGGTGCGGGCGGAGAACATTACGCGCACGGCGATGATCGTCGTCAGCCGTTGTCTCGACGCCGACTATTCCCTGTCGCGTCTTTACGCGCCGGAGTTCAGCCACATGTTCCGTGCAGCGTCGAAATGAGATGCGCCGTTTTTGCCGCGACGAAACGCGGCGTGGAGTCGGCGCTGCGTCTAAAGGACGGGCTTTCCTGCGATTCTGTCGAGTTGTTTCTTAAAAACGACCGGGAACAGGAAGTTTCGGCAAAGCGTTTTGACCGTCTGCCCGACGCGGTGGCGGAGGCGTTCCAAAAGTACGACGCTTTGATTTTTTTTATGGCGGCGGGAATCGCGGTTCGTATGATTGCGCCCCATTTGCGGGGCAAGCTGACCGATCCCGCGGTGTTGGTTGCCGATGAAATGGGCCGTCATATCGTCAGCCTGCTTTCCGGCCATGTCGGAGGGGGCAACGCTCTGACGTTACGGGTCGCGGATTGTCTCGGGGGAGAGCCGGTCGTAACGACGGCGACGGATGCAAACGGATTGACGGCGCCCGACGCATTGGCGACGGAGATAGGGCTGCGGCCTGTTCCGAAGCCGATGATTCAGGTCATGAACGGCGCTCTTTTGACGGGTGAAAATATAGTATATGCGATAGACGATGCGCTCCCGCGACAAAAGTTTTTTGAAGAGGCTCTTTCCGCACGGGGAATTTCCTTTGTGCGTTTATCGACAGAGGAGGCTCTTCGGGCGGAGACGCTGACCGTATTCATTACGGATAATGATTCCCTGCGTTCCGAACGATTGTTGTCGTTGGTTCCGCGTCGCTTAGTCGCCGGTATGGGGTGCAGGCGCGGCATTCCGAAGGAAGCTTTGAAAAAAGCGCTCGCGGAGGCTTGCGCGCGTATCGGGCAAGATATAGAAGCGGTGTCCGTAATTGCCAGCACGGAGGTAAAACGTGACGAGGCGGGGTTGTTAGGATTGGCGAAAGACCTCGGCATAGAGGCGCGCTTTTTTGACAACGGCGCGCTTCAGGAAAAGATTGATGCTTACGGGCTCGAAGAGTCCGATTTTGTTCGGGGCCAAATCGGCGTCGGCAATATTTGCGAAGCGGCGGCGCTCTGTTGCGTTAGACAGGGGCGGATTGCGCTGCCGAAAACAAAATGGGAGAAAGCGACGGTGGCATTGATATGGGAAAAATAACGGTCGTAGGACTCGGCCCCGGCGGACAGGAACAGATGACGCCAAAGGCGCTCAAAGCGATTCAGGACGCGGAGGTCGTGGCAGGATATACGACGTATATTCGTTTAATCGAGCCGTTATTGAAAGACAAAGAGATTATCGGCACGGGGATGATGCAGGAGGTAGACCGCTGCAAGCTTGCAGTGCAAACGGCGGCGGAAGGAAAAAATACGATAATGGTTTCCAGCGGCGATTCCGGCGTTTACGGCATGGCGGGTCTTGTGCTGGAGATCGTGCTTCAGTACGACGAAGCGAAGCGTCCGGAAGTCGATATCGTGGCGGGGCTGTCCGCAGTCAATGCGGCGGCTGCTGTGCTCGGCGCCCCGTTGATGCATGATTTTGCGGTTATCAGTCTCAGCGACAGGCTGACGCCGTGGGAATTGATAAAAAAACGGGCGTCCCTCGCGGCGCAGGGCGATTTTGTTATCGCGCTCTATAATCCGAAAAGCAAGTCCCGCGTCAAAAACATTGACGAAATACACGATATCTTGCTTCAATACAAATCGCCGTCTACTCCGGTGGGTATCGTGAAAAATGCCTCACGGCCGGATGAGCAGAAGATTTTGTCCAACCTTCGGGATTTTACGAAAGAGGACATAGATATGTTCTCGATGGTCATCATCGGCAACAGTAAAACGTTCATACAGGACGGCTGGATGGTTACGCCGAGAGGCTATAAGGTATGATTTTTGTAGCGGCGGGAACCCAGGACGGTCGGGAACTTGCGGGCGCTCTCTTACAGGCCGGATACGAGGTAACGGCTTCGGTAGTTTCCAGTTATGGCGAAAAACTGTTGAAGCAGTATCCCCGACTGATTATCAACGATAAGCCGCTGGACGAGGAAGCGCTGGAAGATTACATCCGGCAGCACGGCGTCCGCCTTTTCGTGGATGCGAGCCATCCGTATGCGGCCAACGTTTCAGAAAATGCGATGCGCGCCTGTCGCGCCGCAAATATTCCGTATATCCGGTACGAACGGGCAAGCGTTCCGGTGGATTACGATAAAGCGTATCCTGTCGAAAGCTATGAGGAAGCGGCAAGCACTGCTGCCCGCCTCGGAGCGACGGTTTTCCTGACGACAGGCAGTCGGAACCTGAAAGCGTTCGTGCTTTCGGACGCCTTGAAGGGGCATACGATTATCGCCCGCATTTTGCCGACGGCGGGGGTTCTTAAGGAATGCGAGGAGCTTGGTCTGACGCCGAAGCAGATAGTAGCTTTACAGGGACCCTTCAGCGAGGAACTGAATATCGCACTTTACCGGCAATACGGCGCTGACGTCGTCGTCACGAAAAACAGCGGCGAAATCGGCGGCACGGATACAAAGATTACGGCGGCGAAAAAGCTGGGTCTCCCCGTGGTCATGATCGACAGGCCGAAGCTCGATTACGACGTCATTGCCTATAGGTTTGAAGAAGTTTTAAATTTTGCAAAAGAAAAAATCGGAGGCAGATGAATCATGGATTTTATCAAACAGCCGATGGACATTGAGAACAAGAGCATGGAAATCATCGCGCCGCATTTGGCGGGGCTGAACCTCAATGAAGCAGAGACGAAGGTCTATTCCCGCATGATCCATGCGTCCGGAGACGTGGACTACGCGAAGGTGATCCGACTGCATCCGAAGGCGATTGAGGCGACGCAGGAGGCCTTGAAGCGCGGAGCAAATATTTACACCGACGTAGAGATGGTGCGCACAGGCATCAACAAGAAAGCGTTTGGACGCTACGGCGGAAAGATTGAATGCAGGGTGGCCGATCCGGCAATCGCCGAAATGGCGAAACGTGAGGGGATTACGCGTTCCATGGCGGCGATGCGCACATTCGGGAAAGCATTGAAAGGGTCCATCGTCGCCATCGGCAACGCGCCGACGGCGCTATTTGAGGTACTTCGGCTCGCTGAGGAGGAAAATATCCTTCCGGCAGTCGTTATCGGAATTCCCGTAGGCTTTGTGGGCGCCGCCGATTCGAAGAAGCTGTTGGCGGAGAATACGCTCGTTCCTTATGTGACGGTCGAGGGCACCAAGGGCGGAAGCCCGATCGCGGCTTCAGTCGTCAACGCAATCATGTACCTTTTGGATAACAGAAGATGAGCGCATGGAACATTCCCCGGATTGTCGTCGCGGCGCCTATGAGCGGTTCCGGAAAAACAACTGTGGTTACCGGGTTGCTCGCCGCGTTGCGGGCGCAGGGGATAAAGGCGCAATCGTATAAAATCGGCCCGGATTATATCGATCCGGGCTATCATTCGTTAGCGAGCGGCCGTCCCGCCCATAATTTAGATACATGGCTGGTGTCGAAAGAGCGTCTGGCGGATATTTTTATGAGTACGATGGCAGACGCGGACGTCGCGGTTATCGAAGGCGTGATGGGGCTTTATGACGGCGGGAAAAACGGCGTCAGCTCCACGGCGGAGATTGCGAAACTGTTAAAAGCGCCCGTTCTTCTTGTCGTCAACGCCAAGTCGATGGGAGAATCGGCGGCGGCTCTCGTGCTCGGATTTAAGCAATACGATCCCGAAGTCAATATCGCCGGTGCGATTCTTAATCGTCTCGGTTCCGATACGCACCGGACGATGATTGAAGAAGCTTTGGAAAAACTCGATATTCCCGTTTTCGGAGCAATCAAACGAAACGACGCCATGACAATGCCCGAACGCCATCTTGGGCTTGTGCCCGTCGAGGAGAATGAGCGGGAACGGGAGACGGTGGAGGAGATTGGGCGCGTCATTGGTGCGTCGGTTGATTTGGAAAGAATCGTCTCTCTTGCAAAAAGCGCGCCGCCGCTGGAGGAGGGGCGCGGGTTTTCCAAAGTGGCAGAGCCCAAAGTGCGTATCGCCGTGGCGCGGGACGAAGCTTTTTCGTTTTATTATCCGGAAAGCCTCGCCGTACTTCGCCAAAAGGGCGCCAACGTCGTTTTTTTCAGCCCGCTGAAGGACGACAGGCTTCCCGAGGCCGACGGACTGATTCTTGGCGGCGGTTTTCCCGAAATGTTCGCGAAAGAGCTTTATGAAAACGAGTCCATGCGCGCGTCCATCAAAGCGGCCGCCGAGAGCGGAATGCCGATTTATGCCGAGTGCGGCGGTTTTATGTATCTGATGCGCCGGATGACGGATTTTGAGGGAAACGCGTTTCCAATGCTCGGCGTGATTCCAGGCGAGGTCATGATGAACCGAAAGCTTCAGACGGTGGGGTATGTCAGCGCCGAAATGATGACGGATACCGTATTGGGGCCCAAGGGCACCACGCTTCGGGGTCATGAATTTCATTTCTCATCGGAATGCGAGCCGAAGGCGGGAGAAGATTATCCGCGAGCGTTTACCTTTCGCAAGACAAGGAATCCGAAGCCGTATGCCGCAGGCTATGCGAAAGGAAATATTTTGGGATCGTATCTGCATCTCCACTTTGCGGGAGCGGAAAACGCGGCGGAGTCTTTTGTGGAGGCGTGCCTCCGTTTTAAGGAAAGAGAGGCTTGAGCATGGGGAAGATTATCCTCGTGACCGGCGGAGCGCGAAGCGGCAAGAGCCGTTTTGCGGAACAATATGTTGCGCGCGTCGGACAGCATATCGGGTATATTGCGACAGCGGAAGTCTATGACGAAGAAATGGCTTTTCGCGTCAAGCTTCATCGCCAGCGGCGTCCGGCGGAATGGAAAACCTATGAAGCCCCTCTTGACGCGCATGTCGCTCTGCGGGAAGCGGGACGGGAATGTGACGCCGTTCTTTTTGACTGCTTGACGCTTTATATGAGCAATATCATCTGTTCGCTGGATTCCATTGCGGATTCGCATCAAAACTATTCCCTTGCCAAAGAGAAATTGGATGCGTTGATCGATCAGGCGAAGGCGAATCGCGGAACGACGGTTTTTGTGACGAACGAGGTCGGCAGCGGCATTGTGCCGGGCGACCATTTGTCCCGTGAATATCGGGACGTGGCGGGCATCGCAAACCAATGGATGGCGCGGGCAGCGGATGAAGTGTATTTGGTCGTTTGCGGACTGGCCGTCAATGTCAAAAAGTTGGCGGAGGCATACGCCGCTGAAGCCGCTTGCAAGACAAAATGAAATGAGTTCTACTGATTGAGAAATATGATCGTCGCATAAAGACTATGTGCTTTATGCGGCGGTTTTTTGTTGCAAATCATGGATTGAGGCAGGTATCTTTGGATAATAGAAAAGAATTAGCGAGCAAAGAAAACGCGTCGTTAATTTGAAGATGAAGTTTTGGTCCTAAGAAGAAAGGTCGGAAAACTGTTTTCAAACGTCTTCAAATTTGGTAATATTATAGACGAGTTATCTGAATCTTCTTCGGATTTTCCGAAAGAAGATAGTGTTTGTTGTATCAATGTTTCTCAGGATCTTCTATCACATGCGGAGGAGGCAAAAACATGGGACTTATCAAAGCGGCTATGGGAGCCGCAGGCGGCGTGCTCGCTGATCAGTGGAAAGAATTCTTCTACTGCGAGAGTCTGAGCGCGGATATTCTGGTGGCGAAGGGCCAAAAGCGCACGAGCTCGCAGGGAAGAAGCTCCAATACGAGCGCCGAGGACAACATCATTTCCAACGGCTCCGGTATTGCGGTCAACGACGGGCAGTGCATGATTATCGTGGAGAACGGCGAGGTTGTCGAAGTTTGCGCCGAGCCGGGCCAGTTCACTTATGACAAGTCTTCCGAGCCGACGGTTTTCGAGGGCGACCTGGGAGAGAGCATTATCGCTTCCTTTAAGCAAATGGGGAAGCGCTTTGCGTTCGGCGGTGATCCGGGCAAGGATCAGCGCGTCTATTACTTCAATACAAAAGAAATTATCGGCAACAAATACGGCACGCCGACGCCGATTTCTTTCCGCGTGGTGGATCAGGGCGCGGGTATCGACGCCGATTTTGATATCAAGTGCTTCGGCGAATACAGCTATCACATCGTGGACCCGATCCTGTTCTACAAAAAAGTTTGCGGCAATGTGGACAGCGAATACAGCCGCAAGGAAATCGACAGCCAGCTCAAGAGCGAGCTGCTGACGGCGCTTCAGCCTGCTTTCGCAAAAATCAGCGTCATGGGCGCGCGTCCGAGCCAACTCATCGGCTACACGAAAGAGATTGCGGAAGCCCTGAAGCAGGAACTTTCGCAGGATTGGACGCAAGGCCGAGGCATCGAGGTCGTGAAGTTCGGTATCTCGAACATCAGCATGACCGACGAGGACAAGCAGCGCCTGAAGGATATGCAGGTCGTTCGCGATGCGAATACAGCTGGGCGTGCAATGGCAGCTGCGGCAGCGGGCGCGATGCGCGACGCGGCGAACAACCAGGGCGGCATGGGCGCGATGGGCGCGTTCATGGGCATGGGCATGGCCGGAAATATGGGCGGCGCCAACGCGGCTAACCTTTTTGCAATGGGGCAGCAGCAACAGCAACAGCAGATGCCGCCGCAGCAGCAGGCGGCTCCTGCGGCGGCAGGATGGACTTGCGCTTGCGGTCAGGGCGGCAACACCGGAAAATTCTGCACGGCTTGCGGTAAGCCCCAGCCGGCTCCGGCAGAGGCGTGGACCTGCGCTTGCGGCCAAGGCGGCAACACGGGCAAATTCTGTACCGCTTGCGGCAAACCGAAACCGGAAGGCGGCGACGGCTGGAAGTGCTCCTGCGGCGCGGTGAACCAGGGCAACTTCTGCCAGGGCTGCGGCGCGAAGCGCCCGGCTGGCGAACCGCTTTACAAGTGCGATAAGTGCGGCTGGAATCCGCCGGATCCGAAGAATCCGCCGAAATTCTGCCCGCAGTGCGGAGATCCTTTTGACGACGCTGATAAAGTGTAAATCCTTGAATTCCCTAAGGCCTTTGCGTTTGCAGAGGCCTTTTTTCATGGTTTTATAGATAAATATAGAAAAAATAATTTCTCGAAATTTGCAGTAAGCGTGAAAAAAGGCTTGCGACGAAGAATTTGTCTGATATAATAAAATTAATGTAATATGCGCGTAAGCGTGTAAAAGGTTTATGCGAGGGGGAAGCATAATATGGGGATTATTAAAAAAGTATGTGGCAAGTTGGGGCTGTCGGATACTTCTGAGATGGACGAGCTTTTTGATGAAGAGTTTTCGGAAGAAGAAGGGGATTCTTCTATGGCAAAACAGAATGACGATGGATCTAATATGAAACCGCAAGCGACGAATTTTTCGTCCGGCACGTCGAATCCTTCGAATGTAGTAGATATTCAGGCTGCAATAAATGGAGGGCTTCGTTCCAAGATGAAGGTCGTTGTGATTGAACCGAAGTCTTTCGACGACGTGCAGCAGGTTGCAAATTATCTGAAGGAAAAAAAGCCTGTGCTTATTAATTTTGAGCATACGGATGCAGAAGAAGCGCATCGGATTATTGATTTCATCAGCGGCGCAACGTATGCAATCGCAGGAGACATTAAAAAAGTAGGTCATAATGTGTTTTTATGCGCCCCGAATAACGTCAGCGTCTCTTATACGCAGGAGCGGGGGGCTCTTTCGACGGATGTTTCCTGGTTGAAAAAGTAGGAGGCGCGGGATGTCGGGGAAAATCGGGTTTATCGGCGGGGGCATGATGGCTTCCGCTATTGTTGCGGGAATGACGGAGCGTATGCATTACGATCCGAAAGAAATTTTCGTTTCAGATCTGAATGAGGAACGCTGCGCGTTTTTGCGTGATACGTATCATGTAAATGCTTCCGTGGGAGCAGACGGTTTTTTATCCCAAGTTGATACGCTGATTCTTGCAGTCAAACCGCAGGCGGTTAAAGCCGCAATGAAAGAGACTGCGCCGAAAACGCCGGAACATACGGTGGTCATGTCTATCGTGGCAGGGCTGCCCATAGAGTCATTGGAACAATTTTTCTCCAAACAGCCGATTGTGCGTGTTATGCCGAATACGCCGCTTTCGGTTGGATGCGGAATGTCTGCGTACGCCTTGAATGAAAAGGCGAAAAAAGCCGATGTAAGTTTGGTGGAAAAGATTTTATCTTCCTGCGGCCGTGTGGTAAAGGTAGAAGAGTCGATGATGAACGCAGTGACTGGGCTTTCGGGCAGCGGTCCTGCGTATGGTTTTTTAATGATAGACGCCCTTTCGGACGGCGGCGTTATGGCAGGATTGCCGCGGCAGACGGCGACTCTTTTGGCGGCGCAGACATTGCTGGGCGCCGCGCAAATGGTCTTGGAGACGGGAAAACACCCGGATGTGCTGCGCGATCAGGTTACTTCGCCGGCAGGGACGACGATTGCCGGAGTGCGCGTTCTGGAGCGGCAAAGCGTAAGAGGGGCCTTGATAGATGCCGTGCTTGCGGCGACAGAACGCTCGGAAGAGTTAGGTAAGGCAAAATGACGGCGCAACGTGATAAAATTGTGAGGTTTTACCGTGGGACAGAAGGAGAGGCCGTAGCGACCCGACTTGTTGATCTTGCGGAACAAACGGTGCGTACGGGTACATTTCGATGTTCGGGCTTTCTTGATCCGTATGGGATGGAGATCGCAGAGACGGTGGCGGCGAATTATGATGAGCTCTCAGTGCTGTTTGATGGCGGATATTCCGGCGCCGAACGGCAAAAGGCGGTTTTCGCCCATAGGGAGTTCGGCGGCTCACCGTCTTTTGACATTTCGGTAGTCTGCGTGGAATGGAATGCGGAATTCGTACATCTGACGCATAGAGATATATTGGGGGCATTGACCGGGTTAGGCGTAGACCGGGAGAATGTTGGGGATATCATTGTGACGGCAGGATCCGCACAGGTGTTGACCGATAAAAAAATGGCGGATTTTTTGTTGTCGGAATGGCGGCAAATTGGCGCGGCGACAGTTTGTGCAACGATGGGCAGTTTAGAAATGATTGCTCCTCGGGAAGAACGCGTCAAGGAAATCAACGCTACGGTAGCCTCTATGCGAGCAGATTCGGTGGCGGCCGCAGGATTTGGCATTTCTCGCAGCCGTGCCGTTTCGGATATAGAAGCAGAAAAGCTGAAATTGAATTGGCAAGCGGTAAAAAACGCGTCTCAAACGGTGAAAGAAGGCGACGTGCTTTCAATGCGCGGCCGCGGCCGGGTGGAAGTTGCTGAGGTGCGCGGCAAGACAAAAAAAGGCCGCATCGGAATTTCTCTTCGGCGTTATTTGTAAAAATAGAAGGAGATGGGTATATGTTGACGCCTGCAGATATACATAACAAAGAATTCAGTCGTGGATTTCGCGGATACAATGAAGAAGAGGTTGACGATTTTTTAGATGAGATTGTTTCTGCGTTTGAGGAATTGATAAAACAGAATACCAGATTGGCAGAGGATTTGGAATTGGAGCGGAAGAAGACCGCACAATACCAGGAGATGGAAAAAAATCTCCATGAAACGATGGACGTCGCTCAAAAAACGGCGGATGAAGCGGTTCAGAGCGCGAAAATTCGCGTGGAAGAGATGGAACGCGCGGCGAAAGAGGATTGCGAGCGCCTGCGGCATCAGACGGAAATGGCGATTCAGCGTCGTATGGAAGACGCGACGGCAAAGGTGCGCGTACAGCAGGAGTTGTATGAGGCGGGAATTGCGCGGGAAAGACAGTTTATGGTGAGGCTGCGGTCTCTGCTGCGTTCAGAGCTTGCAATTCTGAATGCGGACGGTTTGACGGAAATCCTCGGATCGCCGGACGAAGGCGCGAAAAACCCGGAAATGCCTATGGAAAACAAGATGGCAGATGAGTTTAGTTCAACTCCTGTAAAGGACGCTTGAGCTAAATGGCATCCCGATTATAGAAATATACGATGAATGATTGAATTTCTATTAGATGATTTAGTAAGTTAAAGGAATGAACGTGGTTTTGGATTTGTCCGTATTGGCTATCGTTTTTTTTCTCATATTGGCAGATCAGGCGATAAAGTTTCTGGTTGTTTCTTACATGAAGCTTGGGGAGTCGATTCCTGTTTTAGCGGGAATTTTCCATATTACATATATAGAAAATCCCGGAGCGGCGTTTGGGTTGTTTGCGAATCAGCGCGTGATTTTTATTGTGGCGGCAGCGTTGGTGATTGCAGCGGCATGCTTGATGTATAGGCGTTTAATGAGCGAGAAGGTCATCGTGCGCTGGGGAGTCGCATTGCTTTTGGGAGGAGCGGCAGGCAATCTGATCGATCGCGTGCGTATCGGTTGTGTGATTGATTTCCTCGATTTTAGGATATGGCCCGTTTTCAATATCGCAGATATTGGGATTTGTATCGGAGTCGCCTTGCTCATGTATGCGTTGCTATTCGATAAGGAAAAGGAGAAGGAATGATAGATTATACGGCGGATCGGGACGGAGAACGCATAGATGTTTTCCTGGCGCGTCAAGACGAAGCGCTTTCACGGTCGTATATTCAGCGTTTAATTACCGAAGGCCGCGTCACGGTGGAAGGGAAAACGGTTAAAGCTCGGTATCGGCTTACGACGAATGAAAAAGTGGTTGCGGATATACCGGAATCTGAACCGGTAAATGTAGCGGCTGAAAATATTCCGTTAGATATCCTTTATGAAGATGAAGACGTTATTGTTGTGAATAAAGCCCGCGGGATGGTTGTACATCCGGCTGCGGGAGTGTTTCATGGGACGCTGGTCAATGCGCTGCTGGCGCACTGTAAAGATTTATCCGGTATAAACGGGGTGTTGCGTCCGGGTATTGTGCATCGGCTGGACAAGGAAACGTCGGGCGTTATGATTGTGGCAAAAAATGATGCGGCGCATCATTCGCTGGCACAACAGATACAGACGAAAACGGCACAGCGCGTCTATTGGGCTATCCTGACCGGCAATATCCGGGAGGAGGAAGGCGTCATACACGGCGCTATCGGGCGCAGCCCAAAAGATCGTCAAAAAATGGCTGTAGTAAGGGAAAACGGCAAGGATGCAACAACAAAATTCCGTGTCTTGGAACGATTTGGGGATTATACGCTGACGGAGTGCCGCCTGTTGACAGGGCGTACGCATCAAATACGCGTCCATATGGCTTATATCGGTCATCCTGTGGCGGGAGACAGAAAATATGGGACAAAGAAGTGCCCGTTCTCCATTGAAGGACAGGCGCTTCATTCGAAAACGCTTTCATTTATACATCCGCGAACGGAAGAGAAAATGGAATTTACTGCACCTTTGCCGGAAGATATGGACAGTATCCTTCAACAACTTCGTGGGAACGGTGTACGGGGGAGTGAATAGAGATGAAAAAGAAGATTGAAAAGACGGTATTGATGGATGCGGATGGCGTTCGCCGTGTCCTAACACGCATTGCGCATGAGATTGTGGAACGAAACAAAGGCGTTGAAAATATCATGCTCGTCGGCATCAGAACGCGCGGCGTGCCTTTAGCGGAACGTGTGGCGGACGAGATCGAGAAAATCGAAAAGGTTCGTCCTCCTGTGGGTGTGCTCGATATCACGCTTTATCGAGATGACCTTTCGACAATGGACTACCAGCCTATTGTGAGACCGACGGAAATGCCTGTGGATATTGGCGGGCGGACGATTATTTTAGTCGATGACGTCCTTTTTACAGGGAGAACCATTCGATCTGCATTGGACGCGTTGATTGATATGGGACGTCCGCGCAGCATTCAGTTAGCTGTTTTAGTGGACCGAGGGCATCGAGAATTGCCGATTCGCGCAGACTATGTAGGGAAAAATGTACCGACGGCAGCGAGGGAGACAGTCAACGTTCTTCTTTCCGATGTGGACGGGGATGAAAAAGTAGTTCTTGGAGAGTTCTTGGAGGAATAGTAAAGAAAGCACCTCATAAGAGGTGCTTTTCCTTCTGATTATAGGATTTCTAATAATAGCGATATAAAAATATAAAATTTTTGATACGTGCGATATTACAATATTTTGACTTTATTATGATGACGTTTCGTGATCACAAAGCTTTGTGCTTTGTATCTTTGTTCGGAGGTTGTTAGTTTGTCATTTATCGAGATTGAAGATTTGTGCCATTGTTATTCAATATCTCCCTCCGAGAATCGAATGGCTCTTGATCATGTGAATCTTTCTGTCGAAGAGGGAGAGTTTGTGGCGGTTCTTGGCGTCAACGGTTCCGGAAAATCCACGCTTGCGAAGCATTTGAATGCAATCCTTCTGCCGTCGTCGGGCGTTTGCCGCGTGGCGGGCATGGATACGCGCCAGGCGGAGCATCTTTGGGATATTCGGCAGACGGTCGGCATGGTGTTTCAAAATCCGGACAATCAGATTATTGCGGCTATCGTAGAGGATGACGTAGCGTTTGGACCGGAAAATCTCGGCGTACCGTCCGATGAAATCCGTCGTCGCGTCGACGAGGCTTTAGCGGCGGTGGACATGGCGGCATTTCGCGGATTTGCGCCGCATCTTTTGTCCGGCGGGCAGAAGCAGCGCGTTGCGATTGCTGGAACGTTGGCGATGCAGACCAAATGTCTCGTGCTGGATGAGCCGACGGCGATGCTCGACCCCGTCGGGCGAAAAGAAGTGTTGGACACGGTGCGTCGGCTTCATCGTGAATCGGGTATTACGGTGATATATATCACGCATTTCATGGAGGAAGCGGCGGCGGCGCAGCGCGTTATCGTGATGGAGGATGGAAAAGTCGTCGAGGACGGGAGCCCGAAGGAGATTTTTTGCCGTGTGGACGCGATGCGAAAGCGTGGTCTCGGCGTACCGTTGGCGGCGGAAATCGCATGGAGGCTTCGCAAGCAGGGAATTCGGTTGCCGGAGGACATTGTGACGGACGAAGAATTGGCGGTGGCTTTATGCCGATAGAGTTAAAAGGCGTAACGTACACCTATATGAAAGATACGCCGTTTGAACGCACGGCGCTCAAAGATGTTTCACTGACGATTGCCGACGGTTCAATGACGGCGATTGCTGGGCATACGGGCTCGGGGAAATCGACGCTTGTTCAGCATTTGAACGGGATACTTCACCCGACGGCGGGTGAAGTACTGGTGGACGGCGTCAACATCTTGGGAAAGAATAAGGAAGCCCATTTCGCTCGGCGCAAGGTCGGCATGGTGTTCCAGTATCCGGAGCAGCAGCTTTTCGAGGAAACGGTGGCGGCGGATATCGCTTTCGGTCCGAAAAACCTTGAGCTTTCCGAAGAGGAAATCGAGCGGCGCGTGCGGTCCGCGATGGAGTTTGTGCAGCTTGATTATGAGGAATACAAGGACGTATCGCCGTTTCGGCTTAGCGGCGGGCAAATGCGCCGTGTGGCAATCGCGGGCGTCTTGGCGCTGGAGCCGTCGTATCTCGTGTTGGACGAGCCGACGGCGGGGCTCGATCCGCGAGCAAAGGAAGCGTTTTTGCGAGGCGTGGCGGAATTGCATCGCAAGAAAAAGCTGACGATTATTTTTGTTTCGCACAATATGGACGACATAGCGCGATTGGCGGAACGGGTCGTCTTTATGCACGACGGCCGCATATTGGTTGACGCGCCGCCGTCGGAGGCATTTTTTTCCAGCGAGAAGATGCGGGAGGCGGGGCTGGCGGCGCCGCCTACGGTAGCGCTTTTGTCGCGTCTTCGGGAAGCGGGGCTGGACGTCGAGGCGGATGCGTTCACGGCGGATGAGGCCGCAAAGCGTATAGCGAGAGCGATACGAAAAAAGGGGGGGACGTCGTGCTGACGGATATTACCATAGGGCAATTTTTTCCGGGGACGTCCGCTTTGCACCGGATGGATCCACGCGCTAAGCTCCTCTTGCTGATTGTTTTGATGGCGGCGATTTTCGTTTTCGACACGCCGGGCGGCTACGCGGCGTTGACGGGGCTTGCCATCGCGCTGGCGGTTTCTTCGGGCGTGCCCTTGTCCATGTATCTGCGGTCGTTGCGACCGCTTTGGTGGATTCTCGCGTTTACGTTTTTGATTCATCTGTGCGCGACGCCGGGCGAAGTATTTTTCCATGTTTGGATTTTTGACATGACGAAAGAAGGGCTGGCGCGGGGATTTTTTCTCTGCCTGCGGTTGGCTCTTTTGATCTTGTTTTCATCGCTTCTGACGTTTACGACGTCGCCGCTTTCTCTGACTGACGGAATGGAGCGCTTGCTGCGTCCGTTGAAGGCCTTCGGTGTTCCCGCCCATGAGCTGGCGATGATGATGACGATTGCGCTTCGATTTGTGCCGACTCTGATCGAGGAAACGGATACGATTATGAAAGCGCAGCAGTCGCGCGGCGCGGATTTTTCGACGGGCAACGTGCTGAAACGCGTCCGTCATTTGATACCGATTCTCGTGCCCTTATTTATTTCGTCGTTTCGTCGGGCCGACGAATTGGCGACGGCGATGGAGGCACGATGCTATCGGGGCGGAGAAGGGCGTACGCGGATGAAAGAGCTTCATGTCGGCGGCGTCGATTATGCGGCGGCGGGCGCGACGGCGCTCTTGCTTGCGGCGATGGGCGCGATGAAAGCGGCGGGTATTTGATGAAAAGCGCGCATAAAGAGGAAATGAAGCAACGGGCGCGAAATATCTGCCTGATAGTCGCTTACGACGGAACGGACTATCACGGCTTCCAGCGGCAGACGTCGCCCGTTGTCGCGGTGCAAAACGTATTGGAGAAGGCGCTTTCAAGCGTTTTCGGCGATACGGTGGAGCTGGCGGCGGCGGGGCGGACGGATGCGGGCGTCCACGCGTCGGGTCAGGTCGTGAATTTTTTCACGGACGGGACGATCCCTGTAGAACGCGTGCCGCGGGCTGTAAACAGTTTATTGCCCTCGGATATTGTCGTGCGCCGAGCGTTTGAGGCGGACAGGGATTTCAGCGCGCTCCATTCGGCGAAAGAAAAAACGTATCGATATCGCATTTTGACAGGAGAGACGCCAGATCCTTTTCGCTGCCGCTTTGCATGGCATATCCGACAGCCTCTTGACGAGGTGGCGATGGAAAAGGCGTTGACGACGCTTTTAGGTACGCATGACTTTTCGTCGTTCCGTGCGGCGGGGGGGGCGCCGATTTCGCCCGTTCGTACGATGACGAGAGCGGAATACTTGCGCGATAGGCGAGAGATTATCTTTACTTTCGCGGCGGACGGGTTCCTTTATCATATGGTACGGAATATCGTTGGAACTTTGGCGGACGTCGGCAGAGGCGTTCTTTCGCCCGAGGATTTCATGTCTATTCTGGAGGCGAAGGATCGTCAACGCGCCAGCGCCACAGCTCCGGCTTGTGGACTTTGCCTGACGCGGGTGGAATACGATGCATCATGGTATGCGTTAAAGGAAGACGTGTAAGCGATGCGGACGTTGCGCAAAAGCGTGTCGAACAGCTTGAAGTTTGGGCCCGATATGGTATAATATGAAGGGTTATGAAGGCAGTTCATTTTGAAAATCAAAAGATTTTCGTAGGTGGTGCAGGGTTTTGTCTTCGGCGTTAAGCGTTGGTATTGACATCGGCTCGACAACAATCAAGGTCGTCGTGTTGAATCAAGCGAAGGAAATTATATATAAAAAGTATGCGCGTCATTTTTCTGAGATCAGCAAGGCGCTGCATGAAAATTTGTTGGCGCTGCGGGACGTAGTGGGTTCGCGGCGTTTTTCCTTTGCCTTGACGGGCTCGGCGGGCATGGGCGTCGCGCAGCGTGTCGGACTTCCTTTCGTGCAGGAGGTCATCGCCTGCGCGTCGGCGGTGAAGTCTCTGATTCCACAGACGGATACGGCGGTGGAGCTCGGCGGCGAGGACGCGAAGATTACCTATTTCGGCGGTGCGTCGGAACAGCGTATGAACGGCGTTTGCGCCGGCGGTACCGGCTCCTTTATCGACCACATGGCGGCGTTGCTTTCAACGGACGCGGTAGGATTGAACGCGTTAGCGGAGAAAGGGCAACAAATTTATACGATTGCTTCACGCTGCGGCGTTTTCGCGAAAACGGATATCCAGGCTTTGATTAACGACGGCGTGGAAAAGGCCGATATCGCGCTTTCTATCTTTCAGGCGGTGGTCAATCAGACCATCGGCAATTTGGCGCAGGGGCGCCCAATCAGCGGGCATATTGCGTTTTTAGGCGGACCGCTCTATTTCTTGTCCGAACTGAGAAAATGCTTTATCAATACGCTGAAGCTGAAGCCGGACGAGGTCATGCCGGTCAAGGACGGCTGCTATTTCGTGGCGGTGGGCGCGGCGCTGTCTGCCGAGAGCGAGGATATGGATTTTTGCCGCCTTTCCCGTAGTATCGAATGCGCGAGAGAAGACGCGGCAATCCAGACGCGTTCCTCGACTTTCGTGCTGTTCCACGACGAGAAGGAATATCAGGACTTTCGGAATCGTCACGATAAAGATCGTGTGCCCAGAGGGGATATTTCCTCCTATCGAGGGCCGTTGTATATCGGAATCGATGCGGGCTCGACGACGACGAAGCTCGCCGTTATCGGAAAAGACAAAGAACTTTTATATACGGCTTACGGCAGCAATGAGGGACTGCCGCTGCAAGCGGTCATCAAAGAATTGCGTTCGTTTTACGCCGAGATGAAGCCTGGCCAGTATATCGCGTCGGTGATGACGACAGGCTACGGCGAAGGGATCGTGAAGGCGGCGATTCACGCGGACGGCGGTGAGGTTGAGACCTTCGCGCATCTTCGCGCGGCGCAGGAATTTTGCCCCGAGGTCAGTTTTGTGCTCGACATCGGCGGGCAGGATATGAAATGCTTCTTCGTGCATCGGGGCAGCATCGGCAATATCACGCTGAACGAGGCATGCTCTGCAGGCTGCGGCTCCTTTATCCAAAATTTCGCCCAAGGTCTTTCGATGACGACGGAAGAATTTGCGGCGAAAGCCATCGATTCGCGGGAACCTGTCGACCTTGGGACGCGATGCACGGTTTTCATGAATTCCCGCGTCAAACAGGCGCAGAAAGAAGGCGCGTCTGTCAGCGACATTTCGGCGGGCATTGCGATTTCGGTTATAAAGAACGCGTTGTTCAAGGTCATGCAGCTTCGCGACGTGGATTCCCTCGGAGAGCATATCGTCGTGCAGGGCGGCACGTTTTACAACGACGCGGTGCTTCGCGCGCTGGAAGTCCTTTTGCAGCGCGACGTCGTTCGTCCTGATATTGCAGGAGTCATGGGGGCGTATGGCGCGGCGATTCTCGCGCTGGAAAGCGGAGGCGAAAAATCGTCGGTGCTTTCTGCGGACGCGCTGGACGCGTTTTCAGTGGAGACGAATTCCTATCGTTGTAAAGGCTGCGGCAATCAATGCTTGATTACCGCGTCTACGTTCTCGGACGGCGGTAAGTATTTTTCTGGCAATCGCTGCGAGCGCGGCATCGGGAAGCAGCGCTCCGCGGGCAAAGTGCCAAGCATTTATCAATATAAATATGAGCGGCTGTTCAGTCATTATCAGCCGATTACGAACGCGAAGCGGGGAAAAATCGGGATTCCGCGCGTGCTCAATATGTACGAGGATTATCCGTTCTGGTTTACGTTCTTCACAAAGCTCGGCTATGAGGTCGTACTGTCCGGCAAGACTTCCGTTCGCACGTATTATCGCGGCATGGAGACGGTGCCGTCGGATTCGCTTTGCTATCCGGCGAAGCTCGTCCACGGCCATATTGTCGATCTCGTCGAAAAGGGCGTGCCAAAGATTTTCTATCCGTGCATACCTTACAATATGGAAGACAAAGAACATCCGTCGGACGATCATTACAGCTGTCCGGTGGTCGCATCTTATGCGGAAAATATACGCGGCAATATGGACGTGCTCAGGGAAAAGAATATTCGGTTCATGCAGCCGTTCCTGCCGATTTACGACAAGAAGCGCATGATCGAACGACTGACGGAGGAACTGGCGGAGGAAAAACTGGGCAAGCGCGAAATTGCAGAAGCTGTCGAAGCGGCTTATGCGGAATTGGCGCATTATAAGGAAGATGTGCGCGCCTACGGCAAACAGATTTTAGAGTTTGTCGAGCGCGAGCATGTGCCCGCGATTCTTCTCGCCGGGCGTCCCTATCATATCGATCCGGAAATCAACCACGGGATTCCCGAGATGATCCAGTCCTATGGGCTCCCCGTTCTTTCGGAGGATATGGTTTATCGTTTACCGGTGGATGGCGACGATACGTTGGGCATCGTCAACCAGTGGAGTTATCATGCGCGGCTCTACCACGCCGCCAGCTTTGCCGCGAGCCACGACAATATCGCGCTCGTGCAGCTCAGTTCCTTCGGCTGTGGTTTGGACGCGATTACGACGGGGCAGGTCAAGGAAATCTTGGAAGCCCATCATCGCCTCTATACGATGATTAAATTGGACGAGGTGTCAAACCTTGGCGCGGCGCGTATTCGTATCCGTTCGCTGATGGCGGCGCTTGCGCGCAGGGAGCGCGCCCCCTATGAGTCGATGCAGCGGAAAGAGCGTCCGCATTTTACGAAGGAATGCAAAGAGAAACATACGATTCTTGCGCCGCAAATGTCGCCGATTCATTTTGAACTGTTGGAACGGGTATTTCGGGCGTACGGATATCGCCTTGTGATTCCGAAAACGATGGATCGAACAGCGATCGACGTCGGCCTTCGCTATGTGAATAACGATATGTGTTATCCGGCGATTGTCGTCATCGGGCAAATGCTTTCCGTGCTTCGCTCCGGCGTTTGCGATCCTGATAATACGTCGATTATGCTGTTCCAAACCTGCGGCGCGTGTCGCGCGACGAATTATTTGAATCTGATGCGCGCGGCGCTGAAAGATGCCGGATACGGTCAGGTTCCCGCGTTCGCTTTCATGGGACGCGAGAGCGAGACGGACGATTTCGTTATGACCCAGAGCTGTTATACGGATATTGTTAAGGCCGTCGTTTATGGCGACCTTTTGATGCGCGTGAAGAATCGCGTAAAGCCTTACGAGATCGAACCGGGTTCGACGGAGCGACTTTACGAAGCGTGGATGGCGCGCGTCAAGGCGGAACTTTCCGACGATAGTTATTTCAAATATCGGCAGAATTTACGGCAAATCGTTCACGATTTCGATTTGCTTCCTATCGACGAGTCGCTTTGGAAGCCGAAAGTCGGCATTGTCGGCGAGATTCTCGTCAAATATCATCCGCTGGCCAATAATCATTTAGAAGAGCTTTTGTTTGATGAGGGCGCGGAAGTCGTCATGCCCGACCTTTTGAATTTCATGGAATATATGGCCTACGACGATATTGTGAAGCGCAAGCTCTTGGCGGGCGGACGCATCGACCGGTGGAAAGCGGAATTTTCCATTCAAATGCTGGAATTTTTCCGTCACCCGATGACGGAAGCGCTGAAAAAAAGCCGTCGTTTCGAGCCGCCGTCGACCATCAAGGAACTGGCGGAATTGGCAAGCCGGCAAGTGTCGCTCGGCAATATGGCGGGCGAGGGTTGGTTCCTGACGGGCGAGATGATGGAGTTGGCCGAGCGCGGCGTGCCGAACATTGTCTGCCTTCAGCCGTTCGGCTGCCTGCCGAACCATATCACGGGCAAGGGCGTCATGCATGCGCTCCGCGAGCGTTATCCGGACAGCAATATCATTGCTTTGGACTGCGATGCGGGCGCAAGCGAAGTCAATCAGGTCAACCGCATCAAGCTGATGCTTTCCGTCGCGCGGGAAAAAGCGCCGGAAAAGGAACATGAGGCGCATCATGCAGGGTGAATCTCAATCATGAAAGGAAAGGCGGTACAGGGATAACTTCCATGCGCCGCTTTTTTGTTGCATATATTTCTTTTGTCGTTAGTATGGTGTAAGATACTAACGTACGAAAATTATGAGGTGAAGACGAAGTGCGGTTTAGGGAGACGGAAGAATGTGCGTGTCTCTTTTGCGGCGGGCGCGACGGAGTGCAAGTCGTTGCGCGGGACGACGGAGGAGCGGCGTTCGCAATTTGCGCGTCATGTCGAAAAGAGCTTATGGCGGCATGGTCGTCTGGCGTAGCGGAACCGAAAGGGGAACAAAGCTACAGCGACGCGGCAAAAAGTATCATGGCGGAGGCTGCCGCGATGACCGAGGAGCAATTTGAAGAAAAATACTTGTCGGATATGATTGATCGCGTAATCTTCGAATATGTGCGCGGCTATGAGCAGACAGAACTTGACGGCGGCGCGATGGGGCTCCTTTCCATCATGACCGAAAAAGGCGCGGACGTCGTTCGGGAACATATTGACGGGCTTGTCGACAAAGGCTTGATTTATCCCGTTTCCGGTAAGTCCGGCTGGTATGGTGCTGACTATCCGTTTGTTGATGACTAAACTGTCTAACATAATTTTAATTTTTCTTTCACCTGCTTATAAATGCGGGAAATTATGATACAGTCAGGCGAGAAGAATTGTATGTTTTCAAGGAAGTGAGCACAATGAAAAAACGGAGACGCGGAAAGCTGGCTGCACTGGCGGCGGGATTGATGCTGCTGTACGGCAACACGACAGCGGATGCGGCGGCGCTCTCGATACAGGAGGCCGTTGATCTCGCATTAGAGCAGAATACGTCGCTCCGCATCACGGAGAAAGGCGAGGAGACGGCGCGGGCGAATCTCAAAAGCGCCCGGGGCGCCAACAGCTTTAACTTCGGGCTTAGCGGCAATCTGACGGACAGCAGGACGAACGACGAGGATCGGCGGGATAACGGTTCGCTTTCTCTTCGTGTGGGCCTTCCGATTTATTCCGGAGGCAAAAACCAGGCGAATATCGAGAGCGCCGAGATTGGCGTGGACGCGGCGAGGCTCAAGACGGAGCGCGCGAGGGAGGATTTGCGCCTGTCAGTCATTCAGGCTTATTACAACGTGCTCGAGGCGAAGAAAAAAATAGAGATCAGCGAGGAAACGGTCGAGAAATACCAGGCGCATCTGACGAACGTCGAGCAGCTTTTCACAGCGGGCAGCAAGGCGCGTCTCGACGTGCTGCGCTCCTCGGTCGAGTTGACAAACGCAAAGCAGTTGCTCCTGAAGGCGGAGAACGATCACGCGGTCAAGCTGATGAAGCTGAAAAACCTCCTGCGCATCGATGCGAAAGAGGAACTGATTCTGACCGAGGATTTTAAGTTCGTGCCGTTCCATCCGGGTATGGATGCCTGCGTCGATTACGCGTATCTGCATAGAAAAGACCTTCTCATAGACCTTTACAATCTGAAGCAGCGGGAGCTGGACGTCAAAGCGGCTCGGGCGGGTTACCTGCCGTCGTTGAGCCTGTCCGCTTCTACGAGCGGATCGGAACGGTTCAATCCGGGTTCGGACCACAACCACGATTATCAGGTCGGCCTTTCGGCGAGCTGGACTCTTTTTGACAGCGGCGTGACGCAAGCCGCCGTGGACAAGGCAAAGACGGCTCGAGATCAGGCGGAGCTGACGCTTGTGAAGGACAAGGAGGACGTCAGTTTCGCGGTGCGCGAGCTGTACTACAGTATGCGCGAGGCTGAACGGCGGTTCGCGGTGACGCGGGCGGCGGTCAGTGAAGCCGAGGAAGATTACTATATCGCCAGTGAAAAATACCGCGCGGGGCAGGGCATATTACTTGATATTATCGACTCTCAAGAGGCTCTGGCTACGGCGGAGTTGAATTTTAACAGCGCACAATACGATTACGCACGGTTCAAGGCGGCGGTGGAAAACGCGATGGGCTTAGGACTCGGCGAGGATCCGGGCATCGCCGATCCGGAGAGGACGGCGGAGCGCGAAGCGTTCTTCAGGGAGCGGGGCATCATTCCGAACGGTCCGCGAGCGTCGAGGGATTATCGCCGCGCGAAGGAAGTCATTGACGCAAACACGCCGGCGAAATGGGCGGAACAAGCCGCGAAAGAAGCGGCGGAAGCACAAGAGGGGAAGGGTGACAGATGAAAGGCATGGTAAAGGCGGCTGTCGCCGTCCTCGTCGTCGCGGTTGCGGCTTTCGGCGGCTGGCAGTGGTATCAAAGCAAACAGACGGCTACGGAGCAGGCGAAAGTTGAAACGGTCAAAGTGCGGAAAATGGATTTGAAGTCTACGGTCTCAGCGACGGGAACGCTTCGTCCGGTAGATTCCGTCGAGGTCAGCTCGAAAATCACGGCGCGTATTAGCTCCGTGCTGGTCAAGGAAAACGATCGCGTAAAGGCCGGACAGACGGTTGCGACGCTGGACGGTAAGGACTTCGAAGCAAAACATGAGCAGGCGCAATACAAGGTCGTCAATGCGAAGGCGAAATACGATCGCGTTTCGTATCTTTACAGTATCGGCGCGGATACGCAGGATGAGTACGAGGACGCTGTGTATAACTATGAAACGGCGTTGAGCGCGCTGGAGGTCACAGAGTCCGACCTTGCGGAAACGGTCATCACCTCGCCTATGGACGGCGTTGTTGTCGGCGAGCCTTTAACGCCGGGTACGATGGCGGTGCAGGGTAACTCGAACCCGACGGTTATCATGAGAATCGCCGATCTGTCGAGAAAACAGATTCGTGCGAAAATCGACGAGACGGATATCGGCAGCGTACGCGTCGGACAAAAGGCGACGTTCACAGTCGACGCGTTCCCGAAATCCACGTTCACGGCTACGGTTTCGAAAATTTCCCAGACGGATGTGACGAACAGTTGGGAAACGAATACTTCTTCTTCATCCTCTTCCTCCGTCAGCGTTGTCTATTATTATGTGACGCTGGATGTGGAGGATCCCGACAGCGTGCTTTTGCCGGGCATGACGGCGCAGGTCGAGGTTACGACTTCGGATCGGCCGGGCGTGCTTGCGCTCCCGATTGCCGCGTTGAAGACGAATTCCAAAGGCGCTTATGTGGTTCTCGCGCAGCCGGACGGCTCCACGACGGAGCAGTCGGTTTCGACGGGTATCTACAGCGACGAATATGTTGAGATTGTGGACGGACTTTCCGAAGGCGACGAAGTTGTCAACAGCTATAAGGCGGCGGGCAAAAAGGCTTCTTCTGGCGGCGGGCAGCAGCCTCGGATGGGAGGCGGCAGAATGCCGCGTATGTGACGGAAGCGGGTGACGATATGGCGAAATATGTCATCGAGCTTTCCGGCATCAAGAAAATCTATCAGGTCGGCGGGCAGGAGGTTGCAGCGCTTGCGGGCATTGACCTCAACATCGAGAAAGGCGAGTTCGCCGCGCTGATGGGGCCGTCCGGCTCTGGCAAATCGACGCTGATGAATATCCTCGGCTGTCTCGACCGTCCGACGGTCGGTTCGTACAAACTGGACGGGCAGGAAGTCGCGACGCTTTCCGACGACGAGTTGGCGGTCACGCGAAATCGGCGTATCGGTTTCGTTTTCCAGAACTTCAATCTGCTTTCGCGTATCAGCGCGGCGGATAACGTTGCGCTTCCGTTGGTCTATGCCGGCGTCGGGCGCAGGGAACGTGAGGAAAAAGCGAAAAAAATCCTTGACGCGGTAGGACTCGGTGATCGAGCCGAGCATCAGCCGAACGAGCTTTCCGGCGGTCAGCGGCAGCGCGTCGCGATTGCGCGGGCACTGGTCAACGACCCGCATATCATCATGGCGGACGAGCCGACAGGCAACCTCGACACGAAATCGACGAAAGAAATCATGGAGATTTTCGAGGGACTCCATCAGGAAGGACGCACGATTATCCTCGTCACCCACGAGCCGGACATCGCCGCCTGCGCGAGCCGTCAGCTCCTCGTGCGCGACGGCTTGATTACGCGCGACGCGGGCAGGGGCGAGGTCATGGATATCGTATGAGGAGGGAGCAAGGTGTTATTCACAGAAAGCGTGCGCATCGCGATCAATGCGCTTTTTGCCAATAAGCTGCGCTCGCTCCTGACGATGCTCGGCATCATCATCGGCGTCGGCGCTGTTATCGCGATGGTGGCTGTCGGTATGGGCGTTACGCAGCGCGTGACGGATTCCATTGCGAGCCTCGGCAGCAACATGTTGATTATCCGCCCGGGCGCGTCGATGTCCGGCGGTCTTCGAGGCGCGGCAGGCTCGCGTACCACGCTGAAGTACGAAGACGCCACAGCCATCAAGAAGAAAATCAAGGACGTCGACTACGTTTCCCCGACGGTACAGAAAAACTATCAGGTCGTTTACGGCAATCAGAACTGGAACACCTCGGTCACGGGCGTGACGCAGGAATATATGTCCATTCGCGATCTCAAGATCACGACGGGCTCTTTCATCACGGAAGACGATATGAATACTCGGAACCGTGTTGCGGTCATCGGCATGACCGTCGCGTCGAATCTTTTCGGCGAGGCGAATCCCGTCGGGAAGACGATTCGCGTCAACAATCAGCCGTATCGCGTCATCGGTGTCTTGGAGAGCAAAGGCCAGTCCTCCGTCGGTCAGGACCAGGACGACGTCGTCATCGTGCCGCTGACGACGGCCATGGATCGCCTCTTGGCGGTCACCTATGTACAGACCATCAATGTGCAGGTGTCGAGTCCGTCGAAGATGGACGACGTGCAGGCGAATATCGAGACGTTGCTTCGCCAGCGTCATCACCTGACGGGGACGAAGAGCGACGACTTTCAGGTGCAGAACCTGACGAGCCTGATGTCGACGATGAATGAAACGACGACCATGCTGACGCTGTTCCTCGGCAGTATCGCGGCAATCTCACTGATCGTCGGCGGCATCGGCATCATGAACATCATGATGGTCTCCGTCACCGAGCGCACGCGCGAAATCGGCATTCGAAAAGCGTTGGGCGCGACCTTCAAGGACATCATGACGCAGTTTTTGATCGAGTCGGTGGTTATCGGCGTTATCGGCGGCGTGCTCGGTATCTTTTTCGGTATCGTTGCGGCGCAGCTAATCTCGAAGTTCGGCGACTTCCAGACGGTCATCACCGTTGCGCCGATTCTGCTGTCCTTTGCGTTCTCCGTCGGCATCGGCCTCTTCTTTGGCATCTATCCGGCCCGAAAAGCGGCGCTGCTCGATCCGATCGAGGCGCTCAGATACGAGTGATTGTTTTGTATCAGGCATAAATGTAAACCGAACGTTTTATAATATGACGTTCGGTTTCTTTTTTGCACGGATTGCGTTTTCAAAGTATAATTGATTTGATATTTTTCGGAGGAAGGTGGAAAGAAAATGCTGCGGGCGGAAGTTTTTGTGAATATTCCTGTCAAACGTGTGGCCCACGCGTATTCATATCGTGTCCCCGACTCATTTTCTTTCATCGGTACGGGCTGGCGCGTTGTTGTGCCGTTCGGCGGAAGGCGCGTGGAAGGATTCGTTGTGCAAGTTACGCAGACCGAAAACGACGATGCGTGTTTAAAAGATATTATTGGGACGGTAGACGACGAAGCGTGGTTTACGCCTCAAATGATTGAAGCTTCTCGATCCTTGGCGGATTTTTATCTTTGTCCGACGGCTGAAATCATGCGATTGTTCATGCCCGGAAAAAGCGGGGTCAAAATTGAAGTGCGGTACGGCGCATGCGATTTGGAAGACCCGTCGCAGTTGTCGCGAAAAGGAGACGTATATCAAAGAATTTACGCAATCATACAGAATAAAGGACCGCTTCGTCTGCAAGATATTCGGCTGGATGCGCTTGATCTGGACGCCAGCCTTTCCGACATTTTGGAGATGATGATTCGTCATCGCTGGATTAAAAAAACATATATGACAAAAAAGAGAGCGGCGGAGATGTACAGCGAGGAGCTCTTGTTGTCGGAACCGTTGACGGACGAGATGCGCGACAAGTATCGTCGTCGGCCCGCGCAGCTGCGTCTTTTGGAATCCCTTGCGGCGTCCGGGGGTAGAATAGATATGGCGTCGCTTTTGAAACAGGGATTTTCCCGTCCCGTGATGCAAGCTCTTATAAAAGCCGGCGCGACGAAACTGCAAAAAAGCCGCTTGTTCCGTGACAGTTACCGACAAGACCAAACCCATGTGGACAATCGAGCGCCGCTGTCCAAGGAACAACAGGCGGTTCTTGACGACATTTTTCCGGCAATCGAAAAAAGAAAAGAAAAACTCTTTTTGCTGCACGGCGTAACCGGCAGCGGGAAAACCCGCGTCTATCTTGAAACGGTGGAGCAGGTACGGCGTCAAGGCAGACAGGCGATCGTTCTCGTTCCTGAAATTGCGTTGACCGGGCAGCTGGTTCAGGTGTTCCGGGCGACGTTTCCCGATGATATGATTGTCATTCACAGCCGTTTGAGCGTTTCGGAACGGAACGACGCCTTTTTCAGAATCCGCAGGGGAGACGTGGGCGTGATTATCGGCGCCCGTTCGGCGCTTTTCACGCCGGCGTCGGATTTGGGCGTCGTTATCATGGACGAAGAACAAGATATGTCTTATAAGCAGGACGAGGCGCCACGGTATCATGCGCGGACAGTTGCGGAGACGTTGGCGCATCTTCATGGAGCTGTTCTGATTCTGGGCAGCGCGACGCCTTCCATGGAAACCTTTTATCGGGCAAAGACAGGAGAGATTGCCTATCTGTCTATGCCGAACCGTATCGGGAATCGGCCGCTTCCGACGGTAGAGGCAGTCGATATGAGAGCGGAGCTGAAAGCGGGGAATCGCAAGGTATTGTCCAAGGCCGTGCAAGAAATGCTTTCCGACGCGGCGGCACGGAAAGAACAAGCGATTTTGTTGCTCAATCGTCGCGGGTTTTCCACATTTGTAATGTGTCGTTCCTGCGGATATACCGTCGTTTGCTCGGAATGCGGTCTGCCGATGGTTTACCACAAAGACGGACGGCTGCTTTGCCATCATTGCGATATTCACGCCGCGCCGCCGGAAGTTTGTCCGAAATGCGGCAGCACTTATATCCGATATTTCGGCTCCGGTACGGAGAAATTGGAATCGCAGATACAGGAACTGCTGCCGGCGATACGAGTGATACGGATGGACCGCGACACGACCCAGAAAAAGTTTGCCCATGCCGATATTCTGCGTGCATTTCGAGCCGGAGAGTATGACGTATTGCTCGGTACGCAAATGGTAGCCAAAGGGCACGACATTCCGAATGTCACGGCGGTGGGCATTATCAGCGCGGATACGGCTTTGAATATGCCGGATTTTCGGGCGGCGGAACGATGCTTTATTCTCATTACGCAAGCGGCAGGGCGAGCTGGACGTGGGGAGACGCCTGGGCGCGTGCTCGTGCAGTGCTATACGCCGGGTCACTATGCGGTAAAAACTGCCCTCGCACAAGATTATGAAGGGTTTTACAACAAGGAGATAACGATGCGGCAGGCTTTATTTTTTCCGCCGTTTTGCCGTCTGGTCAAACTCACTTTTTGGGATCAGGATGCAAAACGCGCAAGATCGGAGGCGGAAGCATTTCATCGCCGCTTTATGCAATCGTTCACGAAAACGGAGAAGCACCGGTTCATCGGACCGGCTCCGGCGGTCATTGAAAAATTTCGCGGCGTATATCGTTTCGTTGCGCTTATCAAAACCGCCGATTTAGATGAATTGAGAGATTTCTTGCGTGAAGACGGCCTGCATTTGCGGCAGGATGTCTGGATTGATGTCGACCCGATTATGGCATAAAATAAGCCCCTGACTTCCGGCATATCGGAAATCAGGGGCTTTTGCATCGCCCGGGTTACTCTTCTTGGGTCCATACCTCCGCCATGAAATCGGCGTAAACGGCGTCAAGATGCTGGATGAGCACGCGGAGCATCAGCTGAATCATGCTACTGTCAAAGGCCTCGTCGACGAAAGGCAGGCAGATATCGAGATAGACGACGCCATCCTCGCGAAGGTAATACTTGAAAATCTTGTATTGCGTATTCAGGCGGTTTAAATACGCTTGGATTTTGTTTATCTTTTCGTTTGCGATGCCGGTCACGATCTGCGTTCGAATGATGACAAAGACGCTCGTATCGATGAAAATCGCCATGGGAAGAATCTGTCCCTTCGTCTCGATGCGCGAGCGGAACACCACGGTATTAAAGGGGTCCTCCAAAGATTCCGTGCTGAACGCATTGATATTGTTTTCCATCAGAAACGTCTGGAACTTGACGGCCTTCGTATTGCTTTCCACGTTGTTCTTCTCTTGCTCAGGCATATGATCTCCTCCTGCTATGAAACCAGTTTAACATCTTCATTATACTTCCTTTTGCGGGAGTGTGCAGGAAAATAACTTCGATTGAGTTTTGCACTTTTTCATGTTATGATTATCGCGATAGGACAATAGACGGCAACGGTTTTAGGAATAACGTGGGAGATTTGGATATGGAAAATGCGCGCTATCGAAAAAACGCTATTATGGCATATTTTTTCTATGTCGCTGTGTTTTACGCGATCTTGATTTTTAATATTGAACCGTTTGTGTCTCATGCGGCTACATTCGGGTTGATTGGCAATATCTTGGCGTTTCCGATGTATTGGTTGGGGTTAAAAATCCACCATGGGGACAGGCGATGGCCCTGGATATGGTTTGCCTTGACAGGCTTGCTTTATTTTATCGGCGATTTGCTTTGGGCTTATAATGAGGACTATTTAGGCGTCGCTCCTGAATCGCCTTCACTTTGCTATCTGTTTTACCTGCTGAATTCTTATACCTGTTGCTGCGCGTTTATTTGCTATATACGTCAAACCAAGAATGTGGATTCCGGCAGTATCTTTTTGGATGTATTCGTATCCATTCTCGCATTGGGCGGATTATTGTACCGTTTCATTTTGCAGCCCTTGATCGCCGATGAATCCGTCAATCTTTTTACGATGTTCTTCCACGCGAATATGTCTGTCATTGATTTGGCGCTTTTTACGGGTATCCTGATGATTATTTTTGGAACGGCGCACAGCAGTTTTTATACAAAAAGGACATTGCTGTTAGGTCTGAGTTTTTTTGCCTGCTGTTTTGTAGAGCAATTATCCTTGGCCATTGAAATCTATGAACTCCCGGTGGCGACATTGTTTTCGCCATTTTGGACCGTTCCTTTTTGGTTGTTTGCTTTGACTGCCACATACCCGGACGAAGACGAGACCGAGGAACAGGAAATAACGTTGTTGCATAAGCGGTTGGGGCAGACAATCGATTATTTGCAGAAAGTGATTCCGTATTTTTTGGCTTTGATAATTTTGATCTTGGTCGGGCCGGAAGCTATTCGGGAAGATTTCGTGTTCTCATTGGTATTCTTGCTGTTATTTGTTCGCATACTAAAGATTATTGTCGTGCATACATGTCGGCGTCGGACTTGCGAGTCAAAGGTCGCTTGAACGGGCGTTTACAGATTGGGCGTGCCTTGACGCGGATTGTATTTTATGTTACTATAATATTCGTTCGCGAGCGGTGATAGCTGCTTGCGGGAACAGGCGATTTGGAGTGGTACTCAAGTGGCTGAAGAGGACGGTTTGCTAAATCGTTAGTGGGGCAACCCAGCGGAGGTTCAAATCCTCTCCACTCCGCCATATTTGACAAGGGTTACAGGGCATCGGATAAAACCGACGCCCTGTTCTTTTTTATAAAAATGGGTTAGTTTATGGGGTAGTTTTGTTTGGACAGGGTGCTTTAGATGCATAAAGTGCGTTGCGTAAAAGAAATGAGCATGAGGAAAATGCGGAAAAACCGCATGGAATCTGCCGCCATAGGTGGGAGGGGTGTACAAGGTAGGTGCATCGGTGCATGGTATCCATAATGACGTCCCAATGAACAACGGAAGCTCAACTATGATACAAGGTAACGATACCGCGAAAGCACAGAAAAACCGCCATCTCTGGCGGTCATTTTTATTTTGGGGTGAAGAAAAACAGAGAAAAAATGGCCGCACGGCGGCATGGTGGCAGCGGGTGTGTGCATAAAATGTAACGATAGCGGGGGCTAACGTTGAGAGTTATGTTTGGACTGACACACTTTAAAGAAACGAGGTCCTTCTTTACCCATGATTCCGGACGGAATAAACCCACATTTTTCAAGGACTCTTTGCGATTTTCTGTTATCCGGTTCTGTCTCGGATTCCACACGGAAAACTCCCGGCTGTTTCAGAGCCCAAGCGACGGCTGCGTCAACTGCTTCGGTCGCGTAACCTTTCCCTTGATGTTCTTCGCTGATCCCATATCCGATTTCAACTGAACCATCTGCATTAAGCCCCTTGAAGCATAAATTTCCAACATAAGCGCCGCCTTTTTGCTCAATCATCCACATTGCATACCAAGCCCAGTCTTCCGAATGATCGAGACATCCCTGTAACATTTCTTTATATGCTTTTATCAGAGTTTTATCCGTCTGCTTTTCGATAAAGCAGGTCATCTCTTCTTCCGACGCAATATGTATTGCCAAGTGATTTGTTTCAAGAACCATTTTTGGACTCCTCTTATTCTCCCCATAAACTCATCTGCTCCACGGCCTGCTCCCGTCGAAGGGGAACGGTTGCCGAGTCCAGAATCTCCTTTGCAAGTTCTGCATTGGACAGCCAATCCATAACCAAGTGCTCCGGAATCCGTACGGGCATCCTGTCGTGGATAGGCCGCACGGTTTCGTCGGCGGGTGCGGTGATGATGACGAACCGTCCGCCATCTGGCTCCGCTTGGTAAACACCAGCCAAGAAAAGCATATCGGTATCTTTGCCGGAGAGTGTGGCCTTGTGCTTTTCGCTGTCCCATTCGTAGAAGCAGGAAGCTGGTAGCAGGCATCTCCGGTTTTGGATTAAGTGCCGGAAGGATGGTTTTTCCCATATCGTCTCTTTCCGCGCGTTGATGATGAGGCTGCTTTTGCCTTGTATGCCCCAAGTCATCGGCACGATGAGCGGCTTGGAATGTCCCATGATGATGGCTGGGGCGCGCTCGCCCGGACGGATGTCGCCCACACGAAGGATACCCTCAGACGGAAGACTGCAGTATTCTAAGATCCAGTCGTTAACTTTGTCGTTTGCGCTATATCGTCCGCACATAAGGCTCATTCCCCGTCTTCGTTTGCTTGGATTGTTTCCATGATCGCTGGATACGATTTTTCATAGCCCTCAAACAGCACGGCGTGAAAACCGCATTCTTGGGCAGCCGCGATGTTGTCCGGCATATCGTCTGTGAAGAGGCATTCTTCAGCGTTCAGATTATATTTCTCGCACAGCAGGCGGTATATTTCAGGATTTGGCTTGGCTATGTGTACTTGATACGAGAATACGCCGCCGTCCATATAGGGAAGAAAATCCAGAACGTCTCGATTAGCCTTGATGGAGAACGCCGAATAGTTGGAAAGGTAAAACACGCGCTTTCCCATGCGCTTGAGTTCCTGTATCCACGGAATGGCATAGTCTTGCTTGTGCATAGCTTGCCCTGCATGCGCGAACGCCCTGCGGATTTCGTCTTCGTAAGATGGGGCAAGGCTGACCGCCTTTTCAATGGCGGTGGCTTCGTCCGTTCCCTCGTCCATTGATACCCAAGTTCCGTGACGCCATATGGCCTGATTGA
>JAEEGJ010007106.1_pt1 | contig 32627 bp, 60 predicted proteins | sample 8958761 | NCBI WGS metagenome assembly JAEEGJ01 (sample SAMN16246546, study PRJNA631951) | gut metagenome | biome: gut microbiome; feature: rumen; material: RS-attached | host: Bos | place: Iran: Karaj | collected 2018-10
TTTTTCGTCGAGCGTGCGGATAAACTCGCGAATCTGCTTGCACTCCTCGGCGCGTCCGTCGCTGTTGTCGTCGTCCTCGGCCTCATTGCCGCCAATAGCGGCTGTTTCCTCGTCTTTAGTCAGCATACTACGCAAAGCGTCGCCGTCAATGCCCATCAGTCCACCAATCGTTCCTGCGTGGCTCATAGCAAAGTTTTTGATACCTGCGCCCAGCAAGGCTGTCAGGCTTGTACCCATCAGCGATAATTCAGGGTGCAGTTTGCGGATTTGCTCATTTTTCTCGTCAATGTCGAGTTCCAAATCCTCAATTCTCTCGTCGGCCTTTTCAAGTTGGCGTTCAAGTTTTTCTATATCTCTTTTCAACTGGTCGCGCTCCTGCTGTGTGGCGGCAAGGTCGGCGGTCAGTTTGTTTATTTTTTCCTCACGTTTAAGATTTTCAAAGCGCATATCTTTCAGGCCGTCGCGCACGTTAAGAATTTGGTCGAGGCCGTTGGCGTTTCCGTCGCCAGCCAGTCCACCAAAGCCCATCAGGGTAAGAATGTTGGCTACGGTCATATTGCGGTCGGCTGACTGAACATCTATTTGCGGTTGCGCCTGAACTGGTTGTGCTTGCGCTGGTTGTGCTGGTTCGTTATGTTGCTGTTGCTGCTGTTGGCTGCTTGGCAGAATGAAATCAGCGTATTCCTCACGAATTACAATAGTTGTTTCGAGAATGGTATCTTCAACTTTCTTTCCGAAAAGTCGTATTTTGATAACAGCCGTAGCACGGTTGGCAAGGAGTGTATCAAGGTCGTTATTGAACTCCTTAACAATGTCAGCAACCTTGTAATTCATTTTCCGCGCTTGCTGAATCCACTGGCCGTTGTTGATATTAGGGTTGATTTGCAGAATCTCATAGCCAAATTTGGTATTGGCGCGATTCGCTACTTGTTCCTTAATGTCTTTGATAATTGCTTGTTGCTCTGCAACTGATTGTTTTTGTGCCATAATTCTTTGTGTTTTAGTGTGTTATTTATTCAAATCAAACCGTTTAATCGGTGTAATCTTGATAAATTCGAGAGTAAACGGTGGATAGGGTTCTTCACGCTGCCAGCCAGCCTGACCGCTGGTCTTGATTGTTATGTTGCGTCGGAAAAGTCGGTTGATGGCGTTGCCCATTGCCGATATTGTGCGCTGTGTGGCTTCCAAACAAGCGTTGGGCGCAATAAGGCTCACGCGGCTTGCGTCGTCCACAACATCAATATCCGATGGCCTAATGCCGCACAAAACGTAGGAATCGTTGCCGCACGTAATGTTGGCCAGTGTGTCGCTCACGACAATCTCAACTGGCGTTAGCACGGTATCGTAGCCCTCGCGCTCAAAGCGGTCTTGCTCCATCTTAATAATTTGCACGTCAGTCATAGTTCAGGTAGATTTTAGCGGTGTAGCCATTTTCAGGCTTGAATTTGTCGGGGTTTTCGTGGTCGTAATCGTTGTAATAGCCCTCGCGGATAACATCGCCCATCTGCCCCCATTCGGCGGCGGTGATGAACGGACTTAACTGCTGCTCCTCGATGATTATGCGTAAGAACGAACCGCCGCGCACATCTTCGGGCTTCGGCAGCAAGATTGTGTTCGGCACAATACCCTGCTTGTTCAGGTGCTGGCTGACGCACAACGGCGTGCTGTCGGCAATAATCTGCGTATTGTTCAGGCTCAAACTTACAACTCCAATCTGCGACGAAATAGGCTGACGCTCCAGCGTTTCCTGCACGGCTGGCTCGTCGAATCTTGCCAGTTCAATGCAGCCGCCAGCAACCAATTCGGCCACCAGTTCCTGCGATGGGTTTTTCTCCTCACGTATGGTTTCGTCGGGATTTTTGAAAATGTAAGTTGTCTGCGTTGTTACCTCGTTGTTCTCATTAGAGAAACGGTTGGTGTAACAGCGTTTGAGCCGTGTTCGAGAGCCTAACACTGCGTTTGTCAGGAATCCGTTAATCTTACGGATTTTCGACGGCAACAGCAGTTCAAGGCTGTGGACATTGCCCCATACCGCACGGTTCGGAACATCTATTTGGGCTGCGTACAACATTGCTTACTCGTTTTCCTGATTTTCCAAAATGAAATAGAAATTGAACCGCACATCTTCGTTAGACGAATTGTAGAATACCAACTCGGCGTTAGAACTGCGTGCAGGTATCTCGTCGTCTTTGAAATCGTAAATGCAGTCTTTTCGGGCGCAATTACCATTGTAGGCCAGCAACACCGCGTCAGTGCCGCTGGGCAAAATTTCTTTTTGGGCAATCTTGCACGAAAGGCTCAATCCTGAAATATCGTCTTTCAGGTTGTGTGGCACAATCATAACACCAGTAACGTGTTCGTAATCAGCCAACATTTGCTCACGGAGCGTTTTATTGGCTTTTGCCGCTACGGTTATGTCCTCGATGATTTGGAATGTTTGTTTCATATTATGCTAACTTTTTGTAAATGAATATCATTGCCAGTCTCCAGTTGGCAATGCTCACTCCGTTGGCGGCTTTCAGCAAATTCTCGTTTCCGCAAATTTCGAATGTCGCCTTAATGTGTTTAACCGTCTTTTGTTGAAAGGTGTAAACAGCGTCAGCGTAGGGTATGCGGTTTGTGATTGACACAATGCCCAAATCGAAGCCTTGCGGTATTTCCTGATTGTCGCCAGTTTGCAGCAGTGCGGCAAGGTTAATGTCGCAAATCTGCATAGGTTCAACCTCGCCTCGCGTTTTTGCGCCAGCAGTCAGCACTGGCGATGTGTAGTTGAAAACTACCATCTTTTCAGGTTCGTGGTCGAGATTGATGTTTTGTTCGCGCTCCAGCACGTTAGCGTTGAAAGCCAATGCGCTGTTGTTAAGAACTTTTTTAACGAGAGCCAAAAGCAGTTTTTCGCGTGGTTCGGTGCTTGCGTTAGTCCAATCCTCAAAGGTGGGTTTGTCAAGGTCATTGATACCAAGAGAGACTGCCTCTTGCTTTGTAAGGCTGACCGTAACGGCGGTCAGTCGTCCGTCCGCGTATGTTGCTCCCTCAAACAAGGTTGCAACTGGCGCGTCGGCGGTAAGGTTAGAATCGGACGCTTTGTCGCGTATTTCGTCGTACTTGTCGCCGATGATGTCTTTTACACGCTCCGTCATTTCGCTGTCGGTTGGGGTCGATTTAAGTGTAAATTCTTTAAACTCAACAAAATCGAAGCCGCCCGATTCATCAACTTTTTCGTCGGAACATACAAAGACTATGTTGTACTCGTTATTCACCGTGCCGCTGATTTTAATTTCGCTGTTGTCAACGTTCAGGTTAACCTCTAACGCACAACGCTTCCAGTCAAAACGGCCAGCACCATACGGCGTTGTCGTGCAAAATGGCGCAATAGGCAATTCCTGCGCGATTTGCTTGCCGTCGATTGATATAGAAACGGTGTCCAGTTTGCCGCCGTAGTGGAAAATCTTGTCGTTCTTATTCTCAAAGAATAGGTAACGGATTGATTTTGCACCGTGCGGTGTTACGGTTATCACCTCGTCGCTGCTCGATGGGATTGAGTAAAACATCTTGCTAATTCTTTTTAATTCTTGTTATGACTGCTAATTCTTAACAATTTCTTTTTAAAAGAAGCCCGAACCGCAACCGCGTGTGTGGGCTGCGGTTCAGGATTCTTCGGTAGGTTTGGTTTGTTAGCCCACTTGCTTATGCGCGATGAGTTTTCACACCGTGCAGTACGAGTTTGACTGCCTTATTAGTTGCAAACGGTGTATAAATCTTCGCGTCGATATTTGTAAGAGGCACAAGCATTTTCGGGCACTCCAACTGCCAGTCGCCAGCCAGTTTGCCGTTGCCAGCAGGTTGACGGAATACCTCGTTAGAAACACGCGGAATCAAAACGGTAGCGTTTGACTTCAACTCGAACTCACCATTGGCGATGTCGCTCTCGATAACTGCAAAAGCAGTTTTCTTCAGTTTGTCCTCTGCGCTGTCGCCATTCTCGCCAGCGGCAAGTGTAGCGGCCAGCAACTGAATGTGAGTTACCAGCATATAGGTATTAGCCTCTAACTGGCGTTTTGAAATGTTGGTCAAACCAACCTCTTCGGCGTCTCCGCTCTTGAACAAGTCAACGGTTGATTCGCTGCCAAGATTACGAACTACGTAAAGAGCGTAGTCAACACTCTGCATTTGGCCAGCCAGCACTGCTTGTGCTACGGTGGCGTTAATTTGAGAAAGACGAGCCTCAAACTCGGCTTTAGCGGTGGCCATCTTTGAGCCAACGAAAGCATTTTTTGTAATTTCTGCCATAATTTCAGTTTTTTAAAAGGTTTTTTGAAAAAAGTTTTGTTTTTGATTTTTACATAAGCACCTGCTGTGCTACGGCTGGCTCACCTGCCATAAAGCCGAGGTCGCCCATTTCGCCCATATTTCCCTCATTCGGCAGCGGCTGGCTGGCGAAATCGTTAACATAGTCGTTTTCCGACGGCAGTTCGCCGTAAGAAACATCACCTACGCCAGGGAGTGAACGGTAGCCGTCAATTCCTGCGATTGGCACTGGAGCGTCGTCCTCGTCGGTGTCGCCGTTAAGCGTCGAGAGGTCTTTCTTTGTGGCACTCTGCACAAGGCTTACCATACCAGCAGCCATAAGGCCGAGAGCCGCGTCTTTTACAGCCGCGTTTTTGATGGTTAAGGCGGTTGCAACGCCAACACCAGCAACCAACGACGGTGTTACCCATTTTGACACTTTCGGAGAGAGGCCGAGTAAATCTTCCTCCTCGCCACTTGTGCCAACGGTCTTGCGTGCGATAAAGTTGTTAAGGAACTTACCCCCAATGCAACCTACCGCAACCAAACCTGCGCGCTTCAGGCTGTTGAGCGCAAAGGTTTTCTTTTGTTCAAAAGTTTGCTTTGACATCTTGGTTTGTTTTTAAGGTTTAACTTAATTCGATTTTTTTTGCTGACGATTTTCTCTTTTTCTTGCTGTTGCGTCGCACACCGCTCAAACTGGCAGACGACGAGGCCGCAGGTGCGGCTGCTGTCTGCTTTTTGCTTTTAAGCAGTTTGTAACCCAAAAAGCCGAGGCCGAGAACACCAGCACCGATACCTACATATTTCAGTATCTTCTTGGTTTTGTCCTGATTAGAGGACGTTTGCTCTTGGTTTTCCATAGCGTTTGAATTTTGAATATTGTTAGAATTAGCATTTGTTGCTGATGGTGCTGCTGCCGAAGCAGTGCTGACTGCGGCGGCTGTGTTCTGCGAAGCGTTCTGCACGGCTTCAGTGGCTTGGTTCACGGCCTCTGCCGCCTCAGTAACGGTTTTTGCGCCGCCAGTTACTTTCTGCAAAACTTTCTTTCCGCCGTTAACCACTTTAGAACCAACGTTTTTGATTGCGTTGCCAATGTTTTTCAAAAGGCCGTTCAGTGTTTCTTCGTCGTCCAGTCCGTCGATACCGTCGAATCCGTTGATACCTTGCAGGGTAACACGGAAGCCGTTATTGGTACGCTGAATGTTGATAACCTTATTAGCCTCATACACGCCTTTCGATGTAACTTTCACTACGTTTGGCTTGTTGTTCTCAACTGCCTTTTTGATTGCTTTTTTGGTGTTTGCCAAAATTGCTCCCATTACGCCGTTTACCATTTCCTCGTCGTCCATTCCGTCGAATCCGTCGAAGCCGTCCGTTCCCTCAAGAGTGATTGACAAGCCTTTCGGCGTGCGCTCAACGCTCACAATTTTGTTGGCCTCGTAGATTTTTGCGGCCTCTTGCTTGGTGAGACTTTGCTGCGGAGGAACACTCCTTATCATTTTGGCGTTGTTTTTGACTTTTTCAACTGCTGATTTAGCGGCAGTTGTGATTTTGGAAACACCATTTGATTTGGTTGCGGCCTTTACAGCGGCTGCTGATGTCGGAAGAACCTTTGTCGGCTCAATGACACTTTTCACTACTGTCTTTGCAGGTGCGGCCTTTACGGTCTTTTTGGTGCTTTTGCCAGTAACTTTCTTCACGGCGTTAGCCACCTTTTTAGCGGCTTTCACCATTTTACCGTCCAAACCCTCAATTCCGTCGAGAGCCTGAACAAACTTTCCTGACACAAAGCCATCTTCGCCCTCGTAGTTAACAGCATACCAGCCGTTATCGTAAGAGGTAAGTTCGATTTCAGTGTTCGGTTCAAACGCGCCAATCATTTCGCCCTCTGCGCTTGGCAGTTTGCGAAACGGTGCGCCCTGACCTTGTTCGGTGATGATAATTCCTTTTCCCATAATCTTTTAATTGTTTTGGGGGGGTGTTACTACTACATTATTTCGTCTGCTTGTCGCTATGGCTAACACCGTCAAACCTACCACTCCTGCGGCTATGCCAATGATTAACTTTTTGTTGATACCGCTGCCCTCGGCCTGCTCTTTCGGTTTGGCTGTCGATTCGGCTGGGGCTTGCTGCTGTCCTGCGTTGGGGTACATCTGCGGATAGCCGCCGTTGTCGTAGCCGCCGCCGTTGCTGTTACCGCCGTTGTTGCTGCTGCTGCCGTTGTTTTGCGGATTGGGCGATTCGGGCATTGATTCCTCGCTGTTGTCGGGTTCTTCTTCCTCGCCGCCCTCATCTTCGGGCGAAAAGGTTTCTTTCATTTCCTTGCCGAAAGTCAGCACATCTTTAACCTTTCCCCAAATGTCTTTGAGTTTGAGGCAGATATTCAAAATCCACGACGCTGCGGCGGCGATTGACGCGCCAATGGTTGCAGCCTCGCCAAGTCCGCTAATCGAATCGTAGCCGTTATTGCACAAGCCCGATATGACAGCAACTGGCTGGCCGTCGGTTGTGGTGATTTCGTCCAAATCGGCAATCTTCACGTAGCCGCTGTGCTTGTCGTCGGTTGTGGTGGCCGCAATCCAAGTACCGTCAGTTTCGGCCTTGTCGGTTGAAACATATAGTGCAGTGCCTTTTGGCAGGTCGGCAATCTTCTTCGATGAATCGCCGCCTTGCTCATACATAACCGTTGCCACTTTGGTAGTACGCTTGTTTTCGGGTATCTCCACATAGTGTTCGGGTTGTGTTTCGGTGGCGGCTTCTTTAGTGGCCTTGTCGCTGGCCTTTGCGCCTTTGGCTTCAAGTTCTTTCTTGTCGGCGGCAATGTCGGCTTCCATCTGCGCTTGCAGTTCCTCCACAACCTCGTCGTCGGCCTCGGCTGCGTTACCAGCCGCTTTGATTTCATCTTCCGACTGCGGTTCGGCAGAGCCTTCCCATTTGCGGTTGAAGCCTTTTTTGAGAGCGTCAAGCAGTTTGCTTTCTTTCATTTTGAAAGTTCCGCAACATATCTTGTAAATCTTATCAAATGATTCCTTTTGTGCTTGATATTCTTCAGGAGTTATGCCGTAGTTGCTGATGGCTTCTTCCTCGCTCATTGAGCCGAGATAACTGCGGCTCGACATTTTGAACATATTGAGGCGGAAAGCAACCAGCAGACCACCCTTGATAAGCAGGGTGATGGGGTTGTATAGCAGGACAGCCGCAACAAGTTTCTTTGTCATTTTAAGGGCTACCTTTGTAACTTTCTTCGTCAGTTTAATGGCAAACTTTGTCGGCTTGACAATAGTTTCGTTAATGGCTACTTTTGTCGGCTCGACAACCGTCTTTTTAGTTAGGTCAACGGTGGTTTTCACAGCGGCCTTTGTCGGCTCGACAATGGCGTTTTTAACCACATCTTTGGCCGATTGCGCTGTGGCCTTTGCCACGGTCTTTGTCGGCTCAATAACCGTATTTTTAACAAGGTCTTTGGTCTCTTTTACGGCAGTTTTGACAACCGTCTTGGTTGGTTCAACAACCGTATTCTTAATCAAATCCTTTGTGGTGCTGACAGCGGTTTTTGCAACATCTTTTGTCGCTTGAACGGCCGTTTTTGCAGCCGATTTTGTCGGCTCAACGATGGTGTTCTTAACCAAATCCTTTGTGGTGCTGACAGCGGTTTTTGCTGTATCTTTGACAGCCGTAGCAACAGCCTTTGCTGGTTGTGTTACAGCCGATTTTGCTTGTTCGCCAGCCTTTTTCAATGTCTCCTTTGCGGCCTCTTTGTTACCAGTTGCGGCCTGCACACCTGCTTTAACCACATTGGCGGTTGCTTTTGTGGCATTGACAGCCGACTTGACGGCGGCTGTGGTGGTTTTGGCAGCGGCTTTTGCGGCTGTGGTGGCTACATTCTTTGTGGCCGTGGCTACCGATTTGGCAGCGTTAACCGTCGATTTGGCGGCGGTTTTTGCCACATCTTTAGTGGCTGTGGCTACCGATTTGGCGGCGTTGGCCGTGGTCTTGGCAGCGGCTTTCGTTACGTTGGCTGTGGTTTTTGCAACCTGCTTTGCCGCTGTGCCAGTGGCCTTAACTGCGGCCTTTGTGGTGTTTGCGGCGGCTTTAGCCACGCTTGTTGTTGCTTTAGCCGTAGTGGTTGCAGCCGTCTTTGCTGCATTGGCAACACTCTTTGCAGCATTGGTGGTTGTTTGGGCAACTGCTTTAACTGTGCTTTTTGCAGCGTTGCTGACGGCCTTTGTAGCCTTTTTCAAGGCTTTTTTCAATTTGCCGTTCAGTTCGCCCAACCCATCGAGGCCGTCGATACCGTGAACGCCAGTCTCATATTCGGCGCAAAGAGCGTCCATTGCGGCCTCATTGCCGATGGCTGGGATAATCTGCGCCAGCATACGGCGCACAGCGGCGGCTTCAGTGAAACTATCGTAAAAGGTGAGGGGCTGTGCTGCTATTGCCGCGCTCAAACGCGCAAAGTAGCGGCGGTAGTTGTCGATGTTCTCGGCAACGGTCAAACCCTCGTCGGCATTGTATGCAAAATCAATTCCCATAAGCAGGAACTGCAAATCATCATCAACGCCGTCCAGTCCTGACACGGTGGATTTAACCACGGTGTAAACTGGGATTTTCTTAACCTTGTTGTGAACGTAACCGTTCTTTATCTTGGTCTCGCGAATGTTCTTGGTTGTGTTTTTGCGGTTTGCGGCCACATTCTGCCTGATTGTGGCTCTCAACTTGCGCGTAAATGGCAAATCGCCCAAAACCTCTGCGTCTTTAGAAGCAACATTGGCAAAAGCAGATGTCTTTTTCAGGCGGTTGAAAAGGCCGCGTTTGTTCGGCAGCGTCTCAACTGCGCCGTTCATCAAAACGCGCTGTGTGTCAGGGTCGTAGTTTTCGCCAGCAGCAAGGAAATGAGCGTCGCTGCTGTCGTCGCCCAAAACAATCTTACCCTCGTCAATCAGGCGGCTTTCTTCGCGTGCCATATTTTCGATGGCCTTTTCGCGATTCGCGCTATCCCAATTATCGAGAACGTAGCCCAACATATCCGATAATTGCTGGGGGTTTTGATAGACAGCCACTGCTTGTGGTGCGCTATCAACCACCTGCTTTGTGCGGAGCAAATGATTGTATATCATTTCTTGGTCTTCAACGCTTCCGTCGCCGTGATAGCCTACAAAGTCCAATCCTTTGGATATATAGCCGATGTTGCGCACCGTCTTGTCGTCCATTCCGCGTGTGTAATACTGCACGCTGGCCTGACGGCGGCGTATTTGTTCAGGCGTTTCAAGTTGCCATTTGTGGAACTTGCGGCGGCGCACCTTGTCAGCCGTAGCCGACTGCTGGTTGTAGGCTTGCGCGGCCAAATTGCCAACGCCATCTAAATATTGAATTGGAATACCGTTCATAACTTATTATCCTTCAAAAGTTTTCGTTGGTTGTTTTTCAGCGAAGCACTGGTCTAAAACTGGGTCAACCGTATAATAACCGCCCTCGTAGGGTACGATTACGTAAACGTGCTGCCAGCCTCGCTGATAGGCTGCAACGCGGAATTGATATTTTATGCCTAAATTCTCGAGAATCGAGGCAATAAGCGTCGCGTAGCAATCACAATCGCCCTGCTGGTCATACAAAGTACGAAGCGGACGGCGCACCTGCTCAATCATCGGGTTGTCCTTAACATATTGAATATGTGTATAGACAAATGTCCAAATACTTTGCAGAGTATCTTTCAGGGTGCTGCGTTTCAGCCATTGAGCCAGTTTTGCTGTGTCGCTCTTTGTGCTTTGAGCCACTTTCCGCATAAGCGAAACGGTGTCGTGTTCGTTTCCGTCAGGGAAAAGTATCTTGTCGGCGCGGTTCAACTCCGAGCGCGGCGGTATGTAAGCAATATAATCACTCAAAGGCCGAATGTTGCGAACCTTTGAGGCTGTCAGGCCGAGCGAACCAACGCCCTGCAAACTCAAATTATAAGTCTGCGCCTGATTGAGAGGCTGTGCAAATTGCAGTTTATAGTTGTCAACACCGATATTGGCCTTAATCTGCAAACCTTTCAGCAGTTCGTCGTAGTTGCCTTTGGTTATCCAGCCAGTGATGTTTTGCCCGATAACAGCAACCAAGCGGCTGTATGGGACGGCGCATACAATAGATATAACGCCGTTTTGCCCCATACGCTGACTATTAACACTATATGTAACACTTGAGAGGTCGTAGCCATTGTAGGCGAGTTTTACGCCATCAATAGAAACCTGCGCTTCTTTGCGCTGTTCTATCCTAAAGTTCAGGGGAATGTTTAATTGAGAATTGGCAAACGACATATTGCCAGCCAGTTCTGCGCGTGCTGCAAAATTGTCGCCAGTTGACTTTAGCAAACCTTTCTTTGTCAGGAGTTTGTAAAGGCCAAATCCAGCGGCGAGTGCCAATAATATTTTGATAGTTTTCGTCATATTCTTTTATAAAGGGTGGGGAGACATTAAATATGGTTGCTGCGTCCAGCCCAAACCAATACAAGTCTCCCACTCAAAACCCTCGATAGCAAATTTAGAGGGGTAAATTGCTGTAATCAACGGTGTTAGCGCGTTTGTGCGCCTTTAGGTAGGTTTGAGTACATTTATGCGCGTTTTGGCAGAATAATGCGCGTTTATTTACTGCTTTTGATTTATGTAAATAATTGTGTTTAAGCGGTTTAATAATATGTAATCAGTAAGTTAAAAGTGCCGTTTCCGCTTCATTCGGGAATTTCGGGGGATTGTGGGGATTTGTGGGGATTTTGGCGTTTGTAAACCTAAAATTTTTATAAAAAGCGGATTCCGCGAAACACCGCCAATCACCCAAAAGGGCGCGGCGTTTAGCGTCCTGAAAGTGCCTTAAAGGGGTTTGAAATGCGGATTTTTTCCGCGAGGGGTGAAAAATATATAAGAATTGACAGCCTGAAAAAGCGTGTGGGCAGTCTTTTGCTGTTTAGACGCACAAAGTACAACAACGTACAACAACGTACAACAAAAAACGAGCGACGATTAAGTGATGATTGCGCGACGACTGGGCGACGACTGGGCGACGACTGAGCGACGACTGGGCGACAATTTAATAACTATTTAGCGATGATTGAGTTGCGCCTAATCTACGATTGAGCGACGGAAAATTGCTTAATCGTCGCTCTAATATTTTGGTAGCACATTTTAATTGAAAATGCCGATAGAATCGGTCTCTTTGGGTTGGATAAGGGTCTTGGCAAGGTTGTATTACTCGTTTTTCAAATACTCCGCATATTTGTTTTTCAGGGTTTCAAGCATATCAGTTAGATTGTTGGCAAAATCGGAAAGAGGCAGGTTGTCAAAATCAGCAAACGCACCGTCGCCGTATATTGCTTTCACAATTTCCTTATCATCTTCGGTGTTTTCAAGAAAATCAATCACATCGGCGTAATCATCGCGTAAAAACTCGCACGCCACCTTGTCGCTTTTAATGAAATAAGCCCAGTATTCGCTATCGAAATAGCCTACTCCCTGCTTCAGCATTTTATCAAAACGCTCTTTTGAGGCTTTCACTTCCTTTGCAATCCAGCCGTTAGCCTTTTCGAGCCATAAATCAACCGTTTCGGTCAGTTGCTTGTCCTCACCGTAAAATTCGAGCATATCCCTTACTCCGTCGTTGTAGAGTTCCATAAGGTCGCCTGGCAGTTGCAGGGTTGCAACCTCGTCTTTTAAGTTTTCTGCTGTTAGTCTCATAATTTTATTCCATCTTATTTACCAATTCCAACAATTCAACAACTTTCGCTTTCAGGTTGATTATTTGTTCGTTTTTATCGTTAACTACAACCTTATTCGGATATGCCAATAATTCAATAACCGTCATATCGTATTTTTTTGAAAGTAATTCAAGTTTTGAGAGGGAAATATCAATTTTGCCCGATTCAAGTTTTGAAACGGAAGAAACATCAAGATTCAAGTAATCAGCCAAATCTTGTTGAGTTAGTTGATTTTTCTTGCGTAAATACTTTAATGTTTGATATATCCTATCCATTATTAAATGTAATCAATTCATTTTCAAACATAATTGAATTTTATTCAATATCTATTGCAAATAATTCAACTTTTTCTTTGGAATATTGAATTTAATTCAAATATTTGCCATCGACTAAACAATTAAGGAATATGGACGGAAAAATCAATCCAGTAAGACCGCTAAAAGGTACACTACCAACGATTTGCAAGGCTTTCGGAATATCGAAAGCGGCAATCAGCCAGCACCTTTCAGGCTACACAAATAACGACAAGAGCCAAAAAATCCGCCGTATGGCTCTCGAACTTGGCGGACGCGAAATGAAATGTTGAACTTTTAAAACTATAACACTATGGCAACACTACAAGACATTATCGCAAGACTGAACGACGAGCAGAAACTGCTGCTTGCCGACACAATCATATTCGGCGGCTGGGGCGATACCGACGGCGAGTTTAATGTTGACGAAGATTCGGACGAATGGAGTGGCGGCTTCGTCTATCTGCCCGACGACGCTTGGCGAGGACAACACTTTGAGCGCAAAACATTGCCAGCAAAGTTTAAGGCGCTTTACGACGCGCTGGATATGGACGGCAACGCCAATTTCAAAACCAACGGAGTGATGAACTGGCACAAAGACTGGTGGGACGATGGCAGCGGCTCGGTGCTGATTATCCGCGACCCTCTATATAAGGAGTTTGAAAAGTGGGCTAATGCGCTTGTCAAGCAATACAATTCAACCAAATAAACACCTATTGCTATGAAACTCACAAACACTAAAATCAACGACGCGGTTGGCGATTTGATGAGCGCGATACACGCGGCCGAAGATTGCGAACTGAAACTCGGTCAAATCAACACCAATATCACTAAGGCGGCTAAAGCGCTTGTCGGACTTTCGTTTGTTTGCCGCGCCGACGGCGAGATAACCATTGTGCAGGCAACCGATGTGTGCGGCCGTCAGTTTAAAGGCCGTTGTGTGTATGTAACCTACACCGACAGCCCGACCAATTACGATTTATACACCGACCAATCTTTCTTTTTCTCCAACAGTCGAATTGAGCGGATAACAATAATCAACGCCGAAGAGTTTGAAACCCTCTACAAGGCCGCGCAAAACATTATCAGCGACCGCCAGTTGCAGATTAACGAGTTGGTTAAGGTTATTGAGGCTTGCGCCAACGAATCAGTCAAACACGAAAACGAATAACACTATGGACGCTTACACACTTGGTTTTATCGGCATTTGGACGGCGATTTTTATCGCGCTGGGCTTCGTGGCCTACCTCTGCCAAAAATGGGAAAACTACATCAGGGATAACATCATTAACAAGAAATGACTATTGAAGCGGTGCGGCGACAAATGCCTAACACCAATGGCTACAAATTTTACTCATAAGGATAACTTTTTTCATTGTCAGTTTAAGTTTTCACACAATCACAGCCGCACCGCTTCTTTTTTACTGAATTACAAACTTTTAAACAATACGCTATGACACTTAAACAAATGATTGAAACACTGAACGACGAGCAAAAGAAATTGCTTGCCGAAACAATCAATAACAGCGGTTATATCAGCCTTGAAATAACCCTCAATGCAAACAATAAAAAGGTCGGGGGTTTTGAATACAATCCCTTTATTGATGAGTGCAGGAAAGAAAACAAATGTATGTATGATATGTTGGAGAGTTGGGCGCGAGAATATGCACTGGAATCCGCAATCAAAGCAACCTTGAATGGCGTTTATAAAATCGAACATTCAGCCGACGGCACACACATTTATACCAAAAATTGCTTTGTAGATAGCACCACCTTGAAAAGTTGGCTCAACACCTTTAAAAAATATGGGATAGTAAATATTGTGGTCGGTTATCGCCTCGATAGAAAGTACGGATTGATATATACCTTACAAAGAGAAGAACAAATTGGATTATAAACCTTTAAATACTTTGAATTATGAAATTAACACCTAAAACAACCCCAAAAATCGTTCCTGACGAAATCGCACAACTTATTGAAGAAGTCAGCCAGTGTTACGACGCAAGCAACAAGGCACACGACGCTGCAAAAAAAGCAATCCGTAAACTACTTAAAGGCAAATGCTTTATTCACGCTGATAGTTACGGCTCAATAATGATTGGCGAGGCCAAAATGGTGAGCGATATTATTACGGTCAAAGGCCGCATACTGACACTTGACAAAACCGACGGTTTGCGAATAATCGACCACGAAATACTGCTTGACCCTTTCAGAACAGCCGTTTTGAAAATCATCAGCAAGGAAGATTTTGAAAGGCTGTATAAGACTGCCGAAAACATTATCGGCGACCACGACCGCCAAATAGACGAGTTTGTTGGCACGCTTGATTCAATCAAACCAATCAATCAGTAACACTATGGCACAAGTTATAGCAGTCAGCGACAGCGGTTACGAAATACTCTGCAAGTTAGCCAGCGACCTTATGACGGCCAAAATGGTAGGCGGTAAAAAGACCGTTGTATTGGATATGACACCTTATAACCAAACCCAGTTGCAGAAACTAAACAGCAATCTTCAAAAATCACTTTCAGTAACACATTGATTATGGACGAATTGAAATTGACACCTGCACAATATGTAGAAGCCTATCACTGGTATATGCAACACGTATGGACACTCCACGAATGTCTCTACTTGTTTGGCCGCGACTCGGAACACCTATTTGCACTATATGAAAAATACGAATCACAATCGTTTGGCTCTCAATGGGGCGTTGACGATTTGTTCTTTTCGATTTTGAAAGACGATGAAAAAGAACGCCTAATCAATCAGGCTGCGCTTGTATGGCGCGAAAAACAGCAACCAACAATCTAACACTATAAGATTATGATTAAAACAATCACATTTGACGAACTGCCGAAAGCCGTAATGGAGTTGCAACAGCAGCAATCCGCGCTGTTGGATATTGCAAAGGCTATTTTTGCAAAGATAAACGAACCCCAAAAGCCTGACAATGAACTTGTTTTCGGAATTTTTCACCGTAACGAGCGAATCCGTTTGAGCGACAGCCGTTTGTGGTCTCTACCAACAAGCCCTTTCCGTAGCAGAAAACAAGTTGAACACGCAAAGGAAAGAAATCCAAATCTTTTTACGCGCCCTGCAAGCCAGCGTATTTGGACGGTTAAGGCCGACGACCTTGAAAATTGGTTCACCGAATGGGGCAAAACTGATATTCCTGAACTTTAAACAATACGGCGATGATATTTCTCGACAGCACACAAGAGCAACAAAACAACGGACTGGTTTTAGGCGTTTTCACGCCTCGCTGCCCGATATTAAGTACCGACCCACGACTGCTGATTGAAAATGGAGGCTGGTTTAAAAATCATCGCGCTGTTCTATCTGCGGCCACAAGCGGCCAGTTTGCCTTTTTCAGGAAGAAAGGAATACGACAACTTATGATAATGCCCGAAGATTTAGAGAGAAATCTCGTCGGCGACAAAGCACATTTTGAACCTTTAAGATAAATAGACTATGCTTAACAAACTGAACGAATCGGACTGCCTTTGCCCTCGCTGTGGCAAGAGTTGGCAAGGAATGACGCTGCAAAGTATCTTCTTTATGACCAACAAAAAGGCGTACCCAAACAAGACAAACGCCGAAATCAATGCGTTTGTAAAGAAACAACTTAAAGAAAACGGCAAAACTGGTCAAGAACACGTTACAGCACTTATACCTGCTGGCGGCGTATGGCGTTGCCCTGACTGCGGCCTACTGGTTGCCGAAAGCGATGTATGGCGTTTGGTTGATAACAAAGCAAACCGCCTGAAATTGTGGTTTATCGGCTGGAGCGTTAGAATCAAAGCCAAAATGCGCCTGAAATACAATCTCGACGCTTGGATAATTCGCCGCTACACTATCCTGCAAAACAAGCCTAAAGCCCTACTGAAAGGCTTACGCTTATGGCTGCTTTTCACTCCCTACTACCTGACACACCGCAAGGAGTTTTTCAACTGCAAAAAACAATAGGCTATGACTATCAACGACTACTTGGCACAACCTAAAGCCATATACAAAAACGAACTGGCTGAAACGCTTGGTTACAGCAACTGGCGCAACGTGCAGCAAAAGATTAACCAATCGGAAGCACTAAAGCGCGAACTGGAGCGCACAGCGTGCTATTCGCGCACAGCGCACCTACTTACGCCAGCGCAAGCCAAAATCATTATTCGACACCTATCTAATAGCAAGTGATATGTACTTTGACGACTGCACAACGATTGATGAATTAAAGGCCAAACGCAACGACCTACTTCGGCAATATCACCCTGACGTGGCTGAGGGTGTAAACACCGCTCCTGATAGTGATACTTACGCCGAATACACGCGCATTTGCACCGAAATCAATCTTGAATACACGCGACGGAGTGCCGAAATTGCCCTTGAACAAGAGGCAGAAGAAAACACCGATGTAACGCAAATGTTCCTGAAAGCCGCTGTTAGCAAAGGCGTAGAGGCTCTCTATAAGGCCAATCCAAAAGCAATGAAAAAGGTTAACGACATATTGTCGGGGAATGTTGCGGAGGGTATCGGTCAGGGTATCGGCCAAATCATTAACCTATTTAAAAACAAAAAACGATGAAAACTACACGCAAACCTCGTCGGTTTATGAAATGGGCTGTGCCGCAGATGTTGCGCCGCATACTGGGCTGGCAGATATTGTCAACAATCATTATTGGTGCGCTGCTGCTGGCTACGTGGATAACATTCTTCATTTTGATTTTCAAAACCTTATAAAATAACATTTTAACACTTGAGATTATGGCAAAAAAAGAAACACAAGAATCAAAGGCCGCAAAGATACGGCAATGGCTGTTAAGCGGAAAGCCGCTGACACAACTGAAATGCACTCAACAATTCGAGTACCTTGATTTGGCTTCTCTTATTCGCTATATGCGTAGAGAAGGACACAAAATTACAACCCAAATGGTGTATAAGAAGAATGGAACGCGATACGGAATATATCGCGTTGAACAACCTAAACCGAATTTACAAACAACCTAAAACAACCAAAGGTTTAAAAACAAAACAACCTAAAACAACCAAAGGTTTAAAAACAAAACAACCTAAAACAACCAAAGGTTATGGAGAGAGAGAGTTTTATATTCTACGCGAGTTTTTACGAGGCAATGAAATATCTGCCTGACGCTGACTATATTGCAGTAAGCAAGGCAGTGTTTGAATACGCTATTTACGGCAATGAAATTGAGTTGGCTGGCATTGCAAACGGCTTCTTTCAGTTAATCAAACCACAAATCGACGCAAACAACCGCCGTCGCGATAATGGTATTAAAGGTGGTGCGCCACGCGGAAACGCCAACGCAAACAAACAACCTAAATCGAATTTTGAAACAACCGAAACTACCGAAACAAAACAACCTAAACTGAATTTTGAAACAACCGAAACCGCCGAAACAAACAACCTAAAACAACCTAATGTAAATGTAAATGATAATGTAAATGATAATGTAAATGATAATGTAAATGATAATGATAATGTTTTAGGGGGCGATTTTGAAATTTCTGCCGCCGCTGACGCGGCTACCCGAACCGAAGATGGTGTTTCTGCCAATCCTATTGAAAACTCGGCTTCGCCGAAAGAAGAAAAAGGTTGCGGCGAAAAAGAAGAAAGGCCAACAGCAACGCCAACCATTGAAGATAGAAAACAGCAATTCCGCCAAAAGGTGAACCAAATTGCACAAGACAAAAACTATCCTGCCGCCATTGTGGACGATTTTTGCCGCTACTGGCTCGAAATGAACGAGGGCGGCAAGAAAATGCGCTTTGAAACTGAAAAGTATTTTCAGCACGAATCGCGCCTTGTAACTTGGATAAAAAACGAGGAAAAATGGGAAGCACAGCGCAGGCCAGCCAGCCGACCCACAGCCGCACAATCGCCATCGGCCAGCAATTCGGTCGATGATATTTGGAATAATCGCTAACCCCTACCGCTATGAGCCAATTAACAAAAGCCGAATGTGAACGCCGTATGAATCTGCGGCAGGAATGTACCGACACATTGACACACCTTGCAAGAGTGGAACACGAAGTTGGCGAGATACGCGACCGCGTTCTGCGAATCCGTACCGATGTGCTGGGCGACGACCTGCACGACTACTGCACACACTGCGCCAACTGGAACGACAACCCCGAAATGTGCGCCGCTTGCGGTTGCTACAACGCCGCCAGCGATAAGTTTTACTTTTCACCTGAACAATACGAACACTAAACGCTAAAAATCACGCAATTATGACCACTGAAAACGCATTGATTTATTTCAGCCAAATCCGCGCCAAAGCCAAAAAGGAGCAGATTGGCGCAACTCAATCGGAGTTAAAGGCCGAAACTGGCCTGCCGTTGGCAAGCCTACTGGCCGAACTCAATAAAATGGCCGACGATGGATTAGTAACACGCCACTCAACCATAAATGGCACATTCTACAAATTCACGGATAAATCCTATTACGTAGGCAAAACTATTGAGCGATGAAAAAGAGCCGTCCAAAATCAGGAATAATGCCAAGCCGCAAGCGTATGGCCGCTGACCGCAAAAGCACACAGCGCGAGGAAGCCGAACACACAGCCGACCGCCTGACATTTTTGCACCAACAACAAGCCGATGTACTTGCAAAGATGGCTAACTGCACACCTGCCGAATATCCAGCGTTAGCACGCGAATATTCACGCTTGCAATACTCAATCGAGCGCGAGGAAAGCGATAACGAAGCCGCACAATGGCGCGCTGCCGCACGCGAGAGCCGCATTGTTACGAATTATGGGCAATTCAAACTTAATAAATGATTAACACTAAACACTTTGAGATATGAAATACGAATTTACACAAGGACTTGAGAAATACATTGCGGCAAAAGTTTGCACGCTGTTTGCCGAGCGCGGAAGCGCGGCAGAAAAAGACGCGCCGTCGGAGGTGGTACTCACCGCCGCAGATGTAGTAAACCTATTGCACGACTTTAAACGTGCGGCTGTCGGAATTTTGGAAAACACCGCATTCAGTTTCTATGTAATGACCGACAAGGGCAAAAAGCCAAGTTACCAGCACCCCAACTACCAATCAGCAAAGCAAGAGGCAGAACGGATTTTACGCGACGATAGCAAGCAGGAAATTGCCGAAATATTGCTGAAATACGACGATGTTAATAAAACTTTACCATTCTAAAACACAACAAATTATGACACAAGAAAAAACAAAAGACGAGAAAGAGAAAGCCCTGCAACAAACGGTGCAGAACATTCTCCGTAACCGATGGCTGGCGACCACACAGCGTTTTGTGTACGATTGCAGCGAGTATGACCTGCTTACGATTATGCGAGAGTTAGGCCAACAACTCTACGGCGCACGCTTCGCGATTGACAACGACAACCGATTCGTGTACGAAAACACCGTCCGCTGGCTTATCGGCCACCAGTTTGAGGCTATCGACCCCAACCACGTTGGCTGTACCATTCAGGGCGACCCTATGCGCGGCCTTTACATTGCTGGAAACTGCGGCAGCGGAAAATCGGTGCTTCTGCAACTCCTTGCCGCCATTGCTGGCCACTATCATACCGAGTATGTGTTTGACGGACGGAAAATCGCACTCTGCTGGAGCGAAAAACGCGCCGATGAGTTATGCAACGATTTTGTGCTGAACGGTGCTGATGTGGTTGCAAACGCAAAGATGGCCGACATTCTCTGCCTTAACGATTTGGGGAGCGAACCAGCGGAGCAACTCTATATGGGCAACCGAGTAAACATTATCAGGCAGATAATCGAGGCGAGAGGCGACCGTCAGGGGCAAATAACCGTCATAACCAGCAATTACCCGATGTTGCACCCATTCATAAAAGAACGCTACGGCGACCGCGTTGTGAGCCGTTTGCAGGGTATGTGCAACTACTTTGAACTGAAAGGTAAAGACCGCAGAGTTTATTGATTATGAAAGGTTTGAAAGGCATACACACTGGCAAGCACATTAGCACTATTGCCGCACGCAACGCCGCTTATCGCAATATGAAGGAATACTATGAGGCAATGGATAGAAAACTGATTTACGAATGGCAGACACTTGCAACAAGACACTCAGAATTACAACAAGTTAGAAAAGATATGATTGAAACAGCCAGTGAGATTGCAAAAGAATACTTAAAAAACTACTAATAATTATTTAACACTTAACACACAAGAGATTATGAGTTTTAATTTTGATTTGAAATTTGAATGTGGGCATACGGTGAAATCCGTTGCCTCGTCCCAAAAAAGAGATTTTGTTGCTACCCTCTTACCTGCCGTTGCAATAGCCCGAACTGATGGCGACTTGCAAATATGGCTGCACTGGCTTTGTTTCTATATAGGCATAGGCATCTATCGTTATTAACACTTTAACACACAAGAGATTATGGTAATAGAAAAAGTTATTGAAGGCCAAATGCGCAACGATAATACTCGTTTTGGGCTGAACATAAGTGAGGGCAGTTTAAAACTGGTACGTTGGAAATTGGTTGCAAAGTTTGTGGCGGCGCAACTATCAAATCCAGCCTTAGCAATGGAAGGCGAAGCCGTAATTATGCGACGCGCCGAAGGATATGCAGAGGCAATGTTTGAATTAAGAAAACCTAAACCGCAAGACGATGGCACAACCGATTAACGTTCAGCAAAAGTTGTTTGATATGCAGGAATTTACCGAACAGCGAATCCGCGACATTATGGCAAACCGCACCTGCCGCCAGTGTGCCAACCGCCAAACGTGGCAAGCGCAACCCACAATGCCGCGCCACCAAATATGCACAGCAAGGCGTAGTGGCCGCACACAATGCGGCTACGCGCGTTGCCGCGTTGACCAGCCAGCGTGCATATTGTTTGAGTTGAAACAAAAAAGTAAATAACACACTAAAACACAACAAATTATGACACAAGATTCATTTGAAAACCTGCTAAAGCGTTATTGCGACCCCGACGGTTACAACGAACGCTGCAAAGCCCCATTCGTTTGTGGGGACTACCTTTGCGCCACCGACGCGCATATATGCGTTTTCTTCCCTACCGACTGGCTTAAACAGCAAGGTATTGACATTGCCTTTGCCGCCAGTAACACCAATTATCCACAAACGGCTGTTGACCTGCTCAATAAATTCGTTGGCGGCAAACAGCAAACATTCGACGCTGATTTCTTCGCTCGTCTGCGTAAGTCATACGAGGCCGACCACCTGAAAGACAGCGTACCGTGCAGCGATTGTGCTGGCAAGGGCGTAGTGAATTACACCTATTTTGCCAACAACGGCGACACCTACGACCTTGAAGCCCCCTGCCCAGTATGCGACGGCGAGGGCTACGCGGTGAAACACTTTGCCGCAAGATTTATTGACCGCCTTATCGGTTGGCCGTATGTTCGCCTGATTGAAGCCCTGATGTTGTATTTCGACAAGCCGTCGGTTGTGGCCGAAGTCAATCCTGACGAGCCGCACGCTCTTTTCCGATTCAATTTCGGCGAGTTTTGGGCGGTTGTCGCTCCAGCCGTCGGTTGTGATTACGAGATTAAAATTGATTGATAAATAACATTGAAACACACAAAGTTATGATAACAAAAGAACAATCCGCAGCAATATTCAACATTTATTCGCAAATTGAAACTTGCGGCCAGTTGATTAACGATTTACAAATATTTATTCAGGAGTGCGATAATCACGTTCCCGACATTATTGATGAGAGTTACCACACCTACGGCTCAATATCTATTGAGATACCATATTTTGAACACGGCCAATTTAAAAAAGCAGGTGCAAGAGTTTTCAATATCAACTACTCAATCGCCCTTAAAGTGATTAAGAGCCACCGCCGTATGCTGAAAAAACGGCTCGCAAAATTGCAGAATCAAATTCTTGTTGAAGGCCTAAAAAATAATGAGTTATGAAAGCAATAATCAACGGAAAAAGAGATAGACACCTACTCAATAGACGATGAGATTATCTGCCCACATTGCGGACACGTACACAAGTACGACCCTGAAATGTTTGCCTACGAGGATATAGAGTTTGATGATGTTGAGTTTGAGTGCTACGAGTGCGGCGAGGTGTTTCTTGTCAGCCGTATGGTATCGTGGTCGTTTGAAACTTACAAAAACGAGGAGTGAGTTATGAACAATATTATCAGAAAAAACGATTTGATTGACATTTACAATCAAGGCGTAGTGGCCGCGAATGGCGAAAAGACCTTTGCTGTTGGCAATTATGCAATGTATGACAGCAACGACTGGCCGAAACTCATATACTTGTACGATGTGGCTTGTGATGAGGACGGCAAGCAATTCGGCTTCAAATATCACAGCGTTGACTATAACACGCTGGAAAAATCCGACGACGAGGAAAATATAGACTTCAGAACACTTAAAGAATACTACACGGCTATTGCTCTGCCGATTGAAAAGATAAAGGATTGTGCCGAAAGGCTGCTTAAAGGCGAATCGTTTGAGGATTTTGGCAATGAGGCCGAACAATCAGCCGCGCTGGTTGACACACGGTCGAAAGAAACGCTGCTGTACTTGAAAAAGGAAACGGAAAAGGCTATAATTGTCGCCAACCAAGTACAAAAATATGCCAAACACATAATCCAAATACAAAAATCTCAATTAGAGAAAATTGTATCGGGCTTTAATGATAAAATCTGCGCAATGCGCAGCGAGGTTGCTCGTTATGAATACGTTATCACAACCATTGAACTCTATGCTGGCATAAAAGAAGATGTCATACAACTGCAATCGGGCGAACCTGCGCCCATTGATTCGCCGCTGGTGCTTCATCAGGCGGTTATGTTTATGGACGAGGAATTTGCGCTGATAGATGATGATTTCGACTACACAAAAGAGGGTCATTTCAACGAGTGGTTGATAAAGGACGGCAACTACAAGCAGTTGCTCCCCGAAGAAAGGTGCATTGTGGCCGCAAAACCACGACGCAAGGACAAGGAATATACCAACGACCATTTTTTCAATTTCATTTTCAACCAGCCAAACCATCGGACGGTGTTTCTTATCCGCAACGGCGAGAATCTCTATAAACTCGAAAGCGACAATATCAACTTGCGGGATAGATTGTTTCCCAACCGAAACGAACTGGCCGAAATATTGAAGGAAGAAGAAAAAGACGAGTGGAGAAGTTTTAAAGACAAGGATTCAAGCCGTAGTGCCGTTTTTCGGAAACTATACACAATGGTTTTGTTCCTGATGCAAGGATTGATAGACCGCAGCGACACGCTCTCGCCTCACAACATAAAGGCCAAATTGCTGGACGATTTGGATATTGACAATTCGAGCGGCGTTGTTTTGCGCTACGAGTTGGATAGAGCGTTGGGCGACGGACACCAATCATACAACGATTGGATTGCCAGCCTTAATGGTAAACTGACCGCTGGCAAACGTATCATTCTTGTCAATTATATGTTTGACAAAGAGCGCGATTTTTTGAAGTATTACCGCAGCGAATGGACAATGCCTCCGTACCCGAAAAATGGCGTTTACGTTTTGGAAGACAACCCAATTTATGATGAGAGCATTGTTTATTACCGCCGCCCACGGCATATTATCAAATACTTGCCTGATGATGAATTTTGGCGATACACTGATGACAAGCGAACCAATCGCGTGTCAATTATGATTGATATTACGCGCGGCGGCATACTCAACTACGATGATGTCAGGCTTGAGGATATTGACTATTATCTTAACTCACGGTTTTATCGCAGCCAGTATTATGAGTTTGTGCGCGTGCTGAAAATGGCGCGGAAACTGTATATGCAGGAAAAGTTTTACGAGGACGAGTTTATAAAGATGATGGTCGGGATTCTAAAAACGGAGTGCCAGCGCACGCCAAAGCCCGAATACACTTACGAGCAAATAGTCAAACTGGCAATCGACGGATTCAAAGATTCGCTGAAATGGAAACGCTCAATAACCGACAAGTCTAAGGAAACGTTCTACATTCTGCGCCGAAAGATATTCAGCAAGGCTTTTCAGGATAAGTATTTTAATTGATTGATTTATGAAAAATAGGGCAAAACCGCTGCAAGGTTGTATGGTGGAAGCCTATCAATGAACTTAACCTGCACGGCGATTGCGGATTTTATGAACCTAAAAAAATAATGAGTTATGGAAAGAGTAATTAAATTCAGGGGCAAACGCCTCGACACTGGACAATGGGTGTATGGTGATTTACTGACGAACACTACACCATTTGAGATTTTGGCATACAAAGGCCAGTATTCCGTCAACCAAGACACCGTAGGTCAGTATGTAAACATTATTGACATAAACGGCAGGGAGATTTATGAGGGCGACATTGTTTGCGCCAAAGCCGACGAGGTAGCCATTCCCGAAAATTACCTGATTTTTTGGGACGAAGAATCTGCGGAACTTATTGCAAAAAGCCAACAAGTTTGGCACTCACAAAGTGTTTGTAACATAATGGATATTGAGGTGATAGGCAACATTTACGACAATCCTGAACTTTTTGAGTTATGAAAGCGCAGCAATTTGTTTTATGTGGGCTTTATGATAGTCCGAATGGAATTGGAAAGTTAATGTACTATAACTGTATTGATGGAACAGCCGTAGTGCGTTGTGGTTATTATGATTTTTGGGTTTTCCCCGAAGATTTGGAGCAAATACCCTTCACGCCTGAAATACTTACAAAGATAGGGTTGGAGCAAAAGTGCCGAACAATCTTTCGGCTGCTTGACGATTATTTCGACCTGACAATCAACGAGGTTAATGATGGCTTGTGGCGAATCTGCTATCATAACTGCGAGGTGAGTTTGCCCGACCAGCAACAACTTATCAGTTATGTTGATGAGTTGCAGCGATTCTTCACCGATTGTGGAATTGAAAAGGATATTGAGTTATGAAAGTATTGTTTTACCTGCTGATAGCCTTTTGCAAGGTTTTGTTCAGGGCTATCAAACCTAAAAAACACAAGTGCGCCAACTGCGCCAAATGTATCGGCAACCGCTGCACCGTAGTATGGTGGAAGCCAATCAATGAACTTAACCTGCACGGCGAGTGCGGATTTTATGAACCTAAAAAATGATTGAGTTATGGAAAGAGTAATAAAATTTCGAGGAAAAAATAAGGCTGGAAAATGGCGTTACGGATATGTTAATTGCTGGAACAGCCACGAATGTACGATATTTTACACGACTGCCGATGATGAATGTACGGAAAATGTTTTTCCAAAAACCGTAGGCCAATATACTGGCCTTTGCGACCGCAACGGTAGGGAAATCTATGAGGGCGATATTGTCAAAACAAAAGGCGGCTGGGGCGGTGTCGTAACTTGGAATAGCAGAGGCTATTTTTATGTCAACGACAACATACTTGACGAAGAACCTGAAACAATGCCCATCGGCTGTTTGCAGTGCTATAAAAACGGAGCGTTGCAGGTTGTCGGCAATATTTACGATAACAACTTTTAAATGATTGAGTTATGCAATTACAAGTTGGAGATAAATTTCAGCAAGCGTGGCGCGGCTGTCAAAGGCCGATGTGGTTCAAAGTGCTTCTCGTCTGCCGTGAAAAGAACACGGTTAAAGTTGAGTGCCACAGCATTGATGGCTATGCCCACATTGAAGAATGGGACGACCTTGATAAAACTGAATCCGCCTTTGAAATTGGCGAATATAAAATGATTGAATTATGAAGCAGACAAAGAAACAAATCGAAGCCGAAATACGCCGCAAGATGGCCGCGTCGTATAATTCGCATATTGAGAGCCTGAAAAAGCGAATAGATATTTGGGCAGATAGAGCAACCGAACTGGCTGGCAAATGTGATACGCTGCGGCTGGAAAACAACACCTTGAAAGAGCAACTGCGCCAATACAAGGATTGGAACGAGCGATTGATGGAGTTTATGGATATGGACGACCACGACCGCAAGCAAGCGATTGTCGAGTGGCGCACGGCTGGCAAGTACAACGAGTATATTGTCAACTTATACAAAAAATTAGGATTGATGGGAGTTTTTGAGTTATGAAACGTCCTATTTCCGAAGCGACATTAAAACGGCGGCGAAAACAAATAAGAAACGAAAGAAAAAATCAAATGAGAAAGCCAATCAGCAAAGCCCTGCGGTTGCAGGTATATGAAAAGTACGACGGCCACTGCGCCTACTGCGGCAAGCCCCTGAAGCCCGAAGAAATGCAGGTTGACCACATTTACCCATACGGTCGGGTTGATTATGGCGACCCAAAAGCAATGCAGATGGTTGACGACGGCTCAATGAACGCTATTGAAAACCTTATGCCAGCGTGCCGCGCTTGTAATTTCTACAAGTCGATGGATAACATTGAGGGCTTCCGTCGCCGCTTGCTAACCGAGTTGGAACACACCTGCCGCGCCACCTTTCAAACGCGGCTGGCAATGCAGTACGGAATGATTACCTATACCGCGTGGAGTGGCGAGTTCTATTTCGAGAAAATTGAGAAACAAAAAGAAAACGCAAGTTTTGATTTTATTAAAAATTGTAAATGGTTAAAACTATGAATATAATGTTTAACGACCATTACGGCCTGACCGCCGCAGTATTGGACGGCATAAAAACTCAAACAAGGCGGTTAGTGCCAGCGATTCCACCATATATGCTTGACGGCAAGGCTTATGCTTGCGAATCACTGGAAATGGTGTCGCCAGTTATGTGCGAAAAAGTAATGGGTTATTTCGGCAGTAAAGTAGGTTGGCAACTTTTGCCCCAAAAATGCCAGCCTCGATACAAATTGGGAGTATTGTATGGTGTGGCGCAGAGTTACCAGTCTATTTATGAAGATGAATCGTTGAAAGAGTGGCGCGTAAGCAAAAAAATGTACTGTCGGGTAGAGATAGATAGTGCTGGCTGGAAAAACAAAATGTTTGTATGCGACGACCTTATGCCGTATCAAATTAAAATAACAAAAATCCGCGTCGAGCGTCTGCGCGACATCAGCAGTGCAGATTGTTTGGCAGAGGGAATATTAAAGAAAAGCGATTTTCCATACAAAAAAACGTGTCCGTTTTATTTTGCTGGCGGCAAACACGAATGGGATAATTCCTTTCACACGCCGCGTCAAGCCTACGCCGCGCTGATTGACAAGATTAGCGGTAAGGGTACGTGGGAGCGCAATCCGTGGGTCTATGCTTATGATTTTAAACTTATTAAATAGTGAGTTATGCACGCATATTACGAAACAATTAGAGTACCAATCGATGAAACATACGGAGTTATGTTGTATGTGGTTTATTATGAGGCTCAACGCGGCGACGGTTACAGTTGCGGCAGTGTGTATTCGGCGTTTAACGCTTACGAATCCGAAGATACGGCAAAAGCCGTCGTTAATGCCATTAAAAATGGGCAAATAATAATTAAAAAATATCATTAAATAAACAAGTTATGGAAACAGCGGAATTTTTTGTATTGTGTTTAGGCGTTTTTATGGTGCTGGCTGGCAGCGCAATGCTGGTTATCTGCCTGAAAGACGACGAGAAAGACGAGTTAATCGACAAGGTTTGCGATTGGCTAATAAATCACGCCGAGGGATATGCGTATGATGAAACTGGCGAACAAGCCTACATTCAAACGTTTCAATTAGTCGAAAATTTAAAAAAATCATTGAAAAAAGAGTGAATTATGAAAAAGACAAGTTATGTGATAGGTCAGGCGCAAGTGCGCTTCGGCGGTTCAATTCAGGTTGGCGTTGGCTATAACAAGGAAAGCAAAACAGCCGCAATCCAGTTTGCCGAGTTCAAGGAGCAGGTGAATGTTGGCGACAAGCCGACGGTTGCCGCCTACGAGCCGCAAGTAGAGTTTATTTTCAACAATTTGGAATCAATAAAAATCGTGCGTCAGGCTCTCGATATGTGCGAGCGTGCGTTCAAAGACGAGGAAATGCCTAATAGAAAGGAGAGTAAGTTATGAAACAACTACACCACCAACCGCTGCGCGTAAAGTTGCCGCGCAAACTGAAAAAGTGGGCTAAAAACCACCACTGGCACAGCCTTAACCAGCCCCATACAAAGGCTATTAAATACCTATACGCCTACGAAATGGACAAGTATCAAGAACACTATCAGCAATCCCCTGAAGCCCTGCATAATCAGGGACTGGTAACAGCCGAACACGTTAAGTATTATAACGAATTTATGGTTAGTAAAGTTCGTTTCCATAATGCTTGGCAGAAACGAGCGACGATTAAAATGGATTAAATTATTGTTGCAAGACCTTACTAATATACGTAATCGAATTAAAGAGGGCAAGTTATGACAAGACAGCAACAAATAGCGTCGGCGGCGAAAGAATCATACGAAAAATATGCCGCCGACCTTGCAGGTGAGGGAGTTGATTGTTCAGCCCATAGTTGGGCGTATATGTATCAATTCGTGCAGGGCGCACAATGGGCAGACAAAACAATGATTGACAAGGCTTGTGAAGCGTTTTGTAAATGTGAGTGTAGTAATGTGGGTAGGTGTAATGCGGAAGCCAAATGCCCGATGTTATTTGAATTTAAACAAGCAATATTATGTCAGCAATAGAAGAAGCAAACGCATACAAGGCGCGACAGCAGCAAATTCTTGAAGAAGCAAAGAATCTGCATAAGGACAAGTATAATTGCGATGGATTTTGCCCCGATTTTATTAAGGGCGCAGAATGGGCAGACGCGAACCCTACCGCCAACGTGATAATACACGGTGGCAGCGACGCATACGAAAAAGGCTACCGCGACGCGGCTGAAAAGGCTTGCAAATGGCTCGAAGAACATATCAGCGATTACATAGTTTATCGCTGTTATGACGAGATAACCGAAATTAAGCCTAAAGTGATAAATGACTTACGTAAAACAATGAAAAATAAAAAGTTATGACAAACAATGAAATGATAATACAAGAGATTATGGACGAACTTGTAAAAGACAATCCATATCTTGATAGAAACGTTATTGAAAGCGCAATGTCGCGGCTGGCTAAATGGAAAGACAGCCAGCCAATAACCAATCAGGCTGGCTGGCACACCGAGCGTCCGACCGACAACAGCGGCTACTACCTTGTCGAAGATGATTACGGCACATACCGCGCCGCCCAGTGGGATAACGACACCGACAATTTCATTTTCACCACCAAAGGATTTGATTCAATCACAATGCACTGCTTTAAAAAATTCAGGCGATGGAAAAGAATATCAAATTAGAAAACGAGTTAAAGGCTATTCAACTGCAATCCGAAGATTGTTGCCAAATGTGGATTCACGGTTGCCCGAATGTGAAATACGGCGCAATGAAGATGGCCGAATGGAAAGACAAGCAAATGCTTGATTTTCTGCGAGAACTAACGTTCCACTCAAATTTGAGTATCGTATGGGAAAAGATTTACAACAAAATCACCGAGTTAAGTTATGAATAATGTTAAAAGGCTTACACAATCACTGGACAAAGAAAGGCCGTAGGCTTATGCCTAAAAAGGCTTTTGATAGCGAGGCCGACGCGATGGAGTTTATGCGTAGTATATACGGAATGAGTAGCGTTTACAACGTGTATCTATGCGCCGATTGCCAAAAATTCCATATCGGCCACAAAATGAAGCAATAATGTTGAACCATAAAAACCGTAAAACTATGAGCAGAAAAACAAAAGGCAAACAAGTGCCTGAACACGCTCTGCAAAGAGCGCAAAGAATAGCCGACGCGATAAGTGCCGACTATACACGACGAACCGATAAGGATTCGGGAGATAACTGGTGGGAAGCGTGCCATCGTGCCGCGCTGCACGCTATTTTGGAAACCGAAAAGGCCATTTTTGGCGAAAATACAATCACCCTGCGGCTTCCAATCGCCATTCGCCCGACGGTTGCCGCCGACGGCTACGTGATAACCGACGCTGACGATGTAGAACATTTCTTCTATAAAGACGAAAAACAGCCTGACCGCCTCGACTACGACGGCGAGTGCAGACCGATATAGTGTTATTCAATTTGTTGTGTGGTATAGGGCAGGCTTTCGGGTTTGCCCTATATTTTTTTTGCAACATTTATCGGCGTAAAAAATAGGCGCGAAAAAAATATTTTTTACCCCCATTTTGTTGCCTATTTTCTCAAAAATTTTGTTATGGGATTTTGCTCCCTGAAAAATCGCCGTTGATTATATCAAATCCACCTTATACCTTACGCGCTTGTAAGGTTCTATAAATCAGTTGTTTGTTATTGTGCGCTGTTGTACTTTGTTGTACTTTATTGTATGCTGTTGTACGTTGTTGCACCTCGACCGATTTTCGATTCTTACGCCTTGCGCGGAAAAATCCGCGTTTTTGGAACGGATTGTAAATGTTAAAAATGATAGAAAGATGGAAAATTCAACGAAAATCATAATCGCCGCCAGCGTGCTGACGCTGGGAATTGGCGGCTTTATTCTTTATCGGAAGCGTTTTGCGCTTCGCCAATCACTGACTAATTATCAAACAAACGGAGATATGAAACTACAAGTTAAACGAATCAAGAGAACTACCGCCAGTACCATTGGCGAACTCTACATCAACGGAAAATTCTTCGGTTATACGCTGGAGGATAGGGATAGGGGATTGTCAGCCGATATGCCGCTGGCCGAAATCAAAAAAATCAAGGTGAACGGCGAAACCTGCATACCTGCTGGAACATACGTTATTGATATGAACACCGTATCGCCCAAGTATCAGGCGCGAGGCGCGAACAGCACCTATGCAAAAATAGGATTTAAGTTGCCGCGACTGCTGAACGTTCCTGCATACGAGGGCGTTTTGCTGCATATCGGGAACTACCCGAAAAACACCGAGGGCTGTTTGCTTATCGGCGAATCAATCGCCAGCAAGGGCGACGCAATCAATAACTCGTCCGCTGCCTTTTGGCGGCTTTACGCCGAACTGGAAAAGGCTCACAAAAACGGCCAGCGAATAACAATCACAATCGTATAAAAACTTGAAACTATGGCAACTACAAAGAAAACACGCACCGCGCGACCAAAAAAATTCACCTTTGAACCATACAAGAATGTTATAGTCCACGCCAGCAAGATACCTGCGGCAAGCAAGACCAGCACCAAACGCACGTTAGGTGCAGCCAAAAGCAAGCCCATCGACCACGCCTATCTCGCAACATTCGGCCTTAAAGCCGTAACATTGCGAGAGGTGAAGCCTAAAGAGTGGTTTACGCTTTCGCCAAACGCCTACCCGAAAGAAAACCAAGTGTGGATAAAAGGCTCATACGACCGCGCCAGCAAAACATTCTGCGTAACCAACTGGGGCAATGTTGGCCGCGAGCGATTTCTAAAGGGCGATAGAGTTGTGTATCAAGGCTTTTACTTTTAGTTAACCCATAAGTTAATCGTTATGGAACAGTTCGAGGGATTGGGCAGCGTCCGCACCGAGCCAGCACCGCGCCGCACTATCAAGTGCTACAAACTTATGAGGCTCGTCGATGGCAAACTTTATCCGCTGTATATCGACAATTCAGCCGCAGTTGAATTGGGCGTTTGGTATAATGCCGACAGCCCCGATTTTGAGTTTTTGAAAACCTTACCTGCTGGCTATCATTTGATTGAGGGCAAAAACACCCTGATTAAAAGCCAATCACACGCTCCCACAAAGCCCGACGAGGTGAGAGAAGCAACCGCCAAAGGCCAACGCTGGATAAAAATTGTTATAACAAAACTGCCGCAGCGCAGATACAAAGGCGAATCGAGGGCTTATTACAACGTAGGAATAAGCCAATCAACCAAAAAAATTAAGAAGCGCGGAGTAGTGGTCGGCCTGAAAGTTGAAGATGTGGTCAATGAGGCTTACGCAATGCGTGCAGGTTGGCACGCAGGTAGTCTGCCCACTATGCGGCAGGTTTTCTGCAAAAAAAATGGCGAAAAACGCAATCGCGATAATTATGTTTTTGTCGAGGGCGAAATTAGTGCCGATATTGACTACAACGCCGAAGCACAACGCAATCCTGAAAAAGATTTGCCCGACAAAATGCCAGTTGACGGCTGGTATCTAAAGGCCACCAACGCCGACAAAGACGCAGCCCAAGCCGACCGCGTAGGCTGGTATGTTGCTGGCGCAATTAAACTTAACCGCATAATCAGCGACAGCGAGGCGCACGCCATAATCGACCGCTTCAACGCCCAGCACCCCGACGACGAGCCAGTATTATACCAATGGCCGCGAGAATCGGGCAAGATGTTCAATGCCGACACGATGAGTTTAGAGGGTCTGCACGGCACAAAAAAAGCCAAGCAGCCGACCAATGAGGGCAAATACATTGACGATGAGCGGCATAAATTCTTTATGCGACTGATA
>JAEEGJ010007107.1_pt1 | contig 32625 bp, 29 predicted proteins | sample 8958761 | NCBI WGS metagenome assembly JAEEGJ01 (sample SAMN16246546, study PRJNA631951) | gut metagenome | biome: gut microbiome; feature: rumen; material: RS-attached | host: Bos | place: Iran: Karaj | collected 2018-10
TGCTCGCGCCGCTCCTTGACAACCTGATCAGAAAGGCGAATCAGAAAGTGCTTGTCCCTGTTGAAGCGGTGCTTCTCGTTATCTTTATTGCTGATCTCATTTATTCATGCTTCGTTCCCAATACGGGCGACGGTATAACCGGCAATTTCGATAAAGGTGATTCTCCACCGCAGGTTACCGCGGAATCAACAATAGAGAGTTCCAAATAAAGCGGTATTTTTTCAAGGGTGATCAATATGAAAAAGTTGTTGTCTGCTGCCGTTTCGGCATTTATGATCTTATGCATGCTTGCCGTGCCGTCATGTTCGGCCTCTGACCGTAAGGTTGAACTGCCGTCTGAGAATACTGAAAAGGTTACCATTCCCGAAAAGAACTGTAAAATCGAATTTCCTGAGAAGAAACCGTACGACTACCAGATGGAGCTCACGCTTGATACAGAATCGCAGACTGTCGGCGGTCACGTTATCTTTGAATTCTATAATGATTCAACGGATACATGGAATGAGCTTTGCCTCAGGGATTATGCTTCGCTATTTGACAAAGCTGATGTCTATGAATCCAAGATCAAGCGCGGCGGTGGGATAACCGAGATCAGTAACGTCAGGGACAGCAGGGGAGGCAGTCTCGAAGTTGAGCGTGACAAGGATGACGTCTCCGTTATCTGGCTGAAACTGAAGAAAGCTCTTGAACCCGGAAGCGTCATGAAACTGACCTACGATTTTGTCACAAAGATACCGAATAATGCTGACAGATTCGGTTTTGCTAACAACATCTACAACGTAACTAATTTCTATCCGATACTTGCGGAGTATGCTGATGGTAAATGGTCTCATACCAAGTATTTCACTGCAGGAGAATGCTTCTATTCCGAGGTTTCAAATTACCATGTGAGATTAGAGGTCCCTTCAGGCTTTAAGGTCGCATCGACAGGTGAGCAGATCCTTCAGAATGAAAAAGACGGAAAGATCACTTATAAGCTTGAAGCTCCTTATGTCAGGGATTTTGTGTTCTGCGCAAGCGGAGATTTTGCAAAAGAGCAGAGCAAGATCGAAGGCGTTATAGTAAACGTTTTCTACAACAAGGTTAACCCTGCTAAGACCGACATGAAAGATCCGGTAAGAGTTGCTTTTGAAACTGCAGAGACTTCATTTAAGGCATTTGGCGAAGCTTTCGGTAAATATCCGTACCCTGAGCTCGACATCGTCATTGCACCTGATGCAGCTGGAGGAATGGAGTTTCCGAACCTTGTTTTAATATCGGAAAATCTCTGTCAGCCATACATAATGCAGTTCGCTGAATACGATCAGTTGGAGATCTGCTTATTGCATGAGATAGCTCATCAGTGGTTTATGGGCATCGTCGGAAGCAATTCGGGTGAAGAACCCTGGCTCGATGAATCCATGGCATCTTATGCGGAACTGGTTTTCTATGAGTATGTCGGTGGTGAAAAGGAGAAAGAGCATCTGTACGGTTTCGGCAAAAAGCAACGGAATCTTGTTGAAAAGTGGGGTAACAATGACAAGCTTGATGTTCCTTTTTCGGCATTCTCGTCTGATATGGAATATACATCTGTTATTTATGTTGATGGCAAAGCCGCTCTCTACCAAATGGAAGAGATACTGGGCAGGGAAAAGTTCCACGGCATTATCCGCGGCTACGTTAAGAGAAATGCATTCAGGAACGCTACGACAAAGGATTTCCTTAAAGCCCTTTACGACTGTGCAGGAACTGACAACGAAGAACTCAACAAACTGACAGATAAGGTTTTCAGGACTAAGATCTGATATATACAGGCATGTCCGGAAAACCGCGCTGTTCTTTTTAGAGCACGACAGATAAGGTGGAATAGAAGAAAAAACGGGGTCATCTCATTTGAGATAACCCCGTTTTAGTTGATGGTGGAGACGAAGAGGATCGAACTCTCGACCTTACGGATGCGAACCGTACGCTCTCCCAGCTGAGCTACGCCCCCGCGCGTGAGAGATTATAACACAACAATATGGTTCGTGCGAGAGCCCTAGGATCTGTTACGCGTACATGCCCTTGAACATGTCGATTACCTGGGCAACAAGTCCCGTGGCAACAGCGACAGCCATGATCACAACAAATATGATCACGAAGCAGAAATATGATCTTGCAAAATTCTTCTTGTTAACGTTCCTTGTTCCGCCGAGAGCGAAAACGATAAGGATGATGAAACCGACTACAGGGATGGAGAAGAGGATCTCCAGACCGAAGTAACCCCACATTGAAATCGGACGGTATTTTTCAGGAATGCTGTTGATATCAGACATAATCCCCTCCTAAAAATTGTTTGATATAAAAGTGTAGCACGATTTGGCGATTTGTAGTAGCATTGTCGAGGAAGCTTAGCTCAGCGGGAGAGCATACCCTTCACAGGGGTGGGGTCGCGGGTTCAAACCCCGCAGTTTCCACCAAATTCATAAACCCAATTGTTCTTGGCTTCGGACAAGTCCTCGGCGCTGAAGCGCCTGCGGAACTAGCAGAACAATTGGGTTTATTCATGGAATGGCTGCGGAACTTGCAGAACAAAGGGGATTATTCGCGTCTAAAATATATTTTAGGGCTGGCTTTTCGTGCTATAATTATTTTGTCTGGAAAGACTTATAAGGGATATTGAAGGTGGAATAAAATGGCAGAAAATCAGTCTTTTATCGGTGCCGTAAACGTTACGAGCACGGAAGTGAAGTGCCCTGGATGCGGTGCTTCAATAGGCATTAAATACGATCCTGAAGCTTTGAATCTGACCTGTCCTTTCTGCGGCTTGGTCTCAAAGCTTCCGCAACCCGTTTCGGTTCCTTCTATTGAGGAACTTGACTTCAACTCGGCTTTGCAGCGAGCCAGCGTAAACTGGGGCAATATCAAGAAGATGATCACCTGCGCCAACTGTGGCGGTTCGACGATATACGATGCCGAGCAGGTTACCGGTGCTTGTCCGTTCTGCGGTTCCACGAGCGTAACCCCTGCAGCGGAAAACTCTCAGATAATGGCTCCCCAGGCCGTTATCCCTTTTGCCGTAACAAAAGAGCAGACCCAGCTGTGTTTTGACAATTTTATCAACAGTAGGCGCGTAGCTTCCAAAAAAGTATATGGCTGCAAACTTGAGAATGTTATCGGGATCTATCTTCCGTTCTGGACTTATGACACTCTTTCGGTCTCATCCTACGAGGCGCATACCTATGAAACCAAGTATACTCCCAGACAGTATTTCAGAGGCGTAATGACTCAGTATTTTGATGACCTCGTCATCTACGGTTCTGACAAGATCCGCAATCAGAACATCAAAAGGGTACAGGAATTTGATTTTCAAAGAATGGTTCCTTATTCGCCGAAATATCTTGCGGGCATTCCGGCTGAGCGTTATACGGTCGGTCTTAATGACGGATGGGAAAGAGCCAAGACTCAGATCAGGGATAAGATCAAACGGACTCTGAACCGCAAGTACCGTATGAAAGCCAACATCGACTCGATAGTTACCAGCTACTATAACGTCAAGTTCAGATACGTTTTGGCGCCTATATATCTCGCTACTTATACATGCGGAAAGAATACGCATACCGTGGCTATCAACGGACAGACGGGAAAGACTTACTGTGAAGTTCCGACTTTCCTGCTCAAGCTGGTCTTGATACCTCTTTTTGTCTTGATAGCGGTACTGTTACTGTTTTTCTTCCTGATGATAGTTCCTGAGTTACGGTAAAGAGGGATGGAGCAACTATGTCAAAGTGTATAAAATGCGGATCAGAATTAAAGCGCGGAGAACAGTACTGCGATAAGTGCGGGACTCTCAATCTTCAACCCATTAAGAGGGCAAGATTGAATTGGCTCCCTTGGGTGGTGGCATTGATCACTGCAGCTACTGCCTTGGTCTTCATTAATCCGGTTGCCATTTATAACTATAGGAAAAAAACGGGCTATTATGACGACCGCTACGATTCAGAGATCGAAGAAAGAGTAAACATTTCCGATGCCGTAGACAGGACTTTCGAAAACGGGATGTTCAAAGAGGAAGTCACGTTCAGATATCCCGATGTTTCCGTTGTAACAAATCAGAATAGAAAGAAAAAGACTGAATATATCGATAGGATCGAAAGAGATATAAGAAAGTACTGTGAAGACGAGAATGAGGGCAAATATGCTGCCGATTATTCTTATTACATCGACAGGAAAAAAATGATCTCGATTCTCGTAGAGGTCACAAGCTTAAGTGAAACTCCAAGCAGTAGATTTTTTGTTTATAACATATACGTCAATACCGGAACTGTGCATAACGGATATTCCTTGATACATCACATCAATATGTCTGATAAAAAGTTTTATCAGTTGGCAGAAGAGACGTATATAAACTATTTCAAAACAGCAGACTTGACGGAATGGGAAAAAGAAAGACTCCTTAATCATATGTCTTATGAATATTTGGAGCCTTATATCGGAGAAGAAGGACATCTTTGCTTCATGGTCGAGATCGAGAAAGAAGACGGAAGCCGCGAAGGCGCCATCTTTGACACGGAGACCAAAGAGCGTTTGAAAGGGCCCGTCAAGCTTCCCGAAATGCGCGAATCAGCACTTCGATAACAGCCTGATCTTGGGCCTTTCCGGATTATCTCCAAAACTCAATGCGCAGATGAGTGCAGCGGCTGTTCCCTGAAGATCGAAATGGGAATTGAATATGCCGATGCTGTTGGCATACTGTTCGCCGAGCTTGACGCCGGGCAATCCGACCGAGTATTCGAACAAAAGGTAAGGGATGCCTGAATGGGGAATGTTCGTGACCTTCTTTTTCTCGACTAAGAGAGTGCGCTTGTCGGTTATTACGGTTCCTGTCTTTCCGTGAATGAACAGGCCGTCGTCATCGTATAAGATGACGCGTTCGCCGGGCTGCATGCTTCCACTGATGCGGGCCATGATCCCTCGCATCTTGTCCTCTCGGATGCCGGGTGCGGAGACCTCGTCGTAATTCATCAGATAGTTTTTCATGTATTCTTCTATCTTGGAGGCGGTACCGAAGTCGTTTAAGGCCCTAAGAAATGAGGAAACGCTTGTGTACAGCTGAAGGTTCCCCTTGATCTTATTGTAATCCCATTCGTAGATGAACCAGTCCTTTTCAGCAAAGCCTTCTGCAATGGTTGCTTTGGTCGATTCGTCGACCGTGAATTCGGAGCCGCAGAAAGGGCATGTCATCTTCGTTTTGCTTGTTGAAAGTTCCAGCTTTCCTGAACAATTGGGGCATCGGTTGATTTCCATAAACAGTACCTGGCCATTTTTTGTTTTCATTATATCAAAAGGAAAAACTCAGACGCTTATAGTTTAAGCCTATATATAAAATACTTGTATTTAATGCGATAAAGTGTAAAATTTGCTACATATTGCGTTTTTGAGAGGACTACTATGGAAAAGAAACCCTTTGTAACAAAAGAAATGGTCGAAGAGATCGTTAAGACATACCCCACGCCTTTTCACATCTACGATGAGGCGGGAATAAAGGCACGCTGCCAGGCAGTTAAGGAAGCCTTCGCCTGGAACAAGGGTTTCTGTGAGTATTTTGCGGTCAAGGCTACACCGAATCCTTACATCATGGAGATCATCAGGGATGCAGGCTTCGGATTCGACTGTTCGAGCGAGGCTGAGCTTGTTCTTGCTGACGCGGTCGGAGGCCCGATCATGTTCTCGAGCAACGACACTCCTGCTGAAGAGTATGCGCTCTGCGCAAAGCTCGGCGGCATCATAAATCTCGATGACATCACGCACATTCCTTTCCTTGAAAGCATCATCGGACCTGAGTTCCCCGAGGTCGTGAGCTGCAGGTACAATCCGGGCGGAGTTTATAAGCTCAGCAACGGAATCATGGACAATCCTGGTGACTCAAAGTACGGCATGACCAAAGAGCAGCTTTTCGAAGCATATGCTCAGCTCAAGGCTCACGGAGTAAAGAAGGTCGGCCTTCACGCTTTCCTCGCGAGCAACACGGTTACCAACGAGTACTATCCTAAGCTTGCCGGCGAGCTTTTCGAGCTTGCCGTTGAAGCAAAGAACAAGGTCGGCGTTGATTTCGCATTCATCAATCTCTCAGGCGGCGTAGGCGTTGACTACAGGCCTGACCAGCCCGCAAACGACATCAAGGAGATAGGTGAGGGCGTACATAAAAAGTTTGATGAGATCCTTGTTCCTGCAGGCATGGGAGATGTTGCGATCTATACAGAGATGGGAAGATTCATGCTCGCACCTTTCGGCGCTCTGGTTACCAAGGCCATCCACGAGAAGCACATCTATAAGGAATACATCGGAGTTGACGCTTGTGCTGCAAACCTCATGCGTCCTGCAATGTACGGCGCTTACCATCACATCACCGTACTCGGCAAGGAGAATGCTCCTGCAGATCACAAGTACGATGTCACGGGTTCTCTCTGTGAGAATAACGACAAGTTCGCGATCGACAGAATGCTCCCGAAGATCGACAAGGGCGACTATCTCGTGATCCACGACGCCGGTGCTCACGGCTTTGCGATGGGATACAACTACAACGGAAGACTCTGGTCTGCCGAGCTCCTTCTCAAGGAGGACGGTTCAGTTAAGCTCATCAGACGTGCTGAGACTTTGAACGATTATTTCGCGACATTTGATACTACGGAATACGGAGACAAGCTGATCAAACGCTGATCAGATATCGTCGGTTTCCATATCGTTAACGATATTATTGAGCCACTTAAACTGCCTGTAGCGTGCAATGACTACGGGCAGTTTTATTATCTCGTCCAGATTTAGAAGGAAATATACCCAGAGAACGGGAAGCTTGAATACGAAGGCCGCCAAAGCTCCGACGGGTACGATGAATGCCCACATGGTAACGGTATCGCAAATGAAGCCGAACTTTGTGTCGCCGCCTGCCGAGAATATTCCGCCGATGGTCGTACTGTTGATGGATCGGCCCAGGATGTAATAGCTGCACATCAGGATCATGATGAACAGATAATGCTCTGCCATAGGTGTGAGATTAACAAATCTGATAACCAGAGGCGCGGTGGCTGCGGCGATCAGGCCTAAGATTAGACCTGATACCACGCAGAGTTTCATTATGCGTCTGCCGTAGTCCTTGGCGGTATCGAGCCTGCCTGCTCCGAGTTCGTTTCCTACAACGATCGCGCCGCCTGCTCCCAGTGCGTAGCAGAAGGCGGAAACGATGTCCTTGATCACCGTTACGATCGCGTTTGCGGCTACGGCGTCGTTGCCTAAATGTCCCATGATCACGGTAATCATGGTAAAGCCGAGGCACCATGTGATCTGGTTAAGAAAGAAAGGCGCACTGTATTTGGAATAGCGCTGTCTGAGATTGAGCCCGGTCTTGATTATGTGCTTTAGCTTTAAAGAGACGATCTTATACTTATGCATGTAAAATACGCAGAAGAGAAAACCGGTAAGTGATGAAGTGGCTGATGCGAGAGCCGCGCCTGAAGCACCCATTCCGGGTAAGCCGAACAGACCGTAGATAAAAACGGCATTCAGGCAGATGTTCATTATTACCATTACCGTGCTGGCAAAGGTGCATTGTTTTACGAGACCTACGTTTTTCAGGATCGACTCATAAACTATCGAAAGTCCCATGAAGATGTATGAAAAAGAGGCTATGCGGAGATAGGGGATACCGTTTGCGATAAGAGTAGGGTCGTTTGTATATATCATCATTACGGCTCCCGGCATGATCATCGCGCATCCGAAGAAGACTTCGAGGATAGGGATGAGCAGCTTCATTGAATAACCGAAGATCCTCTCGATGTTTTCCTTGTCGCCTTTGCCCCAGAACTGCGCGGCAAACATCGAGCATCCGGATCCGAGTGCAATGCAGAACATGTTGAATACGAACGCGACCTGTGACGCGAGCGATACTGCGGACATTGCATCCTGATCGTTTACGAGCATTATCGTATCTGCAAGCGGGACGAGCGAGAACATGAAGTTCTGCAGCGTCATCGGAAGGATCAGGGAGATCAGTTTTTTGCGAAATTCACTGTTTCCGGAAATTGACATACGGGTATTCTATCACAAGCAGGCATTTATTCTGTTTGATTGCTTGGCAAGTTATGATATATCGGTTTGAAACCATGTGATATAATGCACGCAAAAAACGAAACTGAGGTAACCGGATGAATAAAAAGATCAGAACAATGACAGCGGTCATGCTTTGCTCTGCTATGCTTGCAGCAAGCGCCTGCAGCAAAAAGGAACAGCCCGCTCCTGCTGTTCAGACCACGGCTGCGCCTTCAGCGGCAGCTTCTTCTGAAGCACCGTCCGCATCCGGATCAGACGCAAGCGCGCCTTCTTCATCCGAGGAGCCTCTTGCACCGGTCATGGCGTCTTCAGGACAGCTTGATGCGATCTTCAAGGCAAAGGCCACATGGTTTGTTGAAGGCGATGCCGAAATGAGATACGCGATCACGGATCTGGACATGAACGGACGCTATGAGATAACTGCCGCTAAAAAGAACAAAGTATTCAACGTGTATGAGGTTAATTCCGACGGAAGCGGAATTGACAAGGTGACGACTACGTTTGAGCAGGGTGCGCCAGGACCTTACATGGAAGATGAATATGACCTCCGCATCAATTCGAACGGCGAATATCTCTATGTTGCAAGGGAATACGATGACGCGACTGTAGAGAACGAGGTTACTATCTACTATTATGTTATGTCGCTATCGAACGGGAAGCTCCGCGCTAACCAGATCGCAACCGAGATCCGCACTACCGATGAATCGGGAAAGGTGTCTTCCAGATACGGTGACGATGAGTTTGAAATGACAGAAAAAGAGTTCAGGGAAAAGACTGAAACGGGTCTGCCAAAGATCGAATATAAGCAGAAAGTCTCATGGACGGACGGGAACGCCGTCGCGGGTATGAACGATGCGAAAGCTCTGGAAGCCATCTGCTTCAAACTGGTGAAATGAAAACAGGGACTGCATTAAGCAGTCCCTTTCTTTACGGAAAGTCAAATTGGTGGAGATGAGGAGAATCGAACTCCTGTCCGAAACCGTCTCGGCCGGGACAATCTCCGGGTGCAGTCAGCGGTTAAGAAATTCCCCTTGCGCATGAGCCCACTGACGGGCTAAGGTTCCGGTAGCTTCATAGGGGGATTATAGTCGCGGATCCGGCGCAAAGCTTTGCCGGGAGGACTGCCTGCTTAACCTCTCTCAGGTGAGGTCTGCGGTGTACGTACACCCATGTGAGCAGATACACACGGGGACGGTAGCCTTAGGCTGCTACGAGCTCAGTCTTGTCTGCAATTACTTGCAATTTCCCGTTTTTTAAGGAGGCCAACGAGAATCCTCCACCCGCTTTCCCAGCTTCGGCGACCCCGTCGAAACCGGTACATCCCCATAGGGACTTTCCGTAAAGCGGTAAGATATTATACCGCCATATACAAGAAAAAACATCCCGGTTGCCCGGGATGTTGATCGATTTACAGGACAGATTGAAATTACTGCTCTTCGTCGAACTTCAGATCCTGAGAAACGTCATAAGGCTCAAAACTGGAATTGAGGATTGCCTCAGCATTGGCGATCTCTTCTTCTTCGGTCTGAGCAGCCTTTCTCTCATAGTTTTCAGGTGCGCTCTGTGCATCGAGCTCTTCGCTGGAAGCTCTTTCAGTCTTGTATTCGACTGCGTTGGGATCGAGTCCGTCATATTTCATAAAAGGATTGCTTAAGAACTCGGTTCCGCAATAGTAGCACTTGAGAGTGAAGGGGACCTGCTCCATCTTCTGCATGCCCTTGCCGCAGTTAGGGCAGTCGACAACATTCTTGAAGTCTTTTCTTGTGCTTAACTGAACGGCTTCCTTCAAATGAAGATTGAGATCAACATTAGTGAAACCATGTTCCTTGAGCATGCGCCACATAGCATGGAGAAGGATCTGCTGCTGGTTAACGGTGTCCCTGAGTACTGCAACTTCTTTTGCTGCCTGGAACTCGTTCTTGATGCTGTTGTCACCTGAGAGAGCTGCATCAACTTCATCAACGCTCTTCATCTTAGAGAGCTGCTTGAAAGTGTTCATGTCCATGTTTTCGCTCATGTTGATACCTTCTTTCTTTGAATATACTGGATTCAGATTATATTAGTTTTATCAAAAAAACAAGATTATTTCTTTTTGAAGGTTCCGCAGAATTCTGCTATCGCGGCGCATATCTCGTAACGGGTCTCGGGATCTGCCAGCCTCTGGTCATCATCGCTGTTGGACAGGTATCCGAGGACCAGCTGATATGACCTTATGCTCGTTGCGTAATTGAGGCCTGTGTACTGGTTTGTGGCCTTGGTTCCGCGGAAAGAGGTCTTACCTGCGGCAGCTACCAGCTTTCCGAGCTTGTCGCCGTATTTGGCCTTGTTCAGACTTCCTGATTTGGGAATGTAGACCTTTACGCCTTTGGTGGAGGCGTTTGACAGGGCATCCGCGTGAAGCCTGATGAACAGGGTAGGCTTAGCCTTTACGGCAATGGCGGCTCTTTCCTTGTTGGAAATGTTGACGTCGTTTTCGGTCCTGGTCAGTATAACGGTGGCTCCGCATTGTTCAAGGTAATCCTTGAGCATGAGGGCCGTGTCAAGGGTAAGTTCGTATTCTTTCTGTTTCGTTGTTACGCCGACGGCGCCGCTGGTGCAGCGTGCCTTGCCGGTAGTTGCGCCTTTCTTATAAGGTTCTTTCTTATAATCGGTCTTTTCCTGATGTCCGGGATCTATTACGACTTTGACGCCCTTAAGATCGGGTGCGTTGCTCTTGGGAGCGATCGGCGTTGGAGTCGGTACCTCGGTCGGAGTGGGAACCGGAGTAGGAGTAGGCTCTGGAGTGGGTGTGGGAGAGGGAGTAGGAGCAGCTTCCGTCGTTGCTTCAGTGGTCTGCGTTTCAGATGTGACAACGCTTTCAGACTGAACGGCAGGGAGCTGTATGCCGAGGTTTGATGCAAACTCGATGAATTGTGCGTTCTTGGAAAGGAAGAACACGTATGAAAGTCCGAAAGCGGCAATGAGCGCGAGCAGAACGCATACGATTATGACAGGAATCTTTGCCTTAGATTGTTTCTTAGTATGCATCGGAGCCTTGGTAAATGAAGTGGCATCTTCGTCTGCGGGTTCGCGGGACACAGGCAGGTGCCTGGGCAGTTCGACCTTTTCTTCTTTCTCTTCTTCTTTCAAAGCATTAACGATGCCGCTTTCAATGTCGGTAGCTTCATCGGAAGAATTTTCGTCCGGTTCCTCTAAGGCTTTGTCCTCTTTTTCGGGTTCCATTACGAAAAGGGAGGACGTTTTGCTTTCGGGCTCGCCGGAAGCCTTTTTCTGAGCAGCATTTTTCGCGGCCTCATATTCTTTTATGACTTCCGCGATGAAGTCTTCGCGCTCTTTGCCGGAAAGCTCGTTTATGTGATCCTGGAGTATGTTCCTTTTGCCGGGACGAAGCTCGGACAATATCTGTTCAAGTCTTTTTTCGTTATCTGCGGACATGTTCCTTATCTCCTTATTAGAAGATAATATCATTTTTCGATTTGACAACAAAATTGCATCTGCTAATGGTTAAGATTTAGTATTGCACAATGAATAGTAGTGTGCTATATTCAATACTGACATGGGAAGTTGATGCAATTGGCTGCGTGAATAAAGTCCGTGTCACTTTAGAATAAGGGGGAATAATATGAACAATCAGTTCAAGAAAGGAGTACTTGATCTGTGCGTGCTTGCGTTCCTTGATAAAGGCGACAGCTACGGTTACGACCTGGCAGACAGCCTTACCGCCAAGATGAATATTGCTGACGGAACGGTATATCCGATCCTCCGCAAACTGGCAGCAGAAGGAAGCGTAGACACGTACCTCAAGGAATCTCAGAACGGACCGCCGCGGAAGTATTACCACCTCACGGACGAAGGCCGCAAAAGACTGCAGAGCGACCGCAAAGAATGGATAGAGTTCTCAAAGGCAGTCGACGGCATCATCAATGAGAAACAGGGGGAAGAAGCAGATGAATAAAAAAGAATATCTTGATACGCTCGGGAAAGCTCTCGGCGCAATGCCTTATAAGGACGTAAATGAGATCCTCTATGAGATCGGCGGACATTTCTCCGAAGGCGCGCTTAAGGGTAAGACCGAGGAGGAAATCGCAGAAGGCCTTGGCGATCCCAATGAGCTCGCCGCACTTTACAGGGAAGGAATGAAGCTCCCTGAGATCATTAAGAAGCGCAACAAGGCTTTCGATGATGCTGAGACGGGCGCTGACGGTAGAAGCAAGCTGTTTGTTGTCCTGTTCAATGCTTTCGTAGGAGTCGAGTGCTGGCTGATAATCCTTTTCGCGATCTTCATCGCAGCCTGCATCTTCTTCGGAGCACTTGGCGGAATTGCAGCCATCGTCACCGGACTGGTTACGGGAAACATCACATACTTTGCCGTTCCTGCGATCCTTCTGGCTGTAACGTTACTGTTCTTCGCAGTATTCCTGTTCATCCTCGTAGTCCTCGGCATCAAGTACTTCGCTAAGGGAACAAAGGCTTACGTGAACTGGAACAAGAGGATCTGGACAAAGGGATTTAGGGAGGCATGACATATGACAAAAGGTGATATCAAATTACTTATAACAGGCGTTGTTTCCCTGTTCCTCGCCATGGTAATGGCAGTGATAACGATCGTAGTGTTCGCATTCGGTCTTGGCGGAAAGATCAAGGAAGTTGACTGGAATAAGACTTTCGGCGAGTTCGGCAAGAAGATAGAGATGCCTGTTAAAGGATGATTACGGGATTGGATTAAGAAAACTTTCTGAATAAGGGATTTGAGTAAGAGAGAAGAGGCTGCCTCACATGAGACAGCCTCTATCTTATTCCGATTTTATTCTAGAGAGTGAGGAAAGAACTCAGTCGAAGTTAGTTTCGGGATCCCAGTGCATGTCTTCCTGGCGGTGCATCCATTCGGACAATGCCTCGGTCATCTTGTGGGCGTCGTTGTCGAAATCCTTGCCGTACATCGGCTCGCCGACATAGATCCTGATCTTCCTTCTGTGAAGGCCGTTAAGCGGGTGAGGGTGCTTCTGGGTTCTCGGCCAGATCTGATAAGCGCCTGCGATATAGACCGGGACGAGCGGAACGTTTGCCTTGATGGCGAGATAGGAAGCTCCGTCCTTCATTTCGGCGAGCTTACCGGTATGAGATCTTGTACCTTCAGGGAAGACGAAGCAGATGTTGCCCTGTTCAACTTCTTTTTTAGCTTTGATGAGACCTCTTACGGGATTGCCGTAACGGTCTACCGCTATGCCGCGGCCAACCCTCATGATGAGGCGGCCCAGTTTGCCGTGATCAGTCTCAAGATCAGAGGCTGCCAGGCAGCACATCCACTTGAAGTGTCCCTTCGGCAGATAGTCGATGATGAGGACGCCGTCAGGATAGCTTTGGTGGTTTGAGGCGACTACGTACGGATTGTTCTTGGGGAAATTCTCTTTCCCGATGCACTTCATGTCACACAGGATGTGGGTGAGAAGAAGGAATCCGTTCTTTGCGACAACGTCCCAGAATCCGCGTTTGGTAGGGTATTTTTCGTCGAGCGCCTTGTGGTGATCGGCGTGTGATACCTTTTTATTTTCGGCGTTTCCGGAAACGGAAGCCATTTTGTCCGGTTTGTTTTCAGCCATCTTAAACCCCTCTTTGGCAAATTGCTGTCTAATAAATATACCTCTAGAGAGTCGCTTTTTCCAATAAATTATTAAAAAGAGCGATTTGTTGTAAAAAAACTTATAAGTATGATATATTTTCTAATGCGTCAAAATGCTCTGACACGACCGGAGGATGAATATGAATCCCATAAAGGGAACAGCTATATATACGGCGGAAAAATTTACCGATATCAGGGACCTTGTCGTCAAGACATGTGCCAAGTTTCCCGAATTGGATGCTTTTATCTTCAGAAGATCACCAAAGCTTTCTGAGGTTCACAGGACCTTTTTTGAATACGGCAATGACATAACCGGTCTTGCAACCTATCTTCTTAACAGCGAGTATGCGGGCGGAAGACTGGCGGTAGTCGGTGAGAATGCCTACGAATGGTTTGTTTCCTATAACGCCATCCTTTCTTCGGGTGCCGTCGGAGTACCTCTCGACAGGGCGCTCCCTGAAGAAGAGCTCATACAGCTTCTGATCAGATCCAAGAGCAGGGTCATTTTCTACCAGCACAGGCATCACAAGATGATGCTTTCAATCGCCGAGAAGATCAAGTCCGGCGAACTGGACATCCCGCTCGATAAGTTCGTCATCTTTTATAAGGACGGCCTTTCAGGCAAGAAGCCTGAAGACACCTGGCCTGAGGGTGATGACAGGTTCGTTGACATCTACGACTGGATAAAGGAAGGTAACGCTCTCCGCGAAAAGGGCGATACCAAGTTCGAAGATACTGAGATCGATCCAAAGGCTGCAAAGATAATCCTTTTCACGTCCGGTACAACTTCGATGAGCAAAGGCGTTCTGCTCTCGCATGACAACATCTGCTCAAACGTCTACTCGATCGCACAGACTCTGGACGTCAGACGCGGAGACAGGGCTTTTTCGATCCTGCCTTTGCATCACACTTTTGAGAATACATGTGATTTCTTCATCCTTTCCTGCGGCGCGTGCATCTGCATGTGCGACGGACTGAGATACATCGTCAAAAACATGGAGGAATGGAAGCCTGACGTCTGTATTTCCGTTCCGCTCCTTTTCGAGAACATATATGAGAAGATCGAAGACGGAATCAAGGCTTCCGGCAAGGAAAAGATAATTGCCGTAGCAAGACCCGTTACCAGGTTCTTAAAGAACGTCGGCCTTGACGTAAGACGTAATGTTTTCAAAGACATCTTGGACAAGCTCGGCGGCAATTTCCGCATGATCGTCATCGGAGGAGCTGGCATCGACAAGAAGTATGTTGACGCTTTCACTGATTTCGGCCTTCAGTTCTACATGGGCTACGGCCTGACTGAAACTTCTCCGGTTATCTCGGTCAATAACGAAGTATGTGACGTTCACGGATCGGTCGGAAGGCCGCTCCCCGGCATCACCGTTGCAATCGACGCTGAAGGCAAGGGCCCTAAGGCGGTAGGTGAGATCCTCACAAAGTCCGACTGCGTCATGCTCGGATATTTCGAGAATGAGGAAGCGACAAAAGAAGCCATCGATTCCGACGGATGGTTCCATACAGGCGACATGGGTTATGTCGATAAGACCGGTTCCATCCACATTACCGGCCGCGTTAAGTCCATGATCGTTCTTACTAACGGCAAAAAGGCTTTTCCCGAGGAGATCGAGGCCGTTCTCACCGAGATCAAGGGTGTTTCCGAGGCGTTTGTCTGGGGCAACAGAAATGACCGTGACGCTATCGACATCTGCGCAAAGCTCCTGATCGACCGTAAGGCTATCGGTGCCGAGTTAGGACTCAAGACTGAGCCTGACGATTCACAGGTGGAGACTTATCTCAATGACAAGATGCATGAGGCCAACCACACGATGCCTCAGTATAAGATCGTAAGAAACTTCGTATTCTCCGAAGAGGACATGATCAAGACGACAACGCTCAAGATCAAGCGCCCGAAGGAGCAGGAGCACATCGAGGGACGCCTTGCAGAGTGCGGCCGTACGATGTACGAGATGAACGGAAAGAATTTCGACAAGATGATCAAGGCGTGAGGCCTTTTCATGAGTACGACCAGGATAATGGATATCGGCGGCCGTGCCGTGATCGTCGAATTTGAAAGAAAACGCATCAAGAACATAAATGTGCGCGTAAGAAGGGACGGCTCCCTCTATGCTTCCATGCCGTACTGGGTAAGTTATGCCGAGGCCGAGAAGTTCATGTTGTCAAAGGCTTCTTTTTTCTTGAAGGCATTGGACGAGGTCGCTAAAAGAAGCTCCGAAGAGGACGATTTGAAGAACATAGACAAGGAATCTGTCGAAAACCTGAAAAAGCTCATCGTTGAACTGATAGATCTTCACATGCCGTTTTTTGCGGCAAGGGGAGTGCCAAGGCCTTCAAAGATAGTGGTCGGAAATTACAGATCTTTCTGGGGCGAGTGTATGAACAAAAGAGGGATCTTAAAGTTCAGCACCAGGCTCGCCGGAAAAGACAGGGAACTTGTCGAGTACGTCGTCGTCCACGAGCTTTCGCATTTCCTTGTCCCGAACCATTCCGAAGCGTTCTGGAATATTGTCGGAAGTGTCATTCCCGATTATAAGGTCAAAAGAAAGATCCTAAACGGAAAAGCAGTAAAAAGATAAAAAATAAGTGCGTTTTTAGTATATAATTCTTCTTGTATCGGAGGATGAAAGCCATGGCTGAAAATACTAATGACAGAGCTTCTGTAAAATTCGATCTTTGGGAGCGTAAACTCCTTGACCTGAGTACCCGCAACAGTCTGTTAAACCTCAGATTAAAGGGCAACTGCGTTCCTTTGTTCGTGCCGGGTTGCGGCGATCTTGAGGATACGCTCGTCGAGAACAAGGAATACCGCATCATTCCCCGTAAGAGTCCTGAGAAAAAGGCTGCTAAGGAAGAGGCTAAGCCTGAGGAAACAAAGGCTGTAGCGCCTGTAGCAGAGGAGAAGTCGTTGGAGGCGGCGCCTGAGCTGCCTGCGGCTTCTGCTCCCGCCGAGCCTGCTGCCGGTGAAAAGCCCGAAGAAAAGCCTGAAGCAAAAGAAACAGTTCCTGCCGCAGAAAAGAAGGAGCCTTCCAAGAAGGCGGAGACTTCAGGGATCCCCGCCAAAGATTATTCGATCGAAGATATTGCTAATACCAAAGAATTCAACGAATACATAACTGCTGAGATGGGCAAGGGCAAGCTCTGCTCTTCGCTTACATCATCGGATCTGGACACCAAGATAAAGGAGCTTTACAGGGGAGCAAAATCTTCCATCGAAGAAAACGGCGCCAGCACGCTTTACCTGGCTGTCGGTTTCCTCAAGTGGTATGAGAAGGACAAGACGGATCCTTACTATGCTCCGATCATCCTTATCCCGGTCGAACTTGTCCGCAAATCCATCCTTTTGGGATATGCGATGCGCAAGCGTGACGAAGATGCGCAGTTCAACATAACGATCCTTGAAAAGCTCAGACAGGATTTTGAGATAGACGTTTCTGAACTGATGGGCGAGATGCCCACGGACGAGCACGGCATTGACGTTCCCAAGGTCTTTGAGCTAGTAAAGGCACACGTTGAGGGAATGAAGGGATGGGCCGTTATAGAATCCTGCGTACTCGGAAACTTCTCATTCTCACAGTTCGTAATGTGGAACGATATGCACAGCCACCGTGCCGAGATCTCCGAGAACAAGGTAGTTAAGAGCCTCATCAACGGTGCACTGTCTTGGGATGCTAAAGACCTTTCTACAATGAAGGAAGTCAGCGAGAACGAAGTGCTCCTGCCGATCACTGCTGACAGTTCACAGCTGAAGGCGATCGCGGCTGCCACTCCGCGTGACGATTACGATGGTGAGAGCTTCGTCCTGCACGGCCCTCCGGGAACAGGAAAGTCGCAGACGATCACTTCGATAATCGCCAACTGCCTTGCAAACGGCAAGAAGGTGCTTTTCGCCGCAGAGAAGAAAGCTGCTCTTGACGTCGTTTATTCGCGTCTCGACAGGATAGGAATAGCTCCTTTCTGCCTTGAGCTCCATTCCAATAAGGTAAGGAAGAGTCATGTATTGAATCAGCTCAAGGAGGCGAGCGAGGTAAGGGCCAAGCTGCCTTCGAGCGAAGATTTCGATAAGGAACTTCAGGAGATATCCGCTAGAAGAGCGGAACTCGACAAGTACGCAAAAGATCTCCACGTAAGACGCGGATGCGGAATGTCATTGTTTGAGCTCATCAACATGTTTGCCGCAAACGAAAATGCACCTGACGTCGGACCTTTCGATCAGGGATTCGTGAACGAGGCCTCGGAGGCCCGTGTCAAAGAGATCGAGGGCAATCTGGGCGAGCTTATCGCAGCATCCGGCGACCTCGGCGGAAAGCTTTCATTCGTCAAAGCGACCGAGTTCTCACAGGAAGCAAAGCAGAACCTCGGAAGATCGTGCGAGGCTTTCTATAACGCGTATTCACAGTTTGACGTTGCGCTGAACAACTTCATGCAGTGGACTGCGCAGGCTCAGTGCTCGGTTATGGGTGCTGATGATTCCAACCTCAAAAAGAAGACTTACTTAAGGCTTGCTTCAGCGATCTATGAGCTTTCAACGCTGGGACTTCCTGCTTCGTGGCTCGGATGCCGCGATTTCAGGTCGCTTTCGGTTAGACTTGACGCTCTTATCGCTGCTGGAAGCTCTTATCTCCAACAGAAGAACGCGCTTTCAGCCGGCTGGGCTGACGGATTCCTTGCATGCGACGGCTTAAGGCTTCAGGCTGAGTTCAATGCCGCAAATGCAAAGGGCGGCCTCGGAAGGACGCTTGGTATCGGCGGCGTCTATAAGCAGGTCAAGGTCTTCGATAAGACCGGTGCAGGCAAGGACAATCTCGGTCCCGCTCTTGATGCGCTGGTAGCTTTCCAGAGGACGGAAGCTTCGATCAGACAGGGACTTGCGCAGGATGCAGTCTATCTCGGAGGTCTCTATAATCCTCAGTCACCTCTGCCTTGCTTTGACATGAATGCCGTTCAGAGCCTGAACCAGAGAAGCCTTGCCCTTATGAACGAGGCGGATTCCTGTGACATTTCCGGCAATGCCAGATGCGTTCTCGCAGCAAACCAGGGCGCATGCGCATCCGCATCTGCTCTGTCCGCTGCCGGGAGGAACCTTGAAGCGGCATATAACGTTATCAGGCAGACCTACGGTTTTGAAGATGAGATCCTCATGCCTGACAACGGCCTGCTCAGTGACAAGAAGGCCATGATCGACGAGCTTGCGGGAAATGCGGACATGATCAGGTCAAAGGTCACTTTCAACAGGGTTTCCGGCAAGTGCCTGAATTACAAGATAACGAACTTTGTCAAAGCTTTTGAGGAGGGAAGGATCGATTCAAAAGATCTCGTTCCCGCTTTCCATAAGGAATATGCCAAGACCCTGATCACGCTGATTATCGACAGCTCCGATACTTTCAAGGAATTCAGTGCATCGATATTCGAAGAGAAGATCGCAAGACTTGCCAAGCTCGGAAACGATTTCGAGAAGCTCACCCGTCAGGAGATCTATCTGAGGATCGCGAAGAACCTTCCGAAACTCACAAAGGACGCCAATGCGCTGTCTGCTCTCGGTATCCTGCAGCATGCGATAAAGAGCGGCGGCAGGGGAGTATCGATCAGGACATTGTTCTCCAAGATCGGCAAGGTAATGCTCAAGCTCTGTCCGTGCGTTCTCATGAGCCCGCTGTCATGTGCTCAGTATCTGGCTCCGGATAAAGAATCTCCGTTTGACGTAGTAATCTTCGACGAGGCTTCACAGCTGCCTACATGTAAGGCGGTCGGCGTCATAGCAAGGGGAAAGAACGCCGTTATCGTAGGTGACCCCAAGCAGATGCCTCCAACCTCGTTCTTCAGGGAGCAGGTCTTTGATGACGAGAACTATGAGATAGAAGACCTTGAGAGCATTCTTGACGACTGCCTCGCCGTCAGCATGCCTGAGCTGCACCTGCTCTGGCACTACAGAAGCCGTCACGAGAGCCTCATCACTTTCTCGAACAAGCTCTTTTATGAAGGAAAGCTCTATACGTTCCCGTCTGCGGATGACCGCAATTCGATGGTAACCCTTGAAATGATCCAGGGTACATTTGACAGCGGCAATTCGAGAACGAACAGGGCAGAGGCGGAAGCTGTCGTAAATGAGATAGCGCTGCGCTGCCACGATCCGATCAGATCCAAGCAGACTCTTGGCGTAGTAACCTTCAACATCCAGCAGCAGTCGCTCATCGAGGATCTCCTTGACGAGAAGTGCAAGACCGATCCCGAGCTCGAAAGCTGGGCATTCAGCGGGGAAGAGCCGGTATTCATCAAGAATCTTGAGAACGTTCAGGGTGATGAAAGAGACGTTATCCTGTTCTCTGTAGGCTACGGCCAGGACGAGAACGGAAGGCTGATAATGAACTTCGGACCTCTGAACCGCGACGGCGGATGGAGGAGACTTAACGTTGCAGTTACACGTTCGCGCCTTGAGATGAAAGTCTTCTCATCGATCACAGCTGACCAGATAAGGATCAGCGATTCCTCTTCGGAGGGCGTCAAAGCACTCAAGAGATTCCTGCAGTATGCAGCCGGAAGCGAAGTCTGGGATGCGATGGCTGACGGCGAAAGCGTTAATACCGTTTCATCAACGCCCATCATCGATAGAAGTCTTAAGTTCACGGGGATTGCGGATGACATCTGCGGCAGGCTCGCAAATCTCGGCTACAAGACTGACAGGAACATCGGTAAGTCAGGCTTCAAGGTCGATATCGGCGTCATTTCGCCGTCCGATCCGGGCAAGTACTGCCTCGGCATCCTCCTTGACGGAAAGAGCTATGCTGAAGCCGGAACGACGACTTCACGTGAGATCTCCCAGATCTCCGTTTTGAAGGGCTTCGGCTGGAACGTAATAAGGATCTGGTCGCTCGAATGGTGGGAGAACCCGGATTCTGTCATTGCGCAGTGCATCGAAAAGATAGATGCCGCAGAGAATGCAAAGAAGCAGGAAGAAGCGCCTGTTGTTGAAGAGGCGGCTGCAAAGCCTTCTGAGCCGGAGATCCCGATAATCGACGGTACGGGTCCGATCGTTGAGGAAGAGACCCCGGAGGCTGAGGAAGAAGATCAAAAAAAAACACTGAATCCGGAACAGGACTGACGCCCAACGCCCAGGTCTACAGAAGGCTGGGCGTACAGCTCAAGCCCATGACGCCTGAGACTTTCTGCGATCCTTTGTATACGAAGGCTCTGGCTGAGCTTGTTATGAGGATAGTACAGGCCGAGTCCCCGATCAGTTTTGACCTTTTGTCGTCTGAGATGCTCGAAATGCTGGGGATCACCAAGAATTCCGCCAAGTTAAAGGCCAGATGCGACTATCTGGTCAAGTATTCCAAGGTTCCGTTTTCCATGCAGTGCCTTGACGGTGAAGACGAAGGAACAAAGATCCTCTGGGCCGATCAGGCGTCTTCGTACTGCATCAGCCCGTTCTACAGAGTCCCGGTTTTGGGAGGCAAACCCAGAAAGGCTTCCGACATAGCGGTCCAGGAGGCCGCCAGGGCGGTCCTGGACACTGCGGAAGAGCAGCTCGGACTTCCCAGGCAGAGCCTGATCACGGAGACCGCAAAGGCCTTGGGCTTTGCCAGAGCGGCATCGACATCTGACTGCTACAAGCTTTGCGACAAGGCTGTTGACTTTGCCTTTGGTCAGGATGCTTTGAGCATTGACGACAACGGGTTTATAACGCCATTAGAAACAAATTAATAATATGAAAACAGTTCAATTTTAGGGCGTCTTTTTGTTGACTTGCCTTATCTTGAAAAGTATTATAAAGCGGTAATGAAAAACGGAGGTTACCTCCGTCTAACTCTTTTACAAAAATCATTTAAAGGAGCGTAACGCTTATGGCATTAGTAACATCCACAGAAATGTTCAAAAAGGCTTATGACGGCGGTTATGCAATCGGCGCTTTCAATGTCAACAACATGGAAATCGTTCAGGGCATCACCGAAGCAGCTGCTGAACTCAAGTCACCTGTAATCCTTCAGGCTTCCGCAGGCGCAAGAAAGTATGCTAACAACGACTATCTTGTTCACCTCGTAAAGGCTGCTGTTGAGCTTCACCCTGAAGTTCCTATGGTTCTTCACCTTGACCACGGTGCAGATTTCGAGACCTGCAAGTCCTGCATCGATTCCGGCTTCACATCTGTCATGATCGACTATTCAAGCCACAGCTTCGAAGAGAACATCGCAGAGTCCAAGAAGGTTGCTGAGTATGCTCACGATCACGGCGTAGTCGTTGAGGCTGAGCTTGGTACTCTCGCAGGCATCGAGGATGACGTTAAGGTTGAGGCTGGCAACGAGTCTTACACAAGACCTGAAGAGGTTGAGGAATTCGTTTCCAGAACAGGCGTTGACTCTCTCGCTATCGCTATCGGTACATCTCACGGCGCATACAAGTTCACACCCGCTCAGTGCACAAGAAACGAGCAGGGTATCCTCGTACCTCCGCCGCTCAGATTCGACGTTCTCGAAGAGTGCATGAAGAGAATCCCCGGATTCCCTATCGTTCTCCACGGTTCTTCTTCCGTTCCTCAGGAGTACGTTTCCATCATCAACGAGTTCGGCGGCAAGATGCCTGATGCTATCGGCATCCCTGAGGAGCAGCTCCGTAAGGCAGCTAAGCTCGCAGTCTGCAAGATCAACATCGACTCCGACCTCCGTCTCGGCATGACAGCAGGCATCCGTAAGCACTTCGTTGAGCATCCTGATCACTTCGATCCCCGTCAGTATCTTGGTGACGGCCGTGCTAACGTTAAGGCTATCGTTGCTCACAAGATCAAGGAAGTTCTCGGTTCCGACAACAAGATCTGATCTTTGGAACAAACCCATTGAATTTAAGACCCGGCAGAGAATTTTCTGCCGGGTTTTGTTATAATGCCTGTTATGAAATCCGCAAAGAAGAATTCAAAACCTTTATATGAGCGCCCGGGAAGGCTTTCTTCCGAGCGTAATGTTCCGACAGCCCCGAAAGATAAACATAAGGACTTAAGGATAGAGGTTCATTATGACGGTGATGAGGCCATTCCTGATCCCGTCAAAGGAACGACTGCCGAGTTTACCGCAGGTTCTTTAAATGCTCTCAATCCTTTCGAGGATGAGGCTCTGCTTTCGGGTGAAGTAAAGGTTAAGAACACGGGAAAGCTTTCAGGCTTTGAACCCATCGAGTCCCAGATATTTGAGGCGGAAGAGGATTTCGAAGATGAGGAAGACACGTCTGTGTTTGCCCGTGACGGCCACAAGTTCATGATGAACTCCGACTTGATGGCAGGCGGTGCAGAACCCGTACATGCAAAATCCGCTTTCGATGCAGGAAAGCCTTCGTTCTTCACAGATGCGAAGAAACTGTCTTTCTTCATGGTCGGCCTCGCGGTCATCATCGTACTCGAACTGGCAGGGCTGATCCTTTTGCTTAGATAAGATATAAGAAGATGATAAAAAAAGTCCCGGAAATGAAGTGGGTTCACTTCAAACATCCGGGACTTTTTGTGTTTAAGCTTTGGAAAAATCAGTTTTTCTTCTTTTTCTCGATGGGTTCAGATTGGATAACTCCTTCTTTTGCCTGAGCTGCTTTCTGATTGTCTTCAAAGACATAGTCCTTGCCGGGGAGAATCGCGTTAAGGATGATGCCCGTGAGTGAACCGATTGCAAGACCTGAGAGGGAGATCTTAAATACGACTGCCCAAACACCGTCTACTATAGCCTTTACGGGAATTACGATCGAGCCTGCTGCACTGTAGGTAACTCCGATCGAAAGAACGAGGATGATCGCGGCGATGATGACGTTTCTTGCCTTGCCGAAATCGATCTTGTTCTCAACGATGTTTCTTACACCGACAGCGGAGATCATTCCGTAAAGAACGAGAGAGATACCGCCTACAACAGGTGTAGGGATAGCTGAGATGCATGCTGCGAGCTTAGGTGAGATGGAGAAGCAGATCGCGAAGAGAGCTGCAAGTCTGATTACGAAAGGATCGTAAACCTTTGAGAGCGTAAGAACACCAGTGTTCTCGCCGTATGTTGTGTTTGCGGGAGCACCGAAGAGAGAAGCGAGAGTTGTTGCAAGTCCGTCACCCATGAGTGTTCTGTGAAGACCGGGGTCTGCGATGAAGTTGCTTCCGACTGTTGAAGAGATTGCGGAGATGTCGCCGATATGCTCAACGATCGTTGCAAGAGAAATAGGAACGATCGTGAAGATAGCGGTGATGAGAAGACCTGTGTCCATCTTGCCGCTTGTGAAGATATTGAATACTGTATCCTGATACTGAACGGGAAGTCCTACCCAGGGAGCATTCTTGATGTTCTCGATGCTTGCAACTGAGAAGAGCTGGAAGTTCGCATCGCCTGCGATCGTGTAGTAACCTTCAACGGGCTGTCCGCATGCAACAGTGAGGATGACACAGAGAAGGCATGCGCCTACAACGCCTAAGAGGATAGGAATGATCTTGACCATGCCCTTGCCCCAGATGTTGCAGATGACGATGATGAGGATCGCTACTACAGCTACGAGCCAGTTGGTTGAGCAGCTGTTGATGGCAGTACCTGAAAGGCACAGACCGATAGCGATGATGATAGGACCTGTAACGATGGGAGGGAAGAACTTCATTACGCGGTTTACGCCGAATGCCTTGATGAGTGCAGCAAGGATCAGGTATACAAGACCTGCGAGTGCGACACCGAAGCAAGCGTAAGGCAGGAGTTCGCGCTCACCGTTGGGAGCAATTGCAAAATAACCTGCGAGGAATGCGAAAGATGAACCTAAGAATGCAGGTACTTTTCTCTTTGATAAAAGGTGGAAGAGAAGTGTTCCGAGACCTGCGAAAAGGAGTGTGGCTGACACCGAAAGTCCGGTGAGAGCAGGGACGAGGATGGTCGATCCGAACATGGCGAACATGTGCTGGAATCCGAGCACGATAACACGGCCGGCACCCAGTGATTTCGCGTCGTAAACCGCTCCATCCTGAAGACTGGATTTACTCATAACAAGCCCTCCGTTGTATATGGATTTAATTTATAATAGCACTCTTGCGTAAAAATCAAGCAGCCATTTTGACACCTGTTTGCAATATTTTAAGCGGCGTCTTGCCTTGGTTTATTGACTTAAAAATTCAATAAACTAAAATAGTTCAAGGGGTTATCACCTTAAGCTTTCACTAAGAAGGAGACGAATATGCAGTACAAAGATTATGCTAACGTCCAGATCATGGAGCATCCGCTCATCAAGCACAAGATCTCACTTATGAGAAGTATCGAAACAGGTAACTATGAGTTCAGAAAACTCGTTGAGGAAGTTGCCACTCTTGAAGCTTATGAAGCATTGAGAGATCTCCCTCTCAAGCAGGTTGAGATAGAAACACCTCTTGAGAAGACAATGACACCTATGATCGACGGTAAGAAACTTGCCATCGTTCCGATCCTTCGTGCAGGCCTCGGAATGGTTCCCGGTGTTCAGGCACTTGCGCCTCTTGCAAAGGTCGGACACATCGGTCTTTACAGGGATCCCGTCACTCATGAGCCCCACGATTATTACTGCAAGCTTCCTGATCCCATCGATCAGCGCCTTATCCTTGTAGTAGACCCGATGCTCGCAACCGGCGGTTCCGCCATCGATGCGATCAACTCCATCAAGAACCACGGCGGAAAGCACATCAAGTTCATGTGCATCATTGCTGCTCCTTACGGTCTTGAGAGACTTGCCGAAGCTCATCCCGATATTGAGATATATGTCGGAAATGTCGACAGAGAACTTAATGAAAACGCATATATTCTCCCCGGTCTCGGAGATGCAGGTGACCGTATCTTCGGTACTAAGTAATTAGTGATATAATGCGTATGCTTTTTTATAAGCTATCGTATTGGAGGTATTAATATGAAATTCGGAAAGATTGTCGCAGCATGCCTTACAGCTGTCATGCTCGCAATGCCGCTTACATCTTGCGGTAAGTCAACTCAGAAGAAATTTGTTGTAGGATTCGATAAGGAATTCCCTCCCATGGGTTTCGTTGAGAAGGACGGTTCATATGCCGGTTTCGATCTCGATGTTGCTCAGGAGTGCGCAAAGAGAATGGGTATGGAATATGTTGCTCAGCCTATCGCTTGGGATTCCAAGGACCAGGAACTCAAGTCAGGCAACATCAGCTGCATTTGGAACGGTTTCACAATGACCGAAGAGAGAAAGTCCCAGTATGAATGGACTTCAGCTTACATGAAGAACCAGCAGGTCGTAGTTGTTAAGAATGATTCAACAGTTAAATCACTTGCTGATCTTGCAGGCCTTAAGGTCTGCGTTCAGAAGGATTCTTCCGGTCTTGAGGCTGTTGAAGGAAAGCCTGAGCTCAAGGCATCTTTCAAGGAACTCGTACAGGTTGATTCTTATCTCAACGCAATGATGGAACTTGAGTCTGGCAGCGTTGATGCCATCGTAATGGATGAGATCGTTGCACGTTATCAGATCCAGACTTCCGGCAAGCCTTTCGTTGTTCTTACAGAATCCATTGCTTCCGAGGAGTATGGTGTAGGTTTCCTTAAGGGTAACAATCAGCTCAGGGACCAGGTTCAGAAGACTCTTGAAGAGATGGCCAAGGACGGCACTCTTGCCAAGATCTCACAGAAGTGGTTCGGTTCTGACATTACCACGATCGGTAAGTAATCCGCTCAATTTCAAAAGCTTAAACGGCCCCGTTTGAATTTCAGACGGGGCTTTTGTATGCTATAATCGCATTTATGAATCCCTCTGATATAACAGCTGAAAACTCTGTTTTGGTGTCGCTGACCATTTGCGGCATCATCGTTGCGGTTGCCTGTCTTATCGCATCAGAGATAATAATGAATGCCAAGAAGAAGCACTATCCGGAAGGCGCCAAGATCAAAAAGCCTTTGCCGGTTATTCTTCTGCAGGTGGCATCAGCCGTTGCTGCAATTCCGCTTGTGATCTCGATCGTTCAGAAGATGATCGATCTGTTTACGGGCAACCGTGAAAACCTCATTTCGACGGTAAGGCTCCTCGGTCAGGGCTTCGCATTCTCATTTGGTATATTTATCTTTACCATTATTTTCTCGCTTCCGTTAGGTCTCATAGTTGCGAGCGGAAGGATGTCCAAGATCAAGACCATTTCCGTATTCTTCAAGACATACATTTCGATCCTCCGCGGCACGCCCTTGATGCTGCAGCTCCTTCTGGTATATTTCGGACCATACTATCTGTTCGGAGTTACTACTGGAAACATCCAGATCGGACCTTTCAATTACAGGTTTATCGCAACCGTAATCGGATTCTCGCTTAACTACGCAGCTTATTTTGCAGAGATCTTCAGAGGCGGCATACAGTCCATGTCCAAGGGCCAGTATGAAGCTGCTCAGGTACTTGGTTTTTCAAAGTCTCAGACATATTTCAAGATAATTCTTCCGCAGGTCGTAAAGAGAGTTCTTCCTTCAGTCGGAAACGAAGTAATAACTCTTGTAAAAGATACGTCTCTTGCACAGGTCCTGGCTGTTACCGAAATGTTTACCCAGGCTTCGGCGCTTGCATCTGCGCAGGTCTCGGTCATGCCGTTCATCGTTGCAGGTCTGTTCTATTATCTGATGAACCTTGTCATCGAAACGCTCTTGGGTCTGCTCGAGAAGTCCATGAACTATTATTCGTGAGGTTATAAATGAACATACTTGAGATGCATGACATACATAAATCATTCAATGACCTTGCGGTTCTCAAGGGCATTGACCTCAGCGTTGCGCAGGGAGAGGTCGTTGCCGTTATCGGACCTTCGGGCGGTGGTAAATCAACACTATTAAGATGCGCGACAACGCTTGAAAGGATCGATTCGGGCAAGATCGTGATCGGCGGCACGGAGCTTTGTAATTCCGATGACGGATTCATTCATTACTGCGGAAAGAAGACCTTGGGAGAGATCAGATCAAAGTTCGGACTTGTATTCCAGAACTTCAATCTGTTCCCGCATTTTTCGGTAAGAAGAAACATCACCGAAGCGCTGGTCCACGTACATAAAAAGAGCAGGGAAGAAGCTGATGAGATCTGCAATGCGCTCCTTAAAAAGATGCATCTGGCTCACAAGGCAAATGAATATCCCTGCAATCTTTCTGGCGGACAGCAGCAGAGAGTTTCCATCGCAAGAGCGCTTGCTGCAAACCCGGAGATCATATTCTTTGACGAGCCCACATCCGCACTGGATCCTGAGCTTACAAAAGGCGTATTAAAGGTAATCAAGGATCTTGCAACCGAGAAGATGACGATGGTAATCGTTACTCACGAAATGTCGTTTGCAAGAGATGTTGCCGACAGGATCGTTTTCATGGACGGAGGCGTCATCGTTGAAGAAGGCCCTGCATATGAACTCGTTACCAATCCGAAAGAGGAGAGGACCAAGAAGTTCCTGGCCGGATATTGATCCCATTCTTAAAATTTCAGCATACTGAGGCTTTCCGTCATTGTCGGAAGGCCTTTTTGTTTTTAAGTAGTTTTCTCTTGCTCTTAAATCGAACTAATAGTACAATTATCGTACTGACAGTACGATAATCGAACTGAGAGTCAGAAACAAGGGATTGAAAAAATGTTTTTCAGATAGGAAAGGAGAACCGGAATGCCTAATAAAAGGTTGGCTGAACTTAATAAAGAAGCAATATTGGATGCTTCTGAGTATTTGTTTGAGAAAAAGGGGTATGAGGCGACATCAGTTGATGAGATTGCTTCCCAAACCGGTATCAGCAAGACTACGCTTTATGCGTATTTCGACAGTAAAGAATTGATCTGGGACACGCTTGTCTGCAATTACATGGAGAAGCTTTTAGTCGATGCAAGAAAAGCCGCTGACGGTGAAGGTTCATTTGAAGACAGGTATTACACCTTATGCTTTGACATCGCTTCAAAGTTTGAAGAGCATCCCGTGATCTACAGAGGAACTCTCGGGAAGATCTCAATGGATCTGGAGCAGGAAGTCTATAAAAAGATCTATGAGACCGGTGAGGCAACTAATGAAGCAATTGCTGATTTTATTAAGAGCGGCATCAGTGAAGGCGTTGTTAGAAAAGACATCGACATCTATCCGGCCGTCATAATGATGTGGTCTTCGATCTCAGGGATCATTCTGATGGCTAACGATAAAGAAGAGTACCTTAAGATGAGATTCAAAATGAGCAAGGAAGATTATCTTAAGAAGGCTTTTAAGATGCTGCTGGAGGGTGTTAAATGAACGCGATCTATCTGAGCGGCACAGGCAATACAAAACATATAACGGAACTTCTTTTCAAGGAGATCGGAGCAAAAGGAACTGTGGTGCCGATTGAATCTCCTGACGTTAATGAAGCTTTGAAAGATGAAGAGCTGATAATTGCTTATCCGACGCAGTTTTCGAACATTCCGTATCTTGTTAGAGATTTTATAAACAAGCATGCAGCAGACTGGAAAGGTAAGAAGATCTTTCTCATAACGACGATGGGACTGTTTGCTGGTGACGGAACAGGCTGCGCGGCAAGGCTTCTGAAGAAATATGAAGCAGAAATAACAGGCGGACTTCAGATAGTCATGCCGGATTCAATAGGTGACTGCAAAGCTCTTAAGAAACCTCATGAAAAGAATAAGGAGATCATTGCAAAAGCTGACGCCCGCATTATCGAAACTGCAAGGCAGATAAAGGCAGGCAACAATCCCTGGGAAGGGTTGTCGTTCTGGGCTCATCTTGCCGGATTGTTCGGCCAGAGACTTTGGTTCTACAACAAGACGACAGGGTATACCGATAAGCTTAAGATCGAACCTGCAAAATGCGTAGGATGCGGACTTTGCGCGAATAATTGTCCGACTAAGAATATCGTGATCAAAGGCGGGAAAGCAGTAGCATCAGGACAATGCACTATGTGTTACAGGTGCGTGGATTATTGCCCCAAACAGGCAATTACTTTGTTGGGCAAGAAACTGCATGAACAGCCTACTTTTGAGAAAAACGCAAATTAACAAAAAGCAAAAAGGCCGCCCTTATGGACGGCCTTCTTAGATAACAGTCGGGCGAAATATAGGATTACTTGAAGTTAAACTCGATTCCGTTGACAGTGATCTTGGAGATGTTCTCAGTATCAGCAAGACGGTTGAACATAATGCTTATCGATTCCTTTTCGCCGACAAGGTATGCATAGCTTGCAACTGCGCCCTTGCCGTTTTTATCACCGCTATTGTAGACGTTGTATTCAGAACCGTCCTTGTATGTGATCTTGACGGAATTGAGGAAATCTACGCCTTCACTAAATTCGGGATCAAACTCGTCTCCGTAAACATTCTTTCCGTAAAGCTTTGCAGAGCCCTTAAGATTCATCGAGATGGGGGAGATCTTGATGGAATCGCCGTCAGCGCTTGTACAGTTCTTCATGCCGATGGTGCCTGCGAACGGGATGTCTACGGTAACTTCATTCTTTACATTTTTGAACAGGTCCTTCTTTGCCTTGTTGAGGTTGGTCATGCTGTCATTGAATTCGTAAATGTGAAGTTTCATACCCTTATCTGTAGGGAAATCAGCGTGTGCAGGATCAGCATACTTTGAAAGGAAATCAACGTCAGAAAGATAATCTCTGCAGAAGAGCTTCGTTTTTGTTGACTTTGAAATATCAACATAAGTCTTGCCAGGGCCGGCGCCGAAATCGTACATGAAGTTCTGGTCTTCGTTATTCCATGCGCCCTTTGCTTCGTTATCATGCTGGCTGTAGTTAAGGAGGTTAACACCTTTTTCGTTTTCGATGGTGTATTCGACAGCGATTCCGTTGCCGTCTCGTGCGACTGCAAGTACCGTGAACTTGTAATCACCGCACTCGGCTGTTACAGGATTGGTCGCGAGCTTGCCGTCGAGAAGAGCGGCAGCCTTGTCGGGATCCATGTCAGCGAATTCCACCTTGGGCATCTCGAACGTGTGCTTAACGGGCTTGCCGTTCTTGTCGAGCTTTTCGGATTCGATGATGGTTACGGTATGGTTAGGGATGTTGGTCTTGCCTTCGGTGCCCCAGAGGCTGGCGAAGAATGCTCCGTTGGTTGCGGCATTAACTGCAAAGGGAGTACCGATTACCAGTACCGTAGCGGCAGCAACTGCAACCTTGGGGAAGATACCTGTCATCTTTGCCTTTTTCTTTTGAGTATATGTCTTCATCATTTTTTCCTTTCCCGCCAGATATCTGTCCGAGAAAACGTGATCCTCAACACCATCGGTGATGTGGTCGAATTCTTCAATACTGATATCTTTTTCGAATAAATCGTCATTATTGAACTGTTCCATAGTAATCTCCTTTGTTAGGATTACCTCTGCTTTGAGGTTATTGGTCTTCAGGCTTCTTTGCAGTCCTGGCGCATCAGTTTTCTGGCCCGTTCATATCGTTTTCTTACATTTGCCTCTGAGATGCCCAGTTTTTCCGCGGTCTCTCTGACCGAATAATCTCGTATGACAAGGCATTCGACGACATCTTGGTATTTCTCAGGAAGAGAGTTTATAAGGGGAGTGCATACAGCCCCGTCTTCAGATTCGATGTCCGGTTCAACAGCTTCGCTGCTTACGACTTCTTCAAGGTTTTCTGTAAAGCTTACGATCTTGTTTTCGTTTTTTCTTTTGTTATAGATGTTGATCGAAGCGTTTTTGATGACTGTTATGATGAACCTTTTGCAATCGTCCGAATCTGCTTTGGGGAAGAACACCTTATGTTTTATGAGCTGCAAGAATGCATCCTGTACGGCGTCTTCTGCAAGCGACTCGTCGTGCAATACGGACAATGCAACACGGAACATCTTTTGTTCGTATAGTGCGTAACAGTCTTCTATGAAAGAAATTCTGTTAGTCGGCAATGCCATTTACTTGTCTCCTTGTCGTTTACTTCGGGCCGTTTAGCTTAAGCTTTATCGGATCCATTATGTGGCCCTTCACCTCATATAACAAAACGAAAACTGATTCTGTGACAAATATCTCAAAATTTAGTCGAAAATTCCTGCAGGAAAGTGAGGTTATTAGAAAATATACCTATTTAAAGGCAACAAAAAACCTGCCGGAGGCCGGCAGGCTTTGCTTTGGATAATAGATTAATTCTCAGGCTTGTAGCTGTCTTTGAGTGATACAGCCATATTGAATACCAGATGACCCGGCTTGGAGTCCTTGGAATCAGCGCAGAAGTAACCGGTCCTTAAGAACTGGAATCTGTCCTGAGGCTGTGTGTTCTCGAGAGACTTCTCAAGCTTTGCACCCTTGATGATCTTGAGTGAATCAGGGTTGATGAAATCAAGATAGTTGCAGTCAGCGAGATCGGGCTGCTCAGTAGTGAAGAGTCTGTTATAGAGTCTGATCTCAGCATCGATCGCGTTGGAAGCGTCTACCCAGTGGATCGTTGACTTGATCTTTCTGCCGTCAGCAGGATCGCCGCCTCTTGATTCGGGATCGTAGGTGCAGTGAATGACTGTTACGTTGCCGTCAGCATCCTTTTCGCATGAAACGCACTTAACGATGTATGCAGACTTGAGACGGACCTCGTTGCCGGGAAAGAGTCTGAAATACTTGGGCGCAGGAACTTCCATGAAATCCTCCTGCTCGATGAAGAGCTCTCTGGAGAAAGTAACCTTACGTGTGCCGGCATTCTCGTCCTTGGGATTGTTTTCAACATCGACTTCTTCTACCTGACCTTCAGGATAGTTGTCGATGATGAGCTTAACGGGATTGATTACTGCCATTACGCGCTTTGCGTGCTCGTTGAGGTCTTCTCTCAAGCAGTATTCGAGGAATGCGAAGTCAACAACGGAATTAACCTTTGCGACACCGTTTCTTGCAGAGAAATTGTGGATGGAGGCAGGTGTATAGCCTCTTCTCCTGAGACCGCAGAGAGTAGGCATTCTTGGGTCATCCCATCCGTCAACGATGCCTGCTTCGATCATGGCACGGAGCTTTCTCTTGGAAAGAACGGTGT
>JAEEGJ010007108.1_pt1 | contig 32625 bp, 28 predicted proteins | sample 8958761 | NCBI WGS metagenome assembly JAEEGJ01 (sample SAMN16246546, study PRJNA631951) | gut metagenome | biome: gut microbiome; feature: rumen; material: RS-attached | host: Bos | place: Iran: Karaj | collected 2018-10
GGCTTGCCTACTTACACTTTTCCTCATTTTGAAGTCCGGCGTAACGAACTTCAAAACGCGAAAAAGTGCAAGTTCATAGATGGGCCTCCGGCCACGCTTGGGGGTTATCGCAATGATTCCGGAACCTCATCACACGCTCGAAGCAAAGGGGGCGGCATATACATATCAGCGACTCTTTTGCCGGGCTGAACGCCCTAGCCCCAAATATTGAAACGCATGAAAATGGTATTTCGTGTGTTTCGGGGCAGGTTTCGGGGCAAATATAGGCAAAAAGAGTTCGCGAGAAACAAGAAACGACCCTTTTGTGTATTTCGCGTAGAGTAATGTGGGCACACATAAAAGTGAAGGCTGGTATGCGGATGTGCCGTCTGGCAGATAAGTGACTGTGGCATAGCGAGTTATGTATTAAGGGGTGCAAAAAAGCCCGGCGGGAGGGCCGGGCTCGTGACGATTTTTGGTTTGCACTTATTCAACTCGGTTGCCGAGTTCGTCGTAGTAGAAATACATGCCTGCGCGGTAGCAGCGGAAGAGGCCGTCGTCCAGAAGGACTACTTCTTCGCCCCAGACCTGGAAGAGGGATTCTCCGCGTTCGTCATACACGCGCCAGAAGTCTCCGTTGCGCACTTTGTAGAAGCCGTTGGGCAGGAGGATCACCTCGTCGCCCTGGAGAATGCGGTCTCCGGCAGGGTTGCAGATCCAGATGCGGTCTACATAGCGGCGTACATGATAGCCATTCCAGAGGACCTGACGGTCTGTTAGGCAGAAAACTATTTCGTGCCTTACGCGGACGGGCCTGTGGTGCCTGTGAAAAACATGGCGTACGGGACGCGCATGTCCTACGTGGCCGTGGTGGTGGGCGCCTCCGCCGTGGTGATGACCAACAGAGCTGTGGCCGACGTTGTGACCGCCACCATGGTTGCCGCCGTGATTGCCGCCGGACACATGGCCGGAGCCGCCATGGCCGCCACCGCTGTGGCCGCCGTTATGATTGCCGCCGGAGCGCACTGCGCCGCCGCCGTGGCCGTGGCCGGAATTACCGGAATGGCTGCCGGAATGATTTCCGCCCTGGCGGATTGCACCGCCGGAACGGGAAGCGCCACCTCCATGGGACGGGCCGCCGGAGCGGACCGAGCCGCCCGAACGCGCAACACCGCCGCTGTGATGGCTGCTGCCTCGGGACACACCTGCGGAGCTGTGTCCGCGGGAGGAACCCGAGCCTTGACTACGTACAGTGGAGCCACCGCGATGGCCTCCACTCTGAACAGAGGCGCTTGAGCGGTGCGAATTGTGACCGCCGCCTCTGGGCTGGGCATAAGCAGCTGCGCTTGCTCCCAGCAGGATGAACAGAAGTAGAACTAATCGTTTCATGGCTTTATCTTTTTTTGGATTTGAGTTTCCCAATTACAATTATTGAGCCACTGCAGGGGCTCCATCCGCCGTTTTTGATTATATTTGTGCGGTTTTTATGAAAAAGTTGGAAAATATGACGGCGCTCATTACCGGGGGAAGCTCCGGTATAGGCCTGGAATATGCCCGAGAGCTTGCCGATATGGGCTGCGCCCTGGCGCTTGTGAGTAACCGCGCGGACGAACTTGAAAAAGCAGCCGCCGAACTTCCGCACACACATACATTATGTATTGATCTGGCCGCGCACGGAGCGGCCTCGAAAGTGGTGGAGTGGTGCGACCGGGAGGAAATCCGGCCGGATATCCTTATCAATAACGCCGGCATGTTTTTCATGGAATACCTTGGGCCGGAACAGCTTGAAAAGGTGGACAAGATGATGGCCCTTCACATGGAAACCACCACAGACCTGTGCGTGCTTTTTGGCTCCAGGATGAAGGAGCGGGGGCGCGGTTATATCCTTAACATGGGCTCGATGACGGCATGGGTGCCCTCTCCCGGAATTGCTGTTTATTCGGCTTCCAAGGCCTATTTGGTGAGTTTCGGCAAGGGCCTTTCCTATGAGCTGCGGTCCTACGGCGTGCACGTAACCACCGTATGCCCCGCCGCTATAGACACCGGGCTGTATCCGCTGAGCGAAAAGCTTCGGAAAAGCCTGCGATTCTGGGGTATTCTCAAGAGCCCGCAGTGGCTGGTGACAAGATCTATCAAAGGCATGCTGCGCGGCCGCCGCGTAATGCGCCCCGGACCGCTCAACCGTCTGGTGCCCGCTATAGTTTCCATCCTTCCCGCCCGTCTTATCGACCATCTTGGAATAAAGTGGATTCTCAAATGAAAAAGGCGTTAAGAATCATACTGAAAGTACTGTACGGCGTGCTCACGGCGGCGCTGCTGTTTGTTATTGCAACGGAATTCAGCCCAATCTATAATTTCCGAAAGCCGCAGCCGTTCACGGGACAGGATATATTCAACCCGTACCGGAATTTGGACACGGCATATATGTGGAAGCGTTCCGTTTTTCATGTCCACACGCGCGTGAAAGGGCCTTGGCCGGTGAACGAAAGCCAGGCATGGCCGCAGGAGGTGTACGACGCATACAAAAAGTTCGGCTACGACATTGTCACCTTCTCGAACCATAACGAACTCACCAAACATCCTTTCGACTCCTCGCTCCAGGTGAACGTGTATGAGCAGGGTTACAGCCCGTACAAGTTCCACAAACTGGTTTTCGGAAGCAAGAGAGTGAGGCATTGGGATCCGCTTTTCCCCTTCCTTGCATCGCAGAAGCAGTTTGAACTGGACAGGCTGGGGAAGGATTCGGATTTCATCCAGATTAACCATCCGTACCGCACCTGGGGGATGGACAGGCACAATATGGAGTCGCTCTCCGGCTACGAAATCATTGAACTGGACTCCGGCAAGGGCACGGAAAACACTTATTGGGACTATGCCCTCAGCGCCGGCCATTACAGCTTCGGCCTCGCAACCGACGACCTGCACGACCCGTACACCTCCTGGAGAATCGCCCGCAGGTGCAATTTCGTCTGCTGCCCCTCCCCAAAATACGAGGATATCAAGGCGGCGCTTCTTGGCGGGGCATACTACTCCATGCGCATTCCGGATTACGGGAAGGGCGACTGGGACCAGAAGTACGAGCGCAACCGGGAGCTTCCGGAGGTTACCGGCATCGGCCTGAAGGGAGATACTTTATATATAGAATTGTCGGCAAAGGCCGATAGCATCCGCGTCACCGGGCAGGGCCACAGAACGCTGGCGCTCGGAACCGAATCGGCACAAATGGAATACAAGATGCTGCCGGAAGATAATTACGCGCGGTTCACAGCGTTTTTCCCTGGCGGGGAGGTTATCTACTCCAACCCGTTTGCGAGATATGACTCAAGCATCAACGACTCTCCCTTCAACAACGCGCCCCAAAAGATAAACGTTCTGCTGACAATCCTTTTCAACGGGCTTCTCGCAGCCCTTGCCGCGGCGCTTATATGGCTGTTTTGCGCTGTGGTAAAAAAACGCTAAATTTGCATCCCTGAAATGATACACGGTAAGAAAATAATTGTTGTGATGCCCGCATACAATGCGGAGAAAACCCTGGAGAAAACCTATGCGGAAATCCCCATGGACATTGTTGACGAGGTGATTCTCACGGACGACTGCAGCCGCGACAACACGGTGGAAAAGGCCCGCGAGCTGGGCATTAAGGAAGTTCTCATCCATCCCAAAAACCGTGGCTACGGCGGCAACCAGAAAACCTGCTACGACAGGGCTCTGGAACTGGGGGCCGATATCGTCATAATGCTCCACCCGGACTATCAGTACACCCCGAAACTCATCGAATCCATGGCATATATCATCGCCAATGATGTGTATCCCGTGGTCTTCGGTTCCCGCATCCTGGGAAAAGGCGCGCGAAAGGGCGGAATGCCGCTCATCAAATACATAGCGAACCGTTTCCTCACCTTCACGGAGAACGTCCTTTTGAACCAGAAACTCTCCGAATATCACACCGGCTACCGCGCCTTCAGTGCCGACGTTCTCCGCAGCATCGACTATCACAAGTGCTCGGACGACTTTATCCTGGACAACGAAATGGCCGCTCAGATATTCTGGAAGGGCTATGAGATTGGCGAGGTTACCTGCCCCACGAAGTATTTCGACGACGCTTCTTCGATCAACCTTCGCAGGAGCACCATCTACGGCTTCGGCGTGCTTAGGGTATCTCTGGTGTACAGGCTGTGCAAGTGGCATCTCTGCAAGTCCAAACTTTTCCCCAGATAATGAGCCTGAAGGACACTCTGGCAGCCCTTTTCAAGGGAAAGAGCGGAAACCTCGCCGTGCAGGTTTTCCGCTATCTTGTTTCCGGCGGAACCGCTTTTGTGGTGGACGCGGGCCTGCTGGCGCTTCTCACGGAGCTGTTCGGCAGGGAGTATCTTCTCATCTGGACGGCAATCGCCTTTGCCGCAGGGCTGCTTATAACCTATCTTTTCAGCATCCTTTGGGTGTTCGACAAACGCCGCCTCAAAAGCCGCAGCGCCGAAATCGGAATTTTCGTGGGTATCGGCGTCATCGGCCTGGGGCTTACGGAACTTTTGATGTGGCTTCTTGCCGATAAAGCCGGCATCCATTACCTCATATCGAAAGTCATAACAACCGTGCTGGTTTTCGTTTGGAATTTCGTTGCCAAGAAAACCATCCTTTTCTCCAAGGCCGATGAAAAATAAAATCCTCATACTGAATATCTTGATCGCCATTGCCGGGGCACTTCTCTTCATCCCCGGAATAGGCAGTGCGCGCCTTTTCGACTGGGACGAAATCAACTTCGCGGAAAGCGCCCGCGAGATGATCGTAACCGGCGACTGGTTCAACGTTCAAATCAACTTCGAATCGTTCTGGGAGAAGCCGCCGCTTTTCATCTGGATGCAGGCCCTGTCGATGAAGATTTTCGGCGTGGGCGAGTTCGCGGCAAGGTTCCCGAACGCCATCATCGGCATAATAACCCTGCTGCTGCTTTTCAATTTCGGAAGACGGGTGGAGAATACGCGTTTCGGGCTCATGTGGACGCTGATGTACACTATTTCCCTGCTGCCGTTCTTCTACTTCAAATCCGGAATCATCGACCCGTGGTATAACCTTTTCATCTTCCTGAGCATTTACCATTTTGCCCTGTATACGGACCCCTCGAAGGCCGATAAAAGAATGCTGAACGCGGCACTCAGCGCCCTGTTCATGGGCCTTGCCATCAACACGAAAGGGCCTGTGGCATTCCTCGTGTTCGGGCTAAGTTTCCTGGTGTGGCTCATCGCTGGAAAATTCAAGCTCAGCTTCCGCTGGAAAGACGTTGCGGTGTATGTGGCCGTTCTGGCGCTGGCCGGCGGGGCGTGGTTCATCGCCCTTGCGCTCACCGGACATCAGGAAGTGATCAAGGATTTCATCGACTACCAGATACGGCTGTTCCAGACCAAGGACGCAGGGCATGGCGGATTCCCGCTGTATCATTTCGTGATACTGCTGTTCGGGGTTACGCCAGCCTCGTTCTTCGCCCTGTCCACATTCCGCCGCAAGGCCCTGCAGGGGGAAGGGGGCAGCATCGCCGTGCTTTTCCGCTGGATGATGGTGTCGTTCTGGGTGGTGCTCATCCTTTTCAGCATCGTGCGCACCAAGATTGTGCACTACTCGTCGTTCTGCTACTTCCCCATGACCTTCCTGGCCGCATTCGCCGCAACCAGGATGATGGACGGAAAATGGAAACTGCGCGGTTGGCAAAAGGGGCTCCTTATCGGCACTACGGTAGTCTACGGGCTCGCGTTCACGGCACTTACCCTCTTCGACAAGTTCAAGCATCTGGTGATTCCGTACGTGAAGGATCCCTTTGCCGTTAGCTGCATGGAGGCGGAATCCTCCTGGATGGGCTTCGAACCCATTATCGGCATAGTGCTGATCGGATGTACAATCTGGTTCGTGGTGAAGTTTTCCCGAAAGCCCGCCCTCCCCGCTTTCGGCATCCTGGCCGCAGGGAACCTCATTTTCATCCTCACGGCAATGTATAGCGCCGTGCCCGAAGTGGAGAAGTACAGCCAGGCATCGGCAGTGGAATTCTACATCGACAAAAAGGGAGAGGACTGCTATGTGAGGCCGGCATATTTCAAGAGCTATGCGCAGTATTTCTACACCGACCGGCAGCCTCAGAACCGGGCCGATGATTTCACCTGGCTCGCCACCGGCCCCATCGACAAACCCTGCTACTTCGTTGTGAAGGATATCCCCAAGAAAGTCGAGCGTCTTCGCACCGAAGTGCCCAATGCGGAGTTTCTGTACCGCCGCAGCGGCTTCCAGTTCTTCGTGCGTTATCCAGACACCTCGGAGGAATAGTATTTGCTCGCAGTGCTTGCCGTGATTGAGGTTTTTTATCAAAAAAACCTTACATTTGCAGGATAATATGGAAATCATGGCAAAAGCATATAAGTCGATAATAATTGCACTGTCCCTGCTCCTTCTGGGCTTCGGAAGGGCGGGGGCGCAGATAGTGCCCAGGCTTGTTTTCATTGAAAACGACGTCCTGCGGCAGTATCTGGACAATTCCAATTACGACGTAAACGACTATACCTACACAAACATAACCTCCGTAATGCCGTCGGGCTACGGCCGCTGGGATAAACCGGAACCCGTTGTTTTCCGCTGGGATTTCACCCCGTTCTGGAACGACGTGGTGCTGGAAATCCGTGAAGACGAGTTCGATCCGGTGCCGATATATGCAATCACCGTTTCGCCCAAAGTGCGGCACTGCAGCGTCTACAACCTCATCCCCGGCAGGGGCTACTACTATTCGCTCATAGACCCCACCGCCAACACCGAATACGAGAGGGGCTTCTTCTTCGTGGAAGGGCGCCGCAGGATGATCAAGGCCGATTTCGTGCGCAACATCCGCGACATGGGCGGCATGGTTACGGACGACGGCTGCATCCTCCGTTATGGCCGCCTGTACCGCGGCGCAGCCATGGACAACGCCAACGGCGGGCGCCGCGACACTCTCTTCAACCGCGACGGCTGGAGGGTGCTCCACGACGAACTCCGCATCACCGCGGATGTGGACCTGCGCGGCTACCGCGAGCTCCTTCTCACGGACGATTACCCCGGCAATGATATGACTCAGAGCCCCCTGGGGGCCGATGTGGGCCACTATCACTTTCCCATATCGGACCTTGGCGCCGTGTATGTGAGCAACATGTACGGCCCGGTAATCTCCTGCATCGTGGACCGCCTGAAGAAAGGCGACAACGTGTACTTCCACTGCGCCCGCGGAGCGGACCGCACCGGAATGATCGCCTTCCTGCTTGGCGGCATGGCGGGAGTTTGCGAGAACGACCTTGCCCGCGACTACGAACTCACCTGCATGGCCGTGGGCCGGATGTCCCACACCCGCTGCTCGCTGCCGCCGTACAATTACGCCCCCTGCGTTCAGTACATAAAAGACAATTTCAGGGGCAACACCCTGGCGGAGAAGATTCAGGACTATCTGATTAAGAAGCACGGAATCACCAGGGAACAGATTAATACATTCCAGGAAATAATGGTGGGCTATTGACGCCCGCGTTTTACACGATATGAAGATGTCAGCAATAGGTCTCACACTGCTCTTATCCGTTGCGGCTGCATTTCAGAGCTGCCGGGATGTGGTGAATGAAGACCCTCTGGAACTCCCCAGGTCGGAGTCCCCTGTATATATTTCCGAATACATGACAGCCGGCGGATGGGTGGAGGTTTTCAATCCCGCCGATTCCGCGGTAGACCTCCGCGGCTATACCCTCATAGTGGGCGGCCGCAAGCGTAAACCCGCCGAAAGCAGCCTCGGAGCCGGACAGTACATGCTCTTTGCCGACATCAGGGATATGGATCAGGCCGCATGCTTCTATCTCAAGGACGGCGACGGCGCTCTCGTGGATATCATAGAATCCCCAAAATACAAGAAGAACAAATCCGTTGTCCGGAAACGCCTCCCGGACGGCTCATTCGAGACCAGCAGCGAAGAACGCATTTCTCCCGGATATCCCAACACGGTCCAGGGCTGGAGAACATACCAGGCATCTCGCCGCAAGGCAAACGATACCGGCGTAATCGTAAGCGAGATATTGGCGGCCTGCGATACCGCATATAAGGACCCGGACGGGAACTTCGTGGATTACGTGGAACTGCACAACCTTTCGCAAGAGGCTGTGGACATCTCCGGATGGGGCTTGTCGGACAAGGAAAACGCCAATTACCTGTTCCGCTTTCCGGAAAAAACCATCATGGAAGCGGGCGCATATATTGTGGTCAACTGCTCTTCCTCCTACAAGGATGTGTCCGACGGTCGATTCTTCAGGGCCCCGTTCTCCATTGCAAACGGAGAAGACGGCCTGTATCTTTCCGACCGCCAGGGGCACATCATCTGGGAGTATTGCCCGGTGAGCAGCCTCTCGGACCAGAGTCTCGTGAGCCTGGACGGGAAGGTGTATATCTGCACCCCGGTAATCTCTCCCGGCAGTGCGAACCTCGTCCCCGGAGTTGCCCCCATAGCCAGCATCCCTTCCGGCCAGTATGACGGAGTGGACACCCTGAAGGTGGAATTCTTTGCCGGTGGTGGCGACATCTACTACACCACGGACGGATCGGCCCCCAGCAAATCGTCTAAAAAGTACAAAGAGGCTTTCCTGCTCACCAAGACCACGGTAATCAGGACGATTTCGGTAAGGGATGGTGTCCAGAACAGCCCCGTAACATCGTGGACCTACCTGGTGAACGAAGGCCATACGCTGGACGTGGTGAGCCTTGTAAGTTCTCCGGACGGGCTGTTTTCCACCGGAAGCGGCATTTATTCCAACGGCCCCCACAGGCTTCTCCCGGTGGGGCAGGCTTCCGGCGACGGCATTCCATATCCCTACCTGGCCGCCAACTATTGGAGAAAATGGGTACGACAGGCCAATCTTGCCTACCTGCCAAAGCACGGACAGGGATTCTCCATCGACTGCGGTGCATCCATCTTTGGCGGCTACTCCAGAATCAACGCCAAGAAGAGCCTCAAATTCAAGTTCAAGAAGATTTACGGCGCCCCGAAACTGCACTACAAGGTTTTCGAGAACCGCGATTTCTCCACTTATGAATGCCTGGTAATGAGAACCGGCGGCCAGGACGTGTACGGCACCCTTATCAAGGACGACCTTGCGTCCTATCTGATGGATCCGCTCATCGACGTGATGGCCACCAAACCCGCCGTCTTCTATATCAACGGCCAGTATTACGGCATCTACTTCATGCGCGAGAAAGTGAACAAGCACTTCATTGCCGCGCATTACGGGATTCCGTCCGACGACATCGACATTATCCAGGGTAACCAGGCCCTGGAGAACGGCAGCATAAAGGACTGGAACAGCTTCTTCGCCTATATGAAGAGTCACGACCTGTCCAAACCGGAGTGCTACGAATATGTGAAAGAGCACATGGATGTTCAGAGCTACGTGGACTGGATCATTGCCGAAACCTATATCGGTAACCGCGACGCCGGAAACGTCCGCGTGTTCCGCTCGCCCAACCTGGACAACAAGTGGCACTGGCTGCTGTACGACGTGGATATGGGCTTCAACGCCACCCGCTCCGACGGCTATCTCATTTACTACAAGCCCACCCCTCAGAAACTCCACGCAACGGATTTCATCCGCGCTCTTGCAAAGAACAAGGACTTCCGCGCGCTGTTCCTGGAAAGGCTGGAGTATCAGATGACCTATATCTGGAGCAAGGAAAACGTGAACGCCGCCATCGACATGTTCGTGGAACAGATTGATTCGGAGGTGGAGCGCAACCAGAAACGCTGGACGGGCACGTATCAGGGTTGGGAAGGCCGCATACAGGGCCTCCGGGATTATGCCAACGGCCGTCAGGAGTACCTCAAGGAGCAGTTCGGTTCCAACGCCCTGCTGAAGAGCCTCTTCTACATGTCAAAGGAAGAACTGGACCGCTGCTTCGTGCATTAGCATTCATACAATATGGCCGACGAAAAAATTATCTTCTCGATGTGCGGGGTGGGAAAAACCCTCACCAACAACCGCGTTATCCTCAAAGACATCTACCTGAGCTTCTTTTACGGCGCCAAGATAGGCATCATCGGCCTTAACGGTTCCGGTAAATCCACGCTTCTTAAAATCATCGCCGGAGTGGAGAAATCCTACAAGGGCGAGGTTGTGTGGGCGCCGGGATATTCCGTCGGATATCTTGAGCAGGAGCCTCAGATGGATCCGTCCAAGACAGTTCTGGAAGTGGTGCAGGAGGGCGTGCAGGAGGTGATGGATGTTCTGAAGGAGTACAACGAGATTTCTGAGAAATTCATGGAGCCGATGTCCGATGAGGAAATGGCCGCTCTGATCGAGCGCCAGGGCGAACTCACCGAGCAGATCGACCACATGGACGGCTGGGAGATAGATTCCAAGCTGGAAAGGGCGATGGATGCCCTGCAGTGCCCGCCTTCCGATGCACTGGTGAGCACCCTCTCCGGAGGCGAGCGCCGCCGTGTGGCTTTGTGCCGATTGCTTCTGCGCCAGCCGGACGTGCTTCTTCTGGACGAGCCCACCAACCACCTGGACACCGAGAGTATCCAGTGGCTGGAGGCGCATCTGCAGCAGTACAAGGGAACGGTTATCGCCGTCACGCACGACCGTTATTTCCTGGACAACGTGGCCGGTTGGATACTTGAGCTGGACCGCGGCGAGGGCATTCCCTGGAAGGGGAACTACTCCTCGTGGCTGGACCAGAAGACCAAGCGCCTTGCTGCCGAGGAAAAGGCTGAGTCGAAGCGCCGCAAAACCCTGGAGCGCGAGCTGGAATGGGTGCGGATGGCGCCCAAGGCCCGACAGGCCAAGCAGAAAGCTCGTCTGGGGGCTTACGAGAAGTTGGCATCGGCCGATACCAAGCAGAAAGAAGCAAACCTCGAGATCTATATCCCCAACGGCCCGCACCTGGGCAATAAGGTTATCAAGTTCAACGACGTGTCCAAGGGCTATGGCGACAGGTTGCTGTTCGAGCATCTGTCGTTCGAGTTGCCGCCAGCAGGGATCGTGGGCGTCATCGGCCCGAACGGAGCGGGAAAGACCACGCTCTTCCGCCTTATCATGGGCATCGAGAAGCCGGACAGCGGAACGATAGAGATCGGCGATACGGTGAAGCTGGCGTATGTGGACCAGCAGCACCGCTCCCTCGACCCGGACAAGACCGTATACGAGACCATCGCCGGAAATTCCGAGTGGGTTCGCATGGGCGGGCGCGACATCAATGCCCGCGCCTGGGTCTCGCGCTTCAATTTCTCAGGGGCGGATCAGGAAAAGCTCTGCGGCGTGCTCTCCGGAGGCGAACGCAACCGGCTGCATCTTGCCCTTACTTTGAAGGACGAGGGTAACGTCCTGCTTCTGGACGAACCCACGAACGACGTTGATGTGAACACTATCCGCGCGTTGGAGGAAGGCCTTGATTCCTTCGCCGGCTGTGCCGTAGTGGTGTCGCACGACCGCTGGTTCCTGGACCGCATCGCCACTCACATCCTTGCCTATGAGGGCGACGGGGTAGTGGTGTTCTTCGAAGGCAACTACGCTGAATACGAGGAGAACCGCAAACTCCGGCTCGGGGCCGATGCGGAGCCCAAGCGCTTCAAGTATAAAAAGCTGATGGAGTAGTGAAACGGGCTTTGAATATTCAGGCGCTAATGCTGCCGGGGGCCATTGTTCTGGGCATCTCGTCATACCTTATATATCATTTTACGCCCGCATTAAGACCCATCGGGCCATTTTGTCACGCCTTTGCCGCCTCCGGGCAGCGCTGGGTGATAGCACTTCTTCTGTTCTTCCAGTTCGTGAAGGTTTCTCCGCACGATATCAAGTTCTGCCGATGGCACCTGAAGGCCCTGGCGTTTCAGGTATGCTGCTTCCTTGTTCTTGCGGCAGTGACGGCCTTTACCGGCCCCGGGGCCGGGCGAATCATCCTGGAGTGCGCCATGCTCTGCCTTATCTGCCCCACGGCTTCCGCCGCCGGAGTGGTTACGGAAAAGCTGGGCGGAAAGATCAACGAAACCGTCTCCTATCTGGTGATAATAAATGTGGTTGCAACGCTCCTGATTCCTCTGGTGATTCCTCTGGTGAATCCTTCAACGGAACTTGGCTTCTGGGCCTATGTGGGCCACATCGCCCTTCGCGTATTCCCTGTGCTGCTTCTCCCATGCGCCGTGGCCTGGCTTATACGCTACACCACACACCGGCTCCAGCGCCTTCTCATGCGCCTTAGCCGCTATTCCTTTTATATATGGGGCGTGGGACTCACGCTGGCAATGGTGCTCAGTACCAGGGCCCTGCTCCTCAGCGGACTTGACATCGGCCCCGTCGCATGCATAGTTGCCGTGTCCGTTGCGGCATGCTTTATCCAGTTCTTCCTTGGCCAAAGGCTAAGCCCGGAACGTATTACTCCCGGCCAGGCCCTTGGGCAGAAGAACACCGGCTTCCTCATCTGGCTGGGCTACACGTACATGACCCCCGTCACATCGGTGGCGGGCGGACTCTATGCCATCTGGCAGAATCTGTTCAACAGCTGGGAGCTCTGGAAAAAAGGACAACACTGATATGAAAAAGTTACTCGTTTTATCTTCTGTTCTGCTTCTTTGCGCTCTTGCGTGTAACAGGAAAGATTGTCTTCGCAGCGGAGACCTCGTTTTTGTGGGGCTGCCCATGGATTATTCCATCGACAGCACATCCATGGATGCGGCAATCGCCGCCGCAACTGGAGCCGATGATCTTAACCTCATCCATGTTGCAATCGCGGAAGTTCAGGGCGACAGCACCTGGATCATCGACGCCACCATCGCCCATGGTGTGGACCGCCATCCGCTGGACACTTTCCTCAAGGACTTCACCCTTAAGGACGGAACTCTTCCGGAATTTTTAATAAAGAGAGTATCCGGGGTGGACGCCTCCGCCGCAGTGGAGAGAGCAAAGTCTTTCTGCGGCCAGCCATACGATGTGTATTTCCTTGCCGACAACGGAGCCATGTACTGCTCGGAACTGGTGCAGAACAGTTATCTTGACGCATCCGGCAACCCTGTTTTCGACAGCGTCCCCATGAACTGGGCCGCTCCGGACGGAACCGTTCCCGTCTACTGGGAACAGCTTTTCGGCCTCCTTGGAATGGAAGTCCCCCAGGGCGCACCCGGCACCAACCCACAGGGAATGTATGACTCAAACCATTATGAAAATGTACAAATACAAACAAACTGGTAACAAGTATATCTTAAGCCTGGACAATCATGTGAGCCTGATCGAGGCCCTTTCCGCTTTCTGTGCAGAGCGCGACATCCTCTCCGGCAGCATCCGCGGGCTGGGCGCCACCAACTGCGCCACGTTCCGCTACCTGAATCCCCTCACAATGGCCTATGTGGACAAGACCTTCGACGAGCAGATGGAACTCACCTGCATCGAGGGAAACATCTCCCGCAAGGACGGCAAGGTATATCTGCACGTGCATGTTACCGCGTCCCGCAGCGACTACACCTGCATCGGCGGCCACCTTCTGGACTGCCGCATAAACGGCGCCTGCGAACTCTTTGTGGAAGATTACGGCGTGAACGTGGGCCGCGCCAAAGACCCCGAAACCGGCATCAATCTGTACACTTTTCCCTTCGCCTGAAACTCCTGGCGCTTATCTTTCTGACTGATACTGTTTTACATGTTTAGGGGTGCAAAAAAATTTGCACCCCTAAACATGTAACTCGTTATGCGATAGCTGTTTGGCCGCCAGAAAAATTCGCGTGTTTACAATTGTTAACACATAAGAGTCGCTTATTCTCCGTAGAGATATTTGTGCTGCTCAGGGGTTAAAGTGTCGATGGAGATGCCCCAGTGGGCGAGTTTGCGGAAGGCCACCTCGCGGTCTGTTTCTACGGGAACTTTGTTCAGTTTTTCGCCCAGGGTGCCTTTGTGCTCCACCAGATAGCGGGCGCTAAGGGCCTGGATAGCGAAGGACATGTCCATGATTTCCGCGGGGTGGCCGTCGCCGGCGGCGAGGTTCACCAGGCGGCCTTCTGCGATAACATACAGTGTGCGGCCGTTCGAGAGAGTGTAAGCTTCGATATTCGCGCGGGCGGGCCTGTGGGATACTGCTACTTCCTTTAGTGCGGCAACAGCCACTTCAACGTCGAAATGGCCTGCGTTGCACAGGATTGCGCCGTCTTTCATGAGCGGGAAATGCTCCGCGGTGATAACGTTGTCGCAGCCCGTGACGGTTACGAAGAAATCGCCCTCAACGGCTGCCTGGGCCATTGTCATCACTTTGAAGCCGTCCATCACGGCCTCCATCGCCTTGATAGGATCCACCTCCGTTACGATAACCTCGGCGCCAAGGCCCTTGGCCCTCATGGCAACGCCCTTGCCGCACCAGCCGTAACCGGCCACTACCACGTTCTTTCCGGCCACAATCAGATTGGTGGTGCGGTTGATGCCGTCCCATACGCTCTGGCCTGTGCCGTAACGGTTGTCGAAAAGGTGTTTGCAGTCGGCGTCGTTCACCAGCATCATGGGGAACTTGAGGGCTCCGGCGCGGTCCATCGCCTTGAGGCGAAGGATGCCTGTTGTGGTTTCTTCACAGCCACCGATTACGCCCTGCACGAGCTCCGGGAACTCATTGTGTATAGTTGTAACCAGGTCGCCGCCATCGTCGATAATGATGTTCGGGCCCACTTTCAGCACCTCGCGGATATCGGCCTCGTACTGCTCCATGGTGCAACCATGAGTGGCGAATACGTTCAGGCCTTCGTGCACAAGGGCCGCGGCCACATCGTCCTGGGTGCTCAGGGGGTTTGAGCCGGTGATGTACATATCGGCCCCGCCTGCCGCGAGAGCTTCGCAAAGGCGCGCGGTCTTTGCCTCCAGATGCACGCTGAGGGCGATCTTCAGCCCTTTGAACGGCTTTGTGGCGATGAAGTCTTTCTCGATTCCGTCCAGAAGGGGCATGTGGTCCCTCACCCATTTGATTTTCAGCTCGCCCGAGGGCCAGAGCTCCGTGTCTTTGATGTGGCTCATATTCTTATTCGATTATTGTCGATGCAAGGGATTCGAGCGCGGGGATCTCCGCTTCGTTCATACGGCTTTTGATTGTAACGACGGGGTCGATAACCTCGACGTCCTTCATCTGGGAGAACATATCCTTCATGATTCGCCCGGCCTGGGGAGCCCAGCTTCCGTTCTCGATGAGGCCCACGCGGCGCTTTGTCCAGCCCTTGGCCTGAAGCACGTGGATAAAGTTGTGTACAGGTGTAAACAGGCCGCCGTCGTATGTGGGGGCCGCAAGGATGAGCTTTCCGTAGCGGAATGCGTCTTCCACGGCTTCCGCCATGTCGTCGCGGGAAAGGTCGCTGGTTGCCACTTTGGGACAGCCCTGGGCCTTGAGGATATCGGCAATCTTGAGAGCCGCCTCCGCCGTGCCGCCGTGCATTGAGCCGTACGCCACGAAAACGCCTTCGGTTTCCACTCCGTACGAGCTCCAGATGTTATAAAGGTTCAGGTAGTAGCCGAGGTTCTCGCGAAGGATTGGGCCGTGGAGAGGGGCTATAACCTTGATGTCCAGCCCGCTCACTTTTCCAAGGAGTTTCTGCACCTGAACGCCGTATTTTCCGCAGATGTTGAAATAGTAGCGGCGGGCTTCGCAGGCCCAGTCGCCGTCTTCATCGCCCCAGAAGCCGCATTTGCCAAGGGCACCGAACTTGCCGAATGCATCGGCACTGAACAGAATTCCGTCTTCCTCCAGGAAGGATACCATCACCTCCGGCCAGTGAACGAGGGGCGCGGCGAAGAACCGCAGCGTTTTGCCGCCTCCGAGATCCAGAGTATCGCCTTCCTTTATGACCTGAACTTTCGGGTCGATGCCGGGGAAGAACTGGCCCAGCATCTTGAGGGCGGGTGCACTGGTGACGAGGGTGCATCCGGGGTACTCCTGAAGGGTTTCAGCGATAAGGGCGGCATGGTCCGGTTCCATGTGGTGGGCCACCAGGAAGTCCGGCTGGCGGCCTTCGAGGGCGTCTTTCAGGTTGGCTTTCCACTTTGCAGCCACGGCCTCATCGGCAGTGTCCATGATTGCCGTCTTTTCGCCTTTTACCAGATATGAATTGTAGGCCATTCCTTCGGGAAGGATGTACTGGCCTTCGAAGAGGTCCTGCTCCAGGGCATCTGCGCCGATATAGAGCACTCCGTTTGCGATTTTCATTGCGTTTAGGTTTAAGTTTACAAATTTACGCATTTTTTACGACAGGAGTAACTCTTTTTCTGGCTCCTTTTCTGGCTCCGCGGACTAAAACTTTTCTTCCCGAAAAAAAGGTCAGAAAAGTTTTGTCCGACTCCGTTATCGAAAAAGAGTTTTCCCGTCTTTTTGGGCCTGCGCCACAGGCTATCGCACAGAATTCCTCTTTTTTTCGTATCTTTGTGATTCGACAAATAATTTGATATGTACAGGACACACACTTGCGGGGAACTCCGCATTGAGAACAAGGGACAGAAGGTGACGCTCGCCGGATGGGTGCAGAAGGCACGTAAACTGGGCGGAATGACGTTCATCGACCTCAGGGACAGATATGGGATTACGCAGCTGGTGGTGGAGGCGGATGCCCCGGCGCAGCTGGTGGACGCGGCAACGTCGCTTGGCCGCGAGTTTGTGATCCAGGCCCACGGAGAGGTTGTGGAACGCCAGGCGAAGAATCCCAAGATGCCAACGGGAGACATCGAGATAAAGTTAAGCGAAATCACCGTGCTCAACAAGAGCGCCGTGCCTCCGTTCACGATTGAAGACGAATCCGACGGCGGAGAGGACCTCCGCATGAAATACCGTTATCTGGATCTCAGGCGCAATCCCCTGAAGAATGCCCTCATGCTGCGCCACAAGGTTGCCCACGAAGTGCGCAACTACCTGGACGCCAAGGGCTTCATGGAGATTGAAACCCCGTACCTCATCAAGTCCACCCCGGAAGGGGCCCGAGACTTCGTGGTGCCTTCACGCATGAACCCCGGGCAGTTCTACGCCCTGCCGCAGAGCCCGCAAACGTTCAAGCAGCTTCTGATGGTGGCCGGCTACGACCGCTATTTCCAGATCGTGCGCTGCTTCCGCGACGAAGACCTCCGCGCAGACCGTCAGCCCGAATTCACCCAGATAGACTGCGAAATGTCCTTCGTGGAGCAGGAAGACGTGCTGAACACCTTCGAGGGCATGATGCGCACCCTGTTCAAGAACGTTCTGAATGTCGATATCCCCAACCCGCTACCCCGCATGACCTGGTACGACGCCATGGATAACTACGGCTCGGATAAACCGGACGTACGCTTCGGCATGAAGATCCATGAAATCACCGATGCGGCCAAGGGCAAGGGCTTCGGAGTGCTGGACGGCGCTGCATACATCGGCGCAATCTGCGTTCCCGGTGCGGCGGAATACACCCGCAAACAGGTGGACGAACTCACCGAATGGGTAAAACGCCCCCAGGTTGGCGCCAAGGGCCTCATCTACATCAGGGTTCAGGCCGATGGCACCTACAAGTCCTCCATCGACAAGTTCTACGAGCCCGCGGATCTTGAGCGCATCGCCAAGGCCGCCGAGGCACAGCCCGGAGACCTCATCCTCGTGATGAGCGGGGACAACAAGCGCAAGGTGCAAACCATGCTGGGTGTCCTGCGCCTGGAGATGGGCGGCCGCCTTGGGCTCCGCAAGCCCCACGAGTTCGCCCCCCTGTGGATCGTGGACTTCCCCCTGCTGGAATGGAGCGACGAGGATGGCCGTTTCTACGCAATGCACCACCCCTTCACCGCCCCCAAGCCGGAGCACGAGAAGTGGTTCTACAGCGATAAGAAGGAGGATCTGGAACGCGTGTGCGCCAACGCCTATGACTTCGTGCTCAACGGCACCGAACTGGGAGGCGGCTCCATCCGTATCCACAACGCGGATATGCAGAAGCGTATGTTCGAGGTGCTGGGCATCGGCCCGGAGGAGGCCGAATACAAGTTCGGCTTCATCATCAACGCGTTCCGATTCGGAGCTCCGCCTCACGGCGGCCTGGCCTTCGGATTCGACCGCGTGTGCGCCCTCATGGGCGGTCAGGACACCATCCGCGACTACATCGCCTTCCCGAAGAACAATCAGGGTCGCGACGTAATGATCGACAGTCCTTCCGAAATCGACGCATCGCAGCTGGAAGAGCTGCAGATTGCCCTTGCACCCTCAAAAGAGTAACAATATGAAAGTCGCAGTTGTGGGAGCCACCGGTCTTGTGGGCTCCAAGATGCTGGAAGTGCTTCAGGAAAGGAATTTTCCCGTGAGCGAACTTCTGCCCGTAGCCTCGTCGCGTTCATGGGGAAAGAAGGTACAGTTCGCGGGGCGCGAATGGGAGGTGATGAGTGCCGATGACGCCATCGCCCAAAAGCCCGCGCTGGCGATATTCAGCGCCGGCGGCGCCGTGTCCAGGGAACTGGCTCCCCGCTTTGCTGCCGTGGGATGCTATGTGGTGGACAATTCCTCCTGCTGGAGGATGGACCCCGAAGTTCCCCTGGTGGTGCCGGAGATCAATGCCGATGCGCTGGAGAAAGACCGCTTCATCATCGCCAACCCCAACTGCTCCACCATCCAGATGGTGCTGCCGCTGGCCCCGCTGCACAAGGCTTTCGGAATTAAGAGGATTGTGGTTTCCACGTACCAGAGCGTTACCGGCGCCGGGCAGAAGGGTGTTAACCATCTGCTTGGCGAGCGCGAAGGCGGCCCACAGGGCTCGCACTTCCCCCACAGGATAGACCTCAACGTGATTCCCCATATCGACTCGTTCCTGGAAGACGGCTTCACCAAGGAAGAGGCCAAGATGCTGAACGAAACCCGCAAGATCCTGCGCGACCCTTCCATCGGAGTTTGCGCCACAACCGTGCGCGTACCCGTGATGGGCGGCCATTCGGAAAGCGTGAATGTAGAGTTCCGCAAACCATTTACCCTGGACGAGGTTCGGCGCCTGATGGCCGGCATGCCCGGAGTGATTGTGAAGGACGATCCGGCCAACTGCGAGTACCCCATGCCGCTGGACGCCTGGGGCAAGGACGAGGTTTTCGTTGGCCGCATCCGCAGGGATCCCACCGTGGAAAACGGCCTCGTGCTGTGGTGCGTATCGGACAATATCCGCAAGGGCGCGGCAACAAATGCGGTGCAGATCGCACAGGTTCTGCTGCGTAACGGCTGGCTTGGAAAATGATAGACCTTGAACTCTTTAAGGAGATCCTCTCCATAGATTCCACCTCGGGGCAGGAGGCTCCGATGGCGGAGTTCCTGTACAACACTCTGGTGGCCCCTGTAAAAGAGCGGCTTCCGGAGGGAAACCTGTTCCTTAAGTGGGGCGAGCCCAAGGTCGTGTTCTGCACCCATATGGACACGGTGCCGCCGTACATCCCTCCCACAATTATGGCCGACAGGGTTCTTGGCCGCGGCTCATGCGACGCCAAGGGCCAGCTTATCTGCCTGTACACGGCCTGCAAACAACTGGAAGCGGCGGGAAAGAGCGGCTTCGGCCTGCTTATCCTCACCGGCGAGGAAACCGGCTCCTGGGGAGCGAAAGCGTTCACCAAAACCGGCTTCAAGGGCCAGTACCTCATTATCGGCGAGCCCACGGAGAACAAGATGATAAGCGCCAGCAAGGGCACCAAGTCGTACGACCTCACCTTCCACGGCAAGGCCTTCCATTCGGGTTATCCGGAGTATGGCGTGAGCGCGGTGGATCTTTTCCTGGACTTCATGAAGAGCCTCCGCATGATGGATTTCGGCAACGATCCGGTGCTTGGCAAAACCACCTGGAACGTGGGCCTTCTGCATAGCGACAATCCGCAGAATATCCTCTCCCCGGAGCTCTCCTGCCGACTATATTTCCGCACCACCTTCGCTTCCGACGCCGCCGTTGAGGCGTTCATGAAGCAGGCGGCATCGGCCCAGATTGACGTGGTGGCCCGAGGCGGAGACATCCCGGCACGCTACTACACGCTGGAAGGCTTCGACATCGGCCCGGCTTCCTTCGGCACCGACGCCCCGCACCTTGGCGTCTTCGCCCACAAGTCCATCTGCGGCCCCGGCACCGTGAAAGTCGCCCACCGCCCGGACGAATACATCCTCATCCGCGACATGGAAATCGCCGTGGAGCAGTATGTGCGCATGTTCGATTCTGCCACCCAAGTGTTTGATAATCAGTAACATCCTTGTTGAGGGGTGCAAAATAATTTGCACCCCTCAACTTGTAAACAACAGAAAACCAATACGTTAAGCGCCAGATGATAAAGGTAGTCATTTCAGGATACGGCCGCATGGGCCATATGATCGAGGCGGAACTCAAGCGCCGCTCCGTAGAGCTGGTGATGGCCAGTGAAGATATCTGCTCGGTTCCAGAGGATGTAGCCCGCGAGTGCGTATGCATCGATTTCACCTGGCCGGACGCTTTCCGCGCGAACTATGAGTTCATCGCCCGGCACTTCAAGGCCGCCGTCGTGGGCACAACCGGATGGAAGGATATCGAGCCGCAGGTTATCAAGGCTTTCGAAGACGCCGGCACAACGCTCATCTACACGTCCAATTTCTCGCTGGGCGTGAATGCGCTGTTCGCCGCCGTAACGCGCGTATCCGGGCTGCTTAAGGGCGCCGGCTATGTTCCCACAATCGAGGAAATCCACCACATCCACAAACTGGATGCGCCTTCCGGAACTGCCATCATGCTGGGCGACATGATTGAGGAAGGCCTTGGCGTGAAGCCGGAAATCACTTCCGTGCGCGAAGGCGAAGTGCCCGGCATCCACACGGTTACGCTCCAGAGCGAGGTGGACAAACTCACCTTCAGCCACGAAGCCTTCTCCCGCGAGTGCCTCGCCCGGGGCGCGGTTGTCGCAGCCCTCATGACCGAGGGCCTCTCCGGAGTGCATAAATTCAGCGATTTGCTTTAGCGCAGCATGTCCTCCAGGCGCACGGAGCCGGAGGTTTTGTCGTCACGATACTTCACGATTACAGGGCAATAGAGATGAACGCCGCTTTCAAGCGGTTTGCCGTCGCGTACGATGGGCTTTGAGCCGCTCACCACAACGGCGTTGCGAGGCACCACTATGCGGCCGTCGGCATTGCGGCGGATGAATTCGCCGGTGGTGGCGTCGAAAATTGCCGTGGAGGAAGTAATAATCACACCAGAAGCGATCACGGCCCCTTCCTGCACGATCGTGCCTTCATAGATACCGCAGTTTCCGCCGATGAATGCGTTGTCCTCGATAATCGTAGGCAGAGCTCCGGCAGGTTCCAGAACGCCGCCGATCTGTGTCGATGCCGAAATGTGGATATGATTGCCAACCTGTGCGCATGAGCCGATGGTAACGTGGCTATCCACCATCGTTCCTTCGCCAACCCAGGCGCCCACGTTCACATAAGCCGGGGGCATGATGATGGAGCCGGGCGCCATGTATGCGCCGCGCCTCACAGCACTGCCGCCGGGGACGATGCGAACACCGTCTTCTTTTGTGAACTTGCGCACCGGGAAGGTGTCCTTGTCGAAGAAAGGGAACTGTCCCTGGGACATCTCGACGATGTGGCCGAGGCGGAAGCCTTCAAGGATGATTTCCTTGATCTCCATGTTCACTTTCCACTCGCCGTTTTCCTTATAGGCTACGCGGACTTTACCCTTTTCCAGGGCGTTCAGAACGGACTCTACTTGTTTGCGCGTGATGGTTATCATATCTGCTTGAGTGTTTTTGCCATTAATTCTTCGGTTTCGGGGAGGGCTTTCACCAGCGGCAGGCGCAGGCTGTTCTCCATAAGCCCCAGCAGCGCCATCGCGGCCTTTCCTGGGATGGGATTCGGCTCCACGAAGAGGTTCTTGAACAGGGCGTGGAGTTTGGCATCCCAGACTTCGGCATCGGCCCAATTGCCTTCGAGGGCGGCATGGGTGAAGCGGACCATCTCCTCCGGGCACACGTTCGATGCCACGGAAATAACGCCTGCCGCGCCTTTTTTCATCAGGGTGAGCGTGTCGTCGTCATTGCCGCTCAGAAGGGCGAATCCTTCCGGCGCGCCTTCCAGTATTGCCGATGCCTGCGCGATATTCCCGGACGCCTCCTTGACGGCGATGATGTTCGGCACATCGTGGGCGAGCTTCAGGGTGGTATCGGCCTCGATATTACATCCGGTGCGGCCAGGCACGTTGTACAGGATTACGGGTTTGGGCGTATGGGATGCGACGAGCTTGAAATACTCGTACAGGCCCCTCTGCGGAGGTTTGTTGTAGTACGGTGCCACCACCAGGAAGGCATCGGCCTCATGGAGAAGGTCGATATTCCCGAGCGTTCCGTCCACCGAATTTGTGCCCACACCCACAACTACGGGAACGCCGCCCGCGTTTTCCTTTACGGTGCGGAATACCTTTAGCTTTTCTTCCGCGCTGAGACAGGGAGTTTCACCGGTAGTTCCAAGCGGCACCAGAAAATCCATTCCGGCTTCCACCTGGCGCCTGGTGAGGGCAGCCATGCATTCGTAATCCACTTTCCCGCCCTTGAACGGGGTGAACATCGCGGTTCCGCATCCTTTGAGTATGAGCTTTTCCATATCGGTTTCGTTTGAGTTCACAAGATACGAATTTTTCGCGAAACACACGAAACGCCCTTTTCATGTGTTTCATGCGCCGCCATGCCAAGAGTGCGCAAGGCGTTTATTTCAGGAACACGAAGAACACGGCGAGAATCATGCACACGAAGGCCACCAGGTGATTCCACTGGATGGCCTGGCCCTTGAACACGAACATCACAATAAGAGTGAACACAGTGAGGGAGATAACCTCCTGAATAACTTTCAGTTGCATCAGGTTGAACGGGCCGCCGTTGCCACTGAAGCCGATGCGGTTGGCGGGTACTGTGAGGCAGTACTCGAAGAATGCGATTCCCCATGAAAAAAGTATCACCAGGATGAGGGGCCATCCGGTGGAGATTTTCATCTCACTGAGTTTCAAGTGTCCGTACCATGCGAATGTCATGAACACGTTGGAACAGATGAGCATAAGCACTGTCCAAAAACCTTGCATGAGTCAATTTGTTTTTTTGGGCCGCAAAGATAGCAAAAATATCGGCTCGGTGTTACGTCAGAAGAAGGGTTAGGGCGGCAAAGTCTTCTACGGACAGGACCTCGGGGCGGAGGGCAAAGACGGGCTGGGCAAGGAACTCAGAAAGCTGCTCGTCAGACCATCCTTCGCGGACGGCTTTGGCGGCGGCAAGGGGCCTCAACGGGTTCCGCATCATCTTTCGGCGCTGCCCGAAGGCGGTTTTCACCACGCTCTTGAACAGTTTTTCATCGCAGCCCAGGGAGGTGCGTCCATTGCGGCGTAGGCGAATAACGGCGCTTTCCACTTTGGGCGGAGGCGCAAAGCAGCCGGAGCCCACGGAAAAGAGATATTCGATGTCGTACCACGCCTGCAGCAGCACTGAAAGGATGCCGTAGGTTTTGCTGCCCGGCTTTTCCGCCAGCCGCTCCGCCACCTCTTTCTGGATCATGCACACCACTTCCGGGACGCTGTCCTTGTGGTCCAGGATCTTGAAGAATATCTGCGAGGATATATTATAAGGAAAGTTGCCGATGATGCCGAAGCTTTCCGGGAAGATGCGCTGGAGAGGGAGCGTGAGGAAATCGGCCTGAAGGAGCCTTCCCTGCATACCGGGGAAATGCGCAAGGAGATAATCCACCGATTCGCCGTCGATTTCCACAAGTTTCAGGTCGATGTCGCTCCGCTGAAGCAGATACTGGGTAAGCACGCCCATCCCGGGGCCCACTTCCAGCACCGGGCCCTTGTACTCCAAGGCGTCCACGATAGCCTTCGCGATCCTCTGATCCGTTAAAAAATGTTGCCCGAGGGCTTTTTTTGCGCGTACTTCCATTTCCAAAACCTTGACTTGCCCCGCGAAGATACAAAATAATTGACTACATTTGTAGTCTATGGACAAGAAACTACTCAAAAACATTGGCATAGCCGCGGGTATCGTGGCGTTTTTCCTTATTCTCAGTTACGCTTTCGTGCCCCAGGTGCTCACGGGGAAAATCGTGAACCAGAGCGACATTTCCGGCTATGTGGGAATGGCTCAGGAGATGCACGAGTGGAACAAGCAGCACCCGGAAGATCCGGCCCTCTGGAGCGACTCCATGTTCGGCGGCATGCCCACCACGGCAATCGCGCCCCAGAAGAAAGGAGACCTCACGCAGCCTCTGTACGACTTTTTGCTTCTGGGAAAGCGCCCCGCAACGTATCTGTTTGTGGCGCTGCTTGGCGCGTTCCTCATGTTTCTTGCCTTTGGGGTGAGCTGGCCTCTGGCGGTGGGTGGCGCCATAGCGGTAGCCTTCTGCTCATATAACTTCCAGATTATACAGGTAGGCCACAACACCAAGATGCAGGCAATCGCCTTCATGCCGTGGGTGCTGGCAGCACTGGTGTGGGCATACCGCAGCGCCTTCAAGGGCAAAAAGGCCCTGGCGCTGCTCGCATCGGCCCTGTTCGGTCTTGCGGTGAGCATGGAAGTGAAGGCGAATCACCAGCAAATCACGTATTATCTGGCGGGGATGATTCTGCTTTACGCCCTGGTTGTGTTTGTGGATGCGCTTGTGCGACACAAAGACCGCATGAAAGCCTTCTGGCTCACATCGGCCCTGCTGCTGGTGCTCGGTCTTGCGGGCGCGGCAACCAATGCGAACAAACTCCTGCCCATCGCAAAATACACCCCCAACACAATGCGCGGCGGCAGTGAACTCACGGCCGATGGCGGCAAAACCTCGGGCCTGGACATCGCCTACGCCACATCCTGGAGCTACGGTTGGCAGGAGCTGCCCAACCTGATGATCGCCAACTGGAACGGCGGCGCATCGTCCCAGGCTGTTAACCCTGCAAAATCGGAAACCATAAAACTGCTGCGCCGTAGCGGGCAGAACACCCGTGAAATTGCCAAGGCTCTGCCCATGTACTGGGGGCCCCAGCCATTCACCGCCGGGCCCATGTATATCGGCGCAATAAGCATATTCCTGTTCGTGCTGGGCCTGTGCGTGTGCAGGCGCAAAGAAAAGTGGTGGCTTGTAGCCGCAACCGTTGTGGCAGTATTTATGGCTCTGGGAAACCATTTTCTTGCCTTTACCAAGCTGTGCTTCAATGTGTTGCCCCTGTACAACAAGTTCCGCACAGTGTCCATGGCTCTTGTTGTGCTGCAGCTTTCCGTACCCCTCATGGGAATCCTTGCCCTTGATGCAATCGTGAAGGGCGACGTAGACACCAAACGCCTTCGCAAAGGGCTCCTTATTTCCACGGCCATCACCGGCGGTTTCTGCCTTCTGGGCTGGCTGTTCCCGGGCATCGCCGGCAGCTTCGAAAGCGCTTCGGACGCCGGATATCAGGATGCCCTTGTGTACGCGCTGATTGCCGACCGCAGGGCACTCCTTCGGGCCGATGCCTTCGGCTCCCTGGCGCTTATCCTGGGCTCGGCCGCCCTCCTCTGGTGGGCCACCATGCCCAAGGGCCAGACGCAGCACGCCAAGGCCTTCGCCGGGGCCGGGCGCATGCACATTGCCGCCGCCGGCATCTGCCTGCTTCTTGCCGTGAACCTGTTCACAGTTGGCAAAAGGTATTTGAACGCCGACCACTTCACCACTCCCCGCGACTTCAACAAAGTCTTCGCAGAAAGGCCTGTGGATAAACTTATCTGTGCCGATGAGGACCCGTCATACCGCGTCCTGGACCTCAGCGTGAACGTGTTCAACTCCTCGGTCCCGTCGTATCGGCATAAAAGCATCGGCGGCTATTCTCCCGCCAAACTCCAGCGCTATCAGGACCTCATCGACCATTACCTCACCGGCGAAATCAACGGCATTTACGGCCAGCTCCAGAGCGCCGGCTCCCTGGACGACATCGAAGGCTATATGGCCTCCGGAACGCCCATCCTGAACGCCCTGAATACCCGATATGTGATTCTGGCCGATGACTACCCGCCCCTTGTGAACCCTGCCGCCCTCGGCAACGCCTGGTTTGTACGCGGAATAACCCTTGCGGATACCCCTGCCGATGAAATCGCCCTTCTTGGCAGCACTAGCCTCGACAGCATTGCGGTTATTGGGGCCGACTTCACCGAAGGCCTGCGCCGCGACATGGCCACCATCCCGGAAGGAATTGGCGATAACGACACAATCACCCTCGTCTCCTACACCCCCAACGAACTGCGCTACCGCTACAGCGCCCAGGTGAACCGCCTGGCCGTTTTCAGCGAAATCTACTACCCCAACGGCTGGCAGGCATCCGTGGACGGCTCTCCCATCGGCCTTATCCGTGCCGACTGGACCCTCCGCGCCGCCATGCTCCCTTCCGGTGAGCACGAACTGGTGATGCGCTTCGCCCCCACCAGCTACCGCACCGGCGCTTCGGTCTCCCTGGCCTGCTCCATCCTGCTGCTTCTCCTGCTTCTGGGCTCGGCCTTCTTCGCCTGGAAAAAGCAATAGCTCCTGGATTAGTCTTCCTCCTGCTCCTGGGCAGCGTATTCGGCGAGAAGCTTGGTCTGTACGTCGGCTGGAACCTGGACGTACTCCGCGAACTTCATCGAGAAGGTTGCGCTACCTGCGGTGAGGGAGCTCAGGATAGTGGAATAGCGATAGAGCTCTGCCAGCGGCACGCGGGCGTGCAGCACGGTGAAGCCCTTGTCCATATCCTGGTTCATGATCATGCCGCGACGGGTGTTGAGGTCGCTCATGCAAGGACCCACATACTCGTTAGGAGTGATGATGTCCACATTGTAGATGGGCTCGAGGATCTTCGGACCAGCCTGACGGAATGCCTCCTTGAAGGCGTTACGACCGGCGATGATGAAGGCGATTTCCTTGGAGTCCACCGGGTGCATCTTACCATCGTAAACATACACGCGGATGTCACGTGCGTAGGAACCGGTAAGAGGGCCTTCCTCCATCTTGCTCTTGATACCCTTGAGGATAGCCGGCATGAAGCTCAGGTCGATGGAGCCGCCAACAACGCAGTTGTAGAACTCCAGCTTGCCACCCCACTCGAGGTCGGTGATGTCCTGGCTCTTGAAGTTGAACACGACGTCCTTGCCGTCGATCTTGAAGTTCTTGGGGGCTTCCTGACCTTCAACGTAAGGGCAAACCAGCAGGTGAACCTCACCGAACTGACCGGCGCCGCCGGACTGCTTCTTGTGACGGTACTGGGCCGTTGCGATCTTGGTGATGGTCTCGCGGTAAGGAACCTTGGGAGCGTAGAGTTCAACATTCTGCTTGAACTCGTTGGTTACTCTCCACTTCACATAGTTGATGTGCTGCTCGCCCATACCGGAAAGGATGGTCTGGCGGAGTTCCTTGGAGTATTCCACGTTGATGGTGGGATCCTGTGCCGCGATCTTGTTCAGGGCGTCGCCAACCTTGGCCTCGTCGTTCTTGTCCACGGCCTTGATGGCTGTGCGGTACTTGAAGTCCGGGAATACCATGTGCTGGATGGCGTCCACACCGGCCTGGGCAAGGGTAACGTCCGTCTTGCCGGCCTTGAGTTTCATGACGCAACCGATGTCACCCGCGCTGATGGAGGCGACTTTCTCCTTCTTTGCGCCTGCAACCGCATAGATTGCGCTAAGACGCTCTGCGTTGCCGGTTTCAGGGTTCACGAGATCTGCGCCCTCGTTGAGGGTACCGCTCATCACCTTGAAATAGGAAACATCACCGAGGTGCTGCTCCACGCTGGTCTTGAAGATGAACAGGGCAACGGGACCTGCAGGGTTGCAAACCAGTTCGCCGCCGTCCAGAGTCTTCTCCTTGCGGCCTTCGGGTGAAGGGACGATGTGCACAATGGCGTCCATAAGGCGCCTTACGCCGATGTTTTCCTTTGCTGCAACGCAGAACACGGGAACTGCATCGCCCTTGAGCATTGCCAGACGGAGACCTTCCTTCAGTTCGTCGTCGGAAAGTTCCATGGTGTCGAAGAATTTCTCCATCAGTTCGTCGGAACCTTCTGCAGCTTTCTCCATGAGTTCTGCGCGGAGTTCTTCGGCCTCATCGGCATAAGCGGCGGGGATGTCCTGCTCTTCGTTCTTGCGGTTGTAGAACTTCATATTCACAACATCCACAAAGCCTTCCAGGCCGGGACCGGGGTTCACGGGGAACTGGCAGAGGATGGCCTTGCTGCCGAATTCTTCCTTGAGTGCGGCCTTCACGCCGTCCCAGTTCGCCTTGTCGTGATCCATCTGGTTCACGGCGATGAGCATGGGAACATTGTACTGGTCGGCATACCTGGCGAAAAGGGAGGTGCCAACCTCGATGCCTGCGGTGCCGTTCATCACCATCACGGCTGCCTCCACCACCTTGAAAGCGGAAAGGGCGCCGCCGGAGAAATCGTCGGAACCGGGAGCGTCGATGAAGTTGATTTTGTTGCCTTCGAACTCTGCGTAAAGCGGAGTGGCGTTGATGGACTTCTGGTTGGTCTGCTCGAACTCGGTGTTGTCGGAGACAGTGTTCTTGTCTTCCACGGAGCCGCGGCGGTCGATCACCTTGCCTTCGAAGAGCATAGCTTCGGAGAGGGTGGTTTTACCGCTGCGCGATGCGCCGATGAGGACGACGTTGCGGATGTTTTTTGTGCTGTAAGTTTTCATTGGTATAGTTTAAATTTTATCGTTCTTTGCGCGAAGGGTGCAAAGGTAACGATTTTTATTTATTTTTCCTATCTTTGCGAGCGTGAAGCCGCAACTAAAACCATATTTGGAATCCGGACGCCTCGAAGCGGGCTGTGACGAGGCCGGCAGAGGCCCACTTGCGGGCCCGGTTTTCGCCGCCGCGGTGATACTTCCGGAAGATTTCTTCCATCCCCTTCTGAACGACTCCAAACAAATGACCGAAAAGGCCCGGGAAGAGCTTAGGCCGATAATCGAGCGCGAAGCCATAGCCTGGGCGGTGGAGGAGGTTAGTGTCGATGACATCGACCGCCTCAACATCCTCTGGGCCAGCGTCACCGGCATGCAACGCGCAGTGGCCCGCCTGAATCCAGCACCGGCATTTTTACTGGTCGATGGCAACAAGTTCCGCCCCTTCCAGGGATATGGCTTCAAGGACTACCAAACGGTAGTTCACGGCGACGCCACCTACGCCTCCATCGCGGCCGCCTCAGTGCTTGCTAAAACCCATCGTGACGAGTTCATGCGACGAATCTCCGCCGACTATCCTCAGTACGGCTGGGACCGCAACATGGGCTACCCCACCGCCGAGCACATCGAAGCCATCCGACGCTTCGGCTATACCCCCTGGCACCGCAAAAGCTTCCACGTAAAGGAACTCGAACCCAGCCTGTTCTAGCTGCGCAAGTGCCGCTGGCGCAGGGCGAGAAGGAGTTCGGCTCCGTTGTAGCCGAGTTCTTCTTCGAGAAGGGCGTTAAGCTGCGCCTCGTTCGCGTGAAGGCGCTCGCATACGGAGGTGAAATCTAAGGTGTGGAGGTGGATCTGCTCTTTGTCGATGAGCTTCCAAAGGGACTTGTACGCTTTTTCTACGGTTTTCATAACACAAACAGTTTTCGGCAAAGCTATACACCGTGCGCTAAAATGTCAAGGGTTTCTTTACACCGGAGTGCAGAAATTTATGTTTTTTATGTCTTTTTGTATGTGTTTTTTAATAATGTAAATTTTTTCTTTACAATGTAAAGATTTCTTATACGCGTTTCCGAAATTCCTTTACATACTTTTGTCCCGGTTGTAAAGGAAAACGAACATGGAAAAAGAACTCAGGGACAACATCAGCAGGATCCGTCAGGAGAAAAAGATCTCCCAGAAGGAGATGGCAGAAAAGCTCGGCATATCGAGGGCCTCTTACATAAGCATGGAAAAAGGAAAAACACGGCTTCTCAACGAAAACGTGGAGAAATTCGCCGCCCTGAACAACGTGTCGCCGTCTGAACTTGTTCTCGGGTATCGCATCTCCGAGGACGTACATACTCTCCAGGAGGCCCAGGCCGATTATGGCCGCAAGCGCCAGGAAATCATCGACGCCTACGAAGAGCGCATCGCCAAACTGAATCAGGAAATCGAGGGCCTGAACCAGCAGATTTCCGACCTCCGCGACTCCATCGACACCAAAAAAGACGTCATCGCCATGCTCCGCGGCCGCCTCCGCGACCACGGCCTCTCCGACGTGTAACGCCAATGGCCCTGCCCACACGCCCGTTCTTGGGGAAGATGTGATTTTATGCCGGGGACCTTCTCCAAAAGTCCTGGACAGACGTTAAGTTTTGGAGAAGATCAAGCCCCTGAAATCACATCTTCCCCACCGGGGGGGGTGAAAATAGTCCTCTGGTGCTCACCAGAGGACTATTACAGTGTGTTAGCCGCCAAGGCTAATTCGCAACGACGCGGTACTCGGTGGTGGAAACCTGCTCTACGTGATAGCCGGAAACGATGGTGACGTTGGTTTTGGTGCGGGGGTCGAAGGCGAAAGTGCCGCCGGAGATGATGTAATCGCCATAAGACCAGCCGCCGACAGGGTAGTCTTCGAAGTTTTGGAACGAGCCCCCAGTGATGGTGATAGTGCCATTGTCGGGATAAAGTGAGCGGTCGATGCTGTTGAAGTACATGTTGCGGACTATGTTATAGTTGCCGCTGCGTATTTCAAAAGGATGGCTGTCGGTCCAGAGGATGCCGCAGACCGTCATGTTTTCCAGAATAACTTTGCCGGTGTAGCCGTCACTGAAGCCGCTCTTGCCGTCGAAACAGTCGCCAGTTTGGGTGCATGTGCCGTTGCGCATTGTGATGGTGCCCGTATTGTTCTGCAGCCATAGTTTACCGCCCTGGTTGTTGCCCGCCATATCTACTATACCGTCAACAGCGTTATTGAACGTTATCTCGGAAGAGTAATCAGCGGCATACGTGAGCGTACCACCGGACGTGTTTAACGCAGAAATCGCAGAAGGGAAACTCGTGTAACTGGTCCCCCCTACGGTAGCCACCGGGACGCCACTCAATGTGCCTGTGGCAAAAGAATAATATGTGTTCTTGGCAACCGTACGCCTGCCGGTCTTGGAAACAGTGCCAAGCAGGGTGTTGCCACTGTCGTAAACATCCAGGGCAAGCCCGTTGTTATAGTATCCGGTCGCAGGCAGTTCAATAATCGCCTTCTTGTTCACAATCTGAGCCGTTACGGAAGTGGCTCCTTCTACAGCCCAGGACGACTCTGCGGTGGAAGGATTCACGCTGATGCTGCCCATCAGTGTTTGCCCGCCGATTGTGCGAAGAGTCACGTGGTCTACTGCGGAATAAGTTGTGGTAACGATAATCAGAGCCATCGGATGATGGAATTTCAGCGAAAGATCATCCGCACTGCAAGATGAAACGCAGGTGAAGACATTGTTTTCGGAAGGGGCCGATGACGGCGCCACAACAACATTTCCGCCGTCCAGCGTGAAGCCCGAACCGCAACTGGTTGCGGGATACACGGCATAATAGGTAGATGCCGCCGCCAACGAAGATACCGAGAACACAGCCGTGCGGCCGTCCGGTGTGATATCCGAGGCCGACAGGGTAACATCGGCCCAATCGGTACCATTACTCACGCGAATTACGTCACCGGCCACCCAATTCATCTTTCCGGCGCTGAAGGAAACCTTTGTTTCGTCGTCCAGCTGGGCGCGGAAAACAAGCGGTGAAGAGAGTTTTTCTTCCTTTGCGCAAGCCGCAAGGGCCAGCGCAGAAACCAATATGATAAGAGTCTTTTTCATCACAGATTTCCTCCATTGCTATAGTCGTCCATAGAACCGCCCTTTTCTTCGCCGCTGCCGATGGGACGGATATAGGCCTCGTAATTGCTCCAGGGCGATGTGGCGTTGTACGTGGCCACCAGAGCGGCCGGAACATAAATCAGTGGAACGGGATTGTTTTCGTTAAGCCGGGTTGTGAGTGTTGGAACGGCATCGGCCCGACGGATAATGAGTGACCGCATGTCGGAAATCGACTTGAAGCAATCCTTGCCGATAGACTGGATGCCGGTACCGATATCCACTGTTTTGAGGTTGCTTGCCTCAAGGAACACCTCGTTCGCAAGAGTTCTTACCGCTGGCAATGAAATGGTTTGGAGCACGTAATCGCGATAGAATGAATAAGCCGCCACGGTTTCCAATTCCGGAGCGTTCACTGTTGACAGCTGACTGCAATATGCAAACGAATAGGCATCCAGATTGGTTACATGGTTAAGATGGACCGTCGTAAGGCTCGCACATTCGGCAAACATCGCATTGGGTATCGAAGTGCAGGCATCGGGGAATGTAATCTCCGTGAAAGGAACTTTGCTGAAGATATGGTCTCCGGCGGTGGCGTAATTCTTCAGGCCGACGGGCAAACCTGTGAGCCCGGTGGAAGCAAATGCGTACTGGTCGATACGGTTCAGCGAGGACGGTAACGATACCGACGTAAGCGACGTGCAGTTTGAGAAAGCATGATGCAGAATGGATACGAGCCCCTCTCCGAATGTCACGGAAGACAGGCTTTTGCATGACGAGAAGCAATTCTCGGGAACGGATGTCCAATTGGAAATGTCGACGCTTGTAAGCGGGGTGTTCGAAAAGACATTAGTTCCAAACGTCACCCCCGCCTTGTTCAAACCGGAAGGAAGGCTGGTGAGCCCGGT
>JAEEGJ010007110.1_pt1 | contig 32614 bp, 26 predicted proteins | sample 8958761 | NCBI WGS metagenome assembly JAEEGJ01 (sample SAMN16246546, study PRJNA631951) | gut metagenome | biome: gut microbiome; feature: rumen; material: RS-attached | host: Bos | place: Iran: Karaj | collected 2018-10
GATGCCGCCAAGTACGAAAACTGGACCGACGTCTCGGGCATGCTCATGGCAGACCCGCGCATCGTCGAAAATCCGCTGCCCATCGAATACGTGAGCTACCGCGAAATCCGTGAACTCGCCTACTCCGGCGCAAGCGTGCTCCACGACGAATCCATCGCTCCGTGCCGCGCGAAGAAGATTCCTATCAACATCCGCAACACGAACCGCCCCGAAGACGCGGGCACCATTATCGGCCCCACTCCGGAAGAAGCGAAGCTCCCGATTACGGGCGTTGCCGGCCGTAAGGGTTTCTCGATGATCTACATCGAAAAGTCCATGATGAACAAGGAAGTCGGTTTCGGTCGCCGCGTGCTCGCCGTGCTCGAAAGCGAAGGCCTCTCCTACGAACTGTGCCCGAGCGCTATCGACTCCATGAGCATTGTCGTGGACTCCAAGGCTCTCGATGCCGTGCAGGACGTGGTCCTCGAAGACATCACGCAGCAGATGCGCCCCGACCGTATCAAGGTGTTCCCGGGTATCGCCCTCATCGCGACGGTCGGTCACGGCATGACGAACAAGATCGGTGTTGCCGCGAAGCTGTTCACTGCTCTCGCCGAGAACAAGGTGAACGTCCGCATCATCGACCAGGGTTCTTCGCAGATCAACATCATCACCGGTGTCGACGAAGCCGATACCGAGAAGGCCATCAAGGCCATCTACGGTGCTTTCGTGAAGTAATCCACAAAAGCAAAAAAAATTAAAGACGACCCGGAATAAAATCTGGGCCGTTTTTTTGTGTTTTATCTTCAATTTCTGCTAGATTATCAGGATTTGTTTTTTTAGTCATTCACTTATAAAATATCGGTGTATATTACAAGTATGCGTTTGTTGAGGTCCATCATTTGTATGTTGCTTATGCTTAGCCTTGTCGGCTGTGCCGTGAGCAAGAACCCGAATCCCATGATTCGTTATGGGGTCAATACGGGTACTGCTTTGGCGGCGCCGGGCATTGCGGCATTCTGCTTGGCTGGAGCGATTGGGGCACTCGCGGATAGTGAAGATATGATGGAGGATGACGAGAATGACAATGCCGATCTTGGTTCGATGGCCGTGATTGGTGTTGGAGCTGCGGCCGCGGGCTTTGCGGTGGGGGCTGTTCTTGGCGGAACCGTTGGATTCTTCAAGTGGATGCTCAATGGATTTGAAGACGATAATGTCGGGACAGGGGAGCACTTGCCGGAGAAAATTTTACCGCCAGCAAGGCCTGACGACTGATTTATCTTTTCTTCACGGTCCTGACGGCAGGGCTAATCTTCTTTTCGCCGGTGCCGAGGTAGCGGCCCTGCATGTCGAAAACGCGGGCATCACCCTTTAGGAACGGAAGGCTTGCGCGCCTTGAAATAGCTGTCGTGCCGGTACTGTCCGCCGTTTCGGTGATGTTGAAGTAGTCAATTTGAAAATAGTTGATGGAACTCTGCCCCTTATACCCTTCCACAAGCGCCATGACATCGGTTATCTTGCCCAGCTTGAGGCCGAGTTCTTCCCACTTCTTGAAGTGTGCGGTAATGTTGATTTGGCCGCTGTCGCGCTTGGTGCGTCGAATGCTGAAATATTGCTTGAACGAGGTGTCGCCTTGGACGCCCAAGTGGTTGTTGGCGGTGTTCTGCCAGATGTCGTAGGTGTCGCCATCGACGGTGAATTCGCCCATCCTGGTTCCAAAAGCGGATGTGTCTGCTGTATCTCTGATTATCCAGTAGTCTATGATATAGAATTCGGTTTTCGGCTCGGTGGTATTGCCCTGGATGCCGACTAGGTAAAAGCCGGTGCCAGCGCCGTATGTTGCTCCAAGTTGGTAGTCCGTCGCAAAATTGCCGTGCTGATCGAAGGTTTTGGGCTCGTCGAACTTGGGCCCGAAACGCACGATAGCGTCCGCGCCCTTGGAGTAAACTTTGTAGCCGCCATTATCGTAGCATTCCAAAAGAGCATTGTAGCCATCGCGCCAGACTTCGTAGCTGTAGTTTGTGCTGTCTATTGTGCCCGAGGCGTAGTTTTCGCCCTCCGCGGGCCATGCGTTAGGACACCTGTCCGCATAGATAGTTGTAGCCAAGCCCAAGGTGAGGGCGATTCCTAAACCCGCTAGATTCTTCTTCATATTGTGAATATATACTTTTTGTGCCCGGGGTGCATTAATCTTACTTGACTTTTGCTCCGTTCGCCTTGTAGTATTGCGAATTCTCGTTTAGGGAATGGCTATTCTGTAAACGCCTATTCAGGAACAGCTCGCGTTTCTGCGATTTTTCGTCGCGGGCATGGGATGCGCGGCGGCTTTCGCGGGATGCTTTGTAGATGCGGTCCGGTGGTTCCACGCTTGATTTCAGTTTCCACTTTTCAAGCGAGTCTAGGCCTGCGTTTCCGAGAACGGCCAGGTCGTAGGCGATGACTTTTGTGGCGCCTGCGGCGTATGCGGTATCGAGCTGTGCGGAGATTCTTGCGCTGTCGGCGAGCGCGTGCGAGTCGTCGGTGCGGAACAGTTCCATGTCGACCCAGAATTCAATTCCATACTTTTTGCAGGCCTGCGCTACGGCGCGTTCGTAATTGCCCACAGTCGCGGTTTCGGCATGGAGTTTGCCGGCGTCGTTCGCGCCGATGCCGTCTTGCACGGCGATGATGTCGGGCTTGAATCCCGCGGCAAAGAGTTTCTCGAAAAACGATTGCAGCTTCTCGGGCGTTTCCAGATTCTGGTTGTAGAACGGGGCGGCCATGACCTTCCAGCCTTTCGCTTGTGCGGCTTCGGTGATCGGCTTCAAGAAATGTTCCGTGAGCATTTCCGGGGTTGCGTCATCGCGTAGGCCGTCCCAATAGTAGTGCGCGATTTCTTGCGGAATGTACACGCCTTCAATAACAGTCTCGCTCCCATATAGTGAATGGATTTCTTCGAGAACCTTCAGATTCCTTGCTGTAAGCGTATCGAGTTGCTCGGCGGTTGGCGGGGTGTACCAGTTTTCGCCATTGTAGTAGAGCCCGAGCCAGATTTTGGTGCCTACAGTTTTTGCTGCCTCGATGCTCTTGGGGAAAAGCTCATTGTTCTTGTATTGCGTGTTCTGCAGAAAGTCCAGTTCCGAGGGGTAATATAAATGTGTCGCCTCGACGGCGGCGTACTGCAACACGACTTCGTCCATGCCGAGCGCATGCAAGCGTTGGTGCATGTGCGTGATGGAATCTTGCGGGTAGTAGGCGGTCGACCAGCCTGCATCAAAGACGCCCGCGATTCCCGCGGCACTTGTTTTCGCGACGTTTGTTTCCGCGGCGCTTGCTTCCTCGGAGTCGGCGGCATAGGATACGTCGGCGAACGGCCCGACAGCTCCGCACAGGAGCGCGGGGAGCATGAGTCGGAATATGTGCTGCGAGATGGACATACCTGAAATATATACTTATTTCAGGCGAAAGGCACGATTCTGGTTTCGGCGATGTTATTTGAGCGCGGCCAGAACGTCTTCCACAATCTGCTTGGGCGTGAGGCGGTTCCTTTCCATGAGCTCGCCGTAGGGCACCTTGTCGTAGAATTCCTTCTTGAGCCCCTTTACCAGAACGCGCATGTCGGTGTTGCCGTAGAAACGGGCGATCTTTTCGCCGAAGCCGCCGTCGATAACGCCGTTTTCGAGCGTCACGACAACCTGGTGGTCGGCGAGCAATCCCGTGAGCGTTTCTGCGTCATTGCCTGTTGCAAATCGCGGGTTGATAATCGTCGCATCGATTCCCGACTTTGCTAGTTCTGCCGCGGCTTCTTCGGCGAGGGCGTAATAGCTGCCGAGACCGATCAAGGCGACTTTGCTTCCGCGCTTGTCAACCTTGAATGTGTTGAGCTTGGCGTAATCCTTGTCGAATGCCACATTCCTATGCGCGACTCCGTTCGGAATGCGGATGGCCATCGGGTGTGCAGTCTGTTCGATGGCGTAATCCATCATGGCGATTGCTTCTTCCACGCAAGTGGGGCAGAGGTACACCAAGTTCGGGATGTTGCTCATCATCGCGATGTCGAAAATGCAGAGGTGCGTGGTGTCGTTCATGCCGTCCGCACCCGACATGGTTACAAGAATCGTTGCCGGATTGTTGTTCGCGCAAAGGTCCTGCGAAAGTTGGTCGTAGGTGCGCTGGATAAACGTGCCATGCGTGCTGTAGATGGGCTTGGCGCCGCCTTTGGCAAGGCCCGAGGCGAGTGCGACGGCGTGCTCTTCGGCGATGCCCACGTCAATGAACTGCTTGCCCGCTTCTTTACGGCGGTCGGCAAAGAATCCGATGCCTGCAGGTACTGCGGAATGAATCACAACCACCTTCGGGTCGGCCTTGATTTTTTTCATCAGGTATTCGCCGAGGATTGCGCCGTAAGATTCGCCGTTACCCCAGTTGACGACACCGGTGGGAATGTCAAAGGGGGCGGCCCAGTGGAAACCTTCCTTCGATTTCTCGGCGAAGCTGTAGCCCTTGCCCTTGAGCGTATGGATGTGCACGACCACGGGCTTTGTAGAATCCTTCACCTGCTTGAATGCGGCGATAAGCGATTCGATATCGTTACCTTGTTCCACATACAGGTAGTCAAATCCGAGGCTCTTGAAGTAATTGTTTTCGCTCTTGCCCTGCGTTTTGCGGAGTTCCGCGAGGCTCCCGTAAAGGCCGCCGTGGTTTTCGGCGATGGACATTTCGTTGTCGTTTACTACCACGATAAAGTTCGTCGCGTATTCGCCGGCGTTATCCAAACCTTCGAACGCTTCGCCACCGCTCAGGGAACCGTCACCGATGACGGCAATCACGTTGCCCTTTTCGCCCTTGATATCGCGGGCGGTTGCAAGCCCGAGTGCCAAACTCACCGAGGTCGAAGTGTGGCCAATCATAAAGTGGTCATGTTCGCTTTCGCAGGGTTCGGTGTAGCCGGTAACGCTCCAGTACTTGTCCGGATTCAGGAACGCTTCGGCGCGGCCTGTCAAAATCTTGTGGGTGTAGCTCTGGTGGCTAACGTCGTAGACAATCTTGTCCTTGGGCGATTCAAATACATAGTGCAGTGCGATGGTCGGCTCCACGAATCCGAGGTTCGGTGCCAAGTGTCCGCCGCAGTGTGAAATCTTGTTCAAAAGCGCCGTGCGGATTTCTGCCGCGAGCGCCTTGAGGCTTTCTGTGTCCATCTTTTTCACATCAGCAGGGGATGCAATTTTTTCCATCAGCATAAGTACCGCCTTTTTTTACCAAATATACAACAAAAGGACGATTGCTCGTCCTTTAAAAAAGAATTTTCTGGTTCTCGCAGGAAACAGCTAGTAGAAAATTTTCACCAAGATTGTGCCCACGATGGTCGAGACGATGACGCTCACCATGCCCGGGCGCATAAAGCTGTGGTTCAATAGGTACTTGCCGATGACGGTAGTGCCCGAACGGTCGAAGTTCACGGTTGCAATATCCGAGGGGTAGTTCGGAATAAAGAAGTAACCGTATACGCTCGGGAGCACGCCCAGGAGCACGGGGCCTTCGATGCCGAGGCTGTAGGCGAGCGGGAGCATGGCGACCACGACTGCGCCTTGCGAATTGATGAGCACGCTCACCGCGAAGAAGGCAAATGCGATGGCCCACGGGTAATGTTGCACGATGTCCTTAAGTCCGCCCTGCATCACGTCCATGTAGTTCGCGAAGTAGGTGTCGGCGAGCCACGCGATTCCGTAAATGGCGACGACGGCCACCATGCCGCTCTGCCACACGGCGCCCGCCACGGCCTTCTTGGGGGCTGCCTTGCAAAAAATAACCATGAATGCGGCGGCCGAAATCATCACAATCTGAATGATGATGTTCATGGCGAGCGGCTTCATTTGAGCGACGCCATCGACAACCTTGCCTGTCGGGAATTGCGGGCGGATATCATGCCCGATAATCTGGAACACGGAGAAGAGCACAATGACGGCGAGAGCTCCGAGGAAGATGAATACAGCTCGCTTTGCTTCTTTGGAAACTTCCTTGTCGAGCACAGAGGCGGTGCTTCCGTACATGTATTCCTTCATCTGCGGGTCCTTGAGACGCGCCTGGAATGCGGGGTCCTTGTCGAGGTCGAGCCCGCGCCTGTACGAGACGGCGGCTGCGGCCATAAGACCGCAGAGACAGGCGGGAATCGTAATCGCGATGACTTGCAGGTTGTTCACATCGAATCCGTTTGCGTTTGATATAATCACGAACGAGGCGACGGCTGCTGCAATGGGTGAACAGGTAATGCCCACCTGTGAGGCGATAGAAGCTACACCGCAGGGGCGTTCCGGGCGGATTCCCTTTTTCAAGGAGATGTCGCAAATAATCGGCATCAGGGTGTAAACTACGTGGCCGGTACCCACAAGCACCGTGAGGAAGAACGTGCAGAGCGGAGCGAGAATCGTGATGTGGTTCGGGTGCTTGCGCAACAGGCGTTCCGCAATTTGAATAAGCCAATCCATACCGCCCGAAGCCTGCATAATGCCCGCGCAGGTGACTGCCGCGATAATGATGTAAATGACGTCGGTAGGCGGTTTGCCGGGCTGCAGGCCGAAGCCGAGCACGAGAATCGCAAGGCCGATACCCGAAATCGCGCCGAGGGCAAGGCTCCCGTAACGCGAGCCCACGTAAAGTGCCAATAGTACAATCAAAAGCTGGATAATCATGAGGGTCATAAAAGGCCTCCTTTTGGTTTAGATATATATTATTTTGCAGAAAAAAGGCTCTGAATGGACTTATTTTTGCCCAGGACGACCTAAAAATGTGTATATTCTTTTCGAGACACTTCAACTAAGAGAGGAATTTATGGCAAACAAGTACGCCGGAACCCAGACCGAAAAGAACCTTCAGGCCGCCTTTGCAGGCGAATCCCAGGCTCGCAACAAGTACACCTATTTTGCAAGCTGCGCCAAGAAAGAAGGCTATGAACAGATCGCTGAACTGTTCCTGAAGACTGCCGACAACGAAAAGGAACACGCCAAGCTTTGGTTCAAGGAACTCGACGGTATCGGTGACACTGCTGCCAACCTGAAGGCTGCTGCCGACGGCGAAAACTACGAATGGACCGACATGTACGAAGACTTTGCAAAGACTGCCGAAGCCGAAGGCTTTACCGCACTCGCCAAGAAGTTCCGTATGGTCGCTGCTATCGAAAAGCGCCACGAAGAACGCTATCGCGCACTCCTCAAGAACGTGGAAACCGCTGCCGTGTTCGAAAAGAGCGAAGTCAAGGTGTGGGAATGCCGCAACTGCGGTCACATTGTCGTTGGCACCAAGGCTCCGGCCGCATGCCCGGTGTGCGCCCACCCGCAGTCCTTCTTCGAAGTCACTGCAGAGAATTACTAGTCGATAGGCCGCGCGATTCGTTGAGCAAACCATTAAGAAAAACCCCGCGATAAAATCGCGGGGCGTTTTCTTTTATGCAGAAATTTTTAGTCCTTCACGCAGCGGATCGAAAGACCGCTGTCCTTGAATATGGAACCGCCACCGAAGCTGAATGTTTCGGAATAGCTCCAGATGCGGACATTTTCTTTACCGCCAAATTCGGAGTGGTCTTCGTCAGTTGTCCAGAAGTATGCGGTTCTGTCTAAGTCGGCGAAGCCTGCGAAGTTATTCTTGCCGCCGAACTGGAAGTTGAATTCTGCCACTTTGTCATTGTCTTCAAGGTATGCAATGAGAATGTCCGTTTCGGCGTCGCTCGGAATATGGTATCCGAAGGGGCAGAGTCCGTTGGTTACGGTGCCTTCGGGCAGGTTCGCGTATTTCTTCTGGTAAGATTTATCGAGGCCCATTGCGGCCGTCCAGGTGTAAAGGCGGCCGTACTTTTGGCAATTGGCTTCGTCACCACCGTAGCACCAGTTTTGACCCCTTGTCTCGCAAGAGTTGTAGTTCAAGTTCTCGGTCATCCATGTCTGCGTACCGAAGGTCTGAATCTTGTAATGATTACAGTCGCGATAGTCGTAAACTTCGTTTTCGTATTGGATGGAGGGACAATCTACTGGTTCGTTGGGACAGTTGACATTCGTCGTGGTGCCTCCGTTGCCACCGTTGTCGCTAGCGGATGTGGAATCGTCGCAGGCGGTGAATGCCAATGCGGCAGAAATCATTGCGATTTTATAGAAGTTCTTCATTGTTTCCTCACTAAGGTTTATTAGCTCATAATAGAAAAAAATGCCCCCGCGTGGGAGCATCTTCAAATAATTCTAAGCTCTAAGTTCTACCGACTAAGTTCTACTTCAACTCAACCATTTCGGACTTGCCGTCGATGGTTACTTTGTACTTGCCGGGGTAGCCGCGGAACTTCACGACACCGTTTTCGTCGGCCTTAAACGTTCCATTGGTGGTCCACACCTTGTGCCACAAGTCGTAAATGAGCTTGGCTGCCGGCTTTTCGCGACCGTCCATGGCAACGATACCGCCGTTCTTGACCCAGTGACGGCCATCCCAGAAGCCCCACAGCACAATGCCTTCGACAGCCGGGTGGCTGAATGCGATGCGCAGGAACATCTCGTAGCGCTTGGCCTGTTCTTCTTCGCCGAAGTACATGCCCTTCTGCCAGTCACCAAAGTCAAGTTCGGTCACCTTGATCGGGAGCCCCAGAGATCCGAGCCGATCAAAGCGGGCCTTGATGAATGCCGGATTCAGCTGGCGATCGCCGAAGTGGCACTGTACGCCGATACCGTGTACAGGAACCTTGCGTTCGAGCATGCCCTTCACGATTTCGTACAGGCGATCGGTTTCGCCGGCGGACACTACGTTGTATTCGTTGATGAAGAGTCGTGCATCGGGGTCTGCGCGGTGTGCCCAAACGTGGGCGCTATCCAACAGATCCCAGCCGCACTTGTTAAAGATGAACGGTTCGTGGAATGCTTCGTTCCACACGTCGTATTCCTTGATGCGGCCCTTGTATTCCTTCACGTCGCGGGTGATGCGTTCCTTGATCTTTTTCGAGATATCCTTGCAGCTGCCCTGGTTACTGAAGTGCTTGTCGAAGCCGTAACCCTGGTGGCCCCACACGAGCGTATGGGCGCGGAAACCCCACTTGTAATCGTTCACGTAATCCAGGTACTGCTTGAATTCTTCGCGGCGGATTTTGCCCTTCTTGGGTTCGTAATCGGGCCACTTGAACTGGTTTTCGGGAACGCCGTACCAGAAGTACTTATTGGCGGTCTTGCGGTACCAAGTTTCCACACTGTCCTTGGTGGGGTAGAGGGCGAGTGCTGTACCGAAGGGGAATGCGTGGCGCATGAGTTCCACCTTCACCTGGGTACCGGGGGCAGCCTTGAGCGTCAAGTCTTTTTTGCGCAGGCTGTCGATACGGGCGGCGGAATTGTTGTACCAGGTCATGTCATCCATGCCTTCTACTTTTTCGATTGCGACGTCATCCATCTGGAGCCAGCCCTTGGCAAGGCCCACGTGGAATGTCACGTTGTTCACGCCGTAACCCTTCTGGTCGGCAAGGAAAATCATGGAATATTCCTTCCAGTCCTTGGTCAGCATGAACGAGGCGCTTTCTTTCTGGCGCCAGTCAGGAGGACCACCCTGAATGATGGCGTTAATGGGCATGTTGCCCTTGGCCTTAAAGCTGAGCTTGTAGTAGGCTGAGTCGGCGAGCCACTTGGGCGGTTGCAACTGCAGGCCCCAAGAGGGGTTCGGGAGTTCGGTCACCGTGAGCTTGACGCCTTCGCTGCCGTTTACGCCGAGGCCTTCGACACCGATTTTGCTTTCGTACTTGGCGGGGCCATCGGGGTTGTTCCAAACATACCAACCGCCGTCACCGTAGGACAAGTCGCCGTTGGTGAGAAGCGGTGCTGCACTGAGTGCTACGGCGCTGAAAACGCCTGCGGTCAAGATTTTTTTGAGCATAATCATCCCTTATTTTAACATCCAAAGTAGAAAATATCCTCTTTTTTTAGGGGAAGTTAGCATAAAAATGGTGATTTTGTATACGGCTGTATCAAGTGTTTTCGCCTTGGCCCTGCATTGGTTACGATTTTGAAAAGATTGATGCCGCTATCTTTTCTACCTTTATTTTTATGAAGAGGAACATTGTTCTATTTGGTGTGTTTGCGGCCATGGCGTCGTTTTATGGTTGCGGGGGCGACAGTAAAAGCAGTGCGCCGGAAGAGCCTGTGGTTGACCCTGTTGCAGACCGGTGTTACGAAAAATATGGTTTTGAAGAAAACGCCGAATGGTCCAAAATGATATCCGGCGATAGCTATCTCGAAAAGATAGTGTGCGACAGGGTGTCCGAACGCATGAGCTACATGCTTTCGTTCTACGCAAGGTGTACCGGGGCGAAATACGACAAGTCTAAAAACCGTTTCGATATCAATGTTCTTACCGAAAGAGGCGACAATCACCTTTGGGCCGATGTTTCGGGTTGCAAGTACAAGCTGGGTGTCGATGACAATTACCAGTTCAATGGATTTGTCGCCAATTCGCCCGAATTTGATTTTGGCGAATGCTTTTGCAAGACCGAAGGTGAAAAGACTTATTACCGCAACATCAATCCTGAATTGCTCAAGGAGGAATCCAGTTCTTCTGCTGAATCGAGCTCCAGCGATTCAAAGATTTCTTCGAGTAGTAAAGACGAAAAAGGCTCTTCGTCAAGTGCGGCAAAGTCCAGCAGCAGTGTCGAAAAAGTTGCGCCTACGGATTCCGGTTTTGTAAATGTCGGTGGCCAGATATGGACGACAAGGAATTTGGATGTTGCCGTTGACGGTAGCATGTGCTATGACGACAAATCTGCAAATTGCGACAAGTATGGCCGCATGTACACCTGGGCGCAAGTGATGCAGGTTGACGAGAGCTACAACAAAAAAGAACTGGGCAAAATCAAGTTGCCGTATCGGGGCATTTGTCCCGAAGGTACGCACCTGCCGAGTTATGCGGAATGGGATTGGCTTTTCAGCTATCTTGAAAAAAATCCTGACTACAACAAGTATTTCAACCAGCAATCTGGCGGCGCCTACGATTACAAGGGCTATTACAGGTCCGAAGGTTACGAGGCTCTTTTCTGGAGTTCTACGGAATATCAAGTGACGGCGCTTTATGAATATGAATTTGCGTGGCTATGGTCGTTCCGTAAAGACGAATCTAGAGGTCGCGACAACGGTCATAAAATTACGGGAGCCTATGTGCGCTGCCTTAGGGATGATTCTAAAAAGGTGGAACTGAGCTCTTCAAGCGCGCAGTCTTCTTCGAGTGTACAGTCTTCTTCGTCTAGCGAGCCGGTGTATTCTTCGATGAATGAAGTGTACGATCCGGAATTGACGAGCATTCAGTTAGGTGAACAGAAATGGATGACGCGCAATTTGAATGTTGAAGTTGAAGGTAGCCGCTGCTACGACGATGTCCCTGAAAATTGCGAAAAGCTAGGAGCCCTTTATACGTGGGCGCAGGCCATGAAAATCGATACGGAATACGATCGGAAACAGCTTGGCGAAATTGATTTGCCGTATCAGGGAATTTGCCCCGAAGGCACACACCTCCCGAGTTTTGAGGAATGGAAAAAACTCAATGAATATTTCAATGATCACCCCGAATATACCGTGTATTTCACGAACCAGATTGGTGGATATTACCACTATGAAGGGCGTTACAAGAATGGGGATTACGAGTCTTTGTATTGGAGTTCTACGGAATACGATGTTTCGGGAACGGGCTATGATTATGAATTTGCCTATTTGTGGGCCTATCATGTGGACGATACGGATGGATACGACAACGCGCATAAATACGCTGCAGTAAACGTCCGTTGCATTTATAACGACTAGAGGAATCTATGAGCATTTCAATGCAAGAAGTAATGAAACAGTCCGGCGTGGCATTCGGTACCAGCGGTGCCCGCGGCCTGGTGACGGCAATGACGGATCGCGTGTGCTATGTGTATGCGCGTTCGTTTATCAAGTACTGCGAGGCAAGCTACAAGTGCGATCACACGATTGCAATTGCTGGCGACTTGCGCCCGAGTACCGAACGCATTTTGAAGGCCTTGGTCAAAGCCGGCGAAGATTCCTCTTGGAAGGTCGTTTACTGCGGCCGCATTCCGAGCCCGGCAATCGCTTTGTACGGTATCGATAAGGCTCTCCCGACTATCATGGTGACGGGTAGCCACATTCCGGCAGACCGCAATGGCATCAAGTTCAACCACCCGCAGGGCGAAATTACCAAGAAGGACGAACAGGGAATTGTTTCGCAGTCGGTGGATTTCGACGAATCGATTTTCGATGCGAAGGGCATGCTGAAGAATGCCCCCGCGCTCCCGGCTGTCGAAACCGAAGCCGAAGAAAATTACTGCAAGCGCTATCCGGAATTTTTCGGTACTAAGGCTTTGCAAGGCCTGACCATTGGCGTGTACCAGCATTCCGCCGTGGGCCGCGACATTGTGGTGAAGGTGCTCGAAAGCTTGGGTGCAACCGTGAAGCCTTTCGCCCGCAGCGAAACCTTTATTCCGGTGGATACCGAAGCTATCCGTAAAGAAGACGAAGACTTGGCCCGCGATTTTGCACACAAGGATTTCGTAGATGCAATCTTCAGTACCGATGGCGATAGCGACCGCCCGCTTTTGGCAGACGATGTAGGCATGTGGCTCCGTGGCGACGTGCTGGGCATCTTGGCTGCCCAGGCGCTTGGTATCAAGCGCATTGCAACTCCGGTGAGTTGCAACACGTCGCTTGAAAAATCCGGCAGCTTCGAGAAAATTTGCCGTACGCGCATCGGAAGCCCTTATGTGATTGCCGGCATGGAAAGCCTGGTAGATGCAAATGACCAGAGCGTCTCTGTCGCAGGTTACGAAGCAAACGGCGGATTCTTGCTGCAGACAAACCTCACGCGTTCTTTCGAAGACGGCGCAACCCGCACGCTTCCGGCTTTGCCGACCCGCGATGCTTTGCTCCCGATGATTGCCGTGATGGTCATGGTCCGCGAACAGAAAATGTGCGTGGTCGACTTGCTCAAGAAACTCCCGAAGCGCTTTACGCTCAGCGACCGCCTCAAGGAATTCCCGACCGAAGTGTCTAAGGCAAAGCTCGCCGAAATCCGCGAAAAGAAACTCGGCACCAAATTGTTCGGCTCGCTTACCGCAAAGCCTTCCAAGTTCAAGCCTAAGGATGGCCCGGCTCCCAAGCCGTTCCACGGCGAAGTCGTTTCGATTGATGAAACCGACGGCTACCGCATGGAATTTGATTCCGGCGATATCGTGCACTTGCGCCCCAGCGGCAACGCTCCGGAATTCCGCTGCTACGTGGAAACCGAATCCAAGGACCGTTCCGCCGAATTGCTCGCCGGCTGCATGAAAATTATGGAAGGCTGGCGCAAGTAAATTAGCGCGCTAGATGCAACTTTCTTAAGATTTTGCCAAGGAGTTCGTTGAGAATATCCTTGGCGTCTTTGCTTCCGAGGTAACGCTGGATAATCAGCGTGAGCGTGAAGAGCAAAATGCCGGCGGCGCAGGCGTAGACGACGAGTACGACGAAGTTTGCTTCGCGCACGAATTCGCCCGATACGCGGTCAAGTCCGACCGCTGCGGCAATCATGATACCGAAGGCCACGAGCGCGCGGGCCATATTCAGCAAAGCGTCCTTCATGCCGTCGGTGCCGTTCTTCTTTGCCCACATGACAATCATCGAAATTACCTGCAGCAAAGCGCCGGTGGCGCCGATAATCGGCACGCTCTTGATGCCGAGTCCCACTTCGGGCGCGCCTAGCAGAATGTAGGCGGGAATGGTCGCGGCAAAAATGCCCGTATTCAAAAGCGTCGGCACCCACATGCGTTCGCAGGCGTAGAAGCTACGCACAAGCACCGCTTGCAGGCAAAGGCCGAGGCTCACTGGCAAATACCAGCGCAGAATCTCGGAAATTGCTTCGGTGGTTTCACGCTGGAAGGCTCCGCGTTCAAACAGGATTCGCACCGCAGGGAAACTCAAAGCCCACACGGCAACGACCGCCGGAATCAAAATGCAGAACATGCGCGAAAGGCTCTTCCAGATCTTGCGATTCAGTTGGCCGAAATCGCCTTCCTTGACGAGGCGGGCCATGTCGGGGTAACTCGTCACGCTCACCGAGAATCCGAAGACTGCTACCAGCGTGTACATCACACGGTAAGCGTAATTCAAGCTTGAAATACCGCCCGTGCCAAAGTTCGCGCCAAAGCTTCTGATAATAAATTCAAGGCCGAACATGGAGCCCACACCAAGCGACATGGGGAGCATCATCTTGAAGTAGCGAACGATATCGGGGTGAGTCGGCTGCACCAAGAATTCGTAATGCACGCCGCCACGCCGGGCGCCTAAAATCTGCAAGGCAAAGAAACCGATGAAGGCGCCTACCGGCACGCCCCAGGCAAAACCTTCAAGGCCGTATTCCGTGCCGGTGAACTTTTCGAGCGCGAGCCCCAAAGCGCCGCCGCCCACAATCGCCACGTTGTAAATCAGGCCCGTCAGCGACGGAATCAGGAACTGCTTGCGGGTATGCTGCACGGCAACCAGAATGCTTCCCACAAAAATAAATACCTGTCCCGGCAAAATGATGCGGCCATAGTAAGTGGCGCGCTCGATCAGTTCCGGCGTGGCTCCCTCGACCGTCAGGAGCTGCAAAAGTTCCTTCATCCAAATGAACGCGGGCACTACTAAAATCAAAAGTGCTATTCCGAAAGTATTCAGGACATTGCTGAAGAATTTCCAACCGCCTTTTTCGTCACCGGTTACCTTGTAGCCCGTAAAAATCGGGATAAAGATGATGGACAAAAATCCGGTACTTACCACATGATTCAATATGTCTGGAATCATGAAGGCAAGGTCGAGGGCATTCTTTTCAAGCGATACGCCGGCGGCATGGGCCAAGAGCATTTCGCGGAAGATTCCTAGCACGCGGCTCAGGAGCATGGAAACGGCAACGATAATAGCGGCTTTGTTCATAGACTGCTTGAATTTAGCATTTTTTTATTATCTTTATGGCATGAAAAAGATTTTCTCTATTATCCTTTCCTTGGTAGCATTCTCGCTTGCCGCAAACGTTCAAATTCTTCCTCCCGAAGGTGCAGAATTTGCACCTGACGCCCCGAAAATGGTTCAGTCCATTGTACGCGCTTCCGTGAGCCAGACTGGCAATACTCCGGTAGATGGCGGTGCCGAAATCCAGCTGCGTACGAATGTGATGACCATGGGTTCTTCTTTCGTTGTGGTCTGCGAACAGTTAAAAGACGGTTCCATTATCGGAAGCGGCAAGCAGAAGGCTTCCTCCATCGATGACCTGGATGTGGCTATCGAAGGTGCCGTTAAGTCCGCCTTTGGTAACTCCGCAAACGCCGATGATGGTGCCTATGCTTCTACTATCTCCCGCTCGGAACCCGATGTGGTTGTGTATGTGCCTGCCGATCGTAATGACGGCGACCCGAACGACAACTTTGCCCACAAGCGTCCCACCCGTAATTATGTAAGTTACGGCTTGGGTGCCGCTCTTTGGCACAACTATGATTTTAAAGACAAGAGCTGCAATCAATACGAGAATAGTGCTGAATGCCATAAGGCTCGCGATGTTGACCAGGATTGGGAACAGGCTTTCGTATTCCACTATGCCCGTATTTTCGAAGTGATTCCCCAGGCGGCCATTACCATCGTGAACAACATGAATATGTCCTTTGGCGATGAATGGCAGTGGCATGAAACCTTCTTGCTGGGTGGCCGATTCTTCCCGAGTACGGGTGTTGTCACTCCGTTCTTGGGCGCAGGCATTGGCCTTGGCATTCAGTTTGATGACCATTATTACGATGCCGATGAAGGCTTCGCTATTGGTCTTGCCGGTGGTGCAGAATTGGGCGTGATTTTCTTCCGCAATTCGGCAACGCAGCTCGAACTGGGCTTTGCATGGGATGCCCTGTGGGACGGCTTCGAGAGCTTTGACCGTCGCTTCGGTGCCGGTAGCTTCTATATCGCCATCAACTACTAGTTGTTAGTCTAAGTTATCGTATTTATTATGGGTCATTGGCAAAAGCCGATGACCCTTTTTATGCATGGATTTTTTGTGGAAATGATGGCTAGACGTCTTTTCCGCTACGGGCGCAGAATGCAAGAATGACGAATGCGCCTGCGATAATTCCGATAAGGGGTAAGTCGGGCTGGCCGCGCAAAAACATCTTGAGTAATTTCACCAGTTGCGAAGTCAAGAATGCGTAACCTGCACTGCACAAAAGAATGAACAGTGCAAATCGCCCTATAAAGGGGATACTGCGGGTGATTTTCTTGAAGTAATTGTTGATGTATGCCCCGTAAATCATCAGTACTGTTGCTACGAGACCTACCGAAATAGAATCCATGTGGACTCGCAGAAAATTTGCAAACTGGTGAATGTAGGGCTGCATGCGGTAAATATATAAAACGGCCAATTAGCCGTAAATAAAACCGAGCATGACCGCTGCTACGATCAGCAGTACAATCTGTTTGACAATATGCATCTCGTTGGAATTCATGCCCCTAAACTATAATTATCTAGGGGCAAAAAACAGAATGTAAGTAACGAATAATGTTACGCTCGTAAACAGTGTGACGTATGTTACAAAAGGGCGTTTTTTTGTTACGTTTGCTTTACTGTCGTTGAGCTTTGCGCAACACTTTTTACCAATCCTTAGCCGGTCTGGCTTGGCCGCGGAGAGGCTTCCAAGGCTTGCGTTCACCGTTCTGCTCGTCGAAATCCTTCAGCAACTGGGCCGCGTCTTCAGGGCTCATTTCGCCCATCTGCACCGGCTGTTCCTGCGGTTCTTCGCCACCATTGCTGTCGCTGGACTGCTCTTCAGGTTGCTGCTCGGGCTGTTGGCTTGCGCCGCCCTCGTTACTGTCGGAACTTTCGGCATTCGAATTGCTGGACTGACCGTTCTCACCATTTTGATCCTGATTCTGCTGGTCTTGATTTTGGTCCTGTTGGTCCTTATCTTGATTTTGCTGATCTTTGTTTTGATCCTGGTTTTGCTGGTCCTGCTGATTTTGATCTTGATTCTGGTCCTGATTATTATCCTGGTTCTTGTCGTTCTTCTTGTTTTCGTTCTTCTGCTCGTCCTTGGCCTCGTGAATACGGTCCAGGAGCATTTGCAGTTTCTGGTCGTTCGGATAATATTGCAGACCTTCGTTACAAGTAATTTCTGCCGAGGGCAAGCGGTTTTCGATATACTGGAATGCTGCATCGCTGTAATAGGCGCTTGCAGACTTGGGAGCCGCAAATGCCGTGGCAGCAAGGAGCAAAACTGCGACGGTAGACATAATCTTTTTCATTAGATTACCTCCAAGTCGTTATCGGTGTTGCTGGCGTCAATCTTTGCCTTGGGCTTGCGTCCGGCCTTGATTTCGATGACATCGTCAATGCGCTGCACATGGCCGCTGAGCTGGCCTGCGGTTTCGTCTTCGGCAATCAGGTTCTCGAGCATTTCCTTTGCTTCGGCGTACTTGCCGTCTTTGCAAAGTTGCAAGGCGCGGGCTAAAACTTCCTTCGCCTTGTCGCTTAAAGGCGGCTGCTTCTGGTCATTATCCTGGTTCTGATCCTGATTCTGTTTTTGCTTGTCCAGTTCTTCTTTCAGTTTGCGCTGAACGATTTCCACGTTCTTCTTCGCGTTTTCGAAACTGTTATCGAGGTCTATCGCCTTCTTCAAGTAAGCCACCGATTCGCGCCAGGCGGCAATGCGTTCGCTGCCTTCGGCGGCTTTTTCGCCCATGCGGAAATGCGTATTTGCCAAATTGTAGGCAGCCTTCGCCGCCATTTTCTTGTCGGGCATGCGCACGGCGCTTTCAAGTTCCTTCTTGGCTTCTTCATAGTTGCCGAGCTTGTACTGGCAAGTTCCGATATTATAAAACAGAAGCGGATTTCCGGGTTCCGCTTCGCGGGCCTTCATGTACTTTTCGAGCGCACCGGCATAGTCGCCGTTCTTAAACAATTTATTGCCGTCATTAATGGGGCGAGCCCACAGCCCGACAGCAAGCAAACACATCAAAAAAACAAGTAAACGCATTCTAAAACCTTCACCTAAGAATATACAAAAATGCCTGGCACGCGACCAGACACTCTCTCAAGTAAAGATATTGCTTGACTTTATTAATCTACGTGTACCACCGGATTCACCCAGTCGATATGGTCGAAATTCTTGGAACCCATTTCGTCAGTTTCAAGAGAAATTTTATGGCCTCCGCGAATATCCAAGTCGGCTGTTGCCGTCTGGCGGCCCTCCATACGTCCACTGCGCCAAATTTCCTTGTCGTCGACGCGTACAATAAACTCTACCACACCATTGCCCGATTCGTCATCGACGCCGCAAGTCACGGTAAAGCGAGAAGCGTTTTCCGGAAGCGCATAAATATGTTTCGACGGCGCATGCGATCCGATTCCGTTCAGGTAAAGCGTTCCGTTCAAATGCAATGGATTATTGTCGACCGTTTTGCCAATATTCGTATTGCCGTAGCCTTGAGACTGGTGTAGCAATTTCAAGTCATAAACAAAGCTTTCGCCCTTCTTGAGGTGGTAAGCAGTCTTTGCCTGTTGCATGTAGCTGCAACTGACATCTACGAGGTAAATCAGCAGGAACAGCGCATAGGGTACCAGTGCCGGCAACTTGACTTTATTGCAGGCGTTTATCGCCTTGTCCAATGCGGTCGGCGCAAAGGTGTGAACCATATATGCAATCATCACCACGATGCCGGCCATGGCAATCCAGTACCAGAGTGCGCTCCCGCGAATGGATGTCATCATGGAAATGTTCAGGAAGGCGACCATTGAAAGGAGCACTGCCCAAATGACGACGGGGCGGTTCTTGCAAGCGACGCCTGCAATGGCGATGACAGCGGCCGCAAGCACGTAGCGTTCGTGCATGCAGGGCAAAATCATAAAGAAGGCAAAAGCGTTCAGCGCGGCAAGCGTCATGATGCGGGAAACCGGCAAGCGCTTGAAGAAGGTCAGGGCCATCACCGCAACAGAAACCAGCACGAACAGGATTTTTCCGAGCAGTCCCGGATTCATGAACGAAGGAGCCCATTCAAAAATCGGCCTGGATTGCGGCGTCATGTTTCCCGAAAAAACCATCCATAAGTTGCCCGCATTCATCGATGCGTAAGGGTATTCGTCGATGGTACTCAGATAGGCTTGGGAAAATTCCTTGCTGAAGTTCCCTGCAATAATAAAGGGCAAGAATACCAGCAGGAACATGCCGGCCATCGCGAAGAGGCCTTTCCACATCACTTTGCGGTAACGCAGGGAAAGAGCACCGAATACCGGCAGGAACATAATCATCTGGAACTTCGTCAAGAGCCCGAGCATGAATAGTCCCATGCCGATGGCGTATGTCTTGGGCTTGGAAGCGTACCAAAGTCCCCATACGCAGAATGTTACCGGCAATACGTCCACCTGTCCCCAGATAGGGCCGTCCAGGTAAAAGGCCGGGTTTGCCACTACCAGGAGCATGACGATGGTCTTGACTTCGGGGAGCCAGTTCCTTTTGTGAATGCGCAGCCACACAAAATGGGCTAGCGAAATATGGGCGAGAATTACCGGGAAAAGACAGAACTGTTTCAGTTCATATTCCAAATCCATGTTGAGGCCGGTAATCTGGTAAATGACACCGACTACGCGCAGCCACAATACATAAAGCGGCGGGTAGTTGCCGGTAAAATGTCCCACACCCTGCTGAAGGTCGCTTACCCAATGTCTCCAAAAAGTCAAGTCAGAGGCAAAGCCGATTCCGTGCAACATCACAAAGTTGAGCAGGATAACCAGTAAGCCCCACAGGGCGAAGGAATCCTTTCGAAAGTAGCTCTTGAATTTTTGGAGTAATGTGGATACTAGATTTTTCAAAGAAAGCTTTGTCGGTAAACGCATAGGGGTAAATATAACTATTTGTAGCTATTTCCAAAACGCAGAAAGTAGACTTGTCATTTTTTCGTGATCTGTGACATCGGTCATTTCGCGAATGCTGTGCATACTGAGCATGGGTTCTCCGATATCTACCGTCGGAATGCCTAGAGATGCCGAAATCGTGGGGCCGACCGTTGAACCGCAGGGCATGTCGTTTCTCATCACGAATGTCTGATAAGGTATGTTATTTTGTTTACAAATAAGCTTGAATTGCGAATTGGAGAAAACGTCGCTGGCGTAGCGTTTTTGTGAGTTTATCTTCAATACGACCCCTCCGCCTAAAACGGGGGCGTGGTTCGGTTCATGTTTCTGAACAAAGTTAGGGTGCTCGGCATGGGCCATGTCGATGGATAGTGCAAGGCTTGCTGCGAGCATAGAATCCAAGTTGTTTGTTCCGCCAGCTTCTCGCAAAGACGATTCCAGTACACTCCTCAAAAAGTTACTTCCGGCGCCTTCCCGGGTTTCAGAGCCCACTTCTTCGTTGTTGAAGAATGCCGCTACCTGGAAATCCTTTTCCAGGGGCTGGCCTGCCGCAAAGGCTTCGGCAATGGCATGGCAACTGCTCAGGTTGTCGAGGCGTCCCGAGAAAATCCATTCATCTTCGAGTCCGCCCAGTTGCGCCGGTTGGGCGTCAAAGAGCTGTACGTCGAAATCCAACAGGGTTCCGCCCTGGGGAATTTCCCGTTGTAACATATCCGTAAACTTTGTACCGACGCTAGCTGTCCACAAGGCGTTCAAATCGGTCTGGGGGTTTACCTTGAGGCCATCCTGGTTTATGCCACGGTTTAGATGGACTGCCAGCTGCGGAATACGAACAAGTTTGTTCCCGCGGAACAATTTTGTATGTATTTTGCCGTTTAATTCGTAGGCGAGGAGGCCTCCATAGCCTAAATCCCGGTCCAACCAGCTGGTGTAAATGGGGCTTCCGTAAATTTCAGGATGCAAAGTCTGGATTCCCGCGGCGGCATGATCCGGATTCGGGGTGATTTTCAGGGCTGGGAAATCTGTATGGGCAAGGGCGATCCTAAACTGGGAGTCCGAACAAATTTGTCTGGGGGCTCGCACGGCGATCAATGCCCCTCCCCGTTCAAAAAAACGGGTATTTTTGTCACATTTTTCGTCAAAGAGAGCTTTCAGAGTCTCTACAGTATGGTAGGGTGTTACCGAGTTGTTCAAAAATTCGAAGTATTCCATACCCTAAAAATAGATATTACTGCGTTTTACAACGATTTCGCATATTTTTTTTTACCTAGAGACTTTGTTGCCAAGTCTTTAATCTATATTCTTGATATGGCTTTTAAACCATTAAAACAGATCAACTGGATGGAAATTTCCGGCCTTCTGGTCGGTATCTTCTTTACCGTTGCCGTAATGGTTTTTGGCATTGTTCTTTATGCAAAGTTGTTCTCGACCGGTATGATCGGTGTCGAGGAATACCGTCTGCACAGTAACTTCGAAAAGGCTTTCGGCTTGCGTCCGGGAACCCGCGTCCAGATCAGTGGCGTGGATGTTGGCCAGATTGGCGGAATGGATGTCGAAGGCGAAGGTGTCAAGATTGAGTTCATTATTCGCAAGGAATTCCAGAACCTGATCACGGATAGCGCCACGGTGTTTGCCATGCGCGACCAGAACATGATTTCGGCACGTATCATCAATATCGATATTCGCCGTGGAAAGGGCCGCGTGTTGGAAGATGGCGATTACCTGCCTCCCGGACAGGCCCAGGATATCGAAACCGTGCTCGAAACGGCAAACGAGCTTTTGGGCCGCGTGAACCAGCTTATCGATGCGGCCGACACCATCCTTGGCATGGCCATGGATACAGGAACAACCATTGGCGCCCTGTTCGGTTCTCGACTCCTTTACGACAACTTGAACCGTCAGCTTAACCGCCTCGATGATATTACCTATGTGGGCAAGAAGGTTTTGTTCCAGGCATCCGATTTGTTCGACACCATGCAATACCATATTCCCATTCTACTTGACAAGGTGGATACTATTGCTACGGATGTTTCCGGTTTGATGGGGGATATCAAGCCCTTGCCGCAAAAGGTGGACAACCTGATGAACAATGTCGACACCCTGATGGGCAGGGTGGACAATACCTTTGGTCGCGTCAACGGGCTCTTGAACGAAGTTGGCCTTGTGACCTCTGGACTTTCGGACTTTATGGAAGCGACGGAGCAGACGCTCCAGAATGCGGACGACTTGATGGCTGGCGTTTCGAACATGTGGATTGTGAAGCGTTCTATGCCTAACCAGGATTCTGTGCCCTTCATGGTGGAGACGCTATGGTAAAGTTTAAATCCGCTGTCGTAGCTCTCCTTGCCGCAAGTGCAATTGCAAGCGCTTCCGATTCGGGCGTCTATTCTTTCCGTGCACAGAGGTCTTTGGATAACGGAAAATTTGCGAAGGGTTACAATCAGCTTGAACGCGCCCTGTTGGCAAGCCGCAAGGAATCCGATTTGCTTTCTGAAAGCCGCGTTCTGATTGCCATGGCGCAAATCCGTACCATGAGCCTTGATCTGGATTTTGCCGATTCCCTGCTTTCTGTGGTTCACGAAGATGTTCTAGACCAGAGTACTCAGGTGCAGTACACGAAAGTGAAGGTTGCGCTCTTGAACACCCGGGGTAACTACAAGGATGCCGCAGCGATTTGCAACAGGGTCGGTGAAACCGACCTGAAGAAGGCCGATGAAACTGCCCAGGCCGCCTTTTATGGGGAATGTGCCGTTGCATACGCAGCCGTGGGCAGTGACCGTGCCGAAGAGGCCTTGAAGATGACTGGCAAGCGCTCCGATAAAAAAGGCGGATTTTATGCCTATACGGCGGCTCGCATGGCGGACCTTTCCGGAAAGGGCAACGCCGATTCCCTTTACCGTGTTGCCGAAGAAAAGTCCATCAAGGCGAACAAGCCGTACAATACGGCGACTATCCTCTATTACCGTTCCCTGTTAAAAAGCACGCCTAAAAAAGAAGCAGCGGAATTGAAGGCCCGCTGCAAGAACGCCTTTGAACTGATGGGACTTCCGAACAACTCCAAGCGTTGCGCGGAGTAAGCACAACATCATTGCGCAAAGCGCATGACCCAGCAAAAATAAAATGAGAGTCCACAAGTGGGCTCTCGCTTTATTTTCTTGTACGTCATTGCGAGCTCTAAGATAGAGCGAAGCAATCCATTTCCATCCCCCCCCATTTACATATCATTCCTGCGAAGTCGGGAATCTCCTTTGCACGAGCCGTTCTGGAGAGGCTACGCCTCGATATGGCGCATAGTTGGGTGATATTTTCTATAAAATCTTCATTCTATATAAAATAAAATTTACAAACGTTTCTTTGTTTGACATTTATGTTGTAAGAAATATGTATGAAATATTTCTTGTTTAATTTGTACATTCTGGACAAAATAAAATAGATTGTGGGGCAAATGGATGAACTTGCAAAATCGCAAAAATAGTTGAATGAACAACATTAGCCTTATTCTCAATACTTATTTCGTTGATGCTGATTTTGACGAGATTGTAAATTCTTTTTGGAATCTTCAAAAATCTGCAAAATACGGCATGGATGAGGAAAATTTTGCAAAGCGTTTTCTAAAACAGGAAAAAGCTTATGGCTATGATGTTGTAAAAAATATTAATCAATTTGCTTTGGATTGCTGGATAACAGATAAAAATGGGAAAAAGAACGTTTTTAATATTTGTGCTAAAGCAACTGAAGATATGCTATTTTATGAAAACGATGAACCTATATGTCGTCAACAAGAATATTTGAGATGGAATGAAATTTCAAGAATTGTAGGTGAGGATTTGTTAGTTCTATCTCATTTAGCAAAAAATAGTTCTCGACCAAAAATCCATTCATTTGCTTGGAAACCTTTCATCAAATCCGATTCCATAACCATAAACAATATTCTAGAAAAAGGACTTCACGAACTTCATTCTCACATGAATGGAGCGTCGCTCAACTTTGATATTAACTGGTTAGGAATAATGAATGCAGCCGAGTTTAATTCAAGTGATTTGAAAAAAGTAAAGAAGGCGGGTTTTTTGTCAGAATTGATGAATGCGGAAAAAGCGATTGCAATTCGACTATACCTGTATTCTAGAATAAATGGAAATACTAATGTTGATAAGAAACAGCTCATTCTGCTCCTGAAAAGCAAAAACTATTTAGAACTCCAAAGTCTTCTTGCCGATTTCAAACGCAATATTTTGATTCAGAAACAGAATAGTTTTAAATTTGGGAAATATACAATTGATTATGCCATTCCTAAAAGCATAACATCAAAAGATACCTCGCGTTATTATAATGTTCCTTTAATTGGCGAGCGAAAGTTTTTGTACGAGGTGCTACAAAAAATTTATTTTCCAGAAACAAATGACAATGAATACGGCGACCTTCTTTATGCGTACATTGTTGCAAAAAATAATTTTAGGAAGGTTATTGTTCAGTACGATCAAATTAAAGGTTTTGGCTATTTTGACAAAATTCAAGATCGCAAAATGCTACTTAAAGAAGGGTCTATTTATGAACGTTTAAGTCCTTACATGGCCGTACATAATGTCGTTTGTAATCAGCCTATAAAAAGCATGGAAATGCGGATTGTCCCCAAAAAAGAATCCCAGGAACTTTTAAAAGCCGTAAAAAGATATAACCGAAACGTAAATGAAGACAGCTTTCGTTTTTTTCAAAAAAGCAAGATTCAGGAAGGTGTCAAGTTAGGCTACATCCTGCACTTTATCAAACAAGAAGATAAGGAATTAAATAAATTAAAAAAAGAAGACTGGTTCAATGGCGATTTGTATTGCCGTAACTACAAGGTCCGCAAAATTATTGACAAACAGGCGAGGGCAATTGAAACCCTAATTAAGGAAAGCAATCCCTATGTTATTGGTGGATATAAAAAGAAAAAAAATCCTCTTTTTAAGAACGCAAACCAAAATAATAACGTTCTTTGTCGCATAGTCGGGATAGATGCTGCTAATTCCGAATTTTTCTGTCGCCCAGAAGTCTTTGCTCCTGTTTTCCGACGTCTAAAACACGTCAATCGCCGAACACAACTAGATTTCCTAATAGAACACACCGATGCCCAACTTGGACGCACCTTCCATGCAGGAGAAGATTATTATGATATTGTTGACGGTTTAAGAGCCATCGACGAATGCATTACCTTTATGGAATTTGGAGAGGGAGACCGTATAGGCCATGGAGTCGCTCTTGGTACGAATGCAAAAAAATATTACGAAAATCGCCAAAATAGAATTATTTTGCCCAAACAAACATTACTTGACAATATTGTGTGGGCATACATAAAAATAGAGGAATTCGGTATTGAGGACCGAAGCGGTTTGAAAAGACGTCTTTTTGAACAATTTCATGAGTTGTATCGTGAAATTTATGCAGATGTTATAAAAAATGACAAAAAAATGTACCAATGCGTAAGCATTTCTGACTATTATGATTCTTGGAAACTAAGAGGTGATAAACCTAAATTCAATTCTAAAAGCCGCTATTTTAAACCATACGAGCAAAGAGTTGCAAACGGTTTAGATGAAATCCGAAACACCCCAAAATTAGAGGGACTTTTCCGCGCGTATCATTTTTCAGGACAAGCCAAGATAAAAGGAAACGAGAAAACGGAATATCATCTTGAAGAAAAAGATTTTAAAATTATCGCAGAACTTCAAGCGAATATGCGAAAAATCATTGAAAAGAAACATATTTCCATAGAAACGAACCCGACATCGAATCTCCAAATCACAGATGTTGAGATGTATTGCGAGCATCCCGTTACCGTTATGAATGACACTTTCCTATCAACAAATCCAAAGTCCGCAATAGACGTATCCATTAACACAGATGACCAAGGCGTTTTTGCAACATCTCTTGAAAAAGAATTCACCTTGATGGCACTCGCTCTAGAAAAAGAGACCGATGCTGATGGAAACCCCGTCTACAAAAGAACCGATATTTACCAATGGCTAAATATGATTCGCGCATCAGCAAGACCAAGAAGTTTTTTAGCATCGGAGTAGAATATGAAACCAGATTTTTCACTACCATTTAATACATATGATTTTTTTGGTTATTTACTGCCAGGGACATTATTCTCATTAGGATTAGTGGGTATATTTAATCAGCAAGTTTTAAATATCCTAAAAAACAATCATATTCAAAATTTGCAGCCATATTTTGCCATTATTTTAGCACTAATTGTTTGCGCCGGATTATATTTCGTTGGCCAAATTATTGGTTGTATAGGACATATAATCTATGATAGATTAATTGTTCGAAATATATTAGGATACCCATTTTATACTATTCTAAATTGGAAACACGAAATGAATGAGATATTCCCATGGTTTTCTCATATAGTCATATTAACAAGTCTGTTCCTTATTTTATTTCCTTTATTTATTTACACATCTATCATTCCAATTTGTTTTTGGATAATTTTTTCTCTTGTACTGTTTTTAAATAGGGAAAAATTAAAAAAATATAATCAAGACAATAAGAAAGAAATTGCTAAAGCATGCTTAAACAAACTTTCCAAAACATTCTGTAAGCTTACCGCAACCGATTGCAAAGTCAACGACAGTTTAAAAAAATTGTTTGAAAAAAAATTAGATGATCGCCTTCAACTAAAAGAAGATGATTTTCAAGAATATAATTCTGATATTTATTGGATTACATATATTGATTTAATGAAAAAGAAAAATACATGTCATGAAAGAAAAATCAGCAATTGGTTGGATATGTATGGTTGTTTGAGAAATTACAGTTGTGTATTCCTTCTTTTAGCCGTCATAGAGTCTTTGCATTTGTGGAAAAATGTTTTCGATTATGGTTCGGGTAGTTTAGACGGCCGCAATTTATTCGTCTTGGTGTTTACGTTATTTTTTAGTCTTATTCTTTTTATGCGGTACTGGATCATGTATTATTCATACTATTCCAAATACATTATTCGAGCGTATGCGTTAGAAGATTTTAATTCGAATGAAAACAATTAAACAAAATAAAGGATTAAAGTATGTCTGAAAAAAAATTTAAGTTTTATATTGGCGATGAATCTCGTGTTGTTATAGAAGATATTGATAAAAGAAAGGAATCAATATTTAGCGAAGTATATGCCAAAACCTTTAAAGTTATGAATGACACCCTTGGTCTCATCTTATCCGACAAGAACCTGAGAAAGGAAAAGAATCAAGAAGATAATACATGTCCTAGCAACATATACGCATTTGTCGGAGATCGCGGAACGGGAAAAACTTCATGCATGCGATCTATCGCAGAAATGCTCAAAAGTAACAACTCTTTTGATAGACTTCTTCCCAATTTTAGTGAAAAAAAATTTGAGGTTTTGGAGTCAACAGATCCTTCTTTTTTCACAAACGATAAGAATATTTTAGACATTTTCATAGGAAGGCTTTTTTCTAAGTTTAAATACTATGTTGAAAAAAATGGATCCGAAAAAGAATATGAAAAAGATGAAACTTTCAAGGCTTTTGAACGTGTAAAAGAATCCTTAACACGTATGAATAAAAGAAATTTATGTGACGATGATACTGTTGAACAATTAATGGGGTTAAGTGCTTCTGTAGAGTTGCAAAACAACATACATAAATTAATCAATCTATATTTAAGCTACATCAATAAAGACTTTCTTGTCATCCCCGTAGACGACATTGATTTGCATACCATTTACGCCTTTGATATGGCCGAACAAATACGAAAATATTTAACTCAAGAAAATACGATTATTTTAATGGCGTTAAAAACCGAGCAGTTGGAGTTCGCTATAAAAAGACATTACCTAAAGCATTATAAAGAGTTATTAGAAAAAGGATTCATTGATGGATCAAAAATATCCGACATGGCTTCAAAATATATAATAAAGTTAATTCCACAAGCACGCCGTTTTCCCTTAAAATCAATCGAAGAAATCGTAAATGAACCCGTAGAAATAATTGACAATGGCAAAAAAATATCTTTTAAAGAGACTATTTTGAAAGATATTATAACATCTCTTATATTCAAAAAAACTCGTTATTTATTTTACCATTACAAGCGGGGTTTATGTCCGATTATACCACATACATTGCGAGAAGTCCGTCATTTACTTGACTTCTTGTATAGAATGCCGGATTACAACGAAAATGAAGACGGCAATTACAATAAGCGACAATTTGAAGATTATTTCTTTAATCAATGGATTCCTCATTACTGTAATGTTTCGGATAGTGACATTTTAATAGATTTATTTAAATGTCAAGAGGCAGAATCATTCAATAGAAATGTCATTCGATGCTTAAAGAAAATGTTTTTCAGCAAAAAAAATGATGACGACGATGATGACAACGACGATGATGACAGCAATAATCTACACCTTATTTTAAACAGACTGAATAATTCCTACAACATTTCCATTGGAGACGCATTTGCAGTAATTCGTTTTTGCGAAAACATCTTTACTGACAAGCAAGCTTTCTTTTTTGCTTTAAAATTTGTGTATTCATTAAAATTGTATAATGGATATAACAACCTTGTAGAAGAAATCAGCAAAGGAACTTCAGAAAAAGATGATCTAAGAAAAGATGCTACTAGAGATAAATTTTCTGATTATAAAGTTCTTATCGGAGGAATGTTCTTCAATTTTGATAAACTAGACTCAAGAGGCTCTAGAGATCATTTTGACTATAGAGCCATCAGTGTACAAAGATTGAGAAACTCTTTGAATTCTTGCGTTTCATTAGTTAACCAGAATTATGAAATTAGTAATGAGGTCTTATTCAATGTAATTGAATTTTACGCTCTTTCTTTAAGCCGAAAATATTATTGGGAACACGAAATTCTATTTAGACAGTCGGAAGATCTTGTGTACGATTGCGAATTTTCCGATGATGATTATGCAATTTTTGATGTGTTTAGTATATTCGCAAATATTGCAAATATTGAACAATGTTATAAAAGGATTAGTTCTACATTATGGAATGCCGCAAAAAACAACAACATATCGTTATACAACAAAATAAGAGAAAAGTGTGAAATAAAAAGACCTCATTCACAAAATCCATTTTTATCATGTTGCTGTATCAGAAACGTTGACATTTTCGATAGCATAGAAACATCGCTAAAAGATGTCAGTATAAATGTTTCCACTATCAATGAAGATTTTCGAAAGAGCTCCCGTTCATTTGACAATTCCCGTTACGTTCGAATGGTCAACATCTACAATATAATCGCTTCTTTTTCAAAAAATACATATGATTTAAATAATGAAGGAGTTTATTTCAAAATAGAATTTGATTTTGCAAAAGTAATACATAATTATTTAGAATCAAATATTTCTTTTCAAAATGAATTCTTAAAAATATATTCTAGAACGGCACGAGTAAACAAAATCATCATTGCCAAACTTCTTAAAACACTTATGAAAAAATTAGATACAAACCCTGAAATCATTGATTCAAGAATAACGATAGAATCTTTAATTCAAGAATTACCTTTCCGAAAAAGTATGCCTATGCTAAAAAGATTCATACGCGATGAAATGAACTATTTTATGAGGTTTGGTCGCAGTGAAATAAGAAAAGATCGTTTTGTTAATGATCTTATCGGCTTTCTTCAATCTCTCCCTGTAATAGATTAAAAAAAGAACCCACCTGCGCACTCTGCAGGTGTATTTTGTTACATAAAAAATGCAGAGCCATAAGCCCTGCATTTTAAATTTCGCTTGTAATTTCAATTATTTCGCAGCAGTCGTATCAACCGAGACTGCGGCCGTCGTATCCGTTACCGCCGTAGAATCCGCTGCAGTTTCTTTCGCTTTAGCTTCTTCCGCAATTTTTTCGTCTTGAATCTTCTTCATGGCGAGGAGTTCGCGGTAGACGATTGCGGGGTGTATTTTGCCATCGGCCATGCCGTCGACGAGCATTTTGATTTTTTGATAATCTTGGTTTTTCTCCAAGTCTTCGCCGAAGAAATTGTAACCAAGCAACTTGGTAATCTTTGTGTAGAAGCTCTTGCGGAACTTCTTGAAACGCGGTTGCATCACGTCGTTCAAGATGGTTTCAAGAGCGGTTTCCGTCTGCATGGAATCCAGTTCGAAGCTGCGGTAAATGGTGCGAATGTGGTCGGGAATCGTCGTGTCCGGACTATCGAAATACTTGCGCATCACGTTGGCGGCTTCCGACTTGTTGGGATAGGGGCCGCGAGCAAGGCGAAGGGCGTAATACAGGGACAGTCTCCATTTTTCAGGATACACTCGGCTTGCACGACGCAGTACCGAGAAATCCGAGGTGTCGGGTGCGTCAATGGGAGTCACGCCGCCCACAAAGTAATAGGGCGTGTAGAACAGGGAATCCAGACTGGTGGAAAGCTCTGCGACGTGGCCAAGGTAAGCGTACTCCTTGCCGGTCAAGTAGCTTTCGCCAAGTTCCGTAAGGCCCTTGATCCAGAAGAGTCCTGCGACCGATGCGTCATGACCTGCCGCCACATAATGCACTGTCGAAGCCTTCGGCAAGAACGACTCGTCGAAGTTTGTACCGGGAAGCGGCTTCGCGAAATGGAAGGCCGCTGCGATAACCGCGATAGCGAATATGATGACAGCAAGGAAACGCATAACTTAGAAGTTGCAGGCCTCGGCAAGCTTTTCCAGAGCGTCCACGCAATCGTTTGCGAAGTTCTCGGGGTGACCGCTGCGCTGGTAGGCAAAGTTGAGTCCGCTCGAGCTGTTGAGCACGTGGAACTTGCGCTTGCCACCGCCGTTGGCGATTGCCGTAAGCACCGTCTTGGCGTCACCGCCCTGACCGCCCGGCACACCAGGAATAGACACGCCCGGAATCAGGAACGGAATTTCGTGCTTGTGGGCAACGGTGTAAGCGGTAATCTTTTCGAGTTCTTCGGGGTGGGTGGCACCGACAACGGCACCGAGGTAACCGAGGTTTGTGTCCCATTCCATAATCTTGTCTGCCACGGAATAGAAGGCTTCGGCAACATCGCGCGGGTCATCGCTACGGGACACCGGCAAATCTTGGAAATCGTGGGCGCCCTTGTTGCTGGTGCGCAGCAATACGTAGGCGCCGTTTTCGGAATTTTCGCGGATGAACGGGCCCACGGAATCGGCACCCATCCACGGGGAAACCGTCACGGCATCGGCCTTGTACACATCATAAGCGGCAGTTGCGTATGCAGCGCTGGACTTACCGATGTCGCCACGCTTTGCATCCAAAACAACGGGGATGCCTGCGCTCTTGTAATCGGCAATCAGTTGCTGCAGCACGAGCATGGCCTGCACGCTCACGCATTCGTAGTAAGCGCTGTTCGGCTTGACTACAGCGGGCGTCACGTTACGCTTTAAACAGCATTCCAGAATTTCGGAATAAAAACGCTTGATCTTGTCTTCGGCAGTACCTTCGGGGCAGCACGGGTCAATCAGCTTCATGACCGGATCCATGCCGAGGCAAATCGGGTTACCGCACTTGGCGATACGTTCTTCTAAGCGAGCCTGGAAGTTCATTACTTAAGTTCCTCTTGAATCTGGGCGGCTTCGTAGCTAAGGATACCGTGAGCGACAGCGACGTTCAGGGATTCGAGTTCGCTGCTCATCGGAATCTTCACCGTTTCGTCGGCGAGTTCAATGAAGTACGGGTTGGTACCGGCACCTTCGTTACCCACGAGGAAAGCCATCTTGCGAAGCTTGTTCTGCGGAATCTGGCGCAGGGACTGCTTAGCATGCAAATCGGTAGCGATAATGGTGTAACCCTTGCTACGGAGGAAATTAATCTGGTCAACGAGATCCACGTCGAATTCGAAAGGCACGCGGAGGAACGTTCCCGAGGAACCACGCACCACCTTCGGGTTGAACGGGCTCACGGTGCCACGGCCAAGAATCATACCATCGGAACCAAAGCCGAGGCTCGTGCGGAAAATCGTTCCGAGGTTACCCGGATCCTGCACGGCGTCCACAAGCGTAATCACGCTGCGGCTCGATTCATAAACCGGCTTCTTGCTTGCAATGCGGGCAACGGCAATCACACCCTGCGTGGTCATGGTCGAAGACAGACGCTTCATCTGTTCGTCGGTGAGCACGTTCAGTCTGATTTCTGCTTCGTTAATCTGTTCAATCAAGGCTTCGTCGTTAAAGGATTCCGTCACATAGACGCCCATCACGAGTTCGCGGTGGTGAGACACGAGTTCCTGCACCACGTGCACGCCTTCGCCAAGGAAGCGGCCTTCGCGTTCGCGACCCTTTTCGGTCGTAAGGGCCAAAAGCTTCTTGTACCAAGGCGGGTTGAAGTTAGAATCTTCAGAAGCTTCTGCCTGGGCCACGCGGGCTTCGAGTGCAGCTTCGTCCAATACTTCTTCGACTTCTTCCTTCTGTTCTTCAGGACGCTGGCGGTAAATCGGAGCACCTGCAGATGCGAAGTCGCGGCGCGGGCGACGGTCGCCGCCAAAGGAGCGGCCCCTGTCACCGAACGGGCGACGACCTTCGCGGCCTCCGAAGGAGCCACGGTCATCACCGTCGCGACGCGGACGGCGGTCACGGTTGAAACGGCCTTCACCTTCGCCATCGCGATTAAAACGACGGTCACCACGGTCACCAAAGGGCTTCCTGTCGCCAAACTTACGATCGCCACGGTCGAAAGAACGACCTTCACGGCCACCGCGTTCTTCGCGGTCATCGTCACGGCGCGGACGACGTTCAGGCTTTTCGCTCACTCCGAACTTACGGTCCAGAGTC
>JAEEGJ010007111.1_pt1 | contig 32612 bp, 29 predicted proteins | sample 8958761 | NCBI WGS metagenome assembly JAEEGJ01 (sample SAMN16246546, study PRJNA631951) | gut metagenome | biome: gut microbiome; feature: rumen; material: RS-attached | host: Bos | place: Iran: Karaj | collected 2018-10
AACATAAAATTTATCTGAGCGCCATTTTGGATTTATATGACCGTAGGATTACTGCCTTTGTGATTCGGGACAGTAACGATAATAAGCTAGTATATGATACATTTGATAAAGCCGTCCAGGCAAACCCGGAAGCCCACCCGATTTTCCACAGCGACAGGGGTTACCAATATACCAGCAGGGTATTTCACCAAAAGTTAGTAAAAGCAGGCATGATACAAAGCATGTCCCGTGTTGCCAAATGCCTTGATAACGGACCGATGGAAGGTTTTTGGGGAATACTTAAGCGGGAACGATATTACGGGAAACGATTTACCAGCAGAGACGAATTAGTGCACATGATTACGGATTATATTGACTACTACAACCACAAACGACTCCAACGAAATCTTGGCGTTTTGACACCCATGGAGAAGCACAAACTATATCTTGCTGCATAAGAAAAACGCTGACAACACGAAATCGTCAGCGTCTCAAAACTTTATTTTATTTCATTGTCCTCTTGACGGGGAGCGGTTCACGGCGCATTGAAAAAAGCAAAGAAGAAAAAGAAAAAATAAAGGAGAAGCTGATTAATCAGCGTTCCTCAAGTGAAACGCGGGTTCCTGAATTTTCGGGGGCCCGTTTTTGTATCAGTTGTAACATTTTTCAAAAATCATAAAATCTTTCGCAAAAAAATACTATTTTATAATGATTTTGTTTGACAAAAAAATTATCTTTCCATATAATAATTTTAACGTAATTTTAAAATTGTTACATCTGATGAAGGGAAAGAGTAGTCTGTTGCGGCAGGTCCCAGAGAGCCGGTGGGTGGTGAAAACCGGTGACGGCGGGCAGAGGAAAATCCTCCCTGAAGACTGGCGCTGAATCAGTATTAAGCGCCTGCGTCATTTCCACGTTACAGGAAACGCGTATGTTGGTACGTGGTAAAGTGTCCGTATATTTACGGGAATCAGGGTGGTACCGCGGAGTATTTCCGTCCCTCAGCTTATGTGGGACGGTTTTTTTATATAGTGAAAGTTATTTCATGCTGTGTAACGCAGCGGCTGTTGCCGTTTACGTAATAAAAGCTGTAGGAATTCTTGAGGGATACAGGGGGAGATCGACATGATGAAACAGCATTTGGCCATTCTGTGCGATAATAAACCGGGCGTGCTGACGCACGTAGCCGGCCTCATCAGCCGGAGAGCCATCAACATTGAGTATATTAACGCCGGCTATACGGAAGAACCGGATGTGACGCGTATCAACATCGTCGTATCCGTGGAAGACCAGCGGGCCCTGAACCAGGCAATTCTGCAGCTGGCCCGGCTGATTGATGTAATCAAGGTTGTAAATCTGGACGAGGCGCCGTTCATCAGCTACGAACTGGCAATGATTAAAGTCAGAGTGGGGTCCACACAGGAATTGTCGGATATTGCCAACCTGGCGGACCTGTTCCATGCCAAGATCGTGGACGTCAACCCGGGATCCGTGGTTATGCGGGTCACCGGCAGGGAAGACCATATCGAAGCCCTGCTGCAGATGCTGAAGGAATATGAAATTATAGAAATGGCACGGACCGGACAGATTTCCCTGTCCCGTGGTTCTAACGCAGTAAAAAAGATGTGAGGCTGATTCTTGCGGATATTTTGATTCCGGACTGCCGTCCGGGATATAAAATATAAAGGAAGTGCGAATTAAACCGCCTGCATGTATGCCGTTCGTCAAAAGCTCCGGCCATTGCGCAAACGGGTTTAATCAGCAATTCCGTAACGTCGTTTTCGGTGTATCATTATCATATTTTTAATTAAAAAAGGAGAGATTTATCATGGCAAAAGTGTATTACGATCAGGATGTTAACTGGGACGTTATCAAAGGTAAAAAGGTTGCTATCGTAGGGTATGGCAGCCAGGGACATGCTCATGCGCTGAACCTGAAGGACAGCGGGCTGGAAGTAGTAGTTGGCCTGTACAAAGGCTCCAAGTCCGTTGCCAAGGCAGAAGCTGCAGGCTTAAAGGTTATGACTGTAGGCGATGCAGTGAAATGGGCTGACATTACCATGATCCTGATTCCGGATGAAAAGCAGGCTGACGTTTATAAGAACGAAATCGCGCCGAACCTGAAACCCGGCAGCGCGCTGGCTTTTGCCCATGGTTTCAATATTCATTTCCAGCAGATTATTCCCGCTGCTGACGTAGATGTATTTATGGTTGCCCCGAAAGGCCCCGGCCATCTGGTTCGCCGCGTATTTACGGAAGGCTCCGGCGTTCCCGATGTATTTGCGGTGTATCAGGATGCAAGCGGAAAGTGCTTTGACCTGGCCCTGGCGTATGCCCGCGGCATCGGCGGCACCCGTGCCGGCGTTATCGAGACCACCTTCAAGGAAGAAACCGAAACCGACCTGTTCGGCGAACAGTGCGTACTGTGCGGCGGCGTAACCGCTCTGATGGAATCCGGTTTCAACACGCTGGTTGAAGCAGGCTATCAGCCCGAAATCGCGTACTTTGAATGCTTCCATGAAATGAAGCTGATCGTTGACCTGATGTATGAAGGCGGCATGGCCAAAATGCGTCATTCCATCAGCGACACGGCGGAATACGGCGATTATCATACCGGTAAAAAGATTGTTACCGACGACACCCGCGCTGCCATGAAGAAAGCGCTGAAGGAAATCCAGGACGGCACCTTTGCCAAAGACTGGCTGTTGGAAAACCGTTCCGCAGGTCGTGCTCATTTCCTGGCAGAACGCCGTATCCATGCGGAAACCCAGCTGGAAGAAGTTGGTAAAAAACTGCGCAGCATGATGAGCTGGCTGCAGGCTCCCAAAGCAGCAGCTCCGGCTCCTGCTAAAAAAGCACCGGCAAAGAAAGCACCGGTAAAGAAAGCGGCTGTCAAAAAAGCTCCTGCTAAAAAGGCTCCTGTAAAAAAATAATGACTTAAGGTCAGTGTATCATTGAGGTGAAAAACGGAGGGAACGTTTTAGCCTCACTGAAATCAACAGTCTGCATTACCCAATAGAAACGGCTGCCGGAGCAGTATCTCCGGCAGCATAACTCTGAAAGAATGAGAAGGTACAGCCCGATGAAACTGAATGGCGCGCAAGTTGTAATTGAAAGCTTAAAAAAAGAAAAAGTAGATGTGGTATTCGGCTATCCCGGCGGCGTGATCCTGCCTTTGTATGATGAAATGTATAAGGCGAAGTATCCCCGGCATATCCTGCCCGGACATGAGCAGGGCGCTGTACACGCGGCAGACGGATATGCGCGTGCCACAGGGCGTCCCGGCGTCTGCTTCGCAACGTCCGGACCAGGTGTATGCAACATGGTTACAGGTATCGCGACGGCCTATATGGATTCGATTCCGCTGGTTGTTTTCAGTGCACAGGTGGCAACCCGGGCCATTGGCAGGGATTCATTCCAGGAAGCGGATATCACCGGTATTACAACCCCGATTACCAAGCATAACTATCTGGTAAAAAAGATTCAGGATCTGCCCCGCGTCATTAAAGAAGCGTTCCTGATTGCTACGACCGGGCGGCCGGGTCCGGTGCTTATTGATATTGCGACGGACGTGTTCCGTGCGGAAATTGATTTTGAGTATCCGGCAGAAGTTCATCTGCGGGGTTACAAAGCAGATTTTACCGGGAATGAAGCGGACATCGACAAGGCAGTTGCCGCGTTTAAAGAAGCAAAGAAGCCGGTACTGATGACCGGCGGCGGCGTCATTTCTTCCAATACGGCGGAGCTTGTCCGTCAGATTGTGGCAGCTACCGGCGTGCCGGTTGTAACGACACTCATGGGCAAAGGCGCGGTATCGGATTTTTATGACGCGCACCTTGGCATGGTAGGCATGCACGGTTCGTTTGCTTCCAATATGTGCATAACCCAGTGCGATCTGATCCTGGCTGTGGGCGCACGGTTCAGCGACCGTGTCACCGGCGACGTGGCCAAATTTGCCAAAAACGTTACGGTTATCCAGTTCGAGGTGGACAGTGTCGAAATCGATAAGATTGTTCATGCGGACATTCCGGTAATCGGTGATTTGCGCTGGTCCATGCCGCTGTTTGTGAAAAAAATAAAGAAAAGCAGCGCGAGCCTGAAAAAACAGTTTGCTCCCTGGCGGGAAGCCATGATGAAAATCAAAGCGGAGCATCCGTTCGTTTCCCGCAAGCTCAAGGGTAAGATTACGCCGGAGCTGTTATATAAGACAATCATGAAGCATGCGGACGAAGATGCCGTGGTGGTGACCGATGTAGGACAGCATCAGATGTGGACGGCCCAATTTTATAATGTGGACCAGCCCCGTCATTTCCTGTCCAGCGGCGGTCTGGGGACCATGGGCTTCGGTCTGCCTGCATCCATGGGCGCAAAGCTGGGCTGCCCGGATAAGCAGGTGATTCTGTTTACCGGTGACGGCAGTATCATGATGTGCTGCCAGGAATTTGCCACGCTGCACCGGTACGGAATTCCGGTGAAGGTCTTCGTGCTGCACAACAACGTGCTCGGCATGGTGAACCAGTGGCAGCGTCTGTTCTTTGGCGGGCGGGAAAGTCAGTCCATTGTAAAAGACCTGGTAGATTTTCCGGCCATGGGCCAGGCCATGGGAGTGGAAGGCATGAAGGTCAGCGATCCCAAAAAGCTGGACAGTGTTGTGAAAGCGGCGCTGGAGAGCAAGGAGTCTGTGCTGGTTGACGTGGCGATTCCCAACGATGAGAACGTGTTCCCCATGGTGCCTGGAGGAAAACACCTGGACCAGATGCTCCTGCAGGACACGATAGACTGAGCAACTGTTCCGTAATCTGGCAATGAAACGGACATCCTGTGTATATCCTGTTAACCTGATAACCGGCATTGCCTGAAAAAGCAAAGTATAGTAAAATAAAGTACCGGCGATCCGCTGACGAAATCCATGGACTGCCGGTACTTTCGTATTTGAAGTTGATAATACAGCGGGAGTTGCTGCATTTGCTGACAGAAGGCTTGTGGATTCGGCAGGCTCTGCTGTTTGAAAATGAGGGGTTAGTCATATGAAAAATACTGATTTGCGGAATCTTGTCGTATGCAGGGATTTACTGGAAGACCCTGTAATACAAAAGATCATTGAACTGGTTGAATTCAGGGAAAAATATCCATCATCACCAGCGAAAAACAAAATGGAGTCCTTTCTTCAGAGTGAAGTGGCAGCTCTGCTGATACAACAAGCAGAAAAGCTGGGTATTTCGGGTAATTTGTTACCCGCATATATAGTGCATTTGCTGGCAGAAGGCGGTAATGTTGCTGCCAGGACCATAGAGGCTGTCGGCAGTTACGGTAAGGGACTGTTGGATTCCCTGGGCGATGACATGATTTTACTGCTTCCGTATTTGAAGGTAAAGACCACAGTAGTTATCGGAAGGGATAATCCTTTTTTGAATAATTATCATCCTGCCAAAAAAGAGCAGAATCTGTTTGAAACTAACTTACTGCAAAGACTGGTGGAAATGAAAACCATTACCAGTGCAACCAGGCATCTGCTGCGGCATTACGAAAAATGGGGCAGTGGCATGATGGCCCGGTACACCGCTTTTCGCATCGGGACAGGCGGAACCCTGATCGGCATTGCAGATTTTCCTGTCTTTAACTGGGATGACCTGTTAGGCTATGAAGATCAGAAATACAAACTGCTGACAAACACACAGAATTTTATGGAAGGCAGGCCTGCCAACAATGTACTGCTGAACGGTGCACGGGGAACCGGAAAGTCTACGGGAGTGAAGGCTTTGGCGGCCATGTTTGCCGCTGACGGACTCCGGCTTATCCAAATTGGCCGGGATCAGTTGGAACTGGTGGCGCCGGTGCTGGAAAAGCTGAATGAGATTCGCAGTAAAAAGTTCATTCTGTTCTTTGATGACCTTTCCTTTGACGAAGGGGAGTCCGGTTATAAATACTTGAAATCTGCCATTGACGGAAGCGTTACGGCCCAGCCTGACAATGTGCTGATCTATGCAACCTCAAACCGCCGGCATCTGCTGAAAGAAACATGGAGCGACCGGAACGATGCGCTGGAAGCGGAAGTGTACCGGCAGGACAGCGCCAACGAAAGCATTTCGCTTTCTGACCGCTTCGGTTTGATTCTGCATTATTCCACCCCCAGCCAGGAAGAGTACCTGCAGATCATTGACCACGAACTGCAAAAAGCGGGCGTGCATTTATCAAAAGAAGAGCTGCGGCTGGAAGGCATCCGCTGGGAAATGGAACATTCCGGGCGGAACGGGAGAATTGCCAATCAGTTTGTAAAATGGTATTTGGGAAACAACTGATGAATCGTAATGCAAATGTTTAAGGAAACACTGATTAAATCTGTTTAGTCAGTGAATTCCGGAGAGTTATAGAATAATGTTTTATAAAACCATTTTTATAAAACCATTTTTAAAAACAGAATTTGATTTTGTGTTTCACGTGAAACTTTTGGTTTGTGATCCAAACAAAAAGCATTTTTGCAAACGCAATGGAGTAAACGAAATCTTTTGGAGAAAAATGTATGAAAACGATTGCCTGTTTCGGAGATTCATTAATTGAAGGCTTTCCCTTTTCACCGGAGAACAGCTGGATTGCGCAGGTAAAAATGAATACGGGAATCCGTATGCTGAACCACGGTATCTGCGGCGAATGCTGCGACGATATTAAAGACCGCCTGATCTGGCGCCCGTTGCCAAAAGAGGTAACCCATGTTCTTTTTGAAGGCGGCATGAACGATATCATTCAGGGCTGTCCGCTGACATTTTCCATTGAGCAGATTAAACTGGCGAAACAGTTTTGTGACGAGCAAAACGCAGCGTTTTGTCTGGTGCTACCCTGGTTGTGCGGCGCAGAGGAACTGAATCATCTGATTGAACGCCTGCGTGACGCCATGAAAAAAGAATTTGAAAACAAATGTTATCTGCTTGACTTTGAACCTATGTTTTTAACGAAAAAACACCGGATGGAGTGGTTCATCTGGGACGGCGTTCATCCCAAAGCGGAAACCTATGAAGCATTGGGGAATTTTGCGTCGCCGTTTTTGGAAATGTGGATAAAGGCAAAGTGAAACGAAAGAAAAGGTAAATTAAAGATAAAGAAGCCAAAAGCATTCTCACGTTGTACAGCGAAAATTGTTTATGATAATAAAAAACCACTTGACGAATGACCTAAAAATGTGGATAATAATATAGTACTATCATAGTTGCCACTTTAGCTCAGCTGGCAGAGCATCTCATTCGTAATGAGAGGGTCGTAGGTTCAAATCCTATAAGTGGCTCCAGTAAATATGCGGGTTCCCAGACTTCTGGGAATCCGCTTTTTTGTTGTATAATCGGAATTGGTGACCGTTTTGGTGACCATTTTAAAAATATGGTGAAAAAAAGAGCAGCATGGTCGTAAGTTTTTATGACCGTGCTGCTTTATTTTTTTTGGAAAATTAAGTTTTATGGCTTTGTGGGAAATGGAAATAAAGGTACTTCAAAATAACCGTAATGTGCTTTGAGGAACAATATGTAACGCTCTATTTTGCGTTTATCCAGACGGCTAGGTTTCTTGTTGCCCAGACGGTTTGTCAGTTGTTCTAAAGGCGTACCTGCTTCTTTTTGAAGGTGTTCCAGGTCATTAAGTATTGAAGCGTTAATCAGGAATATATAATTACCCTGCAAGGCCAAAGAGGGCTCTGACGCTCGGATTTGTGGCTGAAGCCCCAGGTCTCTCGAGAGGAGTGTGATGATGCTTCCAATATTATCATCAGGGTCCACACGTTTGATACGTTCAGCTTTGGCAACATTGGCTGCGGTAATTGATGCAATAGTGTATGGTTCACCAGATAATCCCGTTAACCATTCCAGTGACGTCCCAAATAATGTAGCAATATTTATAGCGGTTTCTAAAGAGGGCTTGCTGCGGCCAGATTCAAATTCATTAACACCGGCGCTCGTTTTTAAAAAAAGAAGTTCAGCAAGTTCTGACATCGACAAACAGTGGGACTCTCGTAAGGTTTTTAAGTTCTTAGCAAAAATTTTAAAGTTTTCCATGATTTTAAACAAAACAACACTTGCACACATTGACAATGTGTGATAAAATAATTTTGGTAGCGCACATAGGCAATGTGCGGAAAATCTTCTTAAAAATTATATCATGTTTTCGAAGAAAGGAAAAGGTAAAAATGGAAAAAATTAAGACTGTATGGTTTACACCCGCAGAAGTACTGGAAAAAGTTTACAACAATAAAATCAGTATGGGGTTTCTGTTGAATCAGTGCAAAAATGGGCAGATACCTTGCCAGCGTATGGGTACAGGCAAACGTGGGTTGATACTGATTCCGGCTTCGTTTGTCCAGTCCCAATTGGAGGCGGCGTTAGGCAAGGGCAATCCAGCCATCCAGGAGATTATGTATGCGCAGGCGTAATAACGGTGAGGGTTCATACCTTATTAACAAAAAGAAAAAACAGTATGAATACTATGAACGTTACATTGACAACGAAGGAGTTACCAAAAGGAAGCATCTCCGCGCCTCATCGAAAGAAGAACTGGATAAAAAGGTAGAAGAATGGAAAAGACAGTTAGCGGAGGGGATGCTGCAAGAAGACAAGAGGATTACGGTAGCCGAATGGTCAGACAGATATCTGCAAATTGTCAAAACAACAGTCAAGACTAAAACATTTAAGCATTATAAGGCAATGATAGACAATTATATCAAACCGGTTTTGGGGCAGATAAGGCTGGAAAGATTGACAACGGAGCGGGTACAGTTGTGGCTAAATGGACTGGTTGAAAAAAATGTACTATCCCCAGCTACAGTCGCGTCTTTTCGGAGATGCCTGATCACGATGTTAAATGTTGCGATGAAGTATCGGATATTGACGTACAACGCAGCTTTTTATTCTAAACCACCACGGATGGCTAGAAAACAACCGCCAGTACTGACATTGGACCAGATACGTAATTTGCTTGCGATTGCTGCAAAAGATGATTTTTTGGATGTTGGGTTAGTGGAACCACACCGGAGAGAAGAATTTGATGTATTTCTGCACAGGGTTTACTTCATTGCTCTATTTCTTTCTATTTTTTTAGGAACTCGGCGAGGCGAAACTTTTGGTTTGTGCTGGTCTGACTATGACCCGGAGAACAGGCTGCTGAGAATCCGATATTCGCTGTCAAACCATAACGGCGTCAGAACACTGGAAGAAACCAAAACAGCCCATTCTGATAGAACAATCCTTCTTCCCAAGACGGTATGCATACTTTTGGATAGATGGCGCATGGAGCAAGATGCATATGCGCGAACGTGGTCTGGGTACTATAAAAACGATTTGGGTTTGATTTTGCCTAATAGTAGAGGGAACATCATTAGTTACACGAATCATCAGAAACGATGGTGGAATCCGTTAAAAAAAGCAGCAAAGCTGCCGGAAGGGTTTCGCTGGCATAACTTACGAGCAACCAACGCAACGCTTATGGCTGCCGAAAACATAGACATCAAGACGGTTTCTGAACGTCTCGGTCACAGCTCCCCTGAAGTAACCGAAAAATATTACTTGGGCCAGACAGGCAGGCAAATTCAAGCAGCGGACGTACTAGAAAAGATTATTAATAATGTTACGATAGCTGAAGCTGAAATTGTAAATGTTTTAGATGCTGAAGATGATAAAAATAAATAACCGCCCTGATTTGCTTGGCGGCTAAAGGGCGGTTAGTGGTTGGAACGTATTTCCTTACGTATGGGGATACGTGCGGAGTTCGTCCGTTTGCATTGTAGCACATTTTTTGTGCTACTGCAAGGTAGTTACAAGGAGAAAGAATGGCTGTACCACAAAAAATGACAAAGCCTTGTCGGTTTAAAGGATTGACTTTTATTGAACATCCTTTGAAAAAGCTTATAAAAGAAAAAAAATACGTATGGTTGCATCAAGGCAAAGGAATAAATGTCCTTGCATGTTTATGCCAGGCTGCGGTTAAAAATTGTATCAACGACGGCAATGGCGGTTTTGATATTAAAGACGTCAAGGTTACGTTTGGTTCTGATAATATCTATCTGGATGGTCGTACTCAACAGGTTCTGTATTATATTATTCAGTTATATACGTCTAAGGTAGGCAAAAAACCTAATAATGAAGCGATCATGGCGAACCGTAATATTATTATTAACACTTCTGAAGTTGCGGCTTTGTTTAATATGACGTATCAAGGTGCACGTCTGATGCTTGATAGAGCGATTGAAACATTATATCACATTTCTGTTTCTTGGGTGCAGCATAAAGAAGTTTATAAAAACAAAAAGAAAGTTTCGTTAACACAAAATGTTAAGCTTAGGTTTTTGACTAGGGTTGATGAAGTGTCGCTTCAGGAAAAAGATATTCAGGCCGGGAAAACAAGAGCCAGAGGTTGTTTTGTCGTACGGTTAGAAGAAGATTTCGCAAGGTATTTACCTTCTGCCAGCACAATGTGGTTCCCGTTGGCATTATATCGGGTTGTACCTGTCCGGCAAACTTGTGCATTTGCGTTCGGTCTAAGGCTGGTATTACAGTACCGTTATAGCAAATATAAGAAGAATAAATGTATGTCTAATTTTATTTGTGTTGAAGTCTTATTAAATTCAACAACTGAATTACCGGACCATGAATGTATTAAAGATAAGGGCGAAATGGCACGTAGAATTATTATTCCTTTTATTAAGGGTTTGGATGTTTTGGTTACTGTAGGTGTTTTAGAAACTTGGAATTTTGTGAACAGGAACACCGGCGCGGTTGTGCCAATGGAAGTTATCAAGAAAATTCGGTACAAGGCATTTATTCAGTTGTATGTGTATTTTAAGTTATGTGATTATCCAGGCATGGAAGACATTGATTTTGGTTCATCAGTTGAAGGATGGTTAGAAAGTTTTGGAAGTTCTGATTCCGATAATTATGGACAAAATGTTTTTGTTCCGGTAAAAGAAAAAGCTGGAATCCCTAGATCTGATGGGGCGCAGCTGACTTTGTTTTAACTTTTGGAATTGAAACTCGCATACATGATTTTTGAAACTCGCATACATGGTTTTTGAAACTCATATACATGGTTTTTGAAACTCGCATACATGATTCGGAATTAGGAAAAACCAGTCTCTGACTGGTTTTGAAGGGGGTTTGCAAATCCCCATATATATTAAGATTAATCTTAATATATATTAAGAGTCTGCTCGCCTACTTCGCTTGGAGGCGAGTAGGCGGCATCCTGTGTGTTTTACCGGTAGTTGCGCCGCCGTTTTGGGAAATTTATTTTTTACCGGAAAACAAATCGGAAAATATTAGTTTGTTAGGTTCCGATAAAATAAAAATTGGCGGGAAGCGGAACTGTTTATAAGGAGGTTTTATGGAACGAAGTGAAGCTGTTTCTTATCTTAAAGGTTGTATTGAAGATTATTTACGGCGGAAGGGCCTGCCGACGGACGGCAAAACGTTATTTACCTGCCTGTCGACCGGCCATCCCGACAAGCATCCGTCGATGTGTTATTACAAAGAAGGCAAAATGGTGAGGTGCTTTGGGTGCCATGCTAAGTTTGATATATTTGATTTGATTGGGATGGATTACGGGTTGAGTGGCTTTAATGACCAGCTGCAGAAGGCAGCTGAGTTGTATGGGATTGAGATTGGGCCTTCGTCGTTTACTGGTTCTAAAAGCAAAGTTTGTACAGTAGGAAGAAAGGATGATCAGATGGTGACTACAGATAAAAATAATGCGGTTTACAGCGTATCACCTAATGTAAAGCCTGAAGTTTTTGCCAAGAACGTTGCCTTTATGGAAAACAGTGGTTCTAATAGAAATAAAGCTGTGGCATATTTGGAGTCTCGCGGAATTTCCGGTAAATTTGCGGACAGGTTTCATATTGGTTTTAGTATGTACCATGATTATGGTTCAAATTCTGATTGGAATGTTTTGGTTTTGCCGAATCCGAATGGACCTATTGGTGTGGTGCGTAATACTTCTTCCTGTGCTGATAAAAGTAATCGGTATCGTAAATTGAATGGGTCCGGTATGTGGAATACGGATTGTTTGAAGACTGCGGCTGATAATGCTATTCGTGTTGTTATCACTGAAGGTGAGTTAGATGCGTTGTCGGTTATGACTTGCGGTGGTCTCGCTGTTGCCTTATCAAGCATTTCTAATGTTTCTCGTGTAGTACCTGTTTTACAGCAGATGTTTGGGTCTGATCCGGCGAAGGCACCGGAACTTGTATTATCGTTGGACAACGACGATGAGGGGCAGAAGGCGACTAAAGATTTATCCGCAATATTAAAGGATTCAAAATATCATTTTACTGTGATAAATTTGGCGGGAGCGTATAAGGATCCTAATGAAGCGCTTATAAAAGACCATGCTTGTTTCTCAGAACGGGTCCTTGCCTCTCGAACGTCTGCTGAATGGGAATTATATGAGTTTGATTTGAAATATAATGATGAAAAATACATTCCTAATTTTTTGAATGAAATCCTTAGTGATAAATCGGAAGATACGGTCTCTACTGGTTTTGATCGGTTAGATGCGGTATTAGAGGGTGGTATTCATCCGGATTTGTATGCGATTGGTGCGATCCCGTCGCTTGGAAAGACAACTTTTATTTTGCAGATGGCTTATAATATTGCGAAGGCCGGACGGGATGTGTTTTATTTTTCGCTTGAGATGTCACGTTCGGAGCTTGTTGCAAAGCATATTAGCAGGTTGACATTTGAGAAGTCTCCAGAGGATGGTTTAGGTAGTTTTGCCGCAAAAACAACGTTTGGAGTGTTGTTAGGAAGCCGTTATAAAAAATATGCTCCGGAAGAATTAGATATAATTCAAGAATCGATTGCTGATTATGCTAGTGTGTCTAGGCACATTTATACTTTTGAGGGTGTTGGCAATTTTGGGGTTAAGGAGATTGAAAAAATTGTGGCTGACCGTATTCGTACGACGGGACGGGTGCCGGTTGTATTCATTGACTATTTGCAGATTCTTGCCCCGTATGACGATAGGTTAAGTGATAAAAGCAATATGGACAAGGCTGTAATAGAGCTTAAACGGTTAAGTAGGTCAAAGAAAGTTCCTATTATTTGTATATCTTCTTTTAATCGTGATAATTATTCTGCTGCTGCTAGCTTTAAAGCATTTAAAGAGAGTGGAATTATCGAGTCAACGGTTGCTGTTTGTCTTGCGCTTCAACTTAAAGGGGTTGGTGATATGGATTTCAATGTGGAAGTGGCAAAGAGTAAAAAGCCCCGTGAAGTTGAAATTGTTGTTCTTAAAAATCGTTTTGGTGAAACGGGTAAAAAGATTCTGTATTTCTACCATCAAATGTTTAATATGTTTGAAGAAGCTACATCTAATGAAGAAAGCTATGAAGGGGATATATATTATAAATTGAATGAAGGGAAACCTGAAAAACCTTTGCGTAAGTTGTAATATGTTAAATAATAATTAATTTGTAGGTATTAATGATGAATGAAAGTATGAAAGCACGGGTGATTGATGGCAGGGAATTAGAATCTGTATATTAATATAAAAGAGAGGGTAGACCGGCAGGTCTACCCTCTAATTTTTTTAACAATCCGGCTTTAATAGCGGGGGAGGCGTTCGTAAGAACGTACTCCCAAAAAAACAGAAAGAACAATCAAAAAAATTAAAACGAACAAGCGCCGAACTGACGGTTTCTGGTCCGGGACAGAGGTTTGATATTTTTCTGGGGGAAAAACATTTTTCCCTTTTTTGGAAAAAGAATAAGTTGTGATTTTTTGGATTTTTTTGTAGGGTGCAAAATATGACCGCTAAAATGCCCGTAGAGCTCGTTTCGTGGGTTGGTTCGATGTTTACTGCCTGCTGTTTTATTTATTTTTCCCTGGATCCCAGCCCTCGGTCATTTCGTCTTCTGCTTCTTCCATTGCGTTTTTTTCGTGGTCATCTTTTTCTGACCAGCGAAGTTTAACAGAAACATCTTTGTATGAGCCGTCTTCCTGTTGTTCAAATGCAATGTTGTCCAATTTTGATTTGGAACGTTTGATAGTCGGTTGCTGGATTTCTACTTCTGTTGGATTCTCTTTTTGTGTCGGTTGGGGTGTGTTGGTCTCGTCCTCGGCATTTTTCATTTCAGATTTTTCATGTGTGTTGGTCTGAGACTGTTCTGTTGAGATCGTTGCATCCTTAGGTAGATCAACACTGACATCTTTGTAAGTACCGTCTTCCTGCTGTTCAAATGCAATGTTGTCCAATTTTGATTTGGAACGTTTGATAGTCGGTTGTTGGATTTCTACTTCTATTGGATCCTCTTTTTGTGTCGGTTGGGAAATTTTCGTCTGATCAGTTGATGTATTGGTATTTTTAGGAACGTCCAGAAGATTCTTGTTTTCATCGTGCCAGTTATTGTAGTTTGCCTTTATTGCGTCTTTGGTTGCGATTATTGCTGATATATCTAACTTCATTTGTTGCGCTGCATTAACAACCCTGGCGTATGTCGGTTTATCATTTTTATCTACAAATTTTGTTCTCAACTCATTTTTAATTTGTTCCAGATCTGGCGCAGGGGTTGCGTTTCCGGAAAAGATTGCTTTTTTACGTTTTTCTTTATAGGTTTTATTTGCCATGGGCGTGATGATTTTATCCAGTAAATTTTCCAAATTGTTAATCTGGATTTGGTTTAAACGTATTCTTTCAGTCGTGTACGGTGAATTTCGGATGCGTTCCTGTTCGGCTTTAGCTTCTGCCGCCGCTTTAGCTTCTGCCGCCGCTTTAGCTTCTGCCGCTGCTTTAGCTTCTGCCGCTGCTTTAGCTTCTGCTGCGGCTTTAGCTTCTGCCGCTGCTTTAGCTTCTGCTGCGGCTTTAGCTTCTGCTGCCTGCTCGATTTCCTGAATACGGGTCATATAACGTTGCTGGTCTTGCTCCATGGTGTAACCGTTGGGCACAGCAGAATAATAAATTTTTTTGCTGTTGGCTGCCAGCTGCGTAACACGTTCCGGTACAGTCTGCATGACGGTCATAATCTCAAAATCCGAAGTCGTCGGGGGTGTATGTAAATCAAAATTTACGTTGTTTTTCCATTTGTCAAAAGTGGCGGCTGCTGTGTTCCAGACGTTCTGCTGCGCTGAAAGTCTTTTATCATAAGCCGTTTTCATGCCGGGTACAGAATTACCATTGATAACACTATATAACGCACGATTCAGAGTAATTTTTTCTGGCAGACTTAAATCAGGATTTTTTTCTGCCGGGTCAAGCTGACCTTTATGAATAAGGTATGATTTATAGATTTCCGCTTTTCGTTTGTTGCGGTTTTTAACATACTCATATTGCTTCCAGCCTGTCAGCCCTCTCCATACGCTGCGGCAATGGGTTTCTAAATTTATAGTTCCATTGTAATTACGGATGGTATTAACTTTATACAGAGATTTTTCCCAGGAAGTTTTGTTTTCCTGTAAAAGCTGGAGCCTTGCCTGTTCCCGGTCGGACAGGTTTTCTTGCTTTTGCAAATTCCTGATTTCCTTCCCGGTCGAATTATAACCGTCAAGCAGGATGCTGTGGGCTTCGTCAGCCAGCTCGTTTTTAAGGTTAATAGCTTCATGGATAGGTTGCATGTAATCAGAAACAAAGGCATCTTCTGGTTTCAGCTCTTGTTCTACATAGTTAGTAATTATCTTTATGTTACTATTAATTTTTTCTTTTAGTTGTTTACGTCGTGCTATATCCTTCCGGCGTTGCATCTCTCGCCGGTTATCTTCCTTAATAAATTCAGCAGCTGGGCCTATACCCTGATGCTTTGTAGGAATACGCTTTTCTTCTTCCGGTTTATTTCTATCTTGTTCGGCATAAGAGCGTAAATCTACTTTTAAAATGTTACCGTCCTTATCACGGATGTTGTGCTTCTCAAAACTTTGGTTGATGCACTTTTCCCAAAGTTTACGTGCTTCGGCCGCGGCTTCTCTGCGTTCTAAATCTGACATGGCAATCTTTCTTTCCCTCCATGCCAGTTTATAATATTTTCCGTTCTTTGTCTTAACCTGTGTTCCGTCCAGGTTTAATAACGGTGTCCGTATATCTGTTAATACCGGTGTGCCATCCTCATGCAATAGCGGTTTTCCGTCCTTACCATATTCTAATTTTTGCCAGCCTTTCACAAATTTAATGCTTCCGTCCTTATTATATTGAATCTTGCCGTTTTTTATTTTGGGTGTGTCTACCTTTTCCAAGGGTTCGCCGTTTTCGTCTACGTAAGCCTTATGGGATTTTACTTCCGACCACTGTCCATTAATTAATTGACGGTAGGATCCCAGTCCATGGCAATGTAGATTTCCGTTTCCGTTTTTTTCTGCGTGAAATGATAATTGCACTACCATTCCTTTACTTACAAATTCCTGGTTCGCCCATTCTTTAGCAAGTTCTATGCCTTGTGCTTCCGTTAACTCTTTTGGAATAGGAAGTAAAAACCGTACTGCAAGGCGGTCTTTCTCTATGCTATTTAAATCATTCCAGCATTTTTCCGGGTCATTGTAGTCTAATGGTGCGCCTGAAGGTAACATCATTATCGTTAGCCTATGGTCTTTAGTGGTAGAGAAAGACTTCTTTACTTTTTTGTTGGGATCTGCTTCCTGCAGGTCTTTCATCTTCGTTCTTGCCATATAAGATGATGAAGCAATGATGTTTTGCCCTTTACTTTTAGATATTCCATGAAAGCTAAAGTGTGGTATAGCCATGATGTATTACCTCATATATAAAGCATAAACAAAAATAATGTCTATTTGTAATATGTGTGGTATTAAGACGTATAGTATTTTTTGTATATTGCATTTTTATTATTAGATTTGATGTTTTTTTATACTGTGTATTTCCATAGAGCGTAGCGGTCAAATCCCTAAACACAAGTTGTGTTTAGGGCGCAATAATTACCACCCAATAGCGTAAGCGTAAATTGGGGGGTAATTTTGCGTACTCCCCTATGGTGGAGTAGTTTTTTTCTCCTACCATTATATCATAAGTCTAAAACACCCCGTCCACTTTTTTCATTTTGTTTGTAAATGCAGTATGTGAAGATTTTGTGAACATGTGTTTTTTTGCTGGTCGGGGGTTTTTTGTAATATGATATAATACAATCAGAGAATAAATTATTTTTATGTGAAAGGAGTTTCAAATATGGATGAAACTAAAAAAAGCAGACGAACTGCGGAAGAGATGAAGGAAGCAATGGAGAAAGCCGACGCTGAAAAAATGCAGCAGGCTGAGGATGCGGTTAAAGAGATTGCTGAAGCTGAAGCGGAGATTAAAAAGCTTCAGAAAAAGATAGCAGAAAAAAAACGTGTTGTTACGAACAACCGCAATAAAGCCAGGACATCGGTTGGTATGTCAACGTACAGCAAAGTTGTAACTGCACTTGGTTTTCTTGAGGATGAAAAAAAATGTAAGGTAAAATCGGAGTTTGTGTTGTTACAGTCCAAAATCCTTAACCGTATCAAAGAATTGAAAACTGTTGAAGAACAGTATAAAAAGGGATGTTCGAAAAATGACGTGTTGAAGCCGGAAGAGGTTAAGGAAGAAAATCCTGTGTCTGATAATTCGGATCAGGAAGAGGTTACGGTAGAAAATCCTGAAACGGTTCCGGCTGAAGTGCAGTAATAAGATTAACAACTTTCTCAGCTTAAAAAGAAAAAGATCCCTGATTTGGTTATAAATCAGGGATTTTTGTGTTTTTGATTTGAAAACCGACTGCGTAAAATTGCCGTAGATTGCGTTTTAGAGGTCGGCTCGATATATATTACCTGTGGTTTTGCCCTGGGCGTTCGTGTCAGACGGACATTTTACGAAAAGTATTTTATATAGGCATCGTTAATTTTTTCTTTTATCAAAATGGTCTGTTCAATGGCTGCCAATATTTGTTGATAATAGATAATTTCACTGGCTGTTAAAGTTCTACCTTTTCTTTGTTTTAACCAAAGTTCTGCGGGCTGGTGATGTCCGGCAATAAAGTTCCATACATCAGCTGATACGTTACCAAAGTATTGAGCATCATTAATATAAATTTTTTCATTTTTGTATTCTGCTTTGGTAATGTCGGATTGTCCGGAAACAGGATAAGTTGTTTTTAAATCTGTCCTGGGAGTAACAGTATGCATCATGGTAATTTGAGCCAGTTCGTTTCCTAATGCAGATAGTTCAAAAAAAGCATCTGCTGTTTTCGGAACAGGTACATAAGGATAATCCGATTTGAGATAGACAGAATAATCTTCACTATATTTTTTTGCGGATAATGCTGCGTAAATGTAGTAAATCAATTCTTCGGGCGTGAATTGTGTGTTTTTCTTTTTTAATGTTTTTGCCGCAACCATGGAAAGTTTTGCAATCTTACAGAATTTCCTTAAAGCAGTTGGGTTAATGTTGGGATGTTTAGCGGGCTGTTCAAATAATTCGTTATCCGGAGAATACAAATAAAGTGGGAATACTTGTCCTCCTTCTCTTGATGCAGTAGAAATTATGCAGGAATCTACGGGCAAATCTGTTATCCATATGTGATTAAATCCTACTGTTGCTTGTTGGCGTGTAGTTAGAATACAAAGATTTTCTTTATTTAATATATTGTTAACTATTTCTTTTCTTGGAAAATCCATAAAAATTTTATTTAAGTAGCACCATCTATAGTCAAACGGTCTATAAAGGCATTTGGTTAAGTTTATGTTAACATTACTGGAAGCCGCCCGTGCTCTGGCAGTATTAATTTGCCAATCACGATTGTTTTTAATTTTGTATAAATTACTTATTTCAGCATCTGATAATTCTTCGGATTGCAAAGCTGTTAACCTGTTTTGCATTTCTTCTTTTGTAATTGCTACGGCAAAATTATCTCTGTGAGTTTGGAAGCCTGTGCAATTAATTGGAAACAGTTCATTAATTTGAATTCCACTAATATAATTGGTATATGTATTTTCATTTGTATTAATAGGGGTCATAAAATAATTTTTGGGTTGTGGAATAAATTTTGTCCATTTTATTGTAGACACATCATTTGCAGATAAATAATCATATTTATCTGCACGTTTTCCGTATAAATCGGCATAATATACAGTTGCAATTTTATTTTTGTCGTGATTGCGTTTTTTTACGAAAACATTGACACATACGCCTTGCATAATATCAAAAACATTTTGGTCAACAGACCCGTCAGGACAGGTTTCCCCTTTATTAGTATTTCCGTGTAAATTTAAGACATAGATACTGTCAAAGGAAGTAAGTAAACTCCAACGTACTCCCCGCATGGTAACTGCATCTAAATATCCATGGGGGTTAATGTATGCAACAATACCTTCCTGATTTTTATCTATTAAAAACTGGGCGTATCGAACAAATTTCAAATAATCATCATTAATATATTTAAGATTTTGTTCTTGCAGTCTTTCACCGGTAACAGGTTCTTTCTTATAATCCTCCATTTTTTTCATAATCCATTCGCCTTTGTTGGTACTGGAGTCGTTGTATGGCGGATTCCCTAAAACAACCATGATTGGTTTGTAGTTTTTTACCAAATTCGCAAGGTCTGCTTCTTGTGATAAGAACGCAGCCCACAGGCTTTGCGTTTCTTCATGTGATTTTTCCAGCGTGTCGGTCAAGTATATATTCATTCGTGCATCATTATCTGTTGCCATATTGTAACCAGTTTCTTGCAGCAGCATGTCAAGTTTTAAATGGCAAATTGTATATGGGACCATCATCAGCTCAAAACCGTTGATGCGTGGTAACAGGTCATTTTTTGCATATGCTCCCCAAAGCCCTGCTTGTGATGTAAACTGATTGCTTATATACCGGATGACTTCTGCGGGAAATGTTCCCGTTCCAACAGCAGGGTCAAGGATTTGTACCTTATGTAAAATAACCTCTGATGTGCCTTTCTTTTCATGTTTCAGCTTTCTTCTTTTCCCATCGACAATCTTACCTTCGGTAACAATGCTATCAAATTTGACGGGTATTTTATCAGTGTTCGCCAATCCGTCTAAAACATTTAATTCATGTTTTAAAACATAATCAATAGATTTTACAATAAAGTTAACAACGGGTTTCGGTGTATAATAAACGCCTAATTCCTGCTTTGTCTGCGGGTCGTATTCGTGCAGAAAGGTTTCGTAAAAATGGATAAACGGGTCGTTTGTTGCGGTTGTATGTCCGTATGTTTTTAATATTTCTTGTAAATTGGTGTGACGGAACATATTCGTTAAATCATTAACAATCCATTCTACCGCAGGGTCAAGGTTGGTTCCGGTTATGCTTTCAAATAAACTGCGTAAAAATTGGTTGTTCCGTGGGATAAGATGGACGGCTTCATCTCGTGAAAAATCTTCGGGCGTGGAATCATTAAGCCGTGCTGCAAATAATCCGTATGCTACCGTCTGGGCATACATATCAGAAAAAGATACAGCATCTAAATTGTCGATTAAAACTTTCTTAAAAGTTTTGAATTGTGATTGTAATGAAGATGCCTGAAAGCTGTCATCTTTGCTGGTTAATACAGTGTAAATTGCATTTGCAAATTCACGGGCTTTACGAGCCATTTGCCTTGCTAACACTTCAGGGGAAGTAATAGAAATCCCACCGAATGATACAAAATCCTGTATTAATTCAGTTAACTTTTGATTATTTTCTTTAAAAAAATGAAGCTTACCATTTACAATTCCACCGATAGAAACTTCTTTTACCAGTTCTTGATTGCGATATAGCCGAAAATCAAGATAATTGGTGTAAATAATATTATCCAAACTTTCGGTGTACCGTGTAAACTGGTCTTTTTCTCTATCATCCAGTTTATCAAGATTTTTTACAATATCTTTAGTTTCGATGTAACCGACAGGGATGCCTTTACACTGGATAATATAATCAGGTGCGCCGCATTTGATGCGTTGCGGCTCGTTTGTCATGGTGTAATACTGCTGGGGATACAATGATTTAAAAAGATTATATAAATGCGCACGGAAACTATGTTCCGTGGTATTGCCGGTAGCAAACTGTGATTTGAGTTGTTTAGCATATTCAATAATGTTGTCTTCCATGTTTAACCTTTCTGCGGTTTTAATGCCGCTACGCTCTGTTTGGGTAAATTTCTTTTGTTACCGATTTATTTATATTATTGTACGACTTTGATAAGATACTTGTCCATAGTTTATTTATTGTGATTTGCTGTTTGGTTTATTATAAAATATTTATTAATGTCATTAAGTTAAAGAAAATTTCAGTTTTGCTCAGCAAGTTTTTTATGATATAATTTAAAAAATAATTTCCAGCAATGTCAATTTTATTGAATCTGTCTTGTATATATAATTAATAAAGGGCAGTTACCATTTAATATAAAGGAGGACCCTGTTATGCCAATTAACAAAAACGAACTTACAAAAGAAATGCTTGCTAAAGCTATACAGTGTAAAACCACCGATGAATTGATTGCGTTAGCAAAAGCTGGCGGTTATGAAGTTACGGAAGAAGATGCAGAAGCGTATCTGAAAGAATTGGAAGATTATGAGTTAGATAAAGAAACTTTGCAAAAGGTCGCTGGTGGTACTTTGTTATGGGATACCTACTTTAGGGAAACTTCAAAGTAATAATAATTTATTGAAGGAGGATATTATAATGCCAATTAATAAAAACGAGTTGACAAAGGAACAGATTGCGAAAGCAATGTCCTGCGAGACTGCCGAGGAACTTATGGTGTTGGCAAAAACTGAAGGCATCGAATTGACAAAAGAGGAAGCCGAAGCGTATCTGATAGAATTATCGGATGTGGAACTGGACAGCGATGCACTGAAAAATGTGGCGGGTGGTGGCACATGCTATACTGCTTATTAAAGGAAGACAGGGTGTTGGTGTTTAAAAAAACGGAGGTATTTTACAATGGGAAAAATCAACATGAATGAACTGACGAAAGAACAGATTCAAAAGGCTATGGCTTGTGAAACTGTCGAAGAATTGATGGAACTGGCAAAATCTGAGGGTATCGAATTGACGAAAGAAGAAGCCGAAGCGTATTTGGCTGAAATGGATGATGTGAAGCTGGACGATACGGCCTTACAACAGGTGGCTGGAGGCATTTGTTCAGTAGCTGATGCATCGCAAGAGCGAATACTGTCTTTCCATTGTGGAGTTCAATCATTGAATTGATTCCCAGTTCATACAGTTTTACGAATTCATTGGTTTTAGTAGTCCAGGGCAATGCCCTGGCCGTTGCCCCAGCCGTTAAAAGGACTATAGTATGGTAAATCTCAATTTATACGCGTAACTATCATTGAAAAATCAAATAAAAGAGCAACTCCCCCTGCTTATTTTTAGAAGTAAGCAGAGGGAGATTTTTTTGGATTCTTTAAGCCAATAACTTAATGCCTTCTTAGCGTACAAACCTTAAAACGGAATTTCCGCATAGTACTTCTTTTTTATAGCTTCTAACGTAGCCGCTTTTTTGTCATTTCGGATCAACGTGACGGTTTTCAGTAATGCGGCTCTGCAGAATTTTGTCCGGTCTTTTTCTGTGTCGCCGTATTCACGTTGCAGCAGTTCCTGCACAAACGCCGGCAACATATTAAACTGCATCTGGGCTGCAAGCTGCATGTCGCCAAGGATGGCATCATAGGAATCGTCACGTTCAAAATTATATTGATACGCAAGAGCCGTGTAGGCGTTTTCGTAACCTTCCTGCACCACAAGGCAGCGGGTCTGCAGACTGACGCAGTTATCCCGCAGCAATTTGGCAATGTGCAGGGCGGCCTCGCCAACATAAAATTTCCGCGCTTTGGCGGTAATCGTTTTCAGATACATTTTTTCCTTTTCCATCATTCTTTTTCCTCCTTTAGTACGCATCCGCTTCGTTCATTAGTACGCATCCGCTTCGTTCATTAGTACGCATCCGCTTCGTTCAGGCTGATAAACCGGGTGCAATCGTTTTTGAAAAACAGGTTGACCTTTCCGGTAGGGCCGTTACGGTGTTTGGCCACAATCAGTTCGGTAAGGTGGGTAGGGGCGGCGTCATTTTTTTTATAATAATCTTCCCGGTACAGAAACATAACAATGTCCGCGTCCTGTTCCAGTGAACCGGATTCCCGCAGGTCGGAAAGCATGGGCTTTTTAACCTGACGGGTCTCCACGCTGCGGCTTAACTGGGAAAGCGCCAGCACCGGCACGTTCATCTCACGGGCCATGGCCTTCAGCCCGCGGCTGATTTCCGAAACTTCGCGCTGGCGGTTTTCGGAATTGTTTTTCACGTTGGGCGCCTGCATCAGCTGCAGGTAATCAATCACGATCAGATCCACGCTGCCTTCGGATTTCAGGCGGCGGACTTTGGAACGCATCTCCTGTATGGTAAGGCCCGGCGTGTCGTCAATGTACACGCTGGAATTGACCAGTTTGTCTGCCGCTTTCCAGATCCGGCTCATCACCGACGACTTTTTGTTTTGCAGTTCTTCTTCCGAAATCTTTCCGCCTTCTGCGGCGGCTTTCCCGGGGTGCAGGTCCTGTTTGCTTACGTTGGCTTCGGTGCAGATCATACGCTGCGCCAACTGTTCCCGGCTCATTTCCAGACTGAAAAAGATGATCCGTTTGGCCGGTTCCCCGGGCTTGGCTCCCCGCAGGGCCACATTTTCCGCAATGTTAAGCGCCAGGGCGGTTTTGCCCATGGAAGGGCGGGCTGCCAGTATGATAAAATCCGAAGGATGCAGGCCGCCGATCAGCTCGTCCAGATCGGTAAACCCGGAGGCAACGCCGGTGACGGTTTCATTGCTTTCCACCATTTCGCCGAAACGGTCTACCAGCGGTTCCACAATGCTTTTAATGTGAACATAGTCAGATCCCACATAGCGGTTGGTCAGGTGCAGCAGTTGCTGCTGGGCGGCATCCACTACATGATGGATTTCACCATCATTGCAGTGGTAGCCCATGGATGCCAGTTTCGTGCCGCTGTCAATCACTTCCCGCAGCAGGGCCTTTTCTTCCACAATGCGGGCGTGGTATTGGATGTTGGCCGATGTGAATTCCATATTAGCCAGCATCGTAATGAAATTGACGCCGCCTACATCCTCATATTTTCCCATCTTCTTCAGTTCTTCCGTAATCGTTACCATGTCGATCGGGATGTTACGGGCATGAAGATTCAGCATGGCCTCATAGGTGATCTGGTGTGCAGGGCGGTAGAAATCTTCCTTTTTCAGTTTTCCAACCACCCGGTTAATGGCTGTCTTATCAATGAGCAATGCGCCGAGCACGCTCTGTTCCGCTGCAATATTCTGGGGTATCAGTTTTTCTTCCATGGCAGTTATCTCTCCTTATCTTCGTTTTCAACTAAGGGCAGGGTCTGCTGAATGTTTTCCGGCAGACATTCCTGTACGGTGGTTTCCTGCACGGTGGTTCCCGGCCAATCCGTTTCCGGTTCCTCATATCCGGCCAGCGGGGTCTGGCTGGCGGCGCCTTTCACCAGGGCTTCCAGTCTCTGTTTCTTCTGCAGCTCCAGGCAGCGGCGTTCGCCGGGTACCTGCATGGTGAACGAAATGTTCCGTCTCATCAGGCGGGAAATGGCCAACACCCGTTTTGCATTGCCTTCCAGCAGGTTCTCTTCATGGAAGGGCGTCGTAATGATGATAGGGATGTTTTTCGACAGACAGGTGTTCACGATCTGTATAAAAATCTGGTTCGTGTTAGAAGATTCCACTTCCGCACCCAGGTCGTCCAGTACCAGCAAATCTTTGGAAAAAATCTGGTAAAACAGATTCCGCTTGCCCTCCATGCCCAGCGTACCCAGTTCCGTGATGATGTTGGACATGCTGGTGAACATACAGTCATAGCCCCTGTCCGTGAGTTCATTCACAATCTGTGCGGCGGCAAAGGTCTTTCCGGCCCCTGTGTTCCCGTAAATGATCATGCCGGTGCCTTCTTCCAGCATTTCTTTGAAATTTGCGGTGTAGTCAAGAATTATATTAGTGGCCCTGGGGTTTTGTCGGTTGTCATGGGCAAAATCCCAACGGCAGAGTTTTTCCATTCCAAGGGCCTTCAGCCGTTTTTCGTGTTTTATAATTTTCATTATTGTTGAATCCATGATTATATGATTGCCTCCCTGTCAAGCGGCAGCCCGCACAGACGGGCCGCCCGTATTTGTGCCGGTGTGGTGGGGATGGAAAGCTTACGTATCGCCACCCGCTGTTCTTCCGCCGTAAAGCGCCGTTCACCTTCCCCGGGCAGTTGAATGGGGAAGGGATCCCCGAGTTTCCAGTTTTTGTCACAGCTGCCGTCCGTATTGTTGCTGTATTTTCCCGCATACACCTTGGCAAAGTTCTTCGCGTCCATCAGCCACGAAAGGGAAGCGGTCCAGCTGCTGTTTTCCTTTTTCCCCAAAAGAAACGTACTGTTGGCAATCCCGGCAATGGTTTTGATTACGATACGTTCCCCGTAATGGTGTAACAGGTATTTCATTTTTTCCAGCAGAGACGGGATGATGCCGTTGTATTTGGGCAGGGGCAGTTTATTGTATTCGTTTATGACGTTGCGGATGGTTTCCGGCAACAGGTTCAGGGGAATTTTCTGCCCGTTTTCTTCCGGATGCCAGGGCACACAATTTCCGGAAGGATTCAAACTGTTTTTGGGTGTTGTTTCTGTTTTTTCATTTTCCGTTTCATAAGTGCTTAGATGCTTATCAGCATTTAAAGCATTTAAAGCATTTAAATTATTATTTATATTACTGTTAACTGTATTACCTGTGTCACGCATGTCACGCCGGGTGTCACGCTCTGTCACGCTGCCTGAAGATGCAGTGTTCATGGAGCTTTGCACGGGGTTGTCACGATGGGTGTCACGCATGTCACGCACCTTGTCACGCCTGTCACGCGTGACAGCGTGACGGTCACGCACGTTGTCACACATGTCACGTTTTTCGTCACGCGCTTCGTCACAATTTGCTTCAGGGGTGGCAGCAACATTTTCTTTCTGCTGTTCCTTTTCCTGTTTCTGTCTTGCCCGGCGTTCCGCCTGGCGTAACCGGGCCAGCTCCCGTTTATGGGCTTCCGTTTCTTTACTTTCGTCCTGTTTCCGGGCTGCAATCCTGTTTGTTGCGCTGTCATTCTTACAGCCTGTAATTCGGATCAGGCCGTCCGTTACGGTAAGAAGGCGCAACTTCTCAAACAGAGAAAGGGTTTTTTGTACGATACTTTCTGTACAATGAAACAGCCCGGCCAGCATGGCAGTGTCCATGGGCAGGCCGGAAGTCATTCGCACGCAGCCTTCCGGATCGGAAGCGGCCAGCATCTTCACGCCGTTCCATGCGCCGATGATGGAAACACCGTCCGGATCGGTGTAAATGGCAAACAGGGTTTTCATATCTAACACAGGGTCTGTATGTATTTCGTTCATTTTATTATCCTCCATTTATTTCAATTAGGACCGTTCCCAAAAGGGAATCCGGCCCCGGGGGGCCGGATATGCGGTCAGGATGAAACGCAGTTTTCTAACAACACCTGCAAATGCTGAAACGCTTTACGCCGCGTTTGGTAAGCAAACTGGAAGGTGCAGTCCAGATCCTTCGCCACTTCTTTCATGCTCTTATGCTGAAAATAAAGTGCATGGATCATTTCTTTTTCCTCTTTCGGCAACTGTCCGACTGCGTTGCGTACTGCCACGCGAAACGCGTTGCGCAAACATTTGCTTTCCGGTTCTTCCGCACTGTCTGTAGCTTCTCTTTCAATACGGCTGTTACCCGGCTCATCCTCTTCGGAAGCAGTATCTGTATTTCGGTACGCTGCCGGTTGTTCATGTTCCGCTCTAAAGTCCTGCCGCCGTATGCAGCAAAGTAATGTCTTTCGTAACACAGACCGTAAGAGAAAAGGGACTTCCTCGTCCGGGGGCAGCTGCTGTTCTTTCCGTACCCACTTCACCAGTGCGAAAGAGCAGATGCTCCGGATTTCATCTTTACCAAGCCGGTCCCGGAAATAGGGCACGTTGCATAAGCGTTCGATGAACGGATCCGCTGCCATATAAATGCTGTACTCGGCTTCTATGTCACCCGCATGGGCCTTTTGATACTTCTCGTTCCATGAAGTGACACCAGTAAGATTTTCTTCTGTTTCACCGTTTGATAAGCTCATATTTTTTTAATCCTTTCCCAAAATTTTTGATAAAAAATTTGGTGCGCATGCTGAAAAGGATAGCAGAACAAAAAGAATTTGACAAGATAACAACTTTAACCACAACTTTGACCACATCTTTTCGAAATTTGACCACAACTATGACCACATCTTTGAAATTTTGACCACAACTTTGACCACAACTTTGACCACAAGTTAGAAATGAAAAAAATTGGAAGTTTACAAAAAAAGTTGACCGTGGTTGTGAAAGTGTAATGTTTCGCTCGGAACATTCCTTTTTTTGTTTCCCGGATTTTATATTGACAAGCTTGAACACTTGTGCTAACATTCATTCTTGTACGGTTCGCGCAATCATTCCAGAAAAATATAATTTGACTTGACACACAGGAATCACAATAAGCAAATTTGTTTTATGGAGGTATGACGTCGGGATGAACCCCAATGCAGAACTTGCAAAGTTATTTTTAGAATGTCGATTGGCGGCAAACTTATCGCAATACCAGCTGGCAGACTTAATGGGCGTGAAGCAAATGTCCGTTCACCGGTGGGAACACGGGATATGTAAGCCGTATAAAAAGAATTTGAACAGGCTTTTCAGTATTTACAACGAGATACTGAAAAAGGAAGCAGATGATTTGTCGCTTCTGGACAAAGCTCAGGAATCTGAGCCAGAATTCAATACACCGGAATCAACAAATCATGTGTCTCAGGCTGTCATTAATAAACTGCGGGTGATTCGGAAACAGCTGGATCATACTGACGGGAGTAGCAACAAAGAAAAGTAACCAAAGATTGTATGTTTTGATTGCATTATGAACTGTACATTCTCCTCACCAAACCTTTTGCGGGGTTTGGTGAGGAGTTTTTATTTTATGAAATAAGCCCGCACTTTCTCCGTGACGAAAAGTGCGGGCCTTTCTGTCTGTTCACGCCGTTTGCAAAGTTTTTTTAAAAAATTTCAAAAAAAATCCAAGTTGTGGTTGAATTTTTTTCGGCTCAAGCAATTATACAAGTAGAGGGGTAATTGCGAGGCCCGGACAAATGAAACGACGTTTGCGAGATTTTTTTAAAAAAATTTAAAAAATTTCCCAAGTTGTGGTTGAATTTTTTTCGGCTCAAGCAATTATACAAGTAGAGGGGTAATTACGAAGCCCTGACAAACGAAAAGGAAAAGGAGAAATAAGACATGAGCGAAGCAAAGGTAATTGAGGAAAAGGAAATTATGACGATGGCCCGGGCAGCGCGGGACAAAGTAGCACGCATCTTTCTGCACTGGACGGGAGGCCATTACGGTGTCAACGAAGACGCCTACCACCTGTGCGTAGATAAAGACGGCCAGGTGTATGCGAACTGCAGTGAGTTCACCGAAAAGAAAGCCCATACGTGGCTGCGCAACTCGGGCAGTATGGCGGTGAGCCTTTTATGCGGTTGTGATGGCAACTGCTGGCCGCCGGGAAACGGCAACGTGAGGACGATCCACGCAGTCAGGGCAGGAAGCAGGTATGCCGGACCGGATGATGCCATCATCAACTACGGGGATGAACCGCCGACGGCGGAGCAAATCGAGACGATGGCGAAACTGGTGGCCATTCTCTGTGAGGGGCTGGGTCTTGCCATAAACAAGGACAACGTACAGACACACTGTGAAATTGCCCTGAAAGACCACTACGGCCCCGGCAGCGGGGATCCGTATTCCAAATGGGATCTGTGGTTCCTGCCGGATTATATCCACGGCGGGGTATTGATTCCCGGCGGCGCGCTGCTGCGGGGGAAGGCGCTGTTCTACCGGCATGAGATGAAAAAACTGGAGCAGACAGCGTAACAATGGTTTGACCTGTAACGTCCCGGTACGTTGCAGTGCAAATAGCGGGCGCGCGAAGCGGCATGCGGCAGAATCGTAGGGCCTGCAGTTGTAAGCCGGACGAACGGTAAGTCCCGCACGGGGGAGCGGAGCAGCTGTAACAGAAAAGCTGCAACGCTCTCACAAAAAAATGCAGAAGGGAGGTGTAACAAAATGGCAGCAGCTATGAATGTAGTGAAGCGTACATTATCTGTTTCCATTGCCCGCGGTACTGACGCGGACGGGAATCTGGTAACCAAGAGCTATTCTTACTCCAATGTCAAACCGGACGCAGAACCGGCAAAGATCCTGGCAGTAGGCAAAGCGCTGGGCGGTCTGTTCGATAACGACATTACCGGACTGGTAGTAGTGGAACGGGCAACCCTGTCCGAAGAGTAATCGGGGGAAAAAGAAAGGCGGGCGCAACTAAATGCGTCCGCCATGTAAATAAGGCAGCGGGCGGTGCTGAGGCTTAGCATAAAAGCCAGTTTGACCAATACGCCCCGGTTTAGTGGAAACCGCCTTACAAAGCTATTTTAATTGTATTGTATTATTTTGAATGGGGGGAAAAATGATGAAGTCTGATACTGATCTGGATTTGGTGTTTAAAAACGCGGTGGGCAAGAAGGTGATCCTTAACATTGAGGAACCGAAAAACGGTGTAACAAAAGCGGAAATCGACGCTGCCATGCAGACGATTGTTGACAACAACATCTTCGCTACCACCGGCGGCGACATCGTGGAAGCCGTGGAAGGTCGCCTCCGCACCACGACCCTTGACGTGGTTGAATGACCGATATTTCCGAAGTATTCGGCTTTATTAAAGACTTTGGCTTTCCGGTCGTGCTGAGCTGGTTTTTATTGGTGCGCATGGAAAACAAGCTGGCAGGCCTCACAGAGGTCATCGGGGAACTGAGCTGCAATATTGCCGCAATGCGGGGTGAAATACCCAAACGGTAACTGGGGACGCCGGGAAACCGGCGTTCCCAAACATTTTAATTAGAAAATAAAATGCTTGCACGGTTATTGTATGAGCACTGGTTATAAATTATTAAGGAAAAAATGGAAAAGAGGATTACGATGTTTAAGAAACAGATCATAAAATTGATGAATCTGCCGTTAAATGATTATGGTAACGCGGAACGCCTTAAAGAAATGTTTGGAACCCGCTGGGTGTATCTGCCTCGTTACAAGTGCTGGATGTATTGGGACAGATACAGCTGGAAGGGTAAAGCGACGATTGAATTCCGCAGGGCAGCAGCAAAGGCGTTTCTGTTACTGGCGAAGGAGATCCGTTGTTTACCGCCGGCAAAAGATAATTATGAACAGCTCCACCGCACAAAAGTTCTTGAATGGCTTGAAGCTTCGCAGTTTGAAGCGCGCCTTAAAGCTGTCAATGCCATTTTCAGGGGCATGTGTATGGACGAGGAGGCAGTAAAATAATGATTAGAGTTTAGCCCGCAGGGAAACCTGCGGGTGTTTTTGTTTGTTGGTTATAACTTGATAAATAAAGTCAGCACAAGCAAATACCAAAAAGGCTTGAAAAATATTATGAAAAGAGTATAATTAAGTCTGTTGTTTGACAATATGTGTAAAAGTGCGGCTCTATCAAAGCAGAAGAAGTAATACCGGCGATGGCGCATCGGTATCTCGCACTTTTCGGCACCGGCGACAGAGTTTAGTTCAGCCTTCTCTGCCGTCAGTGCTATAAACATCGGGGGAAGGTATTTTCTATGGAATATAGTTTTAATAAACCTAGAAATGAGTTTGAAAAACTGTTAAAGCGTGCAATAAAGGGTGAAGCAAAAGCGCAATTCCTGGTTGGGGATTGTTATTATAGAGGTGACGGTGTCGAAAAAGATATTGCTTCAGCGCTTAATTGGTATCGCAAATCCGCTTTACAAGAATATCCCGAGGCGCTATGTATGCTGGGTAAATGTTATGATTATGGATACGGAGTGAGATTTAATCAAAGAGAAGCATTGAAATGGTACCGCAAGGCAGTAGAGTATGAGTATGCACCGGCACAATATGAATTAGGATATTGCTATTTACATGGACGCGGCGTTAAACGAAATGTTGAACGTGGAATAAAGCTTATGGAAATGGCTGCTTTACAGGGTTTGCCTGATGCACTGTATTTTTTAGGCATAACATATTTTTTAGGCGAAATTGTTCCGCAAGATTTGAAAACTGCAGTTTTGTTTTTTCGAAAAGCCGCTGTAAAGAATGTTGGTAATGCGCAATTTTTATTAGGGCAGTGCTATTATACTGGCATGGGTATCGTACAAAATTATAAAAAAGCTGTAATTTGGTTCAAGAAAGCGGCTGCAAGGGAAGTTGTGAATGCGAAATACTATTTAGGCGAGGCTTATGAAGAAGGATTAGGCGTGGAAGCTGATCTAAACGTGGCTGAAAAGTGGTATGAAGAAGCTGCTGCACAGGGCTGCGAAGAAGCGAAGGAAAAAGTAAAAGTAAAAGTGCTTGCTTATTAAAGAGGTTTGAGAGTTTGCACGGTATTAACAAGGAGTTGCCTGATAAAGAAATGGAAAAATATTTTAAATAGTAATTTACCGCTTGCAAAAACGTAAGCGGTTTTTTTTATATTGATATTGATAGCGTTTTACAGGCCGAGACGATAAATATATTGAACAAAAACAAATTCCCCTGTCTATTGCTAAAATAATAGAATGATATGCTCCCTTTATAGGAAACAGTGAAATAATAAACACTAAATTCTATGAAGGGAGCTATTTTTATGGGAAAAGCAAAGTATTCCGTAGAAGAAAAGTTGGCTTGGGTAACACGTATATTGTCTAACGAAATCACTCCATCCCAAGCAGCCAAGATGTCCGGAATAAATGATATGGCAATTATAGATTGGTTGCGTTTATATGAAGTCGAGGGTATCCAAGGTTTAGTATCTCAATCTCACAATCGGAGTTATCCTGTGGAATTAAAACGAATGGCGGTAGAGGAGTATTTAGCAGGAGGGATTTCGTTACGTCAGATTTGTAAAAAATACAAAGTTCGTGACATACACCTACTACGGGAGTGGATAAAGCGGTATAATAGCGGTAAGAGCTTCGGTCGAAAGATGTCAGGAGGGAGCCGCATGAAAAAGGCGCGTAAGACTAGCCAAGAAGAACGGATACAGATTGTGAAAGCATGTATGGAACGGGGGTTCGACTATGGAGCCACTGCCTTGGAATACAAGGTCAGCTACCAGCAGGTTTACACCTGGGTACAAAAATATAAGGAACTGGGAGAAGCCGGTCTGGAAGACCGCCGTGGGAAACGGACGGCTTCCCAAACGCCCCGGACAGAGATTGAAGAACTTCGTATTAAGATAGCACAACTGGAACACGAGAAATATATGCTGCAGATGGAGCGGGATGTGTTAAAAAAATTGGACGAAATCGAAAGGAGGGATGCCTTTCGCAAGTAAGGCAAGATCATTTGTATGAGGCCGTCCGACATAGTCACGGAGAATTTGGGCATCCGGTAGAGGCAATCTGCGCCTTGCTCCATATTTCCAGAACTGCGTATTATAAATGGTTACACGAAGATTACGGAAAACGAATCCATGAAAACAAACAGATTGCCGCATTCATTGAGACCATACATAAAGAGCATCCAGATAAAGGATATCGGAGAATCCGGGACGATTTGGATCGGTATTATGGTGTAGCCGTTAACGATAAGCGAGTT
>JAEEGJ010007113.1_pt1 | contig 32594 bp, 8 predicted proteins | sample 8958761 | NCBI WGS metagenome assembly JAEEGJ01 (sample SAMN16246546, study PRJNA631951) | gut metagenome | biome: gut microbiome; feature: rumen; material: RS-attached | host: Bos | place: Iran: Karaj | collected 2018-10
GACGTGAACAGCACCATCTGCTGCCTGCTGGTAGACAAGGAAGAGATTGGCAGCGTTGGCGCCACCGGCATGCAGAGCCTGTTCTTTGAGAACACCGTGGCGGAGTTGCTGGAGCTGCTGGGACAGGGCACGAACCTGGCCTTACGTCGGACGCTGGCTAACAGCACCATGCTGTCCAGCGATGTGAGCAGCGCGTTTGATCCGCTGTACGCCTCTGCCTTCGACAAGAAGAACGTGGCCTACTTTGGCAAGGGTCTGGTGCTGAACAAGTTTACCGGCGCCCGGGGAAAATCCGGTTCCAACGATGCCAATGCGGAGTACATTGCCCACATCCGCGATATCTTTGCCAGGGAAAAGATCAACTTCCAGATGTCGGAACTGGGCAAGGTAGATTTGGGCGGCGGCGGCACCATTGCCTACATCATGGCGCTGTACGGTATGAACGTCATCGACAGCGGCGTGCCGGTGCTGAGCATGCACGCGCCCTGGGAAGCCACCAGCAAAGCAGACATTTACGAAGCAAGACGGGGCTATGAAGCCTTTTTAAAACTGGCGAAGAGAGTGTGAAACTGCCAGAAAAACAAAGATAAGCGCAAGACGGGCTGAGACGCCCTTTCAAAAGTAACGGAAAGAGTGTGACGATATGGCTAAAGGAAAACGCTTTTATAAAAAGAATACCAACGCGCCTGCAGGACAGGCCGCGCCGGAACAGAATGCTGCTGCCGGCGGGGAAAATGTAAATAAGAAGTATGAAGGCAAACCAAATGGCGGACAGGGTGGCAAACCGGGGCAGGGAACTGCGGGCAAGCCGGGCGGCAAACCGCCCCGCAAGTTCCGGAAGAATAACTGGGACGGCAATAAAGACCGTTACGCAGGCGCTAAGGGCGCTGACCGGGAAGGTAACGCGGAACGGGGCAACCGGCCGGAAGGCAAAGGTGACGCTCCGGCAAACCGCGGCGGCAACAGACCGAATAACCGTCCCTTCAGAGCGCGCTTTGAAAACCGGAAGCCCCAGATGGCTGGCAGACTGCTGGTAGCCTATTATTCCTGGTCCGGCGTAACGGAAAAGGCCGCCCAGAAAATCGCTTCCGTGGCGAAAGGCAACACCTACCGCATCCTGCCGGTGAAAGCCTATCCGTCCATGTACGGCCTGTGCGTGGCCAAGGCAGGTATGGAAAAAGCATCCGGCGCCCGTCCGGAGCTGAAAGGCTCCCTGCCGGACTGCAGCCGCTATGAGAAGATCGCCATCGGCTTTCCCATCTGGTGGTTCAGCTGCCCCAACATTATTCATTCGTTCCTGGAAAAAGTGAACCTGGAAGGGAAGAAGGTGTACCCCTTCTGCACCAGCAAAACCAGCGGTCCCAAAAGCAGCGCGGACGCCATCCGCAATACCGTTCCCAAGGCGGACGTAAAGGACTGCCTGGATGCCAACAAACTTGGTTCCATGACTGACGAAGACATTAAAAAGTGGCTGGAAATGTAAAAAAGAGTTAAAGAATAATAATGAAAAGAGTGAAACGAAATCTGTTTTGATATGCTCCCTTTATAGGAAACAGTGAAATAAATAATCACTGAATTCTATGAAGGGAGTTATTTTTATGGGTAGAGACAAAAGATACTCTTCAGAGGAAAAGTTATTTTGGTTGAAGCGTATATTGTCCAACGAGAGTTCTTTGTTTCAAGGTTCCAAAATTTCTGGGATACGCCGTTCGACTCTTTCAGATTGGAAACGATTATATGAAACAGATGGACTTCAAGGCTTAATGCCTCCATCGCAGAATCAAAGCTACCCTGCGCTTCTAAAACGAGCAGCAGTAGAAGACTATTTAGCAGGAAATACTTTTTTAGCGGAACTTTGTAAAAAATATAACATCCGTAGTGATTCCCAACTCCGAATTTGGATAAAGCGGTATAATAGCGGTAAGGACTTCGGTCGAAAGATGTCAGGAGGGAGCCGCATGAAAAAGACGCGTAAGACCAGCCAGGAAGAATTCGGATATCCGGTAGAGGCGATTTGCATGTTACTCCATATTTCCAGAACGGCATATTATAAATGGTTAGGAGAAGACTATGGGGAACGAACCCGTGCAAATAAGCAGATTGCTGAATGGATTGAAACCATCCATAAAGACCATCCGGATAAAGGATACAGAAGAATCAGGGACGATCTGGACCGGTATTATGGTGTAGCCGTCAACGATAAGCGGGTTCTGCGTATCTGCAGGATACTGAAGATAAAATCCACGATTAAGTATGCGAACCATGGCTGTACAAGGCAAGCCCTAAATCCACAGTATATTGCAGAAAATATCCTTGACCGGAACTTTAAGGCAGAAAAGCCAAACGAGAAGTGGCTGACTGATGTGACAGAGCTCAAATGGTATGAAGGATTTGATAAACACAAAATTTATCTGAGCGCCATTCTGGATTTATATGACCGCAGGATTACTGCGTTTGCGATTCGGGATAGCAATGATACTAAGCTGGTATATGATACATTCGACAAAGCCGTCCAGGAAAACCCGGAAGCCCATCCGATTTTTCACAGTGACAGAGGGTTCCAGTACACCAGCAGGGATTTTCACCAAAAGATAGTAAAAGCAGGCATGATACAAAGCATGTCCCGTGTTGCCAAATGCATTGATAACGGTCCGATGGAAGGCTTTTGGGGAATTCTTAAGCGGGAACGATATTATGGGAAACGCTTTACCAGCAGAGATGAGTTGATTCAGATGATTACGGATTATATTGATTACTACAACCACAAACGTCTCCAACGAAATTTGGGAGTCTTAACACCGATGGAGAAACATGAATTATATCTTGCTGCATAAGCAAAACGCTGACAACACGAGGTCGTCAGCGTCTCAAAACTTTATTTTATTTCATTGTCCTCTTGACGGGGAGCGGTTCAAAAAGGTACAGCCGCTTTTATCTTTCAAAAACAGTCGATACGAAAAGCCGGAAAGTGATTCTTTCGGCATATCGTCAAAAGAAGCCTGCACCTTTGCAATTCTTCATCGGTACAGGCTTTATATTTTCTTGACCTGTGAATTCCCAAAACTGCTGTTATTCTACCGTAACGTCACCCGAAGCGGCAGACACCGCCTCGTCGTCAATCTGGACCAGATTGTTGCGGTCGAAATACGCAATGACCGAGGCCTCTTCTTTCGGTTCCAATTGCGCCCGCATGGTATCCACAACACTGACTGAGTCACCGTAAATCTGCCGGTAGAATTGAGCATCTACCAAAACGCCTTTTCTGCTGCCGACATTCCCGTTATAGAACAGATCCAGATACATCCATTCAGGAACCATATAAGCCCTGTTGTACCAGAGAGCCTGCATGGTGCCGGGATCATTCTGCCTGATGTTGTTCCAGTATACCATCCGTTCACCGTCATGGGTTGGCGTACGTCCATATACAGCTACTGATACCGCATCATTAGCAGCATGCAGTTTGTCATTCACCACCAACTTACTGATATGGACGTTGGACTTGCCCGCGGCATATATCATACCGCGGTCCGTCCACAGTTGCTGGATCACAGCACCGGACCCGGAACTGATGCCGCCATCATGGCTTCCGTCCCCGTTCTGTGTACCAATACTGAAATCCTTCATGGCTCTGTCTTTGGATGCGCCGGCAGTTGAAATTGTCAGCGGATTTTGCCCGTTGCCCTTGTTCACTACATTACCTACTGCAACATGACTGCCGCCAAGTTTTATATCTTCCGCGCCGGTACCATTACTGTTGCCCCTGGCTTCTGCCCGTACGGTGTCCGCTGTTATATGTCCGTCTTTGCCCCTGTTGGTCAGTGCTGCAGATGCGGCATCAACTGTCCCGAGGGCAATCGTACCGTTGCCATTGGCAACGTTTATACGGTTTTTCGCCGTCAGAGCATCCGCTTCCGTTACACCGTTGCCGTTGATCAGGGTGATATTGTTACCGGCAGTTACAGTCGAAGCAGTGATGTTTCCTTTACCCGTTTCTGCCCTGACGCTGCCTCCGGCCTGCGCATCGCCGTCAAGGGTAATGTTGCCCTTATCCGCCTTAAGCGTCAGATTCCTGTTAACTGTTATGTCATCATCTAAGAACACATCGCCTCTGGTCTGCGTTTCTGCTTTAATATCCCGTTTTGCGATAATATCGTCCGTCACGTGCAGGTCGCCGTTTCTTGCCGTCAGGTTCACATCCCGGCCGGATTCCACCTTTCCGTTATCAGAAATAATAATGTTCTGACCGTCCTGGCCTGCAACGTATTTATCGTTTGCTGCTTTCAGGGTAATGTCGCCGGTTTCGGCAGAAGTTTTGCCATAGATTTCTATTCTGCCGTTATCGGTTTCCAGCTTCACATCCTTTTTCGCCGTCACGGTATCCGTATCCGGACCGTTATTGCCGATATGGATATCGCCTTTCCCTGTTCTCGCGGAAACGCTGCCGTTTTCAGCTGTCACAGACTTCACAATGTCCACATCGCCTGTTCCAACGTTAACGGTCACATCCTTATCCGCAGTCACGCTGCCTTTGCCGTTACTGCCTACCGTTACGTTGCCTTCTCCGGTCGTCAGTGTTACATTCTTGCCGGCCGTAATGTCTTCACCTACCGCAATATCGCCGGTTCCGGTCTGTGCGGATACGTCACGGCCTGCGTTAACGTCCGCACCTACCGTGATGTCACCCGTGCCGGTCGTCATCGTTACACTGCCGTTTTCCGCATCCACCTGTTTGCCGACCGTAATGTCGCCCGTTTCCGTCTGCATCGTCATATCTTTGACTACGGTTACGTCCTGGTCCAGCGAGATGTCGCCCTGTCCACGTGTCTCCGCGTTCAGCGTTCCCTGGGCCGATACGTTATCTGTCACGTGCAAATCGCCGTTCCCGGCAATCAGGTTTACATCCCGGCCGGACTCTATCTTGCCGTCCTGGTTGATGATGATGTTTTTACCGTCTTCACCCTCAACATATTCACTGCTGGAAGCCTGCAGCGTAATATCGCCGTCCTGCGTGGATGTCTTGCCGTCCACCGTAATCTTGCCATCTGCCGTTTCCAGCGTCACATTTTCCTTCGCCGTCACGGTATCCGTATCCGGACCGTTATTGCCGATATGGATATCTCCTTCACCCGTCTTCACGGAAACGCTGCCGTTTTCAGAAGTTACAGTTTTCACAATGTCCACGTCACCTGTTCCAACGTTGACGGTCACATCTTTATCTGCAGTCACACTGCCTTTGCCGTTGCTGCCTACCGTTACGTCGCCATCTCCGGTCGTTAGCGTCACGGTATTACCGGCCGTAACGTCTTCGCCTACCGTAATGCCGCCCGTACCCGTCTGCGCGGAAACATCCCGGCCTGCGTTAATGTCCGCGCCTACCGTGATGTCACCCGTGCCGGTCGTCATCGTTACACTGCCGTTTTCCGCATCCACCTTTTTGCCGACCGTAATATCACCGGTCTCCGTCTGCATCGTCATATCTTTGACTACGGTTACGTCCTGATCCAGGTAAATATCACCCTGCTTCCTGGTTTCCGCGTTCAGCGTCCCCTGGGCCGATACGTTATCCGTCACGTGCAGATCGCCATTTTCAGCAACCAGGTTTACATCCCGGCCCGATTCTATTTTGCCGTCCTGGTTGATGATGATGTTTTTACCGTCTTCACCTGCTACATATTCCGTGCTGGAAGCCTGCAGCGTAATATCGCCGTCCTGCGTGGATGTCTTGCCATCCACCGTAATCTTACCGTTTGTCGTTTCCAAGGTCACGTTTTCCTTCGCTGTCACGGTGTCCGTATCCGGGCCGTTATTGCCGATATGGATATCTCCTTCACCCGTCTTCACGGACACGCTTCCGTTTTCAGATGTTACAGCTTTCACAATGTCCACGTCACCTGTTCCAACATTGACGGTCACATCTTTATCCGCAGTTACACTGCCTTTGCCATTGCTGCCGACCGTTACGTCACCCGTACCGGTCGTCATCGTTACGCTCTTACCGGCCGTAATGTCTTCGCCTACCGTGATATCGCCCGTACCGGTCTGTGCGGATACATCCTGGCCTGCATTGATGTCTGCGCCTACCGTGATGTCACCCACACCGGTCTTCATCGTTACACTGCCGTTTTCCGCATCCACCTTTTTGCCGACCGTAATATCACCGGTCTCAGTCTGCATCGTCATATCTTTGACTACGGTTACGTCCTGGTCCAGGTAGATGTCGCCCTGTCCACGTGTCTCCGCGTTCAGCGTTCCCCGGGCTGTTACGTTGCCTGTCACATGCAGATCGCCGTTCCCGGCAATCAGGTTTACATCCCGGCCGGACTCTATCTTGCCATCCTGGTTGATAATGATGTTTTTACCGTCTTCACCTTCGACATATTCACTGTTGGAAGCCTGCAGCGTAATATCGCCGTCCTGCGTGGATGTCTTGCCGTCAATGATGATTTTGCCGTTTACTGCTTCCAGCGTCACGTTTTCCTTCGCTGTCACGGTCTCCGTATCCGGACCATTGCTGCCGATATGAATATTGCCATTCACAGTCTTTACGTTCACATCAGCATTTTTTGATTCAACCGAGGTTAAGATGTCAACTAAATTAGTATCACTTGCATCAGCTTTTGCTGCATTAATCTGTACGTTACCGTAGGCATCAATCCGGCCTGTACCGTCCTCTTCGCCAACCGTGATGGTTCCATTTGCGGTTGACAGCATCACATCTCCTGTCTCTGCAATGATGGCATCGCCTACAGAAATGTTTCCCTCCGCATTTGTCAACGCCGTTACATTGTGGCCGGCTTGCACGGTTTTTGCATACTCAATATTTCCTTTAGCCGTTGTTGCCGTTACGTCGTTCCGGGCCTGAACAGTTCCGTTATAACTGATAATCCCGTTATCGGTAACCGAAGCAGTGATGTCTTTACCGGACTGAATATTGCCATTAAACCCGATACCGCCTGTCTTTGCCGTAGCACGCACGTCGCCGGTATCTGTAACAACTTTGCCATTAACATATATTATGGAGTCTTCAACCGTTAAATTCACATCACGGCCTGCGTGAACATCGTGCTTGCCGTCAGACCAGTCTGTATTAAACAGTATCAAAGCATTCTTTCCGGTCTCTGCTGTCACATCACGCCCCGCATCGATATCACCCAAAAGACCGATAGAGCCCTCTTCGCTTGTAGCAATGATATCCCGTTTTGCGGTTACATCCTGTCTCATTTCAATCAGGCCTGAAGTAGTGTTTGCCAAAATGTCATTGCCTGCATCCACGTCGCCCCTTAAGAAAATGTATCCCTCTTGATTCTCAAGTTTTAGATTATTCCCTGCATCCACGTCGCCTTTAAGATTAATATCACCCTTTGCGCTCGTAATCTTTACGTCATTCCCTGCGTTTACAGTTTTTTCAACCGTAATACCGCCAATTGTCGCAGCCGTATCTGCCAGAACGTCATTTTTTGCTCTTACATCGCCGCTCAGGTTTATATTACCAATCGAACCGGTAACTGTAGCAAGTACATTTTCTCCGGAGTTGATAGTGCCGGCAACCACAATATCGCCGTTTTCCGATTCCAGCCGGGTATCCGTACCGGAGTCAATGGAGCCGAATACTTTTACGTATCCATCACTTTCTTCCGGATTGTTGTTCTCTGCTTTTAAAAGCACTTCGCCGTTCGTCGTTTTTACGTTACCGCCAATTTCGATGTTACCCTTTGTTGTATCTACAGTAACATTTCTTTCTGCGGTAACGCTCGATTCCAGGGTCACGTCGCCATTTCGAGTTCCCAGGACAACATCCTGCCCGGCATTTAAGTTGCCGAAACCGGTAACATTTCCTTCTGATGTAGTCGCGGTTATATCCTTACCGGCCGTCACCGTGTTTTCATAGGTAATATCGCCGTAAGACGTTACTGCCGTTACATAACCCCCGGCTTCCACGGTTCTGCCTGCGTATGCAATCTGACCTTGTCCGCCCTCAACAACCAGCGCCTCAATATTATCTCCGGCTTTAACATTTCCGGAATAGAAAACCGACCCGGTTTTCCTGATGGTTGCTTTCACATTACCGTTAAGAGCATTCACATCTCCCGAGAACAAGATGCCTTTATCCGGGTCCTCGCCATTGTTCTGCACGGCAACTACGTCTCCGTTTTCGGCTGTAATGGTTCCGCCGGCCCAGACAGAACCTTTCTCTGTCGTCAGGCTGATGTTGTTGCCTGCAGTAACGTTGGTTCCCGTCAGTTCTCCCAGGCTGTTCAGGTTTATATTCCCTTCGCCTCCGGTCTGCACCGTAATATCCTGACCAGCAGTGATCGTTCCATTCACCGTTGCAATATTGCCGCCTGCGGCTTTAACAACAACATCGTTCCCCGCGTTAATGCTTCCTTTAAATTCAATGTTCCCGGTTCCTTCAACAAACTCGCCGTTCTCATCCAATCTTCCGTTGAGCGCAACAACGTCTCCCTCTCCGGCAGTAACATTACCTGCTACTTCAATATTTCCGGCTATTGTATGTAAGTTGACACTATTTCCTGCCGAAACATTATCGTCTTTATCTCTGCCTGTAGCAATTCCGTTTGCCGCTTCCATGTTAACATCGTTTATTGCGTACAGGCCACCATAATTCTCAATTCCGCCATTTGTTGAAGTAATGTTAATGTCTTTCCTGGCAAACAGGTTAACTGTGTGGTCTTCATCGCCATTCACAATATCGCCTGCAGCTCTCAGGTTTACGTTACCGGTGTCTTCTTCGGTACCCAATGCAGCTACGCCGTTGACCATCCAAATGCCACCGGTATCGTGCAGATTTTCTATGCTGAAATCTTTGCCAACCACCAGAAGCTGTTCCGGAGAAACTGCGGAAACTGTAGTTACTAACAACGAATTCTCTGCCTGGGTTTTGACCTTTACGTCTCCGTTGATTGCAGTCAGAGTCGCAAGATTGCCCTTTTCATCGGGCAACGTCACCGTGTTCAGTCCCTGAAGGGTAATCATATTAAATTGGTTGTTGTTGTTTTCCAATATGATATTGTTGCCTGCCGCGACGGTTACATCACTGTTCGTAACGGCACTGCTTGGAACAATTTCAATTTCAGCCTGCTGCCCGACGTCCGTTTGGGCGCGCAGTTCGACTTTCCCGGCTTTCAGGCTGGAATCTACACTTAATGAACCTGCCGTATTCTCAGCCAGAACAAGGCCGTCTACTTTTGCGTTTACATTCAGGGACAGATTGTCAGCGCTGTCCTTGATTTTTACATTCTGGTAAATCGGGTCCGGCCCGCTGCCTCCTTCCGGTGTTATCCCATTCACGATGATACGCGGGAAAGCATTGTTATCACCTGTTAACCCCACGTTGTTGCCAGCCGTCACATTTACTTCTTTTGTAACCAGGCCCCCATCCGGGGTTTCCCAAACCTGCTCCCCGGCAGCCAAAACTATATGTTCCGGAGCAGTCACCGTATCTTCGATAATAATATCGTTGCCCGCGTTACCGTTGACCGTACCGCTTACTGTTTTTACCTTGCCTTTCAGGTCGACATCGTTACCTGCCGTCAGATCAATATCGGCAACAGAGTTCATGGCACTTGCCGTAATGTTCCGTCCGGCAGTCCCTTCAATTGTATTCGCGGTAACGGTACCATTCAGTACGATATTTCCCTTTTCAACCGCATCCGCAGCAGTCGCCTGAATCCGTACATGGTTATCTGCCGTTATCGCCTTGTTATTGGTAACATTTCCCTTTGCGGAGGTCTCGCTGACAGAATTCTCTGCCTGCAAGGCGCCCTCCACCAGGATGTCACCCTGCTGGTTAAAGACAATATTGCCGGAGGTGCTGTCCTGGTTCTTCTTCACAACAATATCCGTGTTAACCGTTAACCCGCCGGCATCCAGGTTGGTAAGTGCCACATTGCCATAGACGACGGTTTTGTCAATGCCTGCAGTGAGTGTATTTCCTGCATGGGCGCTCACGTTCACACCGCCGTTAATAACCCTGACCTTATTGCCCTGCTCGTCCGTCTCCCCGGTTTCTATTCCTGTCGCCATAAAATCACGGAACGTATTTCCCGTATTTGTCAGGTTGACAGCCTTGCCGCTGGTGACTGCCACGCTGCGGGATACCAGCGCGCCATTTTCGTTTTGCTGAATGCTGCCGTTGGCAGATGTCAGCCGGATCGCACCGCCTCCGTCGTAGACAGGAACAGCGCCCCCCGTAACTTCATCCGGATTCGTAACCGTCGGATTTCCGGCTTTCACAGCGCTGTCCAGTGTTATTCCCTCTTTACCGGAAATCGTGACATCGTTAACTCCTGTTTCGACGGTTGCATTTTCCCTGACCAACACATGCTGCTCTGCGCCGATACTGATATTGCCGGTCCTTGCAACCACCCTGCCATTGATCTCTGCATCGGTTCCTGCGTTTATACTGATGTCACCCGTATTGGCATATACGCCTTTCGTTTTATCGTTGATTTTTACTCCCGCTCCCGCGCCAATGGTGATATTGCCTTCGGCGGATTTTACCGGCCCGTTGACTGCAACGTCTTTTACCGCTTCCAGTTTCACATTGCCGCCGGCTTCAGTCTCACCGTTGATACCGGGGTCATCATCTTCCGCAAGCCGGATTGCTCCCGCTTCCAGATAACTCTCGCTGGCCGCAGTGAAGTCCCCTGTCATTTCAATCAGGCCAAGCCTCATGGTAGTGTTCTCGCCACGCGTACCGTTGACGCCCTTCACATAGCCGTCTTTGCCTTTCAGATTAATAAGCATGCCGTTGTTAGCCGCCGTGCCGCTGTATTGTTCCGGTGTTCCTGCATTGTTCAGGATACGGATCGGGTTTGCTGCAGTGCCGATTTCACCCTTTGTTTCATCGGTTTTCAATTCTAAGACCTTACCTGCGTTCAGGTAGCCAAGCGCATAGTCCGGATTGGTCGTCATGTCAAAGCCTGCGGCAGAGTCCAGGGAAACCGTGTCTTTGGCAAACACAGAACCGATCCTCAGCTTATCCTCTGCCTTTGCGTTCTTAATATACACATTGCCATCCGCATTTGCCGTCAGCAGATCGCCGGACAGGCTTACTGTCAGAGGCTTCTCTTTTGTGCCAATATCTTTCGTGCCGCCGTAGGCGATCAAATCTTTCGCATGGATATTCCCTTCTTTTTCACCCAACTGATCAGCCGTATTATAAATACCTTCCTGCGTATATAAGCGCACGTCATTGCCGACTGCCGTAATCTTTCCTACATTCACTGCCGAAAAGCCGGCCTGTATATTCTCATCCGTGCCGGCAGCGCTGCGGCCGGCAATAAACACATTATCGCCGATACCCGTAACGTCAACCTGTCCCGTTGCATAAACGCCCAGCGGACTCAGGTTGCCGATGACAAACTTGTCAATCCCATAATTGGATGCGTCGGTGTAAGTAATCTCTTCGGAAGGATTATCTGCCTTATACGCTTTCCAGGTATTCACCAACGTACCGTCAGCGGATTGCGTTGTCACAAGCCGCAGAATATCACCGTTTTTATTAAACATGGTCACATCTGCCGCGTCCGCATTGGCAAGTTGTTTCATTTTTGCAATGGATGCCTCGGTGCCGCCGCCAAGATCGCTGACACTGATCTCCGTTGTCTGATTCGTGTTCACGCCTATGCCCTGAGCTACCAACGTCACATTCCTGCCCTGCACGTTGGCAGTCTTAGTCTGTGTTTCCGCGCTGACACCGCTTTCCTTGTTTACAATGGCATTTCTGATAGCATAAAGCAGCTGGTCCTTCGTCCAGGCAAATTCAGGCTGTTCATATTTTTTCACCATTGCCTGATAGGTGGCATCGTCCCGCAGGTACGCCGCCGCGCTGTCATAAGTTTTGCCGCTGGGCAGCGTGAACATATCCGACAGATGACCCTTGCTTTTGTTGTTCATGAAACGGGAGAACTCGTCGCAAAGGGCAACTTCGTAATCGTTCTGCTCCTTGATCATGGCCAGATAACCGCCTTCAGACGTATCTGCCAGCAGGAACTGCGATACAGTGTCATAACCCGCATACTTGGCAGCAACAGCCTCACTTGCAGTGCCATTCTTGCAGGCAGTGAATTCCTGATTGATTTGTCTTACGTAAGGATTGGTTTTTGCCTGTGTATCCTTCACCAACTGCTGATATGTTGCGTCGTTTGCCAGATATTCGCTGGCAGAAATGTAGTAAGTGCCGTCTGTCCTGGTAAACTTCTGCCGGACACTTTCCTCTGCGCTGAACAGGGCAAACTCCTGCTCAGTCTTGTCTTTGTAATTTTTAGAAGATGTCAGCATATTCTGATATGCCGTATCTTGCGCCAAATACGCTTCAGCACTTCCGTAATTTGCATATTTGGCCTCCAGGTCAGGATTACCTTCCTTATGCGCGAACTCATACTCAATATTGGCTTTATAGCCCGCGCTGGAATTCTCCATTACCATATAGTTCTTGTCCTGCGCCAGGTACTCAGCTGCGCTGCCGTAAGTCTCAGCAGAACCCGGTTTGGTGAACTTCTGCCGCAGTGAGATTTCCCTGCCGCCGCTCTTAAACTCGTTAAACTGTTCTTCTACTCTTGCCGCATAATTGGCCGCGTCCTGCTTCAGGCCTTTAATGTAGGCACCTTCATAGTCTTCCGTGCCTGCGATCAGCCCTGCGTCGATCCAATGATGAATCAGGTCATTCTCATCTACATTGTTCGTATTACTCTGTTTGGGAAGCGCGTCAATAAGGCGGCCATCCTTGGCTTCCAGGTTCACATCGCCTTCATGGGAAATAATGGAACCTACGCGCATATCCCCTTCTTTTTCAGCCAGATAAATACTACCCTTCGCTTCTGCATTTACGTTGGCGGTATCTTCACTAAGTCCGTACGCTTCCGCATGGGAATTAATAATAACAGCCTTATCAGGCTTTCCGTCTTCTTTAAATGTGCCGATGCCGCCGTTAATGCTGGTGAGACGGATACTGCGGCCCTGCACCGTTACCGGTTCAACAGTAAACCGGGCGAACTCATCCTCCACGTTATCCTTATAGGTTGCAGCGGAATAAAGTAAGTCCTGATATGCCTTATCCTGCGCCAGATATTCTTCCGCGCTGTTATAACCGGCAAACTTTTCTTTTAAGTCAGAACGTCCCGCATCATCTTTATGCGCGAATTCATCTTTGACATTGTCTGCATAGGCAGTATTGGAATTCAGCCTGGCTTTATAGACCGCATCGTTTTCCAGGTACTCTGCCGCGCCGGAGTAAGCACCTCCGGTCCCGGTAAATTTCTGTTTGAGCGCAGTAAAACGGTTATACTCCTGCGTCACCTTGTCTGCATAAGCCTGCTTTTCGCTCTCCGGTAATCCCTGGTATATTGCGTCATCAGCCAGGTAATCCTGCACGGCATTCCCACCTGCATACTGACTTCCGTCAGACTTAGTGAACCGTTGCCCCGGCGAAACGAACTGGGTAATGTTTCCTTCCGCTTTCAGCGAAACATCGCCCGGTTTTCCGGTAGCATCCTGCCGGCCCTTGCTTGCCAGTTTGGTTATCACCACATTGCCGGGCAGCTTTTGCCCTTCTGCAGTGCCGCCCACAACATCCACATCAATGTTGCCGCCGTTGTAAGAAACCGCACTAAGTTTAACCCCGTCTCTGGCTGTATAGATTTCCTTACCTTCAGCATCCTGCTTGCCGGCAGCAATCCGCTCGCCCATAGACGTGATATGAACGTTTTCAATATTCCCTTTTGCCTTCAAATCTGCGTGACCTGTCGTCAGGCTTGTGCCACTCTTCTGGATAATGTTTCCGCCCGCAGATTGAATTGTCAGTGTTGCATCTTTCGTATTGTTTTGAATATTGTCATCCAGATTGACGTTGCCAGATACTGTATTTGTGTTGGTTACGCTGATGCTTCCGTCCTTCTGACCGATAAAGCCGACACCGATGGGCTTATTTGCTTTCAGCGAATAAGTATAGGACTGGGTCGCCCCCGTCTTTGTCGTCCAGGTCACCCAATAGGTCGGATTGGACCACAGCGCCCACCAGTTCCCGCTTTCTTTGCCGCTGCCGGTAACAGTGCGGGAATTCTCGGTCTGAACGCTTTCCATAACTGCGCCGAATTCTGCGCCGTTTATCCCATACTTGTTATCAAGGGAACCGATAAAATCTCCCGGGGTTAAAATATGGCTGGTTCCGGGCCTGGCAGTACCGGTTGCTTCTGTCGTGTTCTCTTTTGCAGCAAGCTTGCTTGTACTGTCTCCGTATTGCAACCCGCCCCAGAACAGCGACTTTGTTTCCATTTTATAATCTATTGTAGTGCTTGTGTCCTCACCAATCGTCCAGTTGTAACGCAGATCGTCCTTCACAGCATACGATCCGGACGGGGTTGCGCCGTTGCTGCGCCCGATAGCAGCAGACGAAACGATTTTAGCCTCATCGATTTGCTTCTGTGTCGGGACTCCCAGTATTTCCGCCCGTCGCGCATCAGTAGTCTGTGGATCAGCATACTCTGCTCTCAACGTATCAGTGAGATTAAGATATGATACTTTCTGCGTATCGGTAAGCTTTGCAAAATCAGCTTTGTATGCATCATTTAACGTAAGGTATTTTTCATAAGCGGCAATGGACATGGAATTCGTCGCTGTACGCCCGTATTCTGTCCAGGTACTCTTAGCCAGATCGGTAATGGAGATTTTACCTTCAATATCGTTGTTCAGAATTTTACCAACGGAGAGGTCTGCTTTGGCGTTATTAGTGATGGAAATCTCCGCCCCGCCGTCTACAGCCAGTATCCTGCCGTTACCGGTGCTGGAAATACGTCCCGTCAGATAAATCTTGCCCCCTTTGGTATCAATATCTTCTACCACCAGTCCTTTTGTTTCGGGGTCATAATAAACCTGTATAATATACTTATACTCGCCGCTTCCTGTATCATACACAGCTTTGTTTCCATCGTTGACCTTATACATGGTACGGCCCTCAATGGTTACCTCACTGCCATTGTTTTTCATCCTTTCGATGTTGGCGTCGCTTAAGGCGTCTTCCGGAATGTCCGCTATGTATTTTCCGTACCCGCTCTGAATCAGGCCGTTCACATTGATATCTGCCGCGGCCAGGTACACACTGTCTCCGGCAATCCGGCCCGCTGAGTTGTCCGATTGCACCGGAGCAGAGTTTATTACTTTATATTTGTGATCATCCGCATTCTTGTTCAGTCCGGAATTTTCTTTTTCAGCCAGCGCAGTACTGCTGTTCAGATCCTGGGGACGCCCGCCAATATTAACTATACCGTCAATATAGTCCTGGGATATACTGCCCTGGGTGGCAATCAGCTGAACCGTACGCCCATTGACATTGGCCTTATTATTCCCGGTATCACCGGAGCCGATTGTAATATTCCCCTGTTTATTTTCGATTTTTACAAGACCATGGCTGTTGTTGATATTTCCAAGTACTGCCACATCGGGAATTGACGTATAATTCCACTCCTGGTTATTGCCTGTCACGGCAATCGAAGTGCCTATGCTGCTGTTATCGTTCAGTACTGAAATTGCGCTTTCATTTCCGACATCACTGTACAGGGTCAGATCCACTGTCTTGCTGGTATCTTTGTTCAGGTGCCGGATCTGCTGTTTCCCTGTTTCACCTGCGCTGAGGCTTGTTCCGCGGAAGCGGATGTCTCCTCCCTCTTCGCCAACCGTTATATTGTTCAGCTTCAGATAGGCATTGGACCGGTTATTAATCTCTATCCGCGGTGCGCCGTTGGCCTCGAGACGGCCGGCGCCGTACAGTGTATCAGACTGCACCACAATGTTACCGCCGCTGACGGTAATATCCGGGATTTCCACGTAGCTGATGACAAATCCCCTGGTAACAAATACTTTTAACTTATTTCCATTCCCATCTGTAATATATTGTCCCTGTTCATTTTTCGCGTATTCAAACAGCCCTCTCTTTTCCATTTCATCCAGAATGCGCTGACGCTGCTGCACATAGCCTAAATAAGCAGCGGTCTTCTTCGCATCCCGATCCTGATCCGTACTGTAATCGCTGATCAGTTTTTCCAGCACGGCCAGTTGGGTACCCAACTGGGTAGCATAGTCCATATCGCCTGTTTTTATGTCTTCCGGCTTAATAATTGTATCTGTAGTGGTTCCTCTTTCAATTTTAACACCGTTTACATAAACATCGGCATCAGTATATCTTGCTATAGCAGGGTTTTTAGGTTCCGGTATATAGTCCTGCCCGTCACTGCCCTTCGCTTTCGGGATCAGCGCCCCTGTAATATCAATCTTCACATTGTTCTGAATACCGGTTTTCAGCACACCGTCTACATTCACAAAGTTATTGTTTTTCTCGCTGACTGTCGAAACACCCTGCGTATTGGTAGCAGTTTTGCTGTCCTTGTTCTGGCCGAGGAACAGCCAGTAGACCGCTACCGTGTCTTTCTTAATGGTTTCCTGGCCATTTTCCGCCGACACATTAATATTGCGCACAGAAGTGGCGCTGCCGGTATTCCCCACCGTCACCTGCTGGTTGTTCTTCAGGTTTAACTCTATTGCCGGACTGGTATAGGGAGGTAACACGGTATTATTATGGGCTTCGGCCAGAGCGGTGACATCCAGCGAGGATTTCGTTCCGTCCGCGTTAATGCCTGCGTAAATATTGGTATCGTGTGTACTTGACAGCTTACCGTTCACTACCACGCTGTTGTTTCGGGTAACAGGGGCGTCCACTAAGGCGCGCACGGTTCCTTCCAGACCTCCGGCATAGGCCTCTGCCGCAAGGTTCATCTTAATCTTGTCACTGCTGCTGAGGGTGATGTCGCTGCCGTTTTCGTATTCACCTTTCTGCTCCAGTTCCGCTTTCTCATTAATAGTAATCTTATTTGTAGAAGTGACAAAAGCATCACTGTATGTATATATGTTTTCCGCTACGCCGCCGCCCTTGCCTTCTACCTTATTGTAAAGATCTAAATCGGAATAGGCGTCGAAAACCTGGCCTTTGCTTGTGGTCACTTTGGTTACAGAATCATTGGAACTGCTGTTCCCGCTGGCAGCCTTGCCGATTTCTACGTTGGCATTCGTTTTAATATCCTGTCTGGATTTAATATCCGGCGCTATCTGGATGACACCGCCAACATTCATGTGATTGTTCCAGGTTTCACCGTCATATGCTCCGGTAACCACCTTGTTGGCTGCCAGCATATAACTCTGCCCGGCGTTCAGCCGGGTGCCTGCCATGAGCTGTGTCCGGGTATCCATCTGCACATTGTTATCGGAGTTAGCCCAGGTCACACTCAATATACCGCCTGCGCCGGTCTTGGAGGTCCCTTTGGACGTAACCTGCTGCAAAGAACCAATATCCGCATTTTCCGCGACGTCCCATGCGCCGGACAACGAAGCCGTGTTGGTGGTTTTGGTATTCATCGTAATCGTAGCTGCCGCTCCCCAGGCCGTAGCACCGCCCGAGTCACCGTCCGCAAAGCCTTTGGCCGTATTGTTGCCACCTGCGCTGATTTTCAGGTTTTTCAGTTTTGCAGCCTCATTGCCTCCTGCCCCGCCTTTGGCTTCCACAAGACTCTTGTCATTGCCTTCAGTTTTGGCGTCGCCGGTACCGATGGATGCAAGAATACCAATGCTCATGTTACCGATAATCGCCCTGCGGCTGGCATTATTCTGGGTAATAAGGGCCAGGTTGGTATACGATCCCGTAACCGTTTTTTCCTCTTCTTCTCCCTGGTCGTTTTTCGTTTTTTCTTTCTTTTCGGTCTTATAGGTTTCTTTTCCCATGGAAACACTGGCTGTCGTCTCCGTGATGGCCTTTGCTTTGTTGGGCGCAATACTGGCGGCAGACACATTTGTGCTGTGTGTCTCTGCATGGGTCATATCCGTGCCTTCCCTGCCAATTACCGCCTGGGCAAGCACCGTGTCAGCCAGAAGGCTGTTGCTGTCCGCCACAGACACGGTCGCCTGAGACTGTGCCGTAGCGCTGCTGTGCATGACGGCAACTCCGAAGGCAGACGCACCTGTTCCGCCTGCTTCGGCTTTCAATACCGGTGCGTTGGTTGAATCCATGCGGATGGCGTCTGCCGTAAACGTATTTCCGCTGTCCTTCACGGTAACGCTGGATTTACTGCTATCTTTTACTTTTGCCGTGTTAACAATAACAGTTGAAGCGCCCACACCTACGCCTACCGTCTTGGCCGCTGTCCGGCCGGTGCGTTCCGTCAGCAGGCTGACAGAAGCCGGAACCTTTTCCGTTGTTTTATTTCCGTTACTGTCCGTAACCTCCCGCGTCTCATCCGTCGTTGCAGTCAGCTTGCTGCCGCCCTGAACTGTTACAAAGTTATTCGTTTCATTGTAATTATGCGCAACGCTGACAGGAACTGACAACGCCCCGGCTGACACGCCCACCATGTCGGTTTTACTCTTTACGTCGTCACTGGATTTAATGGTCAGGTCGCCTTTAGTGGCGGTCAGCGTACCCTTATTGACAGTGATGCCGGTCTGCCCTTTTGTCGTAAGTCCCGCATAACCTGCGCCGATGGCCATACCGCCTAATCCTGCCTGCACCGTCTGGAGATGGATGGCATCGTCTTTGTTCTTTGTAGCGTTCCCCTGATGGGCAGTCAGGGATACACTGCCCCCCTTGACAGTGGAATTTTGGACAGAAATATCATTCAGCTCATTCAGGTGGTAAACCACGTCCGCCACATTAATCGCGGCAACACCAAAAGATCCGCTGCCGCCGTTCAAATCGGCATCGTTCAGTTCAGTATTGCTTACCTTCAGCGCGTCATTCGTGGCTTCCAGCGTGGAATTATTCTGCACATAGGTATGCACGCCTGTGCCCCGGACGTCATTTCCGTTTTTAGCGCTGGCTTTGACCTTTTCCTTCATCTCATTTTTTTCGTCGTCGGTCATGCCGTGGAAATGTTCGGAAAGTTCACGCTTGGTATGATCGTTTACTAAGTTCAGGACTTTGTTTATTGTATCTGTATGGCTGAAAGATGTGTCATTGCCATCACCGTCTTTCGCGGCTCCCAGGTTCTTGACCCCTTCATTCACCGTTACGGCCAGCACATTTACGGAAATCCCCGCTCCGCCAATGCCCACGCCCGCTACGGTAGATTCAATTTTACGCTGTGTTCCGGTATCTATGGACAGGGTATCATTGGCTTTTACCGTACTGTTATCTACAAGGGTGCTTACCGTATCGTTAAATGTATTCACATCCACGCCTACGCCGATGCCGGCCTCCAGTCCGCCTGCACCGGTACCGGTAGCGTCTTTTACCTTAAGCTCGTTGGCAGTCTTTATGTTGATGGTATCCGCTGTCAACTCACTGCCTGTAATACGGCTTGTAACATGGGTATCGATATTGTTCACCGCAATACTGCTGGCTACGCCAGCGCTGAACAAGCCGGCCGCCACGCCCACGGAAACCAGCTGGGCTTCCAGTGTGGTCTTGTTGGCCGCGCTGACAGACAGATTCGATTTGGCGGTAACGCCGGTCGCCTTCTTTATGTCACTGTTGGCTACGTTGGCAGTCACGGAAGATTCTTCATTTACTACGCCCACGCCCACGTTCAGCGAGCCTGCAACCCCAGCCTCACTGGCGGCAATGGCTGCGCCGGCATCCACGTTCAGGTTATAAATCCGGTCCTCGTGACTGGCTGCTACCTTTGCATTTCCCGTATAATCGACCTTCGCATTGGTTACCATGGCAAGGGTAGAACTTTCCATCCGGTTGGTGTTCACATTATCGCCGGTCTCGAAAGCTGCCGCCTCAGCGCCTCCCGACCCTGCAACAGCGCCGGTTACGTTAAAAGCAGACATGGCCTGTTTCGCATCTGCAGTCACGCTAAAGTTTTTGGCATAAATGGTATTCTTTTCTTTGGATGTATCGGTAGTTTCATAACGTTTTTCCGTGTTATTCCACGTGGCCGAAGAAGTAGACACGCCGGCCGCCGCAACACGGTCAATTTCGTTGGTAGTCCCGGTAAAGCCGGCCGCAACACCAGCTGATTGTCCGATACCTACCGAAGCCGCGCCGCTGAATTCTGCTACGTTGGTATAATCCGCCGCATTGATACTCACATCGCTGCGTTTGCTTTCCTCATTTTCATTGACCCGGGAATCCAGTACTTTCGCTGCAGTTTCGCCGCTCACATAATTCAGATTCACTACGCCTGCCACGGAACCGGCAGCTCCCTCATTTCCCATGCTTACGGCCACACCGCCGTTGGCCATCACGGAAGCAATGGAATGGGTTGCGGAAGCATCCACTACCACGCCGGTCTTTGTTTCTTCCTGACGGCCTTTCTGCAACCTGCTGACACCGTATTTCCTGTTATCGCCCTCACCTTCTTCAAAGGATCCGCTGGACCAGGTGTTCCTGCTTACAGCGCTGTCAATCAGATATTTTTCATCATCGGTGTTTTCTTTCAGTTTGCTGTTCGTCTTAATGGTATTGTTGTTATCGCCCCCGGCCACAACTTTACTGTTGTCAATCAGGGCAAAAGTCTTTCCGGAGATTTTATTATAAGAACCTGTCACACCAACAGCGGCAGCTATACCTTGCCCGCTGACACCCACATCCAGCATGCCGGCATAATTGGAAATGGCTTCGTCGCTCCGGGCCACTACGCCCACGTTGCCCGTACTGTTGATGTCCGCCTCTTCAATTGTTGCTATCACATTATTCTCAATGTAATTGTGGCTGCCGGAACCTCCTGCCGCCGCCGTTCCTTTCACGACAGCGGAAGCACCCATGGCCACGCTGAGAATATCGCCTTTAGATGCAGCACTGATATCCAGATTGCCTGCGTTCATAGACGTATTTGTCTGTTTTTCAGTGTATGTCACACCTGCCGTTGTTTCATCTTTAATGCGGTTTACGCCAACCGCAACTACACCGGCCAGGAAGGAATCCGGCCCGGAGAGCTGCATGGCAGCCGCTCCGGTCTTTAAAACGGAAGAGGTATCCGCTTTCACGGAAACCAGCGCTGCCTTACTGCCGCCATTAGCATCAATGGTGGTGTCCTCAAGTCCCGCCTTACTATCTTTGTTGATCCTGGCGTCAGCCCCAATGCCCTGAACAGAGAATTTGGCGTTTCTTGCAAGGCCCACGCCCACAGCCACCGTTGTGGCCCTGGATTTGTCCGTTGCGGCAGCGCTGACGGCAGGAGCCGTATTGCCGGCCTTTACCGTGGTAATGTCCGTACCGTTGATTTCTGCCCGGACTCTCTCTTTCCCGTTGCCTTCATCGGTTCCTTTGTCGCTTTCCGTTAAAGCCACGCCTACTCCCAATGCTACGGTCGCAGGATTGATTGCCAGTTCGCCGGAACCGGCAATGGATGTCTTACTGGTCTTGTCCGTTGCCTTTACAGTAACAGAAGAAGCGTTGGTAATTTTATCTCTCGCTGCCCAGTTTCCGCTGTACTGCCCGGGGTCTTCTTCCCAATGATTCCCGTCTTTATCTTCCCCGATAACGGCAATCGTATCGTTATGGCCCCGGTTAACGCCGAAGTTTCCGTGGGCCGCTACGGTCCCGCCATCTTTATAGGTCGCCGCCGCGCCTAAAGACAGGGCCAGCGCATAGGCGTCGTTATCCGCATCCAGGGAAACGCCTACGCCTGTTGCCGCGTCTTTTGCCCGTATCTGGTTGTTTGCAGCGTATACACCTGTAGTGTCATCCATGCGGTTGTAGGCAATACCTAATCCAACCGCATTCTTGCCTCCGGCAAAATCGCCGGTGACATTCACAATGTGGCTGGTATTTTTAGCCGTCCCGCTTACCGTATTCGCGGCAATCCCGGTGTTTTCCGCGATCCCGTTCCGGTTTCCCGTAATGGAAACGGTGTTATCCTGATCTATGTCGTTAAAAGACAGGGAACCGGCACCGCCAAAAGTCTGCGTACTGACGCTGACGCCGACCCCTACGGATACGATGTTCGTATGGATATCTGACGCCGCCCGAACACTGTCCGCTTCCAGTTTTTTATTTTCGCTTATGTCAGAACTGAACTTATTGGTCACATTGGCCGCGGCAACCGCCGCGCCCAGCCCGGCAGACTTGCTGCCATTAATTTCTACCGCCACGTTGACGATGGAACTGCCTGCCTCAGTACCCAGTTCCCGTTTCGTATCACTGCTCAGATAGCTGCTGCCTATTGCGTCAACTTTACGGTCTTTCAGATATTTAACATAAGGGTTGCTTTCGCTGCTGCCTGAAATATCCCGGCCGGTTACGCTTACCTCGCCCGTTGCCTTAATTTCTTCCGTGTCACTGATATAAGCATGATTTGTATTTTCCAGTTCGGCGTAGGCAAAAGAAGCTGCGCCGTCAAAACCGTGTTCAGAGGTAGTAAAACCAAGCCCCACTGCAGCATTCACCTGAGTCAGGGCATCATCACCCGCCACGCTCATATTCTTTACGCCGGTGTATGTACCGCCCTGTATGCCGCTCTGAATATCGTTTTTAATCTCACTGACAGCCGCCGTAATACCGGCAGCAATCGCCCTTCCACCGTCATCAGAATTGGCAAAAGCAAAATCAACGCCGCCGGCCACCTGGATATCGCCGTCATAGGCCCGGTTGCTGATATCCGTAACACCGGTGCTGCCGCTTGTATTATTGCCGTTGGTAAAGGCCGACGTGTTATCAATCAGCAGGGCATGTACGCCGCTGTCAACTTTGTTCATAGCAAGGCCAAAGGCAATACCGGCATTTGTACCTGTACCCTGACCGTTATTGGTTACAGCAATGCCCAAAGATGCCGCTGCTTCCGTCCCTTTCTTAATCGCTGTATTTTCAATTAACTTTGCCTGGGAAATGGTCGCGTTACTGATGACAGCCTTCACATTCCGATCCAGCTTATTCAGAGCTACAGCCGCTCCCAGAGTTCCTTTATGGGCTGCATTATTGGACGCCACCCCGGCGCCGCCGGTAAACCAGTTCATGGCCGCCGCGCCGGCCCAGGCGCCGGTAAAGATGTCGTCTGTAGCTTCGTTTTTCAACTTGCCGGCGCCGCCATCCGGCAGTGTCAGGTTTACCCTGTCAATAACCGTCGCCGTCTGGCTTTTGTTCAAGTTAAGGCTTACACTGCCTGCCGCAGCGATATTAAACTTGTTATGTGCGGCGTCATTGTTTTCCGGAATCGGTTCATATTTCCTGAAATTCCAACTCTTTTTGGTTTCGCCCGTAAATGTTTTATTTGCCCACCTGGCCACCGGCCAGCCAATTACATTTTGTACCGTATCGGTAATGTCGCTCTTTGCCTGTGTGACGGTTTTATTCCACTGGTTCACCATATCTAAGCCCGCATGGTTTTCCGAATTGGAAACGCCTTCCACCGCCAAGGCGTTGATGGTACCACTGTTCACCGAACTCGCAGTTATACTCGTGCCGGTTACACTGCCTTTGTCCGCGCCGCCCGCCGTAGCGGCGCCCAACTGCCTGTTAGCAGCCGTCTTTGCATCCGCAAAATTCCTGTCCATGCTGCGGATGGTTCCCCGGTCTGCTGCCAGCTTACGGGCAGCAGCCAGTGTATTTTCTTTTTTTATATTGTTTTTTTCCTCAACGCTTTTGCTTACGTTTTCTTCTGATTCTGTATCTGTAATCGTTGTAGAAGCATTCGTGCCGTTATCGCCGATTACCGTCATACTGTTGGCATCCTGCCGGTTCATTGCAAGTCCGGCCCCCACCGTCGCGGTTGATTTGGCGCTGCCCAGAGCCAGACCGCCTGCGAGATTGAACGCAACCAGCTTGTTGTTAGCTGCCAGCGAGACCGCATCCGTAGCGCTCAACGTAGCTTCGTCATCCACCAGTATCAGGCTGTTGCTGCCGCCGTCCTGAACATTAAAGGATCCTGCCAGACCGCTCCGGTCTGCCTTGCCGGCACTGAAAATGATGCTGATATCTTCAACTTCTGCATTGGTACTGATGTCAATCTTGCCTGACGCACTTCCATCTGCCGGTCTGGCCTGCATCGTCACATTCTTACCTGCCAGCACCATTGCGTCAGCCGAAATATCCTGCCACGCCAGACTGGCGCCAATACCGGTACCGTTTGTCTCCGAATAGGCCAGATATTCCCCGCTGTTCCCCGTTGCGCTGATCGACTCGGTCTGGGCCTCCGACCGGATACGAATGTCTTTCCCTGCGGTCAGGGCAGAGCCCTCCCCTATAGTCACAATGCCTTTGTTTTCCAGGTTAGCATAATTAACGGAAGCCGCAACGGTTGTCGTATCACCCGACTGGTTCCCGTTCAGGGAATAGCTCCGCACATAGTAGTTCGTATAAGATGACGGGCTTAAATAATCGGATACTGAGGTCACAATCTTTTTCAGATTGTTGTCAACTTTTAATATATCGTTAATTTCACTGCTAACAAAAGAACCAAAACCGCCCAATACATTTGTCCACCTGGCAGCAGCCTCTCCTTTGCTGATAGTCCCGTCTGCCAGCTCCGTCTGCACGTCAACCGTTTCTTTCTTCCACTGGGTCAGCTTGCTGGTATCTTTTCCCATAGCTTTTAACGCTTTGATCAGATTGTCCCAGGCTTCTGTAATGTTGCTGCCCCGGAGCGTACTCATGGAGTTGTCATCATCACTGTCCACGTCCGCTTTCAAAGAAACGTTGCCGCTTACAGAGGTCAGCGTTACTCCTTTAGGGTTATTGCTGCTGTTATCGCTTTGCAGCTCCACTGTAGCGTCGTTATCTATATTACTGTACAAGAAAGCTGCCGCCACGTTCACCTTGGAGTTTTGTGCCGCATTGTCCGTCTGCCTGTTCAACTGGCCTGTTACCGTATGGGAAAAGGATTTCATGTTGGTAATCGCCTCAACGGTAACGTCACCGCCGCCTGCTACCGGATTCCCGTCTTCATCCTTTTTAACAGCTTTCAGTTCCACACCCGGCGTAACAGTAACATTGGCGGTATTGGTATTATCCACCACCGCCACGGAAGCGCCTGCTGTTACATATTGCAACGCATTGTTGAAAGCGTTTTCCAGTCCCTGTAGCTTGCCGCCCTGCCGGAACCCTTCCGCTCCCATCTTTGTTTTGAGTGTATTGGCCAAGGCGCTCACATTGGATTCGCCCGCAACCTTAAATTCAACCATGGGGTCTACGCCTTCCCCAATACTGTTATCTGCGCTAATACCCAGAGAATCAACCTGATTGGCCGCCTTGGCGGTAACGCTTTCGGCTTCCACGCTGCGTTTCAGATTTACATTGGCGGCGGAATCGTAATCCAGCCAGGCTAAAGCTGTGGAAGCAAAGGATTCATCCAAACCCGCAGACTCAGCCTCAACCGCAATCTCGCTGTTGGCCGTCGCTTCAGCAGAAAAAGCGCCACCGGCCGTCAACTTTTGAGGCTGGTTATTCTTCGTCAAAGCTTCTATGTTTACTTCGGCAACACTGTCACCAAATAACAGCCCTCCCCCAAGGTAAATGGCGTTGCCGGTATCACCGTCGGGTTTCTCCGTAGTGGCTTTAGCCGTCACATCCAACGTTGTATCTGCCGTAGCGGCAAGTGAAATATCACCTTCGGCAGCCAGTTCGCCCTTTACGTCCACTAAAGCCTTATTGGAAGCATTCACCACAGCCACGGCGGTAACAGGAATAGCCGTAGTTGCGCCTGGGTCCCTCTTGCCTACCGTTTTAGCCTGTATTTTAATGCTCAGGGTTGAATCTGCCTGTAACCGGGCATCGCCTCCCGCGCTCACCTTACCGGCACTGTCAAGTGTAACCGCAGCTGAGTTAACCTTGTGCGCCCAGTCTACAGCCCATGTAATGCCCAGATCGTTCAGGAATTCCGGCACTACATCTGACAAACCGGATATTCCCGGCCACTCTTTATTGTTAAAGGTCGTTTGACTGGCAGCCGAAATGTCTACGCCAGCATCACTGCTAATTTCGCCTTTAACCGTAACCGCAGCATGATTGTTTACGTTTGTGATGGAATCATACGTCTCCTCGCCGGGAATCAGGGGGTTATTGGTAAAATCATGTTTTGCTTCGGCCCGCAGGATGATATCACCTGATCTATCGTCTGTTACAGCAGTCATGCCAATATTGGAAAAGGCTGCGCCGCTTACGTTTTCTGTATTCACCAGACTGGAAAAATTAATATCCTTCTGGCTTTTCAGCACAGCACCGTTTTCAATGGCAATTTTTCCCGCGCCTAACACAATGCCGCTTCGGGTATTGATTTTACCCTTTATTTCAATCCCCTTTTTATCAGCGTCTCCTTCGGCAAATTCCAGGCCGGTAGCCTTGAATTCGCCTTCTTCTTTTCCTTCCTGTTCATCCTTATCATACCGGGTTCCAAATTTTGCAAAGTCGTTTTTAACCGCATAGGCTACATTCTGGTCATGATTACCCGCGGCATTATTCGTAAAGCTTGTACTCCATAAATTATCAAAATAACCGGAGGAGGGCGCCAGGGCCACAAAACGCCCTGCGTTAATAACACCTTTGGGTCCCACAGCCATACCGTTCGGACTGATAAAGAAAAGGTTACCGCCAATACGGCCATCCTTAATGGCGTTCACCGTACCCTGAACATCAATGCGGGCTTTTACCAGGTTGACCAGGCTGTCCGCTTTCAATCCTCCGCTTTTTGTCTGGAAATGCATGTTGGCAATGTTGCCGCTATCCAGCTTGAACTTATCAAACTGGTTCACGCCGGGCCCGTTTGCTATTTTCCGCTGCATATACACATTGTACACGCCGTTATTGTTTACCACAGTATTCTTCTGGTCTGCAGGCAGCACGCTGGCAGGCGTGATTTCCGTCGCCCACGCACTCACAGGCAACAGCAACGTGCCTGCCGTCACAAAAGGCAGCACCCAGCGGCCGGCCCGGGCCAGGGAATGGGCGGCCAGGCCTTCCACGATCGTGCGCACATTATTCTTGCCACGGTTCCTTGCGATTTCCGCCACAACCACGTAGCATTTTCTAACATCGCTCCAAATAATCTTGTAAATCTTATTCATAAAAACCCCTCAATATGCTTCCTGGTTTTAATATGTGTTATCATAACTGGCGTTTTTTATTGTTACTGGTCCTTCCAATCGGAATGCCTGCCGTTCCGGCCGTAATCAGAATGTTGCCGACATTACAAAATCGAACCGTGTGTTGCTGACTTTCTTAGTAGTAAACTCGTAATCCCGTTTCAGCGGTATCCCCAGTGTCATGCTGGCATAAACGTTCTTAATCGATGCCGACAGGCCCAGCCCTGTGGAATAGGCTGAATAGCTGCTGGCATTCAAGTCAATGTCATCGGAAACCCAACCGTAATCAAAGAAGGTAAATGCGTTAAACCTCTGTTTTTTATCCAATGGCACCTGGTAGGTCAGGCCCAGGGTTGCCCCCTTGTTGCCACCTATGAAACTTTCCTCATAGCCCCGCACGCTGCTGGTGCCGCCCAGGTAGAAGCGGTCTGCCGAAGAACGGTCCTTGTCATCCGCCAGCTGTCCGTCAAACCGTGCAGAGAACATCTGCCCGTGTTTGTACTTTTTCTGATAAAGCATGTTCAACCGGTAACTGATGTAATTGGTATTTTGTTCCCAGTATCCGGAAGCCGTATTTTGAAACCTCGTAATGGGGAAACTGTGCTTATGATATAAAATGCTGCTATCCCCGTAATGAGTGAAGGAAATGTACGGGATAAATGTATTACGTTTATCCTCTGTCCAGTAGTCAATGCTCCGCCATTTGGTTTTGGATTTCTGGTTCATAAACTGCAAGCCCACCTCGTCGCGGCGTTTTTGATCTACCCGCAGAGGATGGCGGATGGTAAGACCCATAGCATAGGCATCGCCTTTTACATCCAGAGGTTTTGCTTCGCCTTTGATAATTTTCGTCGTGTTAGTGCTGTAATCAATATCCAGCCGCGTACCCATTTTGCTGACTGGTACAGAATACCCCAGCCCATACAAGTTCGTGCCCTGGCTGCGCAGGTAGTTCAGCCTCAGGCTGTCGCGCATACCTGTCAGGCTGTGGATATTATAGTACAGGCCCTGGCGGAAGCGCCCCGATGTTTCATAGCCGTTGTAATCCAGATACGCTGTCACGAACTGGTTCTGTTTGGGTTCGTAAGCCACGATTTCGTAGTCCGTGGTCCCGGGCTCCTTCCCCGCATGGACCAGGACGCGCAACTGCACATCATTGGTTCCGTTAAAGCGTTGCAGTTCTTTGTTCAGGGCAGCTGTATTGGCTACAGTTCCGGGTTTCAGCGGCACCCGGGCAGTCACATATTTTTCCCTGGTATGCTTCAGCCCCTGCAGGGTCACCATCCCGGTTTTGCCTTCCAATAGTTTGATCTGCACCACGCCTCCGTGGATACGCTGGGGCGGCAGATATGCCTTGCAGATCATGTAGCCTTTATCGTTGTACAGATTGTTGATGGCTCCGGTAATGGCATACAGATCCGCTAATGAAACAGTCTTGCCAACATAGGGCGCCGTGATATTCTGCAGTTCCGCTTCCGTTAACACTTCGGAAGGGTCTGTTTCCACTTTTGTCAGGGTAAAAGTGAGCTTTGCCTCTGTTTCTTCCGGCATTTTCACATCGGTTTGCACCAGATCTCTATTCTTCTTCCGGTCTTCTTCTATCTGCTGCGCAATGCGCTGGCGTTCCATATATTCCCGGGCCTGGTTCAGCTGCATGCCGGGATCGTTCAGCTGTAACTCCCGTATAATCTCACCGGGATCAGGTGCCGCCCAGGCTACAGAAGTCCCCGGCAAAAACTCCGCCGCGCCGACGGACAGCACATCTGCCACAACAGGCAGCGCTATGTATACAGTGCATAAAGACATGATAAAATAACGTTTGTTTGCCAAATTTGACCACCGGATTTTTCGCATATTCACACACCCTTTTATTTATTATCACAATAAGAGGTAATTTACACATTTACTATCCTATATTATAACAAAAAAATCATGACAAGAATATGACAAAAATCATTCCATTATTATGTTTTTTGTTTATTTTTGATATAATGCCCTTTGTTGCAAAAAAAAATCACAAAGATTTCACAATTCTAGCATTTCGTTCTGTCGGGGCAGGAAAAGAAAAACCGTTTCTCGAATCTGCAGTGCAGTTGCATAAGGTAATGTAAAACGCAGATAAAGGGGAAAAAACAAAATAAACGCCTGCGCCCTGTCACGGGCGCAGGCAAAAGTTCTGCGTTGAATAATGTTGTTATAAAGTCATCTTCCAGCGATACCACGCTGCACCCGTTTCCCAGGTTCTATAGCCTGCACGGGACACACCAATAGACATAAATGACAGCCTACGCATTTAGTCACATCAAGTACAGGTTTGTCCTCTGTGTCCAGCCGGATTGCCTGATGACCACCGTCGTAACAGGAAAGATAACAACGCCCGCAACCGATGCAATCGTTACGCACAAAAAGCGGATATTGTATACTGTTTCGGTCTAAATCCTCAGCCGACACAATATAGTTCAACGCCCGGCCCACAATATCCTGCACACGTGTAAAACCACGAAGCGCCAGATAATCGCTGAGGCCCTCCATTAAATCATCAATGATGCGATAACCATATTGCATCACAGCCGTTGTAACCTGGATGTTTCCACAGCCCATAAGCAGAAACTCCATGGCATCCCGCCAGTTTTCAATGCCGCCCATGCCGCTGATAGGAACTTCCGCCAGAGCAGGTTCTTTTCGCATCTCATTGATAAAACGGAGGGCAATGGGTTTTACCGCTTTACCGGAATATCCGCCTTCAATGCTCTGTCCGTTTACCCCGGGTTCTGACAAAAAGGTATCCAAATCAATATTCATGATACTGCGGATTGTATTGATTGCCGCAATACCGTCCGCCCCTGCAGCCATGGCAGCCTTTGCCGGGATTTCCATATGGTTGATGTTGGGCGTCATCTTTGCCAGCACGGGAAGCCTGGTGCCTTTTCGCACCGCTGCTGTATATTGGGCCACCAGTTCCGGATTCTCACCAATTTCCGCGCCCAGGCCTTCCTCCACCATCTGGGGGCAGGAAAAGTTGCATTCAACCATGTCCACGCCCGCCGCTTCCATATCACGGGCAAGGCGGGTCCACTCTTCTTCGTTGCGCCCCATGATGGACGCAATGAGCACCTTACCCGGAAAATCCCGTTTAAGTCTCCGCAAAAATTCAAGATTCTCCTCATAGGTATGATCGGAAAGCTGTTCGATATTCTTAAATCCCACAAAAGAGCGCCCTTCTTTGGCCAGTGCTGCAAAGCGCGGGGAAGCTTCCCTGATGTCCAAAAAGGAAATCGTTTTAAAACAGACGCCTCCCCAGCCCATGGTCAGCGCCTTGGCCACCATATCATAGTTGCTTCCCACTACGGAAGATGACAAAAAGAACGGATTCTCACAATGCACGCCGCAAAAATCGATGGATAAATCAACTCTGTTTTCAGGTACGTCCACATGCAGGGCATACAAATCACAGAACAGGTTTTTAATCCGCACCGATACATCCATTTTACCCCGACGGCAGGCCTGCATACAGGGTGCGTCGCAATTCTCGCAATAATGAACGTCCGGCAGACGCCGCCGGGTTCCGACCCGGTTCTCAAAATTCAGCGCCCGAACAATACGTCCGATATCAATACCATGGGGGCAGGCCCCGCTGCATGCCGGCTCATGACAGAGCAGACAGCGTCCGGCCTCTTCTTTGATTCGTATGATTAACTGCTTCTTCACGATATCCCCTCACAAGTTTCAAAACCCTGTTACACTTTTATTTATCCTTTGCAGACAGCCCCAGACAATGGGAAAGATATTCCTTATCTTCCATCCGCGCTGCAGTGATCGCCTTTTCTATCGCTTTGGCCATGACCTCCGCCGCCAGAGTTCCCGCCATGTTAACATCAGCCTGCACCGGTTTGCCGCAGGATGAGGCATACACGGTGTCCCCGTCAGCCAGGGTACCCACCGGTTTAATCGCGCGGGCATACGCGTTTCTTGTCTGGCCGGCAATCATCGTCAGTTCCGCTTTATCAAAGTTTCCGTTGGTAACAATGGCTCCGATTGTAGTGTTGGTCCGGGTAAATAAATCCGATGGCTGTGAGATGCGGTACAGCTCCGCAACGCTGTCCTGGAAAGAGGTGCGCTCCCGATTCATGAGGCCGGCTATCTTTTTTCCGGTTTCAACAGAATACACATCGCCCAGCGCATTCAACACCACCACTGCGCCCATCTTCAGATTCCCGATCTGTACCGCATGGTAGCCGATACCCGATTTCATGGACTGTCCCATGCCACACAATTTGCCTACCGTCGCGCCGGTACCGGCGCCTGCGGAACCGCTGACCGCCCTGCCTTTGTTCAGTGCGTCCAGACAGGCTTCGTATCCCATTTTCTTATCCGGGCGCACTTTGGCGCTTCCGTAGGAAAGGTCGAAAATACAGCTCTGCACCACCAGCGGAACCCTCGCGAAGCCGGTATCAAAACCGATATCATGTTCTTCCAGGCATTGCATCACACCGTCAGCAGCCGCCAGCCCGTAAGCGCTGCCGCCGGAAAGAACGATGGCATGGATTCCGATATTTTCTTTCGCAGGATCCAACACGGGGGTTTCCCGGGATGCCGGGCCGCCTCCGCTGATATCTACACCGGTCTTTGCTCCTGCCGGAAAACAGAGTACGGTCACGCCGGTTTTGGCTACGTCATCCTGGGCGTTACCGACCCGTACCCCTTCTATCGAAGAAAAAGGAATTTCCCGTACTTCGTTTTCTTTTTCCATCGCCTGAACTGCGCCGCCACAAGTCATAAGAATAAATGCTGTCAGAATATGAACAGCATTTTGCAAAACACTCCTGACTCTCATGATGTCCTCCTCTGTCACAGCCCTGCAGTATAATGATTGCGGACTTTCTCCGCTTCACCATTCCCAATATGAACATTGTAATTATTTTATCATATTACTGCCGCCAATTCAAAATACCGATAAATCCCAACTTCAGACTCTGCAAAAAAACACCCTCACTCCGAACCGTTTCCAGAGTGAGGGCACACTTTATTTATTTTTGGCATTGCAACGCCGCCGCGATGAAATCACGGAACAGCGGATGGGCTTTCGTAGGACGGGATTTGAATTCAGGATGGAACTGGCAGCCCAGGAACCAGGGATGCTCGCTTTGGGGCAGTTCCACGATTTCCACCAGACGATTATCAGGAGAAATACCGCCCAGTACCAAGCCGTTCTTCGTCAGCACATCCCGGTATTCGTTATTGAATTCGTAACGGTGGCGGTGACGTTCATATACAAGAGGCTGGCCATAAGCCTTATCCGTCAGGGTATCGGGATAAACTTTGCAGGGATACAGGCCCAGCCGCATAGTGCCGCCCTTGTCCTCAATATCGACCTGATCCGGCATCAGGTCGATGACTGCCGGAACATCCGCCTTAAACTCGCTGCTGTTGGCGTCCTTCAAGCCGCAGATATTCCGCGCAAATTCAATGACGGCGCACTGCATACCGAGACAGATGCCAAAGAAAGGAATCTTATGCTCCCGGGCATACCGCACGGCAGAGATTTTTCCCTCGATGCCCCGGTCTCCGAAACC